>OIYO01000307.1_pt1 | contig 45289 bp, 32 predicted proteins | sample 1588191 | NCBI WGS metagenome assembly OIYO01 (sample SAMN03283275) | human gut metagenome | biome: human-associated habitat; material: feces | host: Homo sapiens | place: Peru | collected 2012 | reverse complement strand
TCAAATTTGACATCACACTCAAACCATGTTACAAGTTTATTATATATGATGAAGGGTGGGTTGTCAAGTTGTAAATATGCCTGATAAAAGGTAGGGTGCAAGTTTATATATTATAATAGTTTTTATCATCAAGTATTTATACATTACCGAAACGATCTACGGAGTATATATGGTAGTTAAGACTCGGATCTTGAACTTTGCAATGGCAGGCAACCGTAGATGCAATTTGTTTCTCAACGTTGCCCTCAACGGCAAAAACACGGTAATAGCAGTGATTTTTGTCAGAAACGGGCTTCCATTTAAGAATTGACCCATCGCAGGCTGTTATTTCGGCGCACACCGAATTACTCTTTTCTTCGTAATCGTTGGTGATAATTATAACACTTTTTGCCGGCATAGAAAGTTTGAGTGAAGAACCATTTAGCTTAACTGTTTCCGACAGAGCCTGCAAATCTCCAAATTGATTTATTGGAGGATTGCTCTCAAGATAACGGTAAACACGGAAAGACTCTTTGCCGGATTTTGGAAGTTGAATTGTAACAGCCTCTTCGTTATCAAGCCGACTTGACACAATATGTTGAAATCCATTGATAATCACCCGATACATAGGTGGAAAAGGTCTCACCTACATGCCCGCTTTGCTTTATTTTTCCCACTGTTTGCGAAAACAAAAATTTTAACCCCGAATCTTACTTAAAATTCGGGATTATTCGACAGGCTGAACAAATCCGTCGGATTACTCGTCCGACGGATTTGTTTTTGAATAGTTGACATATTCGGTTGGAGTCATACCGGTGATTTTTCTGAACATTTTTGAAAAGTGGTAAATATTGCAAAATCCGGTCATTTCGGCGACTTGCGTTACCGAAATTTTTTTTGTGTATAGAAGAACCTTTGCTTGATTGATGCGGGATTTTAGCAAATAGTTAAAAATACTCTCTCCGGTTATTTCCTTGAAGCGGCGGTTCATATGGTCAAAGCTGTAACCGAATTCTATTTCAAGCTCTTTACTGGTCAGATGTTTTTCCATATTTCCGTCTACATATTCTATGATTTTTCTTGCGGTGTTTTCGGTAAATGTTCGTGAATCGTTTTCTTGTGTTTCGGAACAGGAGAGATGAAGTCTGTAAAAAAGCTCTGCGGCTTTCAAATTAGAATTAAAATTATAAAATTCTGATTTAACGGTAAATCTGTCAAGTCTGCCGTCTTTAAGACAGTTTTTAATCTGCCTTAAGTAAGGTGAATTCTTAATGTTAAAATGCTTTGGAATAATAAGCTTGTTAAAAACATCGGTCGGAATATCTTTTTCATAAAGATTGCTGCGCAGAAAGAATTGCTGAGATGCAGTACAATAATCCCCGGCTTGCTCTGTTGTCATAGAAACGCTGTTTAATTCATCAAAAAAATGCAGGTAATAATACTTACATTCGGTGATTTTAAGGGGTTTTTGAAATTCGCCGTAGGAAAACACATGAACATCTCCGGGAAGCATCTGAATATTTTCACCTGCGCTTTCAAGAAACAGACTTCCTTCGGTCAATATGTATATAACCGTTTCATTAAGAGTTCTGGTAACATGCGGTCTTCCCCCGTATAAGTGCTCCTCGGACATAAGCTTAACATGGGGTATTGAGCACGTTGAGAATTTATAGTATATCACGGATTTTCACCTCGTGACCATTCTATCACATTTGAAATAAATTGACAAGTACCATTTATGTTTTAGCGATATTTAGATTGTTTAATTAGCCTTATATATCGGTTTAACACATTTATTTTTTGTACTTTAGGCGATAAAATGAACATAAGACTTATGGAGGTGAAACGAGTGGAAAAATACGCTTGGAAAGCAAGGGTTGCGGACGGTAAGGTTGAGGAATACAGACGAAGACATAATGAAATATGGGATGAGATGATCAAAACTCTCAAAGAAGCCGGAATTTGCAATTACACCATTTGGCTTTCGGGCAACGAGCTTTTTGGATATTACGAGTGTGAAAAGGGTGTTGAATACTCTTCAAAAATCCAAAGCGAAAGTCCGACGGTTAAAAAGTGGGACGAGTATATGAAGGATATACTCATTATGGAGAAAGATCCTGTAACCGGCGCACAACCGGCACTTACAAAAGTCTTTGAACTTAATTAGGAGGAAAAAATATGGCAAGAGTCAAAATTGATGAGTTAATGCGTTTTAGCGAAGAAGTCCTTGTTAAAAGCGGCTTAACAAGTGAAAACGCAAAAGCTGTGGCAGAAACGCTTGTTACTACCGACACCTTTGGAGTTCTCTCTCACGGAACTAAAAATTTGTACGGTTATATTCAAAAAATGCAAGCAGGAGGACTTAATGCTACTGCTGTTCCGACCGTTGAAAAGGAAGGCCCCGCATGGGGAATAGTAAACGGTAATGCGGCGATAGGTATGCTTACAGCTGACTTTGCGATGAAAAAAGCAATCGAGAAGGCTAAAAAGACAGGAATCGCTTATGTCGGTGTGTATAACAGCTGCCACTTCGGAGCTGCCGGTTATTATGCAAATATGGCGGCAAAGGCCGGGATGATAGGACTTTCGATGAGCAACGGAGACCCCGTAATGGCAGTTCCTAACAGCAGCGGAGTTGTGATAGGAAATAACCCGTTTGCTTTTGCCGCACCGCTGAAAAACGGGAAATCGGTATTTTTGGATATAGCGCTCAGCAATGTTGCGGCGCTCAAGGTGGTTATGGCTAAGGAAAAGGGCATTACCGTTCCGGACGGTTGGCTTGTAGATAAAGACGGTAAGCCGACAAACGATCCGAGCGGTTTTCCGCAAACCTCTTATTTGCAGCCTATGGCAGCGCATAAAGGCTATGGATTTGCGGTGCTGGTTGAAATCTTGGCTTCGGTACTTACCGGTGCCGGTATGTTAAGCGAGATTACAAGCTGGAATCTTGATTTGCCGAGCAAAAACAAGGTGGGACACGCATTTATAGCGATAGATATTGCGCAAATTACAGATAAGGAAATTTTCTTTGACCGTATGGAGCGTATGGTTGCCGAGCTTAAAAATGCACCGAAGGCAAAGGGCGCGGAAAAGATATTCGTCCCCGGCGAAATGGATTGGGACAAGAGAGAAAAGGCGCTTGCAGCGGGCGAAATAGAGGTTACCGATGTTATGGCTGAAAATTACAGAAAGCTTTCTGCGCTTACAGGCGCTGAAATAAATATTTATTAAGGAGATATTATAATGGATAAGACAATGTACGGTATTTTAAAGACAACGGGAATATGCCCTATTATGGTTGCGCCGGAGCTTTCGTTTGCGGCTGATGCGGCACACGCACTTGCAGAGGGCGGACTTCCCGTATGTGAGGTTCTGTTACATCGTGATGACGATTCATTAAACAGAATAAACAGCATAGCAAAGAAGGCTCCCGAGGTAATTGTCGGTGCAGGTTCTGTTATTTCTCTTCGTGATGCTGAGGAGGCTATGGAAGCAGGAGCAAAATTCTTTGTGGCTCCAGGACTTGTTCCCGAGGTTGTAGAATTTGCTCAGAAAAAAAATATGCCTATTTTGCCGGGCTGCGTTACAGCGAGCGATATTTCAATAGCCCTCAATTACGGAATAAATATTTTAAAGTTTTTCCCGATTTATCAGCTCGGCGGTGCTGAAACCTTAGCTCAGTATCACGGCGGACCCTTCGGCAAAGTTGAATGGGTAGTTACAGGCGGACTTAACGGCAAGAATTTCCTTCCTTTTGCCGGCATTGATTATGTTTTGGCTTCCGGCGGCGACTGGATGTTTGCCGAAAACAACGCGGTTAATGAGAAAAATTACGAACAGATAGTAAAGAATACCCGTAAGACTGTTAACGATGTACTTGAAGTTCGCCGTAAAAAATAAGTAAAGGGAGTAATCGGGTTGGCAAATACAGTTAAATTTGATTTTTCCGGTAAAACGGTAATTGTTACCGGTGCGGAACGCGGAATAGGTCTTGAAATTGCAAAGGGCTTTGCTAAATGCGGTGCAAATATAGTGGTTGCCGGAATTATGGATGAAGAGTTTCCGAATGCAAAGAAACAAATAAATGAATTGGAAGCCGACTGCACTTGTATACATACAGATATATCTGATGAGAATTCGGTGAAAAATCTTGTTGCCGAAGTGGCAAAAAAATACGGGCGCATAGATATCCTTGTAAACAATGCCGGGATAAACAAATTGGCTCCGGCAGAGGAAATGCCGCTTGAAGTATGGCAGCGTGTTATAGGCGTAAACTTTACGGGAACTTTTCTTATGTGCCGTGAAGTCGGAAGTATAATGCTTAAACAGGGCGGAGGTAATATTGTGAACATTGCCTCTATGTCGGGGCTTATTGTAAATCCTCTGCCGCAGACTCAGTGTGCATATAACAGCTCTAAGGCAGGAGTTATAATGCTTACCAAGTGTCTTGCAAACGAGTGGGCTGAACGAGGAATACGAGTAAATGCAATAGCCCCCGGTTTTACAAAGACTCCGCTCACGAAAAAGCGTCTTGAAACACCGAATGATCCGGCGGTGAAAAAATGGATCGGCGGAACGCCGATGGGTCGTGTTGCCGTTCCGGAAGAAATGGTAGGATTGGCGCTTTACTATGCAAGCGATTTGTCAACATTTACGACGGGCACCTGCATACCTGTTGACGGAGGATATACCTGTTTATAATAAGGAGAAAAACCATGAAATCATTAACCGATACATTTAAGCTATATAACGGGGTAGAAATACCCTGCGTCGGACTCGGCACTTGGCAATCTACCGATGAAACCGCTAAAAACGCTGTTTTGTCGGCACTGTCTCTCGGATACCGTCTTATCGATACTGCCGCCGCTTACGGCAATGAGCGCGGAGTAGGAGCAGGGGTAGTTGCAAGCGGACTTAAAAGAGAAGAAATATTTGTGACAAGCAAGCTCAGAAACGCGCACCACGGATACAAAGCCACATTGGAGGCATTTGAGGGCACAATGGAGCGCCTGGGACTTGAATATCTTGATTTGTACCTTATACATTGGCCGAATCCGGTTCAGTTCCGTACGCATTGGGAAGAGTCAACCGCAGGAACTTGGGCGGCTTTTGAGGAGCTTTATAAGGCAGGTAAAATCAGGGCGATAGGTATAAGCAATTTTATGCCGCATCATATTGAAACGCTTATGAAAACGGCAACGGTTAAGCCTATGGTAAATCAGTTAAAGCTTTGCCCCGGCATTACTCAGCCCGAGATTGTAAAATACTGCAGCGAAAACGGTATACTTGTCGAGGCTTACAGTCCGTTCGGTACGGGAACCGTTTTTGCCAATGATGAAATGAAAAGGCTTTCCGCAAAATACGGCAAATCGATAGGGCAAATATGCCTTAAATGGAGCCTGCAAATGGGATTTTTGCCGCTTCCGAAATCGACAAACCCGATGCGTATAAAAGAAAACGCCGATATTTTTGATTTCACGCTTTCTTCTGAAGATATGGACATAATCGCAGGTCTTAGGGGCAGCTGCGGCGAAGCGCCGGAGCCGGACAGTATATTGTTTTGATTATGAGAATCAAGAATAAAACCAAACTCACTTCACACGGCAATATAAACGGCAGAAAAATTGTGACTGAGTTGCTTGATGCAGGTCTTGATTCAATCGACCCGTATTACCGTGTTAAAAAGCTTGTAACCGTTAAAGACGGGAAGATAATACTTAACACGCAAGGCTTTGAAATGAAGGAAGATCCGCATTCGGGTCCTCTTGAATTTGATTTAAAGAATTACGACCGTGTTTTTGTTATCGGTGCGGCAAAGGGCGTTCAGCGTGCGGCCCTCGGTTTTGAGGAAGCGCTCGGAGATATTTTGACAGCGGGTCATGTCATAGCCAAGCACGGGGAAAAATTGAGCTGCAAAAAAATAGGCGTTACTTTTGCGGGACACCCTGTGCCGGATAAATATTGTATAGAAGGCTGCAAGCAAATTGAAAAGCTGACGGAAAATTTAACCGACCGAGACCTCGTTTTCACTGTTTTCGGCAGTGGCTGCGGCTCTTTGTTTACATATCCGGCTGAGGGTATATCTATAGGTGATATAGCTGAATTTACACACCTTATGCAAATTGAAAAAGGTGTCCCCACAAGTGAGCTTAATCAAATAAGGACTCATATTGACAGATTTAAGGGCGGAAGATTGCTAAGACGGTTAATGCCCGCAACGGTTATTAATACAGTTACTGCCGATCCGTCCAAAACCGATACGCCTATAGTCAGAGTTCCGTATTTTGGAATGCTTAAAACAAATACTTTCTTCCCAACAGTGGCAACTGCTTCAACCTATGAAGACTGTATACGAATCATAAAAAAGCAGGATGCCTGGGAAAGAACGCCGGCATCGATAAAAAATCGTTTGCTTAACGGAACTCCGGATACGGAAAATATGAGCGTTGAGGAATATGAAAGTCTCGGATGCAGGTTCTTCGGCCTTATTTTTAAGGACGCTACGGTTTATCCGGCGGTTCGTAACAAAGCGAAAGAGCTTGGGCTTAAATGTGTTATGCTTTCCGAATATATGCAGGCAGAAGCAAGGGAAGCCGGCTTTTCGGATGCAGGAATAGCGCTGACTTCGATACGCTCCGGAGAACCGTTTAAGGCGCCGATAGTCCTTATGTCTTCGGGAGAAAATGTAGTTACCGTCGGTAAGGAAAGCGGCGTTGGCGGAAGAAATCAGGAATACTGCATCGCCGCCGCAATAAGAATAGCCGGAAATAAAAATGTTGTGTTCGGAGCTGTCGATACAGACGGAACGGACGGCCCCGGCGGTCTTAAAATTGAAGGGGCGCCCGAATGTCTTGCTGGCGCTGTTACCGACGGTTATACAATAGCCGAAGCTGAAAAAGCAGGTATAGACTTTTCAGAAGCACTGAAAACTCACGGTACATCAGAGCCGCTGTGGCAGATCAACTGCGGAATAAGTGCGGAAAGCAATGTTTCGGCACTTGATCTAAGAATAATTTATATAGGAGACGAAGAGAATGAACGGAACGGCCATTAAGTCAATAAAGGCACATCAGGTTTACACAAACAGAGGCAATCCGGGCGTTGAAGCGATAGTAACTACGGAAAACGGAGCTGTCGGCAGAGCAATGTGTACATCTGGAATTTCTGTAGGAACCCATGAAATTAAATTTCAGTTTGACGGCGGAACAAAATTTAGAGGTAAAGGAGTGCAATGTGCCGCTGACCGTATCAATAACGAGATTGCCCCTAAAATGATAGGAGTAGACGCTGCAAATCAGCTTGAAGCCGACAGAGTAATGCTGTCCTTGGTGCCAAATGCAAAGGCGGTTTTCGGCGGAAACGCAACCGCTGCAGTATCGGCGGCAATATTAAAGGCAGGAGCAGCCTCGCTCGGCATACCGCTTTACCGTCATGTCGGCGGTTCAAATGCTATGTATTTGCCGGTTCCCGGCGTTGCTATGGTGGCAGGCGACGAGCGTTACGGCGGCGGCATTACCACACCGGGCGGAAAACCCACTATGTCAGTTATGGCGTTTGGATTTAACACTTTTTCAGAGGCTTCTTACGCTTGTTGGGATGTTCATACCCGTTGGGCGGAAAAAATGAAAAAGAAGTTCGGAGGACTTCCGAATATTCGTGATTTTATTTCCGTTCCTGCAGGAATTTACAACAGCGACCGTGAAATTTGGGAGGATATGCTTGCCACAATAAAGGAAGCGGGCTACGAGGGTAAAATGGGCTTCCAAATGGATGTTGCGACCGATACATATCATAACAAAGAGGACGGTAAATATTACGGTCTGTTTGATAAGAATCCCAAAACAAAAGAACAGCTTTACGATTTTTATATGCAGATAATAAAGGATTACCCGTTTGTAATAATAGAAGATCCGTTTAACGAGGACGATTACGATACGACTGCCGCATTAACAAAGGAGTGCGGTATCCAGATAGTAGGTGACGACCTTTTCACCACAAATCCCGAACGCGTGGCATACGGCGTTTCAAAGGGCGCCGCAAATACGGTGCTTTTAAAGGTTAATCAGGTGGGTACAATCTCGGAGGCTTTGCAAATGATACAGTATGCCTACAAATTCGGCTATGCGGTAATGCCGTCAGACAGCCGCGGCGAAGGAGACTCCATTGCCGATTACGCCGTAGGAATAAACGCAGGCTCTATAAGAGAGAGCGCAATCGGTCCGCGCGGAAACCGTTTCCTTGAAATTGAGAAGGAATTAGGCTCAAATGCTAAATTCATAGGGGCTAAGGGTCTTAAAGGCTTCCGTAATCAAATGCGTGCCGAGGGAAAGCTTTAAAAAAGCTCGAATAAGGAGAAAGACATATGTTTAAGCAATATATAAACGGAAAAACGGTTGACGGAAAGGGAAAGCTTTCCCCGGTTTACGATCCCTCAAACGGCGAAGTGATCGATACGGTAAGCTGTGCGGATGCGGAGCAGACAAAAGAGGCGTTGCTGTCGGCGGCGGAGGCATTTAAGACTTGGTCGAAAACTCCGGTTAACGAAAGATATAATTGGCTTATGAGGTTTAAAGACGCCTGCCTTGCGGAACGCGAAAAGCTGATAGATTTGGTAGCCTTTGAGTCGGGAAGACCGTATTCTGCGGCCGAAGGTGATTTTAATTGGTTAATTACAAGCCTTACATACTATGCGGAAGAAGCAAAGCGCATTAACGGAGAAGTGTATCCGACCCGGTATGTGGGGAATAAGGAAAATTATCATATCGTTACGCGCACACCGATAGGCGTTACCGTAGGCCACATTGCTTGGAATTATCCGCTCGGAAATACAAGTATAAAGCTTGCCCCTGCGGTAGCTTCGGGCTGTACATGCATTATCAAGCCGTCAAGTGAAACGCCGCTTGCAACGCTCTATCTCGGCGTTATTGCGGAGAAAATAGGCTTTCCGGCAGGCGTTATAAACATTATTTCGGGACCTGCGGGCGAGGTTGCCAAAACGCTTAACGAGAGCGATATTCCGCGAATGATAACCCTTATAGGCTCTTACGAAACGGGATTAAAGCTTTTAAACCAAAGCTCAACCTCTGTTAAGAAGTATTCCTTAGAGCTTGGCGGAAATGCCCCCGTAATAGTGATGCCTGATGCGGATCTTGACGAGACGGCCGCTAACATAGTTGCAAAAAAGGTCGGCTTTGCAGGTCAAACCTGTGTTAATTACAACAGAATCTATGTTCACGAAAGCGTATATAACGAGCTTGTTGAAAAGGTTGCAAAGGAGCTTAGCCGCGTAAAGCTCGGCAGATACAAGGATGAGGGCTATGTAATGGGTCCTGTAATAAATAAAAAGGCACGAGACCGTATGATAGAGCTTATAGACGACGCTGTTAAAGGCGGCGCAAAGCTTGTAATGGGCGGAGAGGTTCCCGAAGAATTTAAAAACGGAAGCTATATAACACCAGCATTGCTTAAGGATGTAACCGATGATATGCGTGTATCAACCGAGGAAATCTTCGGACCGATTATTCCCATGCAGTCATTCTCGGATTTTGACGATGTTCTTGAGCGTGCTAATAACACGATGTTCGGACTGTCGGCCTACTTCTTCGGGCATAATTCACGTGAAATTGCAAAGGCGGCAGAAACAATCAGGGCAGGCGAAATATTTGTAAACGGCGGAGTCGGCAGTGAATTTACTCCTCACCCGGGACATAAGCAGTCGGGCGTCGGGTGCGACAAGTCTAAGTGGTCAATGGAAGAATACTACGACTTTAAGCTTATTTCGCTTGTGCCGTGAGGAATTTCCATGGAAAAGAAATTTGATATTATAGGGCTTGCAACACCCGGTCAGGATTTGGTAATAGAGCTTGAAAAAATGCCGCAAACCGTAAGCAGTAAAATGTATGACTGCTGCTTTCAGGGCGGCGGCTGGGTTGCCACCGCACTTTGCGCGGCGGGCAGCCTCGGAATGAGAGCGTCCTTTTGCGGAGTTATAGGCGACGATATATTGGGCAAAATGATTGCCGATGATTTTAAATTCAACAATGTCGATACCTCTCACCTGATTGTTGAAAGGGGTAAGCGCAGTAACTTCTGCGTTTGCATTACCGAGCGTGCCGATAAGAAGACGCTGATAAGCCGCCCCGGTGAATGTCGTGAGGTTGAGCCCGATGATGTAGATGAGGATTATATCCGCTCAGCACGGATGCTACATGTAGGCTTTGTGAATGAGGGTATTCGTAAGGCTGCCGATATTATACATTCGGAAGGTGGTAAGGTGAGCGTTGACGCTGCCTATTACAAACCGTATGTTTATGAAAACTATGACATTTTCGATATTTTTATCGGTTCGGAATATTACTTTGACGGCCTTTGTGAAGAGCTTGGCTACACTACGGAAAAAAAGCTTTCGGAAAGCGAAATGTTCGATATTATGCGATATGTTCGGGACAAAGGTCCTGAAATAGTTATATTCACTTTCGGACCCGACGGTTGTAAGGGAATATACGGAGAAAATACATTTTCGCTTCCGGCTATGGATGTACCGATAGTGGATACCACAGGAGCGGGAGATGTTTTTCACGGCGCTTTCGACGCGGCATACTTAAAGGGTTTAGACGTTGTAAGTGCGGCAAAATATGCTACGGGTGTTTCTTCAATTAAATGCACCCAAATGGGCGGTAGAGCTGGGATTCCGGACTCCGAAACCCTTGAAATATTCCTTAAAACAGGCGAAATTGACTATGAAAAAATTAACCGCCGAGTTGAGCATTACAAGCGAGGAGTATAAAACGATGATTCTCGATTATAATCAAATTTGCTCTGCTACCTGCGGAGCTGCGTATATTGAGAAAAAAGACAGGATAATATTTCATCGTTTCACAAAGGAGCAAGAAAGTATTTATCTTAATATGCGACCTCAGTTTACTCAGATATATTCGACAGCCGGAATATTATTATCATTTAATACCGACAGTGATTTTTTGGAGCTCAATATTTCAGTTGACGAGGCAACACTACGTAAATTTTTTTCTTTTGATATTTTTGAAAACGGAAAGCTGATAGGATATTTAGATAATTTAGGTGCAGAAAAGAAAAACGATTACCTTCAAGGCAGTTATAATTTGGGCAATTTTAAAAAGAAATTTGAACTTGGCACAGGTGTGAAAAATATAGAAATATATTTCCCTTGGTCTGTGAAAGCTATTATTAATGAATTGATAATAGCCGACGGAGCGTTTTTTGAGCCTGCAAAGCCTAAAAAAGCACTACTTGTTTTCGGTGATTCCATAACTATCGGTGAAAATGTAATAAGACCGTCAAACCGTTATAGCTCAAAGCTTGCAAAGTCAATCGGAGCGCAGGAGTTTAATAAAGCCATAGGCGGAGAGCATTATTGTCCTTTTTTGTCAAAAACTAAGGAAAATGTCAAACCTGACGCCATAATAACTGCATATGGCACTAATGATTGGGCTCACGGAACCAGAAACGATTTTTTGGATAAATGTAATTGCTTTTTCAAAAATCTTTCGGATAATTATCCTACTGCTCAAATATATGCTTTAACACCTATTTGGCGAAAGGATTATACAGAACAAAAAGCTTTCGGTCCATTTAACAGCGTTAATAACGAGGTTGTTGCTATAACAAAAAGCTTTAAAAACATAACTGTTGTTGATTGCTTTAATATGATTCCGCACGATGAAAGATATTATTCTGACAGAAGACTTCATCCAAATGACGAAGGGAATAAATATATGTCAGACGGAATTTTTAAATTTATTATATAAAACGGAGGTAAATATGTTAGATTATAATGTAAAAATAGGTCTTGTGCCGCTTAGGCGCGACTGCACACCGAGACCGGGTATGTTCAACTGGGAGTATGCCGAAGAAAGAGGCAGAAAAACAGTAGATTATATAGAGAAGCATTTTGCAAACGAGCATGTTTCGTTTGTCGATCTTAAGGGAGTCATTGATGTCGAGGTGCTTTGGTCGCTTGACGATGTAGATAAGGTGGCTGAGCATTTCCGCAAAAACGGTGTTGACGCAATATTCCTCATCCCTGCAAATTTCGGTAATGAAGAAGCCGCAGGTGCGCTTGCAAAGGCTTACGGGAAACCCGTACTTTTATGGGGACCGCAGGACGATACATTCTATCCCGACGGACTTAGAATGACCGATACGCAGTGCGGCATTTTTGCTATGAGCCGTCAGCTTTTAAGGATGAATGTACCGTTTACCTATATTGAGAATTGTTATATTGACGATGAAAAACTCAAAAAAGGTTTTGACAGCTTTACAAGAGTTGTATGTGCGGTAAAAAACTTTTGCGGAATGCGCATAGGTCAGGTAGGGCTTCGTCCCAAGCCGTTCTGTTCGGTTATCTTTAACGAGGGACAGCTTATGGAGGATTTTGACATTCATGTCATTCCGATCAACCTTGCTGTTATTCAGGATAAATTCAACGCAATCCTTGCAAACAGAAAAAAAGAGCTTGAAGCCGGCGCTGATAAAATACGCTCAATGTACGAGGTGGATGATGACAGCGAAAAGAACATTGAAAAAATGTATGCTTTTGTCATTATGTATAAAGAGCTTTTTGAAGAATATAAGCTGAATGCAATTTCCGCTGAGTGCTGGACCGCAATGCAACAGCTTGTAGGTGCTATGCCATGTGCGGTTTACGGAATTTTGGCAGACGAGGGATATATAATCGGCTGCGAAAGCGATATGCATGCCACAATGACTCAGGTTTTACTTAAAAGTCTTACATTCGGCGAGAAAAAACCGTTTTTGGGCGAATTTACAACCCGCCATCCCTCAAATCGAAACGCTGAGCTTTTATGGCATTGCGGTCCCTTTGCATACTCTCTTCATCGCACAGATGAACCGTGCAAGTGTGTAAATATGCGTGAGTGGTTCCAGGTTAAAAAGGGTCATTATACTGTAGCCAGAATAGATCAGGATCACGGAAAATATTCCGTAATAGCGGGCGAGTGCGACAGCACGGACGGACCGTATACATTCGGCACATATATGTGGGCGGAATTCGGTAATCTTGACGCTTGGGAGCGCAAAATGGTAGAAGGTCCGTACATTCACCATGTCAGCGAAATTGAAGGTAGTCTTACGGAAGAGATTAAAGAGGTATGTAAATATATACCTGCGTTAAATATTGATAAAGTAGGGGAATAATATGCGTTACGGTTTAAATGAAATTTTGGAATTAGGGGAAAAGGGCGGATTTGCGGTTCCGGCTTTTAATATTTACAATTTTGAGAGCATTTTAGGTGTTATGCATGCGGCCGAGGAAACGGGAGCGCCCGTAATATTTCAGGTTTATACAAGACTTTTAGATACAGGCATAGCAAAATATCTTATGCCGTCAATCAAAGAGGCGGTAAATAATCTTAAAACACCCGCGGCAATTCATCTTGACCACGGCGTAGGCGAGCCGGAGGTTATAAGGGCAATACAATACGGTGCCACAGGCGTTATGATTGACGCGTCAACTTTGCCGTTTGACGAAAATGTTGCAAAAACAAAGGCGGTAGTTGATATAGCAAGCGAGGCCGGAGTAGATGTTGAGGGAGAACTCGGTCATGTAGGCTCTGCCGCCGCAGGCGACGAAACAGGCGCATATACAGAGGTTGCCGCCGCTGCCGAGTTTGTGGAAAAAACGGGTGTTAAGGCACTTGCCGTTATGGTCGGAACAGCACACGGAAAGTATAAAAAAGCGCCTGTGCTGGCGGTAGACAGAATTGCGAAATTGCATGCCGCCACAAAAGCGCATCTTGTTCTTCACGGCGGTTCGGGGGTGCCCGATGACCAAATAAAAGCCGCTGTAAAAGCCGGTATACGCAAAATAAATTATGCAACGGATGTATGCTGTGCTTTTATAGAGGGCTGCAAAAGGCTTGATCCTTACAGCGAACCGCTCGATAAGTATCTTATGCATCCTACCGAGGATGTTAAGAATTTCGCTGCCAACAGAATTAAAGTTCTCGGAGCGGATAAATACGGTAAATAAGTTCATAGGGTTTATAATAATGAAATAATTGATGCAAAGTCGATGCAAAATCATTTCAAATATAATGAAGTCAATAACAGCTTTGCAAAAGACCGAGATAATATTTTTCACTAAAGACGAAAGTTTTTTCGGTATGTTATACCACAAGTAAAGAACGCACACGACAATGGAATAAACTTATTTAATTTTTCCGTTTCTGACTCTCACCGGAATCCCAAATGTAAATTAGTATCGGGTGCTCCGGTGAGAGTCTTTTTATTTGGTAAAAAAGTCGGTTTAGCGGAGAACATCGCATTGCACTCCCGGCTGCAGGTCACATCTGACGGCAACGCCGACCCCTGTGAATTTATATTGTTTTGCAGTTTGAAAATTTAATTTTCTCTGAAATACATTAGCAGTATTGTCCATATTTATTAGTATAAAGTGAATTGAATATAACAACATAGAAATGTATAATAAGAAAGGTAAATATATATAAATTGAACACAAAATAGTAAATATAACCAATGAAATGAAGTGATAAATGATTGCAAGCCGATTTTGTAAGATTTTTCGGTAACATAAAAAAGCATTGATTTTTCGCATTTAAAACCAATATAAAAGGAGTTAATGATTATTATGAAAAAAAGAACTGTCAGGCTAATGTCAAAAATAATGTCGGCTGCGTTGCTTGCAACAACATTTGTTACAGGCATGACCGGCTGCGGCGGCTCGGGAAATTCGGGAAACCGTGAGGTTATAAAGTTTTGGGCGAGTGTGAACCAATACACCACCGCGGCAATGAAACAGGTTGTTGACGCATACAATGACGGACAAGGTAAACTGGACGGAGTTACGGTTCAGGTTGACCTTACAAAGAGCGATGCGAGCAGCAATCATTATTCTATTTGCCCGGAAAATGTTAAGAACCAAACCGATATTCTCAGCGTTTCGGATCGCTACATATTTTCCGGTGCAAGCTTTGCTTCAGGCAGTTACTATACCGATTTGTCGTCTATGTATAAAAACGAATCGCTGCGCACAAAAACAAAAGACGGTGAATATGTTTTTGATTTAAATGATTTGGCAGAATCCTCCGTTGACCGTTTCTGCTTTAACCGCGAAACGGGTGAGGCGGGCAATATTGAAACCGGAACGTTATATGCGCTTTCGATAGGAAGCGCCCCGACGGTTCTTTTCTATAACGAGGATTATTTTACCGAAGCGGATATAAACATAATTTCGGTAAAGGAAGATGAACTTGAGGCTTATAACAAAGCTAACAACACATCGTTTGCTCCGAGGGGTTATTGCGAATATACGACCGATGCAACGCCGAAGTCGGGGCTTAAAACCTCAAAGAATTTAGCGGGCGAGACGGTTGTAAAGGTATTCAATAACCTTATACCTATGAACTATATTGAGCTTAATACATTGAGCAAGAACTTTACCAAGACATATACCTCAAGCTCAAAGAGCACATACGGCTTTTTGAATGAATGGTGGTTCTCACATTGCTGGCCTGTTGGCGGCAACTGCGTTGCATGGGATAATGAAAAAAATCAGCACGTTTTCACGCTCGGCGAATCGAATCCCTGCTATTATGTAACAAAGAAGGTTACGATTGACGGAACGGAATACAAGCCCGGCGACGTTCTCGGTTATAATGCAAGAAAATATGTTGCAAGCAACAGCGCGAGCGTTGATATGACGGCGTTGTATAAGCTCCCTTCGCAATATGAGCAGTTCAGAGAATTCTGCGCATTATCGCAGAAGAGCGACGCTAAGATTGACGATTCAACATACGGCTACGGAATATCTCCCGATCCCAATTCATTCAGCAGTTCTTCAAAAATCAAATATTTCACATCCGGTCAGACTGCTATGCTTGTTGAATCATATGAGAATATGAACACTATAGTATCAAGCACAAAGGCTAAAATCAATATTGCCACGCTTTACACCTTCCGCGAGTTTGAGGGCGAGGGGCAGCAGGGCAGCGGTGAGCTTAAGGTTGTCGGCAAAACCTATAACGGAGTTAAATTTACCGGCGAATTAAAGAAGGTAAACGATCAGGAAATAGCCTGTGAATCGGTAGGCTCAAGTGATAATATCGGATATGCGATTCCCGCAAACAGCACACACAAGGAGGCCGCTTTTAAATTCCTGCAGTATCTGATATCAAAAGAAGCACAGAGCGTTATGTCAAAGGCAAACGGCGAAACTCCGACAAACAAGGAAATTGCTTTGAGCAAGGAATTTGCCGAGCAGGACGGAAAGCTTGTTGATAACTATGCGGCGGCAGGTCTTATGTCGATAACCACCAGAATCGGCGACTGGAGCTACCTCGGCGATAAGGAATGGATAACCGACTGGAGTCTTGACTTAAACGGCGACGTTCGTAACGGCGTTATGACGCTTGATAAATTTTTCTTAAAATGGAATCCGAAGGTTAACGGTGAAGAGGACTACAAAAAGAGCCTTTCACAGGATAAATACAAGACTATAAAATGGAAAGGTCTCCAGTAAAACGCGAAAGGAAAAAAGATGAGTGATAATCGCGAGATAAATACATCCGGAGCGGCAATCAAAGCAAAGAAAAGGAAAATTGCCCATGAAGCGATAGCGGCATATATTTTTGTCTCCATTCCGCTTATCGGTTATCTGTTTTTCAATGTTTTTCCGATTGCTATTTCGTTCTGTATGCAGTTCAATTCCATGACGGGACTTGATTTGTCCACAATGAAATGGAACAACTTTGAAAATTTCAAAAGGGTTTTTACCGATAATATGTTCTATAAGTCGATAGGCGTAACATTTTTGCTTTCGCTCAGTCAGCTTATAAGCCTTGCGTTGGCGCTCTTTATATCCGTAATGATTCACAATAAGCCGTTCGGACATAAGGTCTTTCAGGTGATTTACTTTGTCCCGTATATATGCTCGTCAGTAGCGGTTTCGCTTATGTGGATGTGGATGTTCGACGTTGATACCGGAATTATAAACACCGTTCTTGAAATGATAGGCGGATCGGGTGCGAGAGTTGATTGGTTCGGCAGTACGGCGGCATATCCCATTATGATCATCGTTGCGATAGTATGGCAGGCGCCGGGCTACGGTATTGTAATGTACAGAGCCGCTTTAAATCAGGTAAACCCCTCGTTATACGAGGCGGCGGACGTTGACGGCGCGGGTATATGGACAAAGTTTATAAAAATCACCATGCCCGCAATTGCCCCAACAACCTTCTATCTTCTTATGACGGGTATTATTGCCGGATTGCAGATATTCGATATAGCGAAAATATTTGCAGGCACCTCATGGCTCGGAACAAGCGGACCCGAAAATTCCGGACTTACAACCGTGCTGTATATTTACAACACGTTCCATGATTACGGCGAGCTGCCGCGAGCGAGCGTTATGAGCTGGGCGCTTTTTGTTGTTATATTTATTGTATCTATGATAAACTTCAGATTCAAGAAAAAATGGGTGGACGACTGATGATCGATACAAAATTAAATGTTTCCTTGAGCGGCGGAAAAGCGACGTCGAAAAAAAGCAAAAAAGGTCACAGACTCGGCAGAGCAATTGTCTTTTTGGTTTGCCTGATTTATGCGGCTGTTTTGCTGTTCCCTTTTTATGTAATTTTCATTACGTCGCTGACCCCATTGGTTGAATACGGCAGTTCAAGTACGTTCGTATGGTTTCCGGAAAACATCTCATTCAGTTCGTTTTCCGATATACTCTTCAAGGATCCGATGATTCTTACAATGGGGATGTCCTCGATAGTTGTCGGATTTTTGAATACCGTTTGGTCGTCGGCGCTCCCTTGTGTTGTCGGATTATTTGTATCGGGACTTGCGGCATTTGCCTATTCAAAACTACAATTCAGGGGTAAGGAAAGACTTTTTGTTTTGGAAATTACAACCATGATGATACCGACTGCGACTATGACAATACCGTCGTATGTATTTTACAATGCGTTAGGTTGGGGGCAAAGCTTTTTGCCGCTTATTGTCCCGGGCCTTTTCGGATCTGCAGGGACTATTTTCTTTATGAGAAGCTATATGGCTTCAATTCCGACCGAAACGGTTGAGGCCGCCAAAATAGACGGACTGGGTCCCTTCGGAACCTATTGCAGAGTAGTAGCGCCGCTTGCAAAGCCCGCTTACATAGCGCAGTTTATATTCGGATTTGTAGCAAGCTATAATAACTATACGGGTCCGTTACTTTACCTCTACGGTGATCCGAAAAAATACACGCTGCAATTGGCGCTCGGAAATATACAAAATATGTTCGGTAATCCGAATCAGCAGTGCGCGGCGGCTTTAATAGCAATTCTGCCGTTGCTTATAGTATACATAGTCTTCCAAAGATTCTTTATTGAAGGAATTGCCGTCGGAGGCGGAAAGGAATAGTTGAAATATATGCGCAAAAGCAAAGCTCTCCTGCTGCTGTTACTTGCGGGAATTATGACGGTTACCGGCTGTTCGCACGGCAAGGTTAAGATGTCATATTATGACGAATGTAAATATGAGGATAACGCCGAATATTCCTCTATAAATGAAAATCTGTTTTACAGAAACGAATTGGTTCTTAATAAAACTGTCAGGGGAGCAGATCCGGCGGTTATGCAAATTACCGATCGCAGTGATCCCGATTACGGAAAATTTATTTTGCTTGTAACAACCGGATCATACAGTTTTTCGGCATGGATGAGTTCCGATCTTGCAAATTGGGAATCAATAGGCCCCATCATGCAGGCGGACGACGACAGTACAACGGATAAATCAAAGGTGCTATATGCCGATACTTGGGCGCCCGAAATGATTTATGATAAAGAAAACGGGAAGTATTATCTCTTTTTTAGCGCAACGCCTTGCAATAAAGCAAGCGTTACAAATTATAAAAATGACACGGGAAGCACAACTAACCGCATATTTAATGCCGAATATAAAAATATTCCGTATGTTGCTGTGAGTGATTCGTTCAGAGGACCGTTTGAACTTATAGACCGCGCCGACGAATACAGCTATGCGGACGGTACGAAAATGATGACCGCAGACGGTACGGAAGTAACCAAGGCAGCATCCGCTGCCATTGAGCATAACGAGATAACGGACAATGCTATGGGCTATTCCTATTTTTTGAAATATGCCCTTTTCGATCCGTATAAGATTTGGAACGCAATAGTTAATTCTTCCGATCCTTATGTAAAGGAAATTGCGGAATATGAACCGCAGAAGGTTTTCAGAGGAATAGATTTGCATCCGTTTGTTGCGTCAAACGGCGATAAATATCTATATTTTACCTGCAATAAGGACGGAAGCTACAGCGATAATAACAATACCTATATTATGGGTATAAAAATGAATTCCTGGACAGAACCCGATTACAGCACCCTTTCGCGCCTTACAAGATACGGCTATTATGAAGTGGACGATATTGACGACGGCTCTGACGGAGCAACCTACGAAAAGCAGGACGCCAATATAAACGAGGGCGCATGGATGACCGAGCATAACGGAAAGTATTATTTAACATTTTCCGCCAACGGCTACGGCACCACATATTATAAGGTCATTCAGGCAATATCGGACAGTCCGTTAGGACCGTTTCGCAAATTGACGGAAAACGAGGGCGGCGTGCTCTTGGGCGCGGACTCTATCGATACCATTTCCGGCCCCGGCCACCATGCGTTGGTCGAAGTCGGGAACGAGATGTATATAGTTTACCATAAGCACGACGATCCGCTTACCGGCGGGAATGCCAGACACATTGCCATGAACAAGGTTCGGTGGATAACTATCAAGGATAAAAACGGGAACGACCTTGACGTAATGTATACTAACGGTCCTACCGACAGCACCGTTCAACTGTTGCCGGATTTTGCAACCGGATATACTAATGTTGCATCAAAAGCAAAGGTTACTGCCACAAAGCTTTTGAAGGAAAGCAAGGCAGACTATCTTACAGACGATTACATTCCGATATTGACGGGCGTTAATTCAATATTTATGGATAACTATGTAAAGGCTGCGGAGTTCTCGGGTGAGACTACGGTTACTCTGTCATTTGATGATTACACAATTGTTAAGGGAATAATGATATTTAACTCGGAAACGATAGAAAACGCATTTTATGATATATCCCGTATTGAGTTTAAATACAGCGACAACGGAAAAGAAAAAACAAAGTTTATAAATAATCTCAAATTTGACTGGACCGCAAATTCAAATCAGGGATTTTCCATGAAACCCGCGGGAGCGGCAATAGCCGAATTTAATGAAATAAAAGTTAAGGAAATAAAAATCAAAATCAAGCCTGCCACTGCGGAACAAATCATGACGCACGACGCAACGCGCGAGGCACAGCTTGCAATCGGAGACATTGCGGTTATAGGTAAAGAATAAGGAGGGTGTCCGTATGAAATCAAAAAAAGTTAAATGGATAGCAATCGGATTGGCGGCTTTGATTGTTTTTTCGGCTCTTACGGCAGGCCTTATTATTTTGGCAGGTAAGGCGAATAACGAGGCAGAGTATACCTATGCCGCAGCAGCCGAAAAGCTGCCCGAATACGATACCGATTTATTCAATATAGACGGAAAGCTTGATGAAGAAATATACAACCGTCTTCGCTGGTGGGATGAAAGCTACGCGGAGGGAGAGATGCAAGACCCCGTGAGGGTGAAAGCTACCTCATATCTCGGTAAAAACGGTGTATATTTCGTATTTGACGTTACCGATGATAAGGTATATGTTAATATGGAGCGCGCTTCCTACAATAACAGCGCTGTAACCGTATATGTGGCGGCAGAGGGCACGCACGATTTAAACGATAATGTTTGGGAAATAGATATTCTGCCGAATAATTTTATAAATGCAAAAAGATATATGGGTGGATATTACTATGCCTCAGTAAAGGCTAAGGGCTGGGAAAATCAGCCTTTTGTATGCACAACAACAAAGGGCGGAGATATAAATACCGCCGAATGTACGGGATATATTATGGAAAGCTATTTCCCTTACAGTTATTTGTTTGAGGATGGTAAGATCCCCGAAAATATAAATCTTAATTTCGCATTGGAGCGTTCATACAGCCTTGAAAGCGACAGCAGAGATGTTTATTACAATTTCGGACAGAATGTCATCTCAAATTGGTCATGGAGCGATCCGGGAACATGGTGGGTATTCAATAAAAACGGACTTGATTCCGTAGATCTTGTTTTGGAAACGGGCGAGGGCGGAAGCTTTGAATACCGAAACGACTATATTGCAAGATATCAAACCGAAAAAATAAAAATCACTCCCGATGACGGTTATCGCATAAAATCTCTTACAATGGAGACGAACGGTACAAAAGAAGATGTTACCGACCGAATCACTTGGGAAGACGGTATCAATTATATAAAAGTACGCAATGCCACTGCCGACATTAAGCTGATAGCGGAGTTTGAAAAAATTCCGCAGTCGAGGTTTACGCTGTCTGGCAGAGTTACCCTGAACGGCGGAGCGCTGTCAAACGAAGTGAATTCCGATATAGGATTGAGATTTATAGGCGGCGGTGTGGCGTATACCGGCACGCTTGACAGCCGCAGTTCTTACAGTATTGAGATTCCTGCGGGAAACGGTGTGCTTGAAGTATATTCTCTGAAATATAAGTATGTTGCAAAGCGAATTTCGCTTAACGTTAGCGGAAACAGCAAAAATAACATATTACTCACATCCGAAGATTACGGCAAAAATCGTGTCACATCACTTACCGATGAACAGGTTATGGGAAATAAAGAAGTCCTTTTCAACGGCACGGGTATGGCAGAAAGCATGGCTTCTTCTTTTACATATGATTTTACGATTAAATATAACGGGAAAATGCTTGAAGAGGATGGAACACCCGTTTCCGATCCGACATTCGGGGAATTTGACCATCAGTATAACGCAATAAATCATAGATTCAACTTTACCGACGCCGATGGCAAGACGATAGATAACAGCGAAATGCTTTTGCAGATTATGAGCTGGGACGGCAACGGTATGTGGATGGCAAAGCTGTGGCTTGACGGCAAATCCGTTACTGCGCGTATAGGTATTGACGAGTTAAGGAAGTTCTGTTCCGATAACGGGGTGCATTTCCGTATTATTTTTGCAGATTCAAAAGCTGTGCTTTATATGGTACGCGACGGCCTGACCTTTAAAATTAAAGAAATCGACGCTACCGCTACTTCCGAGCGTTATCTTAAAACATTGGAGTTCTCTGCGGATCACTGCGTAAACCATTCGATATGGTATGTTAAGGATCATAAGCTGTCGTTCGGAAAAACGCAGTCAAGCTATCCTATAAGTGCTGTTTTGGCAAACGGCGACGGTATTATTGAGTTTAAAACAAAGGGTAAGGACGGTAAAACCGTAAGAACCTCAACAAGCTGGGATACGAGCGATTTTAACGGAACCTTCGGTTGGACGGGCACACTTCGGGTTCCGGGAATCATCAAAAACGGTAAAATTCGGTACAGCGAAATGACGACCGGCTACTGGGTTGACACCTCAAAGGACGGAAAAGATTGGTACCAGTTTAACGTTTTCATTACCTGCGACGGAGATAACTATTATGTGACCAAAACAGGTAAAACAACCAAATTACAGCTGTCGGAGGAGCAGATAAAACTACTCGGCACAAGCGGATTGCGCGTAGGCGTATTTGCCAACGGCATAACTGCGTCGTTCTTCGTAGATAACGGAAACGGCGAAATGGAAATATTCGCGGATTTACACGATTACAACAGCAATTCCCTGTGGTTCCCGTGGCCTAATCGGTACAGCGGAGCGTATGTTCTGCACGAGGGCAACTCCGGTCTCGGCAAGGTGATTTCGGAGGGTGCAGAGTTCTATACAGGCCTTTCGGACGATATGACCGCGAAACAGTTTATCGAAAATATCCTCGGTCAAAAGTACCAAAGCGTGCAGTACCTGAATCCCGTGACGAAAAAATTAGCCGCGGGACAGGAAAATTACTTTGTGATGAACCATAACGATATTTCCGAAAATGCGTTTTACGGCTACAATATTAAATCGGACGCCGCGGATAAAAACGGAAATATTAAGAAAACCTCTTCGGTATACTTTAACACAAAGGCATGGTCAAAGAATGCATATTATGCGAATTACGTTAAACTGCGCATAGCAAGCGACAGTGCATATTTCATATGGCAACAGGGAGTGTCGCCTTATGCATCCTCGCAGGCAGTTTATTTCCTGAATAAGAAACAGCTTGCGCTCCTTGCGAAGGGCGGACTTAACGTTTATATCGAGTATAAGAACAATTCGCCCGAAATGAATTTGTATGTTGATGACGGCAACGGAAATATTGTGCTTGCCTCTACATATAAGGAAGAATTGTTCACCGGCAGCACGGGCGTCGGTTATGTTAAAAATCTTATCGGCTACAGTGTGCAGGTTGCAGGAGGAAATGCGTCATTCACAATAGACGCAACAGGCTGTGTGATAAGTGAGAACGGCAGCTTTGCGCAAACGGTTAAATCGCTTTACGGTAAATCGGTAGTAAGCGCGGAAATACAGCCCGATATTCAAAAAATTGATTCCGCCGTTCTTAAAAATGCGGACGGTAAGATAAATAACGATTATTTAGGCTTTAATATCGGCGGTAACTGGTTCGACCGTTTCAATGTTAAGGCGGCAAAGCTTATTGATTCAAACGGCGAAATACTGAAAAATGCAACTGTCCGGCTGGTAGCCAGAATGCAGGGCGACGAGTATTACGGTCAATCGATGGATTTGCACCTTGTTGAGGGCAAAAATGCATATATCGAATATGCGAATTACGGCGGCAACTGGGGAAAATACCGTTACAGCCTTACAGACTCTCAGCTTGCGGCTCTTTCGTCGGGCGAGGGATTAAACATAATCGTCAGTCATAAGGCAAACGAAAAGTCCGTTACTCTGTATGTTGAGGAGGGCTCGGCTCTTGTTCCCTTAAAGACAATGGAATACGGCAAAAACGAGCTTTTGGCAAAGGGTTATATAGCCTCTTATACCGCAGACAGTGGGGCAAGCGTTAACGTCATCGTCGATTGCTACAAATATGCCGACAGCATTACGCTTAAAAATGCCCTTAATAAAATTTACGGCAAGTCATACACGGTGTCGACCGTTGAACCGCTGCGTTATATGGAATGCATAAACGAGGCAAAGAAATTCTCCGGTGAAAGCAAAGAAACGCTGAAAGCGGTGAAGTATACTGCGGCGGCGGATCCGTCGGTATGGCAGGTTGTATTAAAGAGCGACGCCGTGGATAAGAGCGGCAATGTTTTGAAGAACGCCACCGTTCAGACAACCGTTTTCGGAAATAACTACGGCTATCAGTTTGTTGCGGCGCTCAAGCTCACACAAACCGAAAGCGTGCTCACTCTGCAAGAGGGCGAAGCCGGTAATTGGGCGTTACACAGCTATTATATCGGCAAGGCTCAATTGGCGCAGCTGTCTTCCGATAAAGGACTTGTGCTTTACATTTCCTATGAAAACGGTGAAATTTCGCTTTATGTTGCCGAAAAAGAGAACACTCTGCTTAAAGCGCTCTCATTCGTTCAAAAGAATATCTCGTTTGACGATACGCGCTTAACATTTGATAAGTCCGAGGCTTCATTAGACGCCGAAATCAGCTGTTACACCTACACAAACGGTTCGCTTAACGATATTTTAAAGGCGGCTTATAACGAGAAACGCATCGTCCGCGAAAAAACCGCGTATGAAAACGGCTTGGTAACGCGGCACGAAATGAACGACCCAACACAAAAGGTTGATGTTGATTACAGTAATCCCGTAGAGGGTAAATGGATTCAGCATTTCACCTTTAAGATCAATCCCGAAACGGACGGTGAAAATATAACTCTAAGCTCCCGTACAAGGCTTTATTCCGACAGCTATTATCAGCAATCGGTTAATTTGAGAATTACCGAGAGCGGCGCATATCTTGATATGCCGGAATACGGCGGTAATTGGGATACATATACCTACCGTTTGAGCGATTCCGAGCTTGAACACCTTTATGACGGCGGTCTGGATATTTATATAACAGGCGGTCGGGATAATACGGTTACGGTTTATTTGGCGGCAGGCAATGAGCTTGTTAAAGTCAAGACGTTTACCTACGGAAAAAATGTCATAAATGCAAAAGGCTATTCCGTAAGCTATTCGGGCAATGATAACGATAAGGTTAATATGACGGCCGAATGCGTTAAGCTTGACGACAGCGTATCAAGCGTGTGGAATGAGTTTTTCGGTAAGGAATATACCGAATCTTCTGCCGTGGGAGTTTACACCTGTTCAAATAAGGTGAGCAAATACACCAAAACCTTTACCGCAGACGATTTTGAGGGCGGAAAAACAAGCGTTTCGGCAGAATATCCGCAAAAGCTGTATAATGATTATTTCTATCGCGTTAATCTTAAAAACAGCGGTATTGACAAAAACGGCAACGTTACCGAAAGCTCAAGAACCACGGTTCAGTATCAGGGCGGAGTAACGGAGTATAAATCGCAGGTGCTTGTCACTTTGTATCTGAACAAGGGCTCCGAAAGCAAGCTTGAATTTGCGCTCGGAGAGAGTCCGTGGACAAAAAATACCGTTGTTCTTTCGGAAAAACAGCTTAAAGCAATAGGCGGCGCGGGACTTGATATTTACTTTACGCACACAGCCGACGCTAAGGATACATTTACGGTTTATACGGCAGACGGCGAGACCTTGCAAAAAATGTTTACCGCTAAGCTGACGGGCGTTGAAAACGGCACTTCCTGTAAATTTATTTATTCAAAAGAAGGCGACGTTTATTCCGCGGTTTCAGGCGAAGCATATGCATACGGCGACACCGATTTGCTAACGGCGCTCAGAACCGCATACGGCAAGAAGTACGCCTTCGCTTTGGAAACCGATTTCAGCAGGCACGCCGAGGTTGAGGGAATAAAATCGTCCTATAAGATCGGGGAGACGGTGTCTTTCACCGTCACTCCCGACAGCGGCTATGAGGTGGCAGAGGTTAAGGTCGGTGAGAATACACTAAATGCCGATAAGGACGGCAAATATACCTTTACATTTACCGACGAATATGCGTCCGGCTGTAAAATCACGGTTTCAACATTAGCGCAGTTTATGTCGCTTGAGGGCAAGAAAAATTCGGGCAATTTCAGCGGCAACACGATTGACGGCAAAAAGCTTAACTCCGTTATGGGAACCGACGGGTACAACTATATTTTCCACAGCAAATTAAAATCCTCCGAGATAAAAGGAGCATTAATAAGCTATACCGGCTGGGGACAAATTCAGGAAACCTGCTACGCACAGCTGCAAAAGGATTCCGACGGATGGTATTTATATCTTAAATATTATAACGAGTGGTATCAATGGCAGGATGTCGGAAAGAAAAAACTGACCGACGTTCAGCTTACGAAAATTCGGGATAACGGGCTTAATATCTTCCTTATTAATTCTTTGGGAACGAAATACTCGCTGTATGTTGAGGGCGACGGAGAAAACGAAGCTGTTCTTGTTGCGGAATTCGTTTCAAAGGTCTCAAATAAGCAGATATATATGGTCGAACACAATATTGACGGGCTTACCACCGTCGGATATTTCTGTGATCCTTACACTTCGGCAGAAGCGGCAATCGGAAATGTGTTAAACAAAAAACAGTAATCAAAGCAAAAAACAACCCCTGCGGCAGAACGAAAACAGTTGCCGCAGGGGTGTTTGTTGTTTTTTTATGATGTGGGCTTTTCGCGATATTCTTTTGGTGACATTCCGGTGCTTTTTTTGAATACACGGCTGAAATAAAGCGGATCGGGGTAGCCAACCTGTTCGGAAATTTGGCTTACCGAAAGATGAGAAGAGATAAGCAGGCTTTTTGCGGATTCGATTCTCAACATTTTCTGATATGCAACGGGAGAAAAGCCTGTTTGTTCCTTGAATAGGTGCATAAAATGGCTGGAGCTTAATTTGCAGGAAATCGCCAAACCGTCTATGTGAATTTTATCGCTGAAATGGGTGGTAATATAGGTCACTGCGTCCTGAACATCGTCACTCGGCAACCGTTGACTGCTTTGCTGTTTCCCCAATGTATATAAAATATATATCAGCTGACCGTTTTCAAGCGAAACCGGTTCACGGCGGTTATGCTCGGCTATGAGGCGCGCGAACATATTTTCAACAATCGGCGAAAACGGAAGCGAATATACCCCGCACTTAATATTTGCGTCTGCCAATATACTTTCAACACCTGTTCCCGAAAAATGCACATAAATTCGCCTTGTATCTGCAAAATCGGTGTAAAGATTCGGGCAATTCGGGGGCAGTAAAACGAAACCCTCGCTTATACGCTTGCTTTCGCCGTTGTAAACCACCTCAAAATCGCCGTTGAGCAGATAGGTTAATTGATAATCAAGTCTGCCTTTAGGGCGGTGACAGGTTATTTCCTTACCGAACGGAGCTTGCACCTTGCAGGAATTTATATGCAAAAAGGAATCGCTTTTTTTATCTCCGGGTTCACGGTTTTTAATCATATAAAGCAATTTTTGCTCACTTCCTTAAAAAAGTCACATATCGCCGCACCGAAATACGGCTATGGATTTTAATTTTAATTTCAGTATATCACACAATATGTATTATTGCAAAAAAAATATATTTTTTTCGTGATATTGTCCATATATTTTACAGCAATAGCTATTCTGTTATTTTCAACAATAATTATACTTATATATAAGCAATGTATGTTTTGTTTGCTTGTAAAGCTTACGGGAAATTCAGAAATTGCATTTATAACCTATGGACGGATGTCCTTAAATTTTCAATAAAAACAGGAGGTTCGATTATGAAAAAAATCAAAAAAGTCCTGGCAGTTTTACTCTCGGCGATGTTGGCGGCGTCGCTTATTCCCCAAGGCTGCATAATGGCGGAGGAGACCGCCGCCGACGGGCTTACGGGAGCGCAGACGGCGGAATTTGTTAAAAATTCCGAGATTGGCAATAAGGAAAACAATTTCAGTAAAACTAATGTTCCCGAAAGCGTCGGAAACGGTACTTACGAAAAGCTTATAGGCAGTAAAAACGGTTATTATTATGTTTTTGAAACCGTTTTTAAAAGCTCGGCAGAGGATATGGCTGCCTTTGCAGGCGGCGATGTGTATCATCCGTATTTGTTAGCCGAATTCCGCGGTTACGGCACGGGCGGCGCAGAACAGTATTTTTTGTGTCTTTATAAGCAGGACGGTAATTGGACTGTCGGTTTTTCAAAGGGAACGGGTCAATATCCTGACAAAAAGCTTGCGTCTTATACTCCAAGCGATGAGCAGCTTGCAAAAATTTCAAGTGACGACGGACTGAAAACCTACCTTACATACAACGGAAATTATACTTATACGGCGTATGTCGAGTGCGGAGGTATTATAGACTGTATAGGCAGCTATAAATCTACTGTAAACAATCGTCAAATTTACGCCGTTTTAAACAGAAAAGAAAGCGGCGTCGGTACATCTGTTGATATGACGACTGTCGGCTATTTCTACGGCACAGGCTATACGGGCGCTGTTGCGGCTCAGGTGTTATTGTCAAATAATGCTCAACCGAATATAAGCTATACAAAATTCAAATCGTATGTCGGCGGAAGCGGCAACAGCGGCGATTTCAGCAATGATGCATATAACGGTACGAAAATAGACAATGCCATGAGAGCGGACGGAGCAAAATTCCTGTTCCATACAAAACTCGAGGCAAGCGCCGATTCGATGACAGCCGCAGAAACAGGTAAGCGGTTTGCGGCGGTTCGGTTTGACGGTTGGGGAAGCAAGGCCGAGCAATATTTTATCAGCCTTTATAAAACCGGAGCTTCCGCTTGGGAAATCAGATATTATTATTCCGGGAGTTCGTGGGAGGAATGGCTTGTAAATACATATGTTCTTTCCGATTCACAGATTTCCGATATTCAAAACGGCGGAATTGACGTTTTCCTTATTAAATCCGATAATACCGTATTCAGCGCATTTATTGAACGTGACGGTGTCGCCGATTTAATAGGCTCGGTTGACTCTGCGTCCTCAAAACAGAGTGTCGGCAACCGTAAGGTGTATCAGATATTTCATATTTCCGATAACACGGCTGTAAAAATCGCAACTACCGGTTATTTCTTTACCTCCGATACTATAATTGATTTTGCCGCACAGGGACTGCTCGGTATCGGCGTTACCACCTCAATTACAAAAAGCGGTATTGATACGGTGGTATTAAAGGACCTTAAGGAAAGCTATAAGGTAGGCGATTCCTGCGAATTTACGGTTGAAAACACCGCTTTTAACCATTCAACGGTTAAAATTAACGGAACGGCCGTAACACCGACGGCTGACGGTGTATACAAATATGCGATTTCAAAGGAAAATACCGAGCAATTTGATATTGCCGTTGATACTCAAACATTTAATACGATATTAAAGTCGGACGGCACTGCTGCGCGGCAAATAGGTGCGGGCACTTGCAGCTTTGCCGATCAAAAGGGTAATTTTATATTCCATACCAAATTTAAATATTCGGATATTTTAAAGGAAGACGGAACCGTTAATTACCCCGAAACCGCAACAATTCTCGGCGGAATTCAGCTTTACGGTTACAGTGCAATAACAAAGAACGCCGTGACATACAGCATTGAAATCAAAGCCGACAGCAGCAGCGTCAGCCTTTTATGTAAGGGCGAGGATGACGGCTGGAAAGAGCATATAAGCGAATTAAGCGAAGCGCAGATTTTAAAAATGGCAAATGACGGACTGGATATCTTTTTCGCTCATAAATCATCGGCATCCACGCTGTTTTCCGTATTTTATGAATCAGAAGAAGAATCCGCGCTTGTAATAAATGCGGCGGAGTATTGGTCGCCGAGCGAAACAATAAACAATCAGCAGATTCAGTCCTTCAGGCATTCTACCGTTATAAGCGGCGCGACAATGGTAACAACCGGTTATGAATTCCCAGAGGCTCTTGCAGGTTTAAAATTAGAGGAAATAAGCGCGGCTTTTGAAAAAGCAACCCGCGCAGATATACCCGTAACGAACAATCTCGGTGCATCGGAGCTTCCCGAAGCCTGTCATTTGGGTGATATTCTTAAATTCGGTGCGGATACCGCCGTGGGAGAATATATAACGGTTAACGGCAGTCTTCTTAATGCGGACGCCGACGGGTATTATACATTTCCCGTAAGCAATGCCGAAAACAGCGGAATTACGGTTGAAGGCTATTCCTTTACCTCAGAAAGCTTTAATAATTTCATAACGCTCACCGACAAAAGCACGGTTGAACGTGACGGTGCAAAGGATAGGTATATTTACAGAATAAATTACAAGAGCGATTTGCAGACGGCAACAAACGGTGATAAGGAATATATAGGCACAACCCTCCACGGATATGCGGAGGATGGAACGGCCGCCGTATACGATCAGATCGATTTGCGCTTAGTTCTTGACGATTTAAGCAAACCGCAGCTGCGCCTCAGCCGCTATAAGAGCGGAACAGACGGCGGGTACAGCGAGCAGTATTATCGGCTTGATGAGAATCAAATCGCAAAAATCAAGACGGCAGGACTTAGCGCTTATATTGTCCACTGCGGTGAAGGCTCAACGGCTTACAAGCTTTATGTTGAGAACGGAACCTCGGGTGGCATAAAGGAACTTGGAACGATAACCGCATTCAGCGGAACATATCAGTATAAATATCAGCAAAAGGTCATCGACGGCACTCACGTTACGGTTGAAGGATTTGAATATCCCGATTTTGCAGATTACGGTATTGCCGCTACAGAGCTGTTCTGGTCGGATATCTACGCCGTTAATGGTGACGCAAACGATGACGGAGCTACCGATATCAGAGACCTTGTTACAGCCAAAAAGGCATTATCGCAACTTTCAGTCAATCAGCTTAATATCCGTGCCGCCGATCTTGACGGCAACCGCATGCTTAACTCATCGGATCTTGCGGCTCTGAAAAAGCTTTTGCTTTCGGGGAATGCCGAAAGCTCGGTTCAGCCGCTCGTGTATAATGCGGGAAATGTAAAAAAAAACGGTAAATTAAGCCTTTCTTCAATTAACAGCGAATTGTTTTACCGTAATTCCGCGGGGTCTTCAACCGTTTACGGCGCAGACCCATCGGTTTTTAAGACGGCGGACGGCAAATATGTTATGTATGTAACAGGCTCCGGTTCTGCCCAGACTTTTCCGGTTTACACAAGTACCGATTTGGTGAATTGGAAGGAATCGGGAAAGATAGAAATTGTTGATGAAAACGGAAAATCCGCCGCTGTTGCCGTTAATAAGGATATTTGGGCAATGGAAGCGATTTACGAGAAAACAACGAAAAAGTATTATTTGTTTTTCAGCGCCACACCGCAAAAATTTGCGGCGGACGGAAGTAAAGACGTAAAGGTGCCGTATGTTGCTGTCGGTGATTCTTATACGGGCAAATTTAAGCTTATTAATCATTCGGATTATAAATATGCCGACGGTACTGCACTTTCAGGCAAGAACGGCGACGATAATATCGGCTATGCCGAGTATTTAAAATATTCGGTATTTGACCCGTATGAGATTATAACGAAAGCGGTCAGTGCCGGAAAGATTAAAAGCGCGGGTAAGCAGCAGATAAAGGCGATTGACTTTCATCCCTTTGTTGATACCGACGGCGGCAAATATCTTTACTTTTCACTCTATGTTGATTCGGGATCAATAATAGCCGGAATTAAGATGAACGATTGGGAAACGCCAGATTACGGCACATTGGCCTTTTTGACCGAGAACAGAGCCGTTTCATACGAAAGAAATAACATTAACGAAGGCCCCTGGATGACAGAGCATAACGGTAAATATTATCTCACTCTTTCGGTAAACGGCTATGACGCGGATAACTATAAGGTAATTCAGGCTGTGAGCGATAAACCTCTCGGCAGTTTTAAAAAATTATCTGCCGAAGAGGGCGGCGTTCTTCTCGGTGCGGACAGAATAGGCGAAATATCAGGCACAGGTCATCATTCATTTATTGAGGAAAACGGCGATATGTACATAATATACCATGTGCATGACGATCCTGCAACCCCTTCCTACAAGCGCCATATAGCTATGGATAAAATCGAATGGGTGACAAATTCGACGGGCGAAACGGTTATGTATGCCAACGGTCCGACACTTAATTCTTTGCAGGCTTTACCGTCATTTATAAGCGGATATTCAAATATTGCGCCCGACGCGGAGGTTTCCGCCGTAAATATAAAAACGGGCAGCTCCGTATCGGCTTTGACGGATAAGCTTATAAACAGTAAGGGCAGTACTTGGCAGAGTGCAAGCGGCGGCGCAAATTCTTTCTTTAACGATTATGTTTCACCCGACGCGGTATTTTCAGGTGAAACAACTATAAATATGACCTTTAAAAAGGCAAGAACCGTCAGGGCGATTATGATATATAACGCTGCCTCTGCGGCGGTTGCGTTTGATGCGGTTAAACATATTGAATTTACCTGTGCGGACGGCACTGTAAAGTATATTGATAACCTTGCGTTTGACGCGGAAACCGGCACATATACTCTTGCGGCTTATCAAGGCGAAACAACAGGCGATGAGAAGTTTATCTGCGGTGCGTCTGCCGCCGATTTTTCGGAGCTGCAGGTCACTTCCGTTAAAATTACGGTGGCTCCCGGCGCGGATAAAGCAGAGGTCGGAATCGGAGAAATAGTCCTTTTTGGAAAATAATTATAATGCCGATTGACTGCATTTATTATTACCGTTAAAATAAATCCGTCGGATTATTAACTCGACGGATTTATTTGCGAAGAATTATACATACTTCGACAAAAAATGCGAGATATATTATTTTAACGGCTACATATGGTATAGGAGAATATTTATGCTTGAAAATTTACAGGCAAAAAATCCAAATATAGAAGTTTTAAGTGTTTTTTCGGAAAAATACAAAAAATTCGGCAGAGTTCTGACGATGCCGGACGCTATTCGTGATGAAATTATTGAGGCGGCGGAAAAGATGCCGGTTCCTGATTGGGTAAGCTATACAGCCGAAAACGACGAATTTAAAAGCCTTGCTGCATCGGAATATATTAAGAACAAGCTGTTTGGTACATTGCCTACCCAAGTTGGTTATTGCTGCGGTCATAATTCCCTGCTTAATGCAACTGAATGGCATACCTCAAGTGAAATAAATATAGCGGTTACTCCGTTGGTTTTGATTTTGGGACACAGATGGGATATTGAAAACGGAAAAATCGATTCTTCAAAATTCAAAGCGTTCTATTTACCGAAAGGCACAGTAACCGAGGTTTATGCCACAACACTCCACTATACTCCGTGTCAGACGGCGGACAGCGGTTTCGGTTGTATAGTAGCGCTTCCTGAGGGAACAAATACCCCTCTTGATACTGAAAGCAACGACAAATTATTAACAGCTAAAAATAAATGGCTTTTGGCACATACAGAAAATGCCGCAAAAATAAAGCAGGGTGCTTATACCGGAATAATGGGTAAAAACATAAATATACATTATTGATAATTTTAAAATTTCCGAAAGGGCGATCTATTTTGCGAAAAGAAATAATATTAAACGGCGGTTGGAGATTTCACAAGGGGGATATAGCCGAGCCTATATCTAAAGATAAGGGCTTTATATACTGCCAAAGCAAAACCGAGCGTAAGCTTTCAGGCCCCGCCGCATATAATTATTCCGATACACCCGATCAGTTCTACGGATATATAATGAACCCTGAAAAATGGGAATGGGTAGATCTTCCGCACGATTACGTTGTATATCAGGATAACGATGAAAACGAAAACTGCGCTTTAGGATATTTGCACTACGATAACGCATGGTACAGAAAGCATTTTAATATGCCCGAAGACAGTGAAGGTAAGCGTGTACTTTTAAGGTTTGACGGAATTGCGGGAAAATCGACCGTATATTTAAACGGCTGTCTTATGTATCACAATTTTTCAAGGTATAATACCTTTGAAATTGATATAAGCGATTATGTTTATTACGATAAGGAAAATATAATTGCCGTATATGTCAATACCGAGGACTTTGAGGGCTGGTGGTATCAGGGCGGAGGAATTTACCGCGATGTTCATTTAACTGTTACCGAGCCTGTCGCTATAGATTTATGGGGCGTATACGCACCGTATAAAAAGCTGGACGGTAACCGCTGGCAAATAAATTTTGAAACAACGGTTGTAAATGCGGATTATGAGGATAAGTCCGTAGCCTTGGAAAGCAGTATTATAGGTGCGGACGGCTTGGTTTTGGCCACGGCCGCGGGCGAGGGCAGGGTTAAGCTTCGTGAAAAGGGCGTTATAAAGTACGGCGCCGAAGTCTGCAATCCGCTTTTGTGGGACTGCGATAATCCCAACCTTTATACCGTTAAAACCGTACTTAAAATAAACGGCGAGGAAATTGACGAAAGCATAACACGAATAGGCTTCAGAACGGTTGAAATAACAGTAGATAAGGGCTTGCTTTTAAACGGAAAGCCCACGTTTATTAACGGCGTTTGCGCTCATCAGGATTTCGGGCTTACGGGGCTTGCCGTACCCGAAAATATAGCAAAATATAAGGTTGCGCTTATGAAGGAAATGGGGGCTAACGGCTACCGCACAAGCCATTATCAGCAAACCGAAAGCTATATGGACGCGTTTGACGAGCAGGGCTTTCTTGTTATGGACGAGGCACGGTGGTTTGAAAGCACAAAAGAGGCTATGGAGCAGTTAGAGTCGCTTATTAAGCGCGACCGCAACCGGCCGAGCGTTATAATGTGGTCAACAAGCAACGAGGAGCTGCGCCATATAACCGAAAACGGAAAAAAACTGCATAAAGCGATAGCGGCGCAAATAAGAAAATACGATTATACAAGACCTATAACCGCCGCCGAAGATAAAACGCCGGATAAATCCACTATCTATGACGAATGCGATTTTATCGGGATAAACTATAATCTCAGCATATACGACGCCGTACATAAAATGCGCCCCGATAAGCCGAAATTCGCTTCCGAATGCTGCGCTACGGGTTCTGTACGCGATTGGAATTTCGATACAGATACCGCCGGCAGAATACGCGATAAGGACAAAGATACGAACGAATGGTTCTTAGGCAGAGAAAAAACCTATAAATTCCTGCGTGAGCGCAGTTACGTGTTCGGCTGTTACCAATGGGCGGCGGTTGAGCATAGGGGAGAGGCTATGTGGCCGAGAGTATGCTCGGTTTCGGGCGCGCTCGATTTGTTCCTTCAAAAGAAAGGCGCGTTTTACCAGAACAAATCCCATTGGACAAAAGAGCCTATGGCGCATATCGTGCCGCATTGGAATTTTAAAGGTCTTGAGGGCACGGAAATACCCGTTACGGTCTATACGAATTGCGAGGAGCTGGAGCTTTTCTTAAACGGAGAATCGCTCGGTAAAAAGCAGATTGAAAAGTACGGCCATGGCGAATGGAATGTGAAATATGCTCCCGGTGCGCTTGAAGTAAGAGGATATGTCGGCGGCAAAGAGGTATGCTCCGATAAGCGCGTAACAACCGGAAAACCGGTGGCATTAAAGCTTACAAAGGATAATGATTTTACCGCAAACGGCAGCGATATAGCGCTGTTTACCTGTGAATGTGTTGACGAAAACGGTCGGGCGGTTCCCGACGCAGCGGAATATGTCAGCTTTTCTGTTTCGGCGCCTGCAAAAATTGTGGGCACCGGCTCCGATATATGCGACCATAGCAATGTTGCAAATACGAGCCGCAAAATGTATATAGGCAAAATACGCGTAGCCGTAAAGCCGCAAAAGGGCCAGAAAAGCTTTACTCTTACCGCAATGTGCGATAATTGCGGGATTTGTGAAATTGATATCATTCTTTGATTAGGTCAAGTAAAAATAACTCCGTCCGATTAAATTCAGGCGGCGTTATTTTTTTATTCTTAAGAATATTAAATCCGTCATTTTGCAGGTATTTATGTGTCAGTAAATTTGATAATCACACAGTAAAAGAAAATACTTAAGAAATTTAAAATTTTTCATCCAAAACTTAAGATTGGTCTCGGTAATATGTTTTAATATAAATGCAGGTATGCATTACCTCTTAACTATTCAAGTTAGGAGGTGCGGAATGCGCAATTATTTAGATGTTTTATTGGAAGAACTGCTGTCTTGCAGTAAAAATTCCGGTATTGACGTGGAAATATATTCAATAGGCAAAAAACAAGCCAAACTGGAATTTGAATTTCTATAAATTATGACCTCTTAACAGCGGTTACAGGTTATCATTAAAATCCTCCAAAAGCCTTGAAAATAAAGGATTTTTCGCAGTGTGCTCACCTTATCCCTTTATACGATTTCACTTTTGTTTATGCTTCCCTCGTGACCTCATAAGGGAAAAATCAAGGGAAGAAAAAACTCGTAACACGATATAACAAAATGTGGTAATCGGGAAACTGCGACATATGTGCGAATATATTATATTGGAGGATTTTATAATGGACAAGTATATTTACGATAACAGCAACGGCTTATGGTATGAATTACAGGGCGATTATTATATCCCCTGCCTGGTATTACCTGCCGAAAAAGAAGAAAGGCATATCGGAGTATGGGGACATCGGCATTTGCAGTATCTCAAAGAAAACCGCAAGGTTTTGTATACCGATTTGCTTACAAGCAGCAAGCTGAACAGTTACCTTGGCGACATTGATTTACAGGCTTCTGAACGCCTTGAAAGGCTCACAGAGCAGATTAAACAAGCTGAGGGTATCACGGAACAGTTAAAGGCTGAAAACGCCATGGAATGGGTGCAGAAAATGAACAATATCCGCCATAGAGCCGAAGAAATTATTTGCAGCGAGATAATCTATGCCTAACCAATAAAAACGCGTACAGTCGATAAAAGAGGGCAATACCGTTTGGTGTCGGTATTGCCCTCTTTCTTTGGAGATAATTCTCATGCCTGATAAAACAGTTTTCTGAAACGGGTAGTATACAAGTCCACTACTGTCCTATATTGTCCATAAAAATCTGCAACAGTCAAAATCTATCCTTGATTTTTATAGAGTTAGATGTTATACTTGACAAAATAGGAGGAGTGTGCTATGGCTGATGAAATCTTCACTGTTGCTCAAACAGCACAGTATCTTCAAGTATGCGAAAAAACAGTACGGAGATTAATTAGTTCAAACAAATTGATTGCTTCCCGTGTTGGCGCTGGAAATCGCTCTCTTAGAATTAAAAAATCCGATATTGACGATTATTTAGCAGAGCATGTAAATAAAACGAAAGGAGCTACTGTCAATGAGTGAGGAATTGATTCAAAAAAATCTGGTAGAAGCTCCCGAAAAGATGGGCGACTGGAATTTTTATAATATTGGTGCAACAACGCTCAAAGCATTGAAAGGCGCTAAAATTATTCCAGACAAGGATTATGACGAATTTGAGGCAAAAAAACCAGATGCACTTATCGTAAAGAAACCATTGGTAATTGCAGCAATCGAATATAAAGTACCTTCCCAGTTGCGTACTGAAAAGCAGATTGAGAAGGCTATTTCTCAGGAACTTGGAACCGCACAGGCTCTGCAGGCTAAAGTATACATAATTACTGATGGTAAGAAGAGCATTTGGGTAAATCCTGCGAATGGGCATGAAATTTTGCAGGAGGACGGCAGCAAAATTACCCTCAATTTTGATAAAACCAGCGCAGAGTGTATTGTTTTGATTAACAAGATCAGAGCGTCTATCAACGCAACAAATGACACATTGAAAGCCGCCGCCTCGGTAGACCCGCTGCCGTTAGCCGAAAAGATATGGCAAGATTTGTGGGCTGTATCAGGCGCTACACCAGAGAACTGTCTTTATACTTTCGTTGAGATATTTATATTTAAATACCTCAGCGATCTTGGAGTACTTAAAGGCATGTACTCTTTTTATGACCTCTTGAGTAAGTATTCAGGGAATAATGAAAATGAAGTTCTTGAGTTTTATGCTTCTACTATTCGTGTAAAGATTAAAGAACTATTCCCCGGCAATCCTAAAGACAAAACTACCATTATCAATGGTACAATATTTGTTTCCAAAGACGATAAGGCTGTGTCTGGATATGCTACCGTATTCCACAAGATTTTGAAACGCTTCAACGATTTTGGAACACTTGAAAACATAGATTATGATTTTAAAAGTAAGCTCTTTGAAACTTTCTTGAAAGAATCTATCAGTAAGAAAAACTGGGGACAGTATTTTACTCCTTTGAAGGTTGTTCGAGCCATTGTTAATATGGCTGATATTGAACCTGGGATGAAAATATGTGACCCCGCTTGCGGCGTTGGAAAATTTTTGCTTGAGCCTATCTTGCATAATCTGAATAGGCTATATGTAGTATCTGCAGATGAGGCTGGAAATGAAAAGTTGCTGCCTCAGATCTCTCTTTCTGGGTTCGATAAAGGCTTTGATAAGGATGAACAGAAGACAATTATTCTTGCAAAAGCAAATATGCTGATATATATGTCCGGTATGATCAAGGAACATCCTGGGCTGACAAAGCAATTTGCAGAACTGTTCAACAACACCTTTACGCTACAGACTAACTCTATCCTTGGTACATTAGCAAAACCAATTACAGAGGAATATGATTTAATCCTTACAAACCCACCATATGTTATGAGTGGTAGTAGCAATTTGAAGGAAGAAATTTCCAAGGACGATACCCTGAAAAAATATTTCTCCATAAGTGCCATGGGCATTGAAGGCTTATTTATGGAGTGGATTGTCCGTGCTCTGAAGCCAGGGAAAAAGGCTTTTATTGTTATCCCTGATGGCATTATGAATCGAAGCAACGATAAAAAACTACGAGATTTTATCCTCGAACAGTGTAATATTGATGCAGTTATTTCTCTGCCATTGAATACTTTTTTCACCACCAATAAGAAAACCTATATTCTTGCCCTGACGAAGAAAGTTGCCGTGAATGTTGGCGGTGTAGCCACTTTGCCAAAACAGATGACTCCGGTTTTTACCTACCTTTGCTCTGAGATTGGTGAGACCCGAGATGTTTATCGCTTTGATATTGATCAAAACGATTTGGAGGTTGCCTCCGACCTGTTCAATATGTTCAAGGGAGCCAAATCTAAGTTCAGAACAGATGATAAACGTTGTAAAATTGTCGACATTGAAGACTTTTATAACGGTACCCATTGGTCTGTTGATCGCTGGTGGACCAGAGACGAAAAAATTGCTCTCGGCATAGAAGACAACATTGAAACTGTATCTTTGGAAGATTATATTGGCATGGTCAGTGATACTGCCTCTACTCTTATGGAATTTGACGAGCCATTACGAGAACTTGTAAAAAAAAAATCCGCAATAGTGAGTTCCATCGAAGTATCACTGAACGATAAAACTTTGTTCGACTTATCAATCGGCAAAAGACTTTTGCGAAAGGATTATATTGAAGCAAGCGGCAGGATTCCAGCATATAGTTCAAATGTTTTCTCTCCGTTTGTCTATACCTCCTACAGTAATGTGGAAGATTTTAGCGTTCCATATGTGCTTTGGGGAATTGATGGTACTTTTGAATTCAATGTTATGCCAATAGGCAAGAAATTTGCGTATACTGATCACTGTGGCGTAATTAAAATCAAAAATTCCAAGATCAATCCCTATTATCTTGCATACACACTGGAAGAGAACAAGCACAAATATGGATTTGACCGTGGGTTAAGAGCATCATTGTCAAACATGAAATCAGTAAAAGTTAGTATTCCGGTTGATGACTCTGGTGAATTTGATGAGAGTGCCCAATCCAGCATTGCTGATTCCATGTTGGGCATGCGTCAAATACGAGACAATCTTTCCGAAAAGAGGACAAACATTGCTGACATTAAAGTTGTTTTGGAAGACGAGAATTATAAATATAGTTATTTCCCACTGACAAATATTCTCGAGCCAATAAAAGGTCTCTCAAAATATACAAAGAAATATGGCAATCTTCATGAGGGACCATATCCTGTTTATTCTGCATCAAGTAAAAAAGCATTAACTTATATTGATACTTTTGATTATGATGGCAAATATATGACATGGTCTACAAATGGATTTGCTGGTACAATTTTAGTCTTAGATGGAAAGTTTTCTATCAATGGTGATCGTGGCGTTTTAATTCCAAAAGATGGCCGAACCGACATAGACCTTGATTATATGAAGTTCACATTAGAGCCTCTTTTCCGTGATTTGGCGAAAGGACGCAAAGGTGATAATGGCGAAGATGAGTTCACAAAGCTATATCCATCTATGCTGAATGATATTATGATTCCTGTTCCAGTTGACGAACATGGGAGCATTGATCTGTGTGCACAGAAAGAGATCGCTACTAAGTATTTGGCTATTGAGCGGAGCAAGGATGAAGTAGTTTCAAAATTGGATGCTTTGATCCAGCAAAAAATAGAATTATAGCAATAAGATGAGGCAGCCAGGTACCACATACCTGGCTGCCGTTCTATGTAAACACCGCCGGAGAACCGGCAGTGCTGTGGTCAAAGCTATCTTTCTCTTTCGTGGGACTTTTTTCGTGTTCTATGCTGCTTGCCCTCCGCCTGTAACCGCCTGAGCGTATCACGAACGCTTTTTCTTTCAGGTGGTGCGTATCGTTCTTTTTCGCCGGGTCTGCTGTTTTCCTTGACCTTGCGTTCCCACTCGGCAAGCTCACGGTTGTACTGCTCTACAACACCCTCCATTTTTCGGAAGGTAGCCATAAACGCCTGTACATCGGGATAACCGTCTGCTTTCAGTGTGTCAGGGATTTTGTCCAGCTTATCAGCGATTTCCCTTTCGGTCTGCTGTATCTGTGCTTCCAGTGCCTTTCGCTCTTTGCCCTTGAAAATACCCTTTGTTTCGGCAAGCTGCTGTTTCAGGTCGGGTAGCACCTTGTCCTGCAAGTGCTTGATTTCCCTTGCCCAGTCCTGCACCTTAATCATCAGGCTTCGCATATGACGGAACTCGGATATATCAATATCCAGTGTGGGCTTGGGCGGCATATCCTTTTCTCGGATAAGATTTTGCAGAAAATCCTTTGCCTTACTCACGATGTTGCGGAACAGGTTGGGAAGCCAACCGCTGTCACGGATAGACTGGCTGACTTTTTCATGGATCTGCGTCTGCTTGACCTCCAATATCGTTTCTTCCGAAATGCCTGTGATAAGTGCCATATCCGCTGTTCGATTCCATTCCTGCCTTGCGGCATTGTCGGCTTTGATTTCTTCCTCTCTCGGATTGTTCTTGCCGATTTTCTTAGTGGGCAGATATACGCCGTTTTTGTCAAAGACCTTGAGCTGCTGTTCGGGGTCTGTGATATGGCGGTTGATATGGGCGGTGTAAACCTGCTTGACTTCTTCAAGAAAGGGTTCACTTTTGAAGCGCTCGTCTTTGGTGGTAAAGAGGTGGCTTTCGTAAATCTCACCCTTTTTGATAACCCTACAGCCTTTTCGTATCTGTCCGTTCTCCCCGATGATTTCTTTCTTGGTGCGTACCCTTTGCCCTGTTTCGTTAAAGAATACACTTCGGGTGGCTATCTTGATGTCAGTCTCAGGGAGCAGCTTTCGTTCGCTGAAAATCAGGTGGATGTGGTAATTGGTTTTGCGTTTGTTGTGATGGAGTGCTGACACACATTCCACGCCGTACCGCCTGCGAAACAGGTCTGTGAAGTCTTTTAGCACCTTGTCGGGGTCAAATTTAGTGTAGAGTTCCGGCAGGGCGATGATAAGCTCCCTTGCTTCGATACACTTTCCCGGCGTGCCGCTTCGCTTAAATTCCTGCTGACTTTCCCTTGCAAGATTGTTCCAAAAGGTATTGTCTGCGGTGCGATAGGTGGCATACAGGTTCTCCTGTTTTGCCTTGCTTGTGATATACGAAATGCGTCCTTTGACATTTGGCAGCTTCGACATCTGAATGAAGCTGTGTCTTGCCATAGCGTCCTTTCTCCCGTATTGGGGCGTTCTCATTTTGCAACCGACTGGTCGGTTGCGGCTGTTCCGATGGCATCTGACAGATGGACAGCAACAGAAAATTGCGGTGCAATTTTCTCTGTATCATAGCAGAGGGAGTGCGCCGATGCTGTGATACAGGCTCCCTGCAAGGGCGAAATACCCGGAGTACAAATCGTCAGATTTGTGCGAGGGGTGTATTTCGCTCTCAAACGCCGAGGGCTTTTAGAGAACGGTTATTCGACTTTTCGTACATCTTTTTCACTCCGCAGATTTCGCCCCTGATTGACGGTCATAAAGTGCTCCAGCGTATCGGTTCGGATGATGGTCTTTCTTCCTACCTTTAGGACAGGAAGCTTGCCCCAGTCTACCAACCTGCGCATGGTATTTCTCCCGATGCCCGTACATTCAGCGGCTTCTTCGATGGTAAGTCCCATTTTGGTTGTGCTCATATTCATTCCTCCTTTGCGAAATACTCGTTTTGCAACTCTGCAATCATAATTATACTTATTTTGCAATCTCTTGTCAACCTGTTTTGCAACCTATTATTAAATATTTTTGAGAAAATACGCAAAATAGGGTTGCAAATTGAGCTCTTTAGTGCTATACTTATATTCGCAAGGAGGTGAAAGCCTTGAAAGAAGAAATCACATTCACCGCAAAACAGGTCGGTGAACGAGTGAAGGAACGAAGATTGGAACTGAATCTCACAATGCCGGAACTCGGAAAACGCATCGGTGTAAACAAATCCACCATCCAGCGATATGAAGCAGACGGTGTTGACCCGAAGCGAACCATGATTATCAACGGACTGGCAGAAGCACTTCTGACCACTCCCGAATGGCTGACAGGTCTTTCCGAAGAAAAGGAATATGACGCCAAAACGCTCTGCCAGAGAGACATTGAAAGTCACATTGCAAAATACCTTGACAGCGTGAGCGTTGTTCAGGGAGAGCCGCACCAACAGCTTCTGACCACATTTCTTGTAAAGATGATAGACCTGTACTCGGTACTCTGTTATCACTTCGCTGATGCTATGGCAGAGGTTGACCGTGTAGCTGCGGACGAGGGGCTGAAAGAATCGCTGATGCGATATGCCATTGAATCGGGCGCAATCACAGAAAAGGTCTATCGCAACGAAATGGAAGCACCGATCGAAGATATGAAGCGATTTCTTGACGGGATTTTACATATCTACGATGAGGGGCGCACAAAGGTATCTATGAGCGAACTTTTCGGGATAGTGACGGCAGCCGAAGAAAAGCTGGCCGAGAAGAAAAATTCCGTGGCACCTTGACAAATGAAAATGCCGGCTGAAACAACAACCGACAAGTGACATTATTACTTTACGCACACCATATGTCACAGTCCCGATTGCCACGGATAGAAAGGAGATATTTTATCTATGGCAAAAGGTTCTGTAAGAAAGAAAGGCAAAAAGTGGTACTATCGCTTTTATATCGAAGATGAAAGCGGAAACCGTGTGCAGAAGGAGTTCCCCGGAACAGAAAGCAAGTCAGAAACGGAAGCATTGCTCCGAAAGGCACTGGAGGACTACGAGGAAAAGAAATTCGTTGCCAAAACGGAGAATGTTACGGTGGGAATGCTTTTAGATCAATGGGTGGAAGAAGAATTGAAACCCGGCAATCTGAGTAACGGTACGGTTATGGCGTATCAGGGTACTGTCAACCGCATCAAACAGCACCCCATCGGCAAGCGAAAACTGAAAAGTGTAACGGCTGACCATTTACAGGCATATATCGACTTCCTCAGTTTCGGCGGCACAAATCCCGACGGCACACAGGCAAAGGCACTCAGCAAAGGGTATCTGCGATTGTTCTCAGCAGTCATGCAAGGGGCGTTCCGCTTTGCGGTGTTCCCCAAAAGGTTGATTTCCTTTAACCCGATGCAGTATGTCGTGTGGAGGGGCAAAAAGGAAGAATACGAGCTGTTCTCAGACGAGGACGGGGATGTGACTTCCGCTCCCACAATCAGCTATGAGCAGTATTTGCAACTGGAAGATTTCTTGAAAAAGAAAGACAATCCGGCGCTGCTGCCCATTCAGATTGCCTACTACACGGGGCTTCGCATTGGCGAGGTTTGCGGCTTGACCTGGCAGGATATTAACCTTGAAGGTCAGTACCTCACGGTACGCCGCAGTATGCGCTACAACGGAGCAAGGCACAAGACGGAAATCGGAGCGACCAAGCGAAAGAAAATCCGCACTGTGGACTTCTGCGACACACTGGCAGAAATCCTTAGAACAGCCAAAGCTGAACAGCACAAAAACCGCTTCCGATACGGAGAGCTGTACAGCCTCAACTATTACAGTGAGGTCAAAGAAAAAGACCGTACTTATTATGAGGTTTACAGTTTGCCGAGAACGGAGGAAGTCCCGGAGGGATACAAGGAAATATCCTTTGTCTGCCTCAGGCCGGACGGGGCGTTTGAATCGCCGAGTACGGTAGGGGTTATGTGCAGGGCAGCTAAGAAGAAGCTGGAAGGCTTTGAAGATTTCCATTTTCATATGCTGAGACACACATTCACAAGCAATCTGCTCTCAAATGGAGCAGCACCAAAGGATGTGCAGGAGCTTCTCGGACACGCTGATGTCAGTACCACAATGAATATCTACGCTCACGCTACAAGGGAAGCGAAGCGTACTTCCGCAAGACTGCTGGATAAGGTGGTCGGCGGAGAATAAAAAACTTTCCCTTGTTTTGGCTCATAAGGGCAAAAACAAGGGAAAATACATAAGGTTGGAACACAAGGCAAGCGAAAAGCCTTGAAAATACAGCGCTTTAAGAGGATTAGATAGATAAACTGGAATTTAGAAAAATATTAGACAAATTGGCAGTAAGTATTATTGAAAACAATCTTGAAAATGAAATGCTGAAACAGGCGCTTTTGGAATTGGCAAGAATAGAACGGATTATTATTGTTTTACATTTTTTGTGCGGAATGAAATTATCCGAGATAGCTTTTTTACTGGAAACGGATTTGAATAGCATTTATGTTCAGAAATGTACGGCAATTAAGCATCTAAAAGAATTTTTAGTTTAACATCGGTTTGTGCCGTGTTATATATGAACCTTGAAAAATATGCCTTGAGGCATTATAGAAAGCATACCGTAAAACAGCGGGAGAGCGACATTTTAAAAGGTAAAAAGCATAGGTGCGACAACCTTTGCTCGCGAAGATCCCGAAAAAGGCACTTGCCGTGGGCTTGGACGGCAAGCGGGCATTCAGTCGGCTCGGTGCGGTATG
>OIYO01000303.1_pt1 | contig 45848 bp, 33 predicted proteins | sample 1588191 | NCBI WGS metagenome assembly OIYO01 (sample SAMN03283275) | human gut metagenome | biome: human-associated habitat; material: feces | host: Homo sapiens | place: Peru | collected 2012 | reverse complement strand
GGAATGGATGCTCAATTTGAGCGGTCGTGCTGCGCAATCTCGCGCGGAATACTCACGTTTCCTCACGCCTTTGCAGAAACACTGTCAAAAAAGCTGAAGGGAATCACAGAATTTTGCAACAATTTCTGATACCCACTCTTCAAATCGTTCGGGATTATGTTGCTGGATTGGTGAAGATGATTTTGCTTCCACAAAGCAGAGCTGATTTTTCCGGTTCATATAGATGAATTCGACTGTCGAAAAGCCTTCACCTAATGCGGCATACGACGCTGATTTTTCGATATAATATAACCGTTCTTGAGGAAAGACACCAAATGTTACACCGGATTCGGTAATAGAGACACTCATGAGTGTTAATCCATCGCCTTTCTAATCTCGTCCTTGTACATTTGTTGGAATGTTTCAGCAATCGTATTGTGGCTGAGCGCAGCAAGAGCGTTTTGTGTTTCGCATACGACATCTGCATTCTGCCAATACAGCGAATGGTAAAGAATTTCATCATTCGCTGTACGCTTGATTTCCAGATATTTCGTCAGAAAATAGTCGTGTGTGGAAACGAATACCTGCACACCATTACGCTGGAGTTCGAGCAGCATTTCTGCAACAACGGGGATATATTTCGGATTTAGATTTGCTTCGGGTTCATCCCAGAAAAGGACTGCACCTTTTTCCAGTGTTCCGTTTTTTATCAGCTGCCATAGAAGTGCGAGCTTTCGGATGCCTTCGGCTACCAGACTAAATTCGATTTTTGCCTGATTACCGGGACGAAGATAGAATCGATCTTCTTCAAGTAAAACTTTCCCCTTGGTTGCCTTTTGCAAAATTTCAAGATAGTTCTTTCTGCTTTCCGGATCACGACCTGCACTAATGTCAATTTTAGCCGCAGTTACAACATCAACATAAGTTTCGTCAAATTCCACATTGCCAACATGGACGGCAGCCTCAAAATGCCATCCATTGGAGAGAATTTCCTTTGCCGGAATGAATGTACTGGTCAGCGTTGAAAGCTGCTGCTCCCAGTTTTCTTCACCTCTTACATCTGCATCCCATTTTTTTGTCTGTGATGTTATGTTCATTGAGATTTTTGCTGAATCTGAATAGATTGTGACAGAACCTGTCTTGATATTTTTCTTTCGACTAATTAATCTGTGGATACTCGCGCCATCAGGCATAAAAACTTTTGCTACTTTTTGTGCAAAAGATACGTCATGCCTAACAGCTTTACAGGCACTATACAGCAATTTCATGATGTGCGTTTTGCCAACACCGTTTTCGCCAATGAAAACATTCATTCCCCTGGAAAGTGGTAATTCAAGAGAACTGAAAACCGTAATGTTGGCTAATTGAATTTTCGTGATAGCCAATATGTAACACTCCCTTCTATGAACTGGTAGCCTGCGAGTATGTTTGCAGCTGCCTATATTGTTAGTCAGAAACGTTTTATCTATGTAAGCAACATGCTTTTTTTCAAGATGCAGCATGTATATTTTTAGTCACTGTGCAACATTATACCATATTTTTCTTATTTATATTCAAAATAGTACAACGACAGGCATGTTGCACAGAAAAAATGAAGCGGGATATTCTGGAGGGAAATAAACTATCATTCCTTCTTGCTATCCGAAGCTTCTCTCAGTGCCGGTTGGCATCACAACTTGCGCAATAAAGCACCATGCAATACCAATATCATTATAGCACAAACTAACAAGGAAATGCAATGCAAACCCGCACAATCAAGGCTTAAATCGGAACAGCTGTAATGCGCTTTATACATGGCTGAAATCGCTGCTGATGGCATTATTTGTCGATTTCTATTTCTTAAATTACAACTAACGTTTTATGCTCACTCTGTTATGATTATATACACATTTTCGTCTAACAAATTCCGACGTTGGCGAAGGGGACTACCGCCTTTGTTAGCGTATCTAACACTTGTCTAACAGCACGGTTGGAAATTGCGGTCTTTTGCCTTCTTCTACTAACAGTCGGCAACGTAGAAATGTGCTGGTAACGCAGGAAAATCGGGCATTACAGGGCAGTGCAGTTCTCTGAAAGGAAAGCGGTGAGCATCTCTCCTAAGCAGTAGGTCGTGGGTTCGACTCCCACTGGACTCAATCCCTAAACAAGCAATTCTTTCTGGTTGATGCTCGTGTGTGCGTGTTGGCAAACGCGCGAAGGACATCAGCTGGAAAGATTTTTTCTTTTCATTGACAGTTTCTCCAACTTTCAAGCGCCGATAGTACAATTCCACGCTGCTTTTGCTGAAAAAATGTGCTACAATACAAATGCATCAAGGAAGTCGTATAGCCTGTTTGGCAAAAAATGCCGGGCAGCTTTTACCATATCAAACAGCTGTCCGACGAAATAAGCGAGGGGATAACAATGGACATCATCAAAATCAAAGCCGAAGTATACCAGCTTGAACAGCAGGGAAAACGCCTGCCGATTCTGCATTATTTGCAGGACGTGTGGCAGCAGGAGCCGCCGTCTGAGGGTTTGACCGTGCTGGCACTGCGGCAGATGGTTGCCTATGCGGATACGGTGGTTCAATTTTCGGAAAATTCCCCGCTGTGGGAGGCGAAAAATGAGTATTCGCTCTACAAGGCTTTTCTGCTGGATATTATTTCTTGGGGGCTGAAAAACTACCGCACGAGCAAGCAGTTCCTATGGCAAATGTGCTTTTATCTCAATCCGGAATACACCTATTACTATATGTACGGCAGGGAGATAACGGACGACAATGCGGTTGAATGGAAGAAGACGCTGTTTCAGGAAGCCGCCCAGCTATATCCGGACAGCTTGCTTTTCAAGTGCATTGACCCTATCGAGTGCATGGATCATCGGCGGCTGGACAGATTTACGGAAGAAGAGAAAGCGCAGATTCGCGCGGAATGGAATTGCAGGAGAATGAACTGGATCACAAAGTTGTGTGGATTTTTGACCACTATCTGTTTCATGAGGGGATTCAGCGATAAGTTTTGCGGGGAATAACAATAAGAAGCTGCACGGCGATGCCACCATGACGGCAAAGCCGCGCAGTTTTTATCCAGTTTCTTGCCGTGTCAGAAGGCACGCATCCCGCCCTCCTCCCACAATTTACAACACATTTACACCCCACCCCTCGCAATCCCCGCCGCTCCATGCTATACTAAAGCGGGTGATAATCATGCCAAAACGCATTCTCATCGTCGAGGACGACCCGGCGATTTCGCGCCTGCTCGAATCCAACCTGCGCCTGTCCGGGTATCAGCCCATTTGCACGGCGGATGGCCGCCAAGCACTGGAACTGCTGCAAAATAAACCCTTCGATTTGGCGCTGTGCGATATCATGCTGCCCGAAATCGACGGCTTCGAGCTCCTGCCGCACATGCGCGCGCGGGGCGTGCCGGTCATTTTCGTCTCCGCCAAGGCGGACGTGCAGAGCCGGGTGCGCGGGCTGCGGCTGGGCGCGGAGGACTATCTCGTCAAGCCGTTTGACATTCTGGAGCTGCTCGTGCGGATGGAAAAGGTGCTCGCGCGGTCGGACAAGCATCCGCAGAGGTTCCGGTATCGCGATATCGCCGTCGATGAGGCGAGCCACACGGTCACGAAAAGCGGAACACCGGTTTCGCTAAAGCCGATGGAGTACGAGCTGCTGCTGACGTTCATCCGCCATCCGGGCATGGTGATGACGCGGGAGGATTTGCTGCATCAGGTGTGGGGCGACGCGTTCATCGGCGAAACGCGCACGGTGGATGTGCACGTCGCGGCGCTGCGACGCAAGTTGGATTTGGGCGGAGAACTTGCCACTGTGTACAAAATTGGCTATCGGCTGGAGGTGCTGGCGTGAAATTGTGGCTCAAGCAGACACTCGTCACCCTTGCGGTGATTCTGCTGTCCGTCAGCGTGTGTCTGTACCATTTTGTGGCACAGGAGACCGACCAGTTGATTCAGCAGGCGATCCAGAGCGGCGCGCGCGACACGGCGGTTTTCTGCGATCACTTGTCTACGCTGGAACGTACGTCAACCGCTTATGACATGGATATCATCACCCGGCAAGCGCTGATTCAGTACACGTTTTCGACGTATGCGCATCTGTTGCAGACAGGGGACTGCACGTGGTCGCTGGTGATGGACGGACAGTACTACTACAACACGGCATCGTGCCAGCCAATGGAAACCATGCCGATGGCGGAGGATGCCGACGCCGCCAGCCGCATCGTCGAGCGGGGCGGGACGCACCTGCTGATATCCGCGCAAACCATGTCGGTGCTGCAAATGCCGCTGACGGTCTATCGCGCGGCGAACATCGAATCGACATATCAACATATAAACGATTTAACGCGCGCGGCGCAGCTGTCCCTGCTGGGCTGCCTGCTGCTGTGCGGCGTGCTGCTGCCGCTGATGCTGCGGAAAACGCTCGCGCCACTGCGGAAATTGGCACAGATTTCGGACAAAATCGCGTGCGGGGCATATGAACTGCGGGTTAATATTTCGGCGGATGACGAGGTGGGCGAGCTGGCGCGCGCGTTTGACCACATGGCGGATACGGTGGAGCAGAAAATTGCCGATCTGGAGGATACCGCCCGGCGGCGCGAGCTGCTGCTGGGGGCGCTGACGCACGAGATGAAAACGCCCATGACGGCAATTATTGGCTTTTCTGGAAGCTTGCTGTCCATGCCACTGACGGAGGAGGGGCGCATGGAGGCCGCCTACGAGATTCACGAGGCGGCGAAGCGAACCGAGCGCTTGAGCCAGAAGATGATGCAGCTGATTTCACTACAAGAAGGAAATGCGGCGGTGCAGCAAAGGCAGGTGGATGCGCGGGAACTGCTGGAGAGGGTCTGCGCCGCAATGCCGAAAGATGCTGCTTTTGAACTTGCGGTTCATACGGAGACGCTGACGGGCGACCCGGATTTGCTCTTCTGCTTCCTGACGAACGTCGTGGACAACGCCATCAAGGCGAGCCCGGCGCACGCCGTTATCCGCTTGTCAGCGAGCAAAGAGGGGCGGCGGCAGGTGCTTGCTGTGGCGGACGCGGGCGGCGGCATTCCGGCGGACAAAATCCCCCTCGTCACCGAACCGTTTTACCGCGTGGATAAGGCGCGCAGCCGGAAATTGGGTGGCGCGGGGCTGGGGCTCAGCCTGTGCCGGATGATTGCGGAAGCGCACGGCGGGCAGCTGGAAATCCAAAGCGAGGTCGGGAAAGGCACGACGGTTTCGATGATTTGGTGCGCAGAGGAAAAGTAAAGTGCGTAAAAGAAGCGGAATATTCCCCGAAACGCCGTGATTTACAACTTGCTTACAGCTTGATTGCAAGTCGATGATGACTTTCGCCCGCCCGCGTGGTACGCTGAAATCGGAGGTGAAGGACATGAAACGAACCCTTTTGCTGATGCTCGCGCTGCTGCTTCCTGCGCTTGCCGCGGCGGATGTATCGGCACAAGTCAATGCACCAGAAACATACAGCTCTGTCTGGCAGAGCAGCACGGGCAGGACGATTGTCACGGTGGATGCCGCGGTTGAAATTCCCGCCGTGCCGCAGCTGATGATTTACCCTGCGGTTCAGCGTACGTTTACTGCCGATGACTTGCAGCGCGCGGCAGTCTGCTTCGGCGGTGCGCCTTATTCGGGGATGCCGAGCAGCTTGGACAGCGTGACCCGCCCCGCCGCAAACAGCAATCCGACGAGCGTCGGTATTCGCGCGGAATCGAAAAACGCGGCAGGAAACCGCGCGCTGCTGACGTTCGTTCAGCATCGTCGACATGATGGAAACTTGTGGTACGGCACAATCCAATTCTTGGGGCACGGCGCGGCACGGTATCAGGTGGACGACCTCCCGGAGGTGGGGGAAGTCAGCGCCGATGCCCGCGAAAAGGCGGTGCAAATCGCCCAGAGCCTTGACGCGGAGCTGGCGCTCGCCTACGAGGGGCGATGCAAGGGCTACGAGTATGAAGGCGGCATGAGCGGCCTGCGCGGTGACATGTTCATTTTTACCCGAAAGGTAAACGGTGCACCGACGGCATGGACGAGCGAGGACTGCCAAGCGTACGACAATTTTGCGGACACCTATCAGCTGAAAACGCCGTACGAAGCGCTGAGAATCATCATCGACCGTTACGATGGCGCGATTTGGATGCAGTGGAAAGCGCCGCACACGATTGACCTTGCGTCCGGTCAGGCGGCGGCGCTGCTGCCATTCGACCAGATTGTGACCATCGCTGCGCAGCTGCTGCCGCTGAAATATCAATTTCAGGAACAGTATCTGGCGTACAGGAATCAGGATGCGAACCGAATGACGGTCAACCGCATCACACTCAGCTATTCGCGAGTGCAGAATCGGGATAATCCGGAGAATTTTTCCATGCTGCCCGTGTGGGATTTCTTCGATGCGGACGACCCGGCGACGTCGCTGCTGACCATCAGCGCTGTCGATGGCACGGTGATTGACCGCGGCTTTGGGTACTAAGCCGATGAAAGCGATTGCGTGTGATGTCCGCCGCGCACTCACGGGGCGCTGGTTTTGGGCGGCGCTGCTGGCGACCACGGCGACGCTGTACCTCTCCATCGGGCAGGCCGCCGATGCGCTGATGGAGGATGCAGAAAACTTTCGGTTTACTTTGAGCGACCTCCTGCTGATGGCTTTGCGCGGTGATTTCGGGCTGCTGACCCTCCCGGCGCTCTCCGCTTTGCCCTTCGCGGCACAGGCACTGCACGAAATCAAGTGCGGCGCGGTTCGCCCGGCGGTGTTCCGGGCAGGGCGGAGGATGTGGATTCTGGGCAAAGCGGCGGGCTGCATCCTCAGCGGCATGGTGCTGCAAGCGGCGGCGGCGGGGCTGTTGGGGCTGATTCTGTACGCTGTCCGCGGCGGGAATATTCTGCTGGAAATAAACGCAGAGTTTAACTTAACGCTCCTGCGGCGGATGCTCTGCGGGGGCATTTGGGCGAGCGTCGGATGCGTGATGGCGCTGGCAACGGAAACATCCTCCGCCGCGTACCTCGGCCCGCTGTGCCTGTGCTACGCGCTGATGATGCTCGGCAAGCGCTTTTTCCCGGCGGCGGTGATGCTAAATCCTATAAACTGGATTGACGGCGGCGACGGGATGCTTGCGGGGCTGGAAACTGTTTCTATCCTCCTGCAAATCGTCTTTTTGAAGCGAGGTGTCCGGAAATATGTGTAAAATGCAGCAGCCCCTCGTCTGCGCGGGGTGGAATCTGTACAACCTGCGAAAAAACCCAAGGTTATATTTGAGCCTGACGCTGGGCTTCCTGCTCTGCTGGCTGCTGACGGACAAAACGATGCAAATCAGCCGAACGTACCTGACCAGCGTGCAGCTTGTCGAGCCGTTCGTATGGTGCTACGCGGACGGGGACAGCATCCTCTACGCCGCGCTGGTGCTGATGCTGATGCTCTCCGCCCTCCCGCGCATGGACACGCCGGCAAGCTACCTGATTTTCCGCACGACGCGGCGGAGCTGGCTCATCGGGCAAATCATCACCGTGCTGATTGTAACTTTCGGTTATTGCCTGATGATTCTGCTTAGCTCGATGCTGATGTGCATCGGCTGCAATGTGTACGCCACGAATCGCTGGAGCGAGACCGCGACCATGCTCTCTTTTGCGCCCGCCGGATTTGAAACCGCGCTCACCGTCATGCGAAAGACGGTCAAACTGACCACGCCGTGGGCCTGCTGCGCGCAGATTTTCGGGCTGATGTTCCAGTATGTGCTGCTGCTTTCCATGCTGCAACTGCTGTTTACTGTGCTGAAAAGCAAGAAAACAGGCATATTAGCCGCCATTTTGCTGAATTTTGTCGGATTTGTGCTGACGCCGGAGCGCTTCATGGCGTGGCTGCACCTGCCCACGGAGATGCGCTATTACGCCAACGTGCTTGCGGCGTGGCTCTCGCCATTGCAGCACGCCACCTACACCATGCACAATTTCGGCTACGATTTGCTGCCGCGGCTGCACGTTTCCTACCTGATTTTGGGCGGATTGACCGTGCTGCTGATGGCGCTCGCTGCCATCAAAATGCATACCTTCCAGTTTAACTTTGCAGGAGGTGTTTCGGATGCGTGAAATCGTCGTGGACGTGCAGCATGTCAGCAAATCGTTCGGCAGCGAACAGGTTTTGGAAGATGTTACCTTGCAATTGATGCGCGGGAAAATCCACGGCATCATCGGGCGGAACGGCAGCGGCAAAACCGTGCTGATGAAATGCATCTGCGGATTCCTGCGGCCGACGGCGGGGAAAATCAGCGTATTCGGAAAAAATATCGGCACGGACTGCGATTTTGCGCCCAAAACGGGAATGCTGATTGAAACCCCCGGTTTTCTGCCGCACGAGACGGGCATGAGCAATCTCCTGTGGCTGGCGAAGTTAGGCAACGGTGCGCGCTGCGAGGACGTGGCGGCGCTGATGCGCTTGGTGGGGCTTGACCCCGCGGCAAAAAAGCGGGTGAGCCAGTATTCGCTGGGGATGCGGCAGCGGCTGGGCATTGCGCAAGCGCTGCTGGACGCGCCGGAGCTGCTGATTTTGGACGAGCCGATGAACGGGCTGGATAAAAATGGCGTTGCGGAGATTCGTGCGCTGCTGCTTGACTTGAGGGCGCAGGGCAAGACGATTCTGCTCGCCAGCCACTTCGCGCAGGACATCGACGCGCTGTGCGACACGGTGCAGGAGATGACGCAGGGGCGGATACGGGAGGTGTAATCCGAAGAGAATCCCCTCATGCACTTTACGATTCCCTTAAATTGTACGGTGTTTTAAGGGAAAAGCTAAAAATCCACACAAAAAGGGCAGGAAACGCGCCTCCTGCCCTTTTTTTATTGCCTTGTTTTCCGATATTCCCCCGGCGTCAGCCCGGTAATCTGCTTAAACCGGCGGATAAAGCTGTTCAAATTGTAGTACCCCACCGACTCGGACACCATTTGCAGCGGCATCGTCGTGCTTTCCAGCAGGGAGCACGCTTTGCGGATGCGCAGGTCAGCGACGTAGCTAGTCAGCGTGTCGCCGGTCTGCTGCTTGAAGTACTGGCTTAAGTAGCCGGAGGAAAGGTCGAGCTTGGCGGCAACGTCCTGCAGGGAGAAACTGCAGTCGTCGTAGCTGTCCGCGATGCAGGTGTAGATGCGCTGGAGCAGCTCCGTCACCGGCGCGCCGCTCTCGGCAGTGTCCGGCACAAGCGCCTTCGGGTCGGGCTCCAGCAGGTGGAGCATGAAGGCAAGGTAATCATCCACCGTGCGCAGATAGGTGATGGTGAACAGGTCGTCCATGTTCACCTGCTGCGCGCCGCCCGCCATCAGCAGCTGCACGGCGGAGTTGCAGTAGCTTTTCGCCAACAGGGAGGGCACGCAGTCCGCCTTCAGCCCGTCGATGAAGCGGCGGATGGTCTGCATCTTGAGCTGCGGGGTCTGGGCGGGCAGGTCGTTCAGGAGGGCGAGGCGGTCGGAGGACGGCACATCAAGGGTGCGCGTCAGCTCGTGATACGGAATCAGCTGATGCTGTCCGCGGATGAAGTGCTCCTTGACGGCTTGCGTGGCTTCAAAACAGGCGGTGGAGAGGTGCGCCACGTCGGTGTAGCAGTTGGACATGCCGATGGAGAACACGAGATTGTATTTTTCGCTGCTGATGTCCAGCAATCGGCGGCAGCAATCCGCCAGCTTCGATTCCTCGTCCGCCTCCATGCCAACCAGACAGACGAACATGGAGTGCTCGAACAGCTCGCGGAACTGCCACGTGAAGTCATCCCCGAAGCACTCCGCAAAGATGGCGGACAGCGTCTGCCGGGGGATGGCGGTATCCTGATTGAAGGCACGCAGCATCAGCACCTGATAGCACGGCTTGGTGAAGGACATGCCCAGCGCTTCCGCCTCTATATTATAGGAAGCGAAAGAGTCGAATTTGCCCTTGAGCAGCGAAAACAGCAGCGAATCCTTCAGCGCCTGCCCGTCGGGGGAGGTCATCAGCTGACTGCGCATGTGGTTGTTCTGCTCGGCGAGGGAGGCAATCGCATCCTTCAGCGACTCCAGATCATCCGCATCCGACCGCCCCAGTGATTCGGTCAGCTCCTGTATCGGGCGGTAGTTCACCTTCATCGCATAGTGGATGACCAGCGTGCCCGCTGCCAGCACCACCAGCAGGAACAGCGCCAGCATCGCCTGTGCGCGGTAGAGCGGCGCAAGCGTCTCGCTCGCGGGGAGGAAGAAGTAGTACGTCCAGTTCAGGACGGAGGACGGCTCGCGGTAGATGAGGTAATTCGTGCCGTGCAGGCGGATGGTGCTGATGCCGTCGGTCAGCGGCGCATCCAGTGCCATCGTCGATACGACGACCTGCCCGCTGCTGTCCAGTATCGCGCCCTGCTGGCTGGGGGCGCTCTCCGGCGAGAGGAAGGACAGGAAGTGCCGCTCCTGCACGAAGAAAATCAGGACGCTGTTTTGCAGGCGCGAAAAGACCGACGGCGTGTTGATGAACGCCAGATAGCGTTCCGCGCTGCCGCTCCGCTGTGCCGTGCGGATGATGCGGCGGCTGCTGTCGGCAAGGCTGCTCGCCACGGGGTCGCCTTCCGGGAAGGAGAAGATGCGGTCGAAGAACAGCGCGGCGGAGTACACGGCAGTGGAGGTGTACACCATCTTGGCGTCCGCGTCCGCCAGCGCAATTTCGGAAATCAGGGTGGAGGGGGCAAGCAGATTCTTGAACTCGTTCACCAGCCGCAGGTCGCGCATGGGGCTGGGCGCTTCTAAATAATAGGAAAAGAAATTCTGATTGACTGTCGAAATCTGGTACTCGATGTCGTAAATCTGCTGGAGGTCGCTGTCCATCTCCTGCACGCTCTGCTGCACGAGCGCGCGGTGGTTGTCCTCCAGATTCGTCCGCAGCTGCCGGATGAAGAACACCTGCGACACGAAAACGAGGGCGATGATGGCGGTCAGCAGCAGCGCGCCGTAGGATGCCAGATACTTATAGTACGTCTTGGAATGATGCCCGAACATGTTCCCTTCTCCTCCCAGTCACATGGGTTTATTCTATCACAAATCCACCATTTTTTCAAGGAAAGAGGGGGGCAAAACGCAAATACTGCATATAAAAAGGGGGCATCTACAATTTTTTAGGTGGTGATTTTGTGTCCTGCATGGGAAAATGACGACCGAAAAACACAAAAACCATCATTTTGAAGATTGAAAACCGCCGCCGCCTGTGAGAGAATACGCTTGAAACAAGTCCCCCCGAAAATGACGGCGGTGTGCAGCGGGGCACGCCGAAGAGGAGGAAAAACCAAGTGAAGCGTAGCATCGTGCTGTCTCTGATTCTGGCGATTTGCTGCTTATTGCCATTCACCGCGTCGGCAGAGGAATGGTCGGATTTCTTCGCGCTGAACGAGGAAACCGCTATCGGCTATGACGAGGCGCTGGCATCGTATCAGGATACCCCGAACGCGCCGGCAGGTACGCGGATTGAACTGCTGCCCAGCGCGGCGATTTTGTCGGGGGATGCGGTGCTTGCGCAGGAGGCCATCATCACCGGCGACGGCGAAAGCACGGCGGTCTGGACGGTGGATGTGCCCGTGACTGGACTGTACGAATTGGAAATCACCTACTTCGCGCAGGACGGCAACGAGGCGAAAGTGCAGCGCCGCTTGACCATCGACGGCATCGTGCCGTATGAGGAAGCGAACAACATCTGCTTATACCGCCGCTTTGTGGAGCGGGCGAGCGAAATCGGCCGCAAGAACTCCATCGACGATGAAGTGTGGGCGCGGCAGGATGAAATCCACCTCTGGCAGACCGTCCGCGCGGCGGATGGGCAGGGCGTGTATGTTGACCCGCTCAAATTCTGCCTGACGGCGGGCCGCCACGAGATTTCCCTACATTATGTAGACCAGCCGGTGACACTGGGCACGCTGGCGCTGGTCGCCCCGGTGGCTCATCCGATTTACGCGGAAGCGGCGGCGGGCTACGCGGCGCAGGGACTGAAAGCGGCGGACAAGGACGTGCAAATCAAGTTTCAGGCGGAAAACAGCGCGTGGCGCAGTGAGAACGTCATCCGCCGCGAATCCGATGCCGACCCGATGACCGAGCCGCGTTCCGGCGCGAACCGCGTGCTGAATGTGCTGGGCGGCTGGCGCTGGCGGCTGGGGAATGCGGCGGTCGCGTGGGATTTCGACGTGCCGGAGGACGGGCTGTACGCCATCACCCTGAAGGTGCTGCAGAACAACGACGCGGGGATGCCCTCCTATCGGCAGATTATGGTGGACGGCGAAATTCCCTTCGACGAGCTGCGGCTGTACTCCTTCCCGTACAGCGACCAGTGGTATGCCGAGACGCTGCACGGCGCGGACGGCGAACCGTACCTCTTCCACCTGACGAAGGGCACGCACACGCTGACGATGACCGTGAAGCTTGGCCCGATTGGCGAAATCATGACGCGCACGGAGGCGGACACCGCGTATCTCAGCGAGATTCACCGCGAAATCGTCAAAATCACGGGCACTGACCCTGACTACAACTACGAATACGACCTCTACCGCACGATGCCGGGGCTGTCCGATCAGCTGCTGCATCTCGTCGACCGCTTGCAGGAAAGCGCCGACTTGCTGGCTTCCATCTCCAACGAAACGACCTCGATGGAGAGCAACTACCGGCAGATTATCGACCAAATGCGCTTCTTCGCCGAGGATGTTGACCGCATCCCGCGCGCGCTCAGCGACATGGACAACGCGCAGTCCAACCTCGGCACGTACATTTCGTCCATTGAGAAGTGCCCGCTGGCGGTGGACTACATCGTCGTGCACGCGCCGGAAGCAAAGGTGGAAATCACCACGTCGAACTTCTTCCAGCGCATGGGCGTGACGGTGGAAAACTTCCTCGCGTCCTTCTACAAGGATTACGATTCCGTCGGGCTGATTGTGGATGAAAACGCGCCGGATGAGGCGGAAAAAACGGTGCTGGATGTGTGGATTGGCCGCGGCACGGAGTGGGGCGAAATTCTGAAGGAATTGGCAGACGAGGACTTCACGCCCAAGACGGGCATCGTCGTCAACCTGCATGTGCTGCCGTCCGGGCAGCTGGCGACGGGGTCAGTCAACACCATTCTGCTCAGCGTGACCTCCGGCACAGCGCCGGATGTGGCGCTCTCGGTGGACTACAACCTGCCCGGCGAGTTCGCCTTCCGCGAAGCCGTGGTGGATTTGACCCAATTCGACGATTTTGAGGAGGTCGCGAGCCAGTTCTACGAATCGAGCCTCGTGCCCTACACCTACCGCGGCGGCGTGTACGCCCTGCCGGAGACGATGGACTTCACCGTCATGATTTACCGGCAGGATGTGATGCGCGAGCTGGGCATCGACCTGCCCGAAACGTGGACGGATTTGTACCAGCGCGTGCTGCCCCGGCTGTACGAGAACAACATGAGCTTCTCCCTGCCGGTGGACACGTCGGTATCCTCCAACTCGCCCGGTGCGCTGCGCGGCTTCACGATGCTGCTGCTGCAAATGGGCGGCGAATACTACAACGGCGACGGTGAATCCTCCGCGCTGGACACCCCGGAAGCGTATCAGGCATTCAAATTCTGGACGGACATGTACGCCAACTACGGCATTGACGCGGAAAGCAACTTCTTCACCCGCATCCGCACGGGCACGATGCCCATCGGCATCAGCAACTACACGGGCTACTTGCAGCTGCTCACGAGCGCGCCGGAGCTCTACGGCCGCTGGTCGATTGCGCCCGTCCCCGGCACGGTGCAGGCGGACGGCACAGTCAGCCACGCGGTGGGCACAACGGCATCCACGGCGGGGGTCATCCTCAGCCAGTCGGACAAGCAGGAGGCGGCGTGGACATTCCTGAAGTGGTGGATGAGCGCGGAAACGCAGACGCGCTACGGGCGTGAATTGGAAGCAATCCTCGGCACGGGCGCGCGCTGGAACACCGCGAACGTTGAATCTTTCTTCTCGCTCCCGTGGGATGCCCGCCATGCGCAGATTATCAAGGCGCAGATGGAGAGCGCCCGCGAGCAGATGATTGTGCCCGGCGGCTACTTCACGGGCCGGCACATCATCAACGCATGGAACAGCGTAGTGGTGAACAACAAGGATGCCCGCGACATGCTGGAGAAGGCGGTCAAGGACATCAACAAGGAACTGGACAACAAGCGCAAGGAATTTGGATTGGATAATTAAGGAGGATAGCCCGTGACTGCCATCTGCCAGAAGAAAAACAAAGGGATGCGTGCGTGGCTACGCAAAAATGCGGTCGGCTACGCCTTCCTGATGCCGTTCCTCGTTCTGTTTGCGATTTTCGTCATCGTGCCGGTCGGTGTGGCGATGTACTACTCGCTGACGAACTACAACATGATTCAAGCCCCCAAGTTCGTGGGCTTAAGCAACTACGCACAGCTGATTCTGGACGACGACGTGTTCCTGATTTCGCTCAAGAACACGCTGCTGCTGGCGGTCGTCACCGGGCCGCTGGGGTACTTCGCCTCCTTCCTCATGGCGTGGATTATCACGCTGGTGAAGAAGGGGCGCGGCTTCTTCTCGATGGCGTTCTACGCGCCGTCGCTCACCTCCGGCGTGGCAATGTCCACCATTTGGCTGATTCTCTTCTCCGGCGACCGCTACGGCTACATCAACAACCTGCTCCTGCGCTTCGGCATCATCATGGAGCCGATTCTGTGGACGAAGGATGCGGATTACGTCCTGCCGGTCATCATGATTATCACCATTTGGATGAGCATGGGCAACGGCTTCCTGTCCTTCCTCGCGGGCTTCCAGAACATTGACCCGTCGATGTACGAGGCGGGGCGCGTGGACGGCATCAAGAACAAGTTTCAGGAGCTGCGGCTGATTACCATTCCGCTGATGAAGCCGCAGATGCTCTTCGGCGCCATCAACTCCATCGTGGGCGCGTTCGCCGTGTTTGACGTGGCGACGGCGGTGGCGGGTATGCCCAGCCCCAACTACGCCGCGCACACCATCGTCGCGCACCTGTACGATTACGCCTTCACCCGCTTCAACATGGGCTATGCATCCTCCGTGGCAATGGTGCTGTTCCTCATCACCTTCTTCCTCGGCAGATTGTGTATGCGCCTGTTCCACGACGAAACGTAAGAAAGGAGGGCTGGCAACATGTCGACGGTATCCCTCAAAATCAGCAGAAAGCGCATTCGGCTGCATCGGCCTTCCTTCTCGCGGGTGATGCTGTACATCTTCCTCTGCCTGATGGTGGTGGTCTGCGCGCTGCCGCTGTTCGCAATGGTCTGCCGCGCGTTGATGCCGCTGGATGAACTCTACCTCTATCCGCCGCGCCTCATCGTGCAGAAGCCGACGCTGCGCAATTTCTCGGATTTGCTGACTTCGCTTTCCTCCTCCACCGTGCCGTTTACGCGCTACATCTTCAACAGCCTGTTCACCACTGTCGCGACGGTGCTCGCGTCGATTCTGGTGTGCTGTCTGGGTGCATACGGGCTGGTGAAGCACCGTCCGGCGGGGTCGAACATCATCTTCGGCATCGTGGTGGCGGCGCTGTCCTTCTCCACCCACGTCACGACGATTCCCAACTACTTGGTCGTCAACAAACTGGGGCTCGTGAACACCTACTGGGCGCTGATTATCCCCAAAATCGCCGTGGCGTACAACTTCTTTCTGGTCAAGCAGTTCTGCGAGCAGCTGCCGGACTCCATTCTGGAAGCGGCGCGCATCGACGGCGCACGCGAGCTGCACATCTTCTGGAAGATTGCCATGCCGCTGCTCAAGCCCGCATGGACGACCTTGGCGGTGTTCTCCTTCGTCAGCAACTGGAATGACTACTTCTCGCCCCTCATCTTCATTCAGTCCAACGCGCTGAAGACGCTGCCGCTGGCGCTGCAAACCATGTCGGGCGGCGCGGGCGTGGTGGCGCGCGCGGGCACGGTGGGCGCGGCGACGTTCCTGACCACGCTGCCGTCGATTCTCGTGTTCGCCATCATGCGCGGCAAGGTGATGGAAACCATGTCCTATTCGGGCATCAAGTCGTAAGGGAGGCAAACGATGATGAAACGATTCTGCGCATGTCTCCTGACGGCACTGCTGATGATGTCAAGCGCCTTTGCGGCGGTTGGGGTCGATGCTTTCGTCGCCGACAAGGACGAGAATTATATCCCGATTCCGGCGGCGTACGAGGTGTACACGACGTTCAAGAACCTTGATGACTACGGCTTCATGAATCACCCGGAGGACATTTTCATCGGCAAGGACAACCTGCTCTACGTCGCAGACACGGAGAACAACCGCGTGCTGGTGATGAACCGCGAAGGCGTGGTGCTGGAGGAAATCACCGAAGCGTGCGGCAAGAAGCTCTCCAAGCCGCGAGGCGTGTACGTCGGCGACGACCTGTCCGTCTGGATTGCCGACACGGGCAATCTGCGCTTGGCGACGCTGAACGCTGACCGCACCGACCGCAAGGCGTATGGCAAGCCTGATTCGGCGCTGCTGGAAAACAGCTTCACCTTCGACGTGCAGAAGCTGTTCGTCGCCAACACGGGGTACATCTACGTCCTCAAGGGCGCGAACCTGATTGCCATCGACGAGGCGAACAACTTCCGCGGCTACCTCGGCGCGGACGATGTGGGCTTCTCGCTCTCGCGCACGCTCATCCGCATGTTCGGCTCAAAATCGCAGATTGAGCGCACGGTGAAGCAGGAGCCTGCGAGCTACTCCAACTTCTACATCGGCGCGGACAACATGATTTACGGTATCCTGTCCAACAAGGAAACCGCGCAGATTCGCAAGCTGAACTCCGTCGGCAACAACACCTACGAGACGAAGAAATACGGCTTCACCTTGGAGGACAAGGAAGGCAAGCCGCTCCACCCGACGATGGCGGACATCACGGTGGAGGACAACGGCATCATCACCGTCGTCGACCGCATCACGGGGCTGATTTACCAGTACGACCAAGAAGGCAACCTGCTGTGCACCTTCGGCGGCATCGGCACGGTTGGCGGGCTGTTCCAGATTCCCGTGTCCATCGACCATGACAGCGAGGGCTTCCTGTATGTGCTGGACTACAACACGGGGTCTATCACCGTGTTTAAGCCCACGCACTTCATCAAGCTCATCCATCAGGCGGTGACGCTGCACGGCGAAGGCCGCTATGCCGAGGCGCTGGACTACTGGCAGCAGGCGCTGGAAATCGACAGCAACTACGCGCTGGCGCATCAGGGCGTGGCGAAGGTGATGGGCAAGCAGGAGAACTGGGAGGACGCGCTGGCATCCTACTATCTGGCGGATGACAAGGAGGGCTACTCCGAGGCGTTCGCGGAATACCGGCACGAGACGTTCCGGCAGCACTTTGTGCCGATTGTGCTGGGCATTGCCGTGGGCGCGCTGCTGCTGGTGAAGCTGCTTGGCTTCCTCAAGAAGAAAGCCGACCAGTGGGCGGACGATGTGCAGATGGGAAGGGGGCTGTGAACCATGAAGAGCCTGAAGCTGTGCCTGATGACCCTCTACCACCCCATTGTTGTGACGGAGCACATCAAGCGCCACCGCGGCGAAAAGAAAAACTGGCTGCCGGTGATTGTCCTGCTCGTGCTGACGCTGGCGGTGCGCATCCTGTCCATCTACGGCACGCACTATCCGCTGGCATCGGTGTCCGTGCGCAAGGCGAACCTGCTGCTGGAGTGCGGCAAGCTGTTTGTGCCCGTGCTGACGTGGGTGCTGGCAAGCTACATGATGACCACGATTTTGGACGGCGAAACGCTGTTCACGGAAACGCTGCTCTTTTCCGCCTACGCGCTGACGCCCTACATCGTCTTTACGCCGATATTGACGCTTGCTTCCCGCATCATGGACGGCAGCCAAATGGGGCTGTTCGCGACGCTGGAGGTCGGCGTGCTGGCGTGGGTCGTGCTGCTGATGATCCTCGCGCTCAAGGAAATGAACGGCTACTCCGTCGGCAAAACGGTGCTGATGATTTTCCTCTCCCTCTTCACGATGGTGATGATTTGGGCGATGGTGGTGCTGCTGTTCACCATTGCATCCCAGTTTGTGGGGATGATTCGCGAAATGTTCTACGAAGTGATTTACAGAATTGACTGAATCAGGAGGCAGAAAATGAAAAAACGGATGCTTGTATGCCTGCTGATGATGCTGCTGGCAGTATTCAGCGTCGCGGCGGCGGAAGAGACGCGCATCCCCGTGGCGGAAAACGACCGCTTGGCGCTGTCCATCTCGGTGGATTTGTGCGGCTTTGAGGTGCTGGATAAGCAGACGGGGGTCACATGGTCATCCAGCATGAATGACCCGACGTTCACCGGCAAGCTGGCGGGGCTGAACCAGAAGAAAGCGAACTCGCTGCTGAAAGTCAACGTCACGAACCTCGCCAAGGGCGCAGGCTCGATTACCAACGCCGTGCTGCTGAACGAATCGCAGCTGGGCGCAAGCTACGACCTTGTGGAGAACGGCGTCATCCTCCACTACGATTTGGCGACGATGGGCGTTGCGCTGGATGTGGAGGTGCTGCTGGAGGACGAAAGCGTGCTGGTGCGCGTGCCGTACGAGAGAATCAACTGCTATGCGGATTTCTCCATCGTCTCCATCGACATGATGCCGTACCTCTGCGCCGGTTCGGACAACGCGGACGGCTTCCTGTTCTACCCGGACGGATGCGGCGCAATCCTGAAATTCGACGACTACGCGCATTTCAAGGAGCTGTCGCAGTACTTCAGCATCTACGGAAACGTCGAAAAATCGCAGCAGATGCTGGATTTCTACGATCAGGAGCAGCCGACGGTCATGATGCCCGTCTACGGCATTTCCATCGGCGGAAACGCGATGCTGGCGGTGGTAGAGGAGGGCGCGGAGAGCACCCGAATTTCCGTCAGCCCGTCCACCAAGATTGTGGCGGTCAATACCGTGTGCGCGAACTTCCAGTACCGCCGCGGATTTGATGACATGCGCGTGACGAGCCGCTCCATCAAGACCTACGACAAGAACGCGATGCCGGTGGATTACGCCGTGCGCCTGCTGTTCCTGCCGGAAGGGAAGGACACCTACTCGGATATGGCGGTCACCTACCGCGATTACCTGATGCAGCGCGGCCTGACCGCCGACGTGGGCGAGCAGACCATCGCGATTGACCTGTTCCTCTCCGCGCCGGAAAAAGGGCTGCTGTTTGACACCCAGCGCACCGTGACCACCTTGGCGCAGGCGGGCGAAATCATCGATATTTTCGCGGAAGCTGGCGTGAAGCAGGTCAAGTATGCCCTGAAGGGCTGGACGAAGGGCGGCTACGGGCACTGGCCGGACGCGCTGCCGGTGGAACGCAGTGTTGGCAAGAACAGCGACCTGACCGCGCTGGCGCAGAAAGCGGCGGAATTGGGGTCGACGCTCTCGCTGACGGCGAATTTCGTCGAGGCGGACACGGACACCCGCAGCTACTCCAAGCGCAACGACGTGGTGTACCTCTCCAACTACGCCATCCTGACCGACCCGGACGAGGAAACGTTCATCCTCAGCCCGGAGGTCATTCGCGAAAAGTACGAAGCCTTTGCCAAGGAAGCCGAAAAGCTGTCCGTCAGCGGGCTTCGGCTGGAGCGCGTGGGGCAGTACATTCCGTTCAACTACAACCGCGGGCATGTGTGGACGACCAAGCGGACGCTTGCCCTCTATCAGCTGACGCTGGCGGACGCAAAGGCGACGCTGGGCGAGGTGAGCGTGCAGGGCGGGGCAGTCTGGGCAGCGCCGTATGCGGATTTGCTGACCGAAGTACCCTACAAGGACAGCGGCTTCCAGTTCACGACCGAAGCCGTGCCGTTCTACCAGCTGGTGATGCACGGCGTGCGCGCGTACACCGCCACGCCCGGCAACCTCTCCAGCGACTTAGATCGCGAGATGCTCCGCTGGGTGGAAATGGGCTACATGCCGTATTTCGAGCTGACGTGGAGCAGCACCGAAGAGCTGATGTACACGGACTATCAGAGCCTGTTCACGGCGCAGTACAGCGCGTGGCTGGACAAGGTATCCGCAATTGCCGCGGATTTTGCGGATGGCGACCTGCAGGCCCTGCGCACCGCGCTGATGATGGAGCACACGAAGATTTCCAGCGACCTCATCCGCGTGCGGTACGACAACGGGATGCAGGTGTACGTCAATTATGCTGACCACGACCAGCAGGCGGACGGCTTGACCATCCCAGCAATGGGCTATCTGGTGACGAAGGAGGGAGCGCAGTGAATCACGGTGCAAAAGCAGGCGGGTGGCAGCGCGCCGGACGGGCGGCATTGACGCTGCTCATCCTCGCGGGTATCGTGTTTGTCGCCTATCACGACTGGGTGACGGCGGTGGCGGCGCTGCTGCTGATTGGCGTGTTCGTCTACACGGATTTGCCGCGCTGGATTTCGGAATCCGCCATCGGCAAGGCGCTTCAGCCGGTAGGGAAGGTGCTTGCACCCATCCGCCGGGGGATTCGGAAAGGCCTTCTACCGATTGAAAACTTCCTGAAGCGCATCGGCAAAGCGCTGGGCAAGCCCTTCCGCAAGGCGGGCGGCAGAATGACGATGGAGCGCAAGCGTTCCTTCGAGGCGCTGATTTTCCTCGCGCCGTGGCTGGTGGGGTTCTGCCTGTTCTTCTTAGGGCCGATTACCACGTCCATCCGCCTGTCCTTCTCGGAAATTGTGAAGATGAAGGGCTTCCAAATGGGCTTTGTGGGGCTGGAGAACTACCGCCACATCTTCTTCTACGATTTGAACTTTGTGCCTATGTTCCTGCAAACGGTGTCGGACACGCTGCTGAATACGCCGATTTGCCTCGTGTTCTCGCTGGCGATTGCCATCCTGATTAACCGCCCGATGAAGGGACGCGGGTTCTTCCGCGCGGCGTTCTTCATTCCGGTGCTGCTCGGCGCGGGCTATGTCATGAAGCAGATGCTCGGCATGGGCGCGGACGGAACGACCATCACCACGGGCATCGTTGTGCCGCAGCTGATTGCCGATTTGCTGGGGCACAGCCTGACGGAGTTCCTGCAGGGGGTGCTCGACCGCATCACGGTGGTGCTGTGGAAGTCCGGCGTGCAGATTGTGCTGTTTCTGGCGGGCTTGCAGGGCATTTCCTCCTCGCTCTACGAGGCAGCGCGCGTTGACGGCGCGACGGAGTGGGAGATGTTCTGGAAAATCACCCTGCCGATGATTTCTCCGGTTATCCTGATGAACCTCGTCTACACCATCGTCGCCTTCTTCACCGATGCGACGAACCCGGTGATTGACTACATCTACAAGCAGTCGTTCACGAATCAGCAGTTCGGCTACGGCGCGGCAATGAGCTGGGTGTACTTCGCCTTTGCGCTGCTGCTGTGCGGCATCAGCATGGGCGTGATGGGCAAATTCGTGTTCGTATCCGGCGGGAAGGAGTGAGAATGATGGCGAAAAACAACCATGCGAGCCTGCGCCGGAGCAGCAGCCATTGGTCACGCCTCGTCCGCGGCGGCGTGATTCGCTTCGGCTTCTACTTCCTGCTCTGCGCGCTCAGCTTCGTGTTCCTGTACCCGTTCATCAAGATGATTACGCAGTCGCTGATGACGGATGACGACCTGATCAATATTACGGTCAAGTGGCTGCCTTCAAAACTCACGTGGAGCAACTACGCCGTGGCGTACCGCAAGCTGATGTTCAAGAGCTACGTCTGGAACAGCGCACGGGTGGCGATTATCTGCACGCTGGGGCATGTGCTCTCCTGCGCGATGACGGGGTACGCCTTCGCGCGGTACAAATTCCGCTTCAAGGGTGCGCTCTTCGCGATGGTCATCCTGACGATGCTCGTGCCCGTGCAGACGGTCATCGTCCCGCAGTACATGCAGTTCTCCAACTGGGGCTGGCTCAACAGCGAGTACTATCTGCCGCTGGTGGTACCGTCGTTCTTGGGCTTCGGGCTCAACGGCGCGTTCTTCATCTTCCTCTTCCGGCAGTTCTTCTCCGGGATGCCCTACGAGATGGAGGAAGCCGCCCGCGTGGACGGCTGCGGGCCAATCCGCACCTTCCTGCACATTATGCTGCCGATGAGCCAATCGTCGCTGTTAGTATGCACGATGCTCTCCATCGTCTGGCACTGGAACGACTACTTCGAGCCGGGGGTCTACTTCAACTCTGTCTGGCTGAAGATGCTGCCCAACAGCCTGCCGAACCTTTACGCGGAGCTGAACAAGGAGCAGCACACCATGATTCAGACCAACGACATTGAGGGCATCATCTTCAACGAAGCGATGCTGATGGCGGCGACGTTCCTGTGCATCCTGCCGATTCTGATTCTCTACCTGATTCTTCAGAAGCGGTTCATGGAGGGCGTGGAACGCAGCGGCTTGACGGGCATCTAATACTATTTCCTGCATTCGCCTTTGAAAATAGTATAACCGCAATCATCCTGCATAAACATACCGATTCTGTTTCCTTATGCAAAAGGGCGACGGGTGTGTTTGCTATACGCATTTTGACCGATTATAATAGGAAGAAAAATTTTGCGAAAGGGCTTTACAAACCGTCGGAGCTGGTGTATAATCATGCCATCGACGCAAAACATGTGTTTTTCATCCAACTGGTTTCCCATTTCCATCGGTTTCAATGGCGCACGCCGTTGAGCATACAGTTATCCCAATAAAAAAGGAGGTTTCCCCATGAAGAAGTTCCTGTCTACCCTGCTCGCGCTGACGATGCTGCTGGCACTCGCCGCTCCCGCACTGGCGGAGAACCCCACCGTGACGTACTACGTCCGCGGTGGCACGGCACAGTACGAACCGTATCTCTACGAAACCCTCGTTGGTCTCCAGAAGATTCAGGAGATGGCGGGCGTTGACATCGACTGGACGGTCGTGTGCGGCAATGGCGACGAAATCAAGGCGCAGTATGTGGCGATGATGGCATCCGGCAACTACCCGGATATCATCCAGTGGCAGCACAACAACAGTCTGGGCTACGTCGGCGGCGTGGCGCAGATGTACGCCGACGGCATCATCATCGAGCTGAACGATGTCATCGACCAGTACATGCCCAACTACAAGAAGCTGCTGGAGGAAAATCCGCAGGTCGCCAAGACGCTGATGGATGACGAAGGCCGCTACCTGTACTTCACGCCCATCAACCCGCTGGTGACTGACCTCGAAAAGGCGTCCGTCACGTGGTGGGGCTTGATGATGCGCAAGGACTGGCTGGAGAACGTGGGCATGGAAGCGCCGACGACCATCGACGAGTGGTACGACGTGCTGACCGCGTTCAAGGAAGGCGACCCGAACGGCAACGGCGAACAGGATGAAATTCCCTTCGACGCCGGCTCTGGCGGACTGCTGCTGTTCATGCCCGCGTTCGGCATCACCAATGGCTGGTATGTGAACCCCGAAACCGGCAAGGTCGGCTACGGCCAGTACTCCGAAGAATACAAGGCATATCTGGAAACGATGGCGAAGTGGTACGCCGAGGGTCTGGTGCAGAACGTGTATGCGGACGAAAACGGCACGCTCGCCGATTCCGCTGACCCGAACCTGTACGCTGACCTCGCGGGCTCTTGGAAGGGTCTGGCGAACTACTGGGAGCAGCGCCTGCCGCAGGTGAAGGAAAAGAACCCCAATGCGGATTTCGTCGCCGTGCAGTGGCCGGCGTGCGTGGATGGCAGCGGCGTGTTCTATGCGGACAACTACGGCATGAGCTACGGCGACCGCGTGTCCACCGTCATCTCCACCGACTGCAAGAACGTGGAAGCGGCTGCGCGCCTGATTGACGCCATGTACTCCGAGGAAGGCACCAACTGCACGACGTGGGGCACGGAAGATTCTGACCCCATCAACGCCAAGCAGGACTGGACGAACGGCCACGGCACCTACACCATCGACCCCGAAACCGGCAAGAAGGTGGAAACCGAATGGGCGAACACCATCTGCGAAAACTTCTACGATGGCGCATTCCCCGTCAAGTTCCGCTATGCGATGTCGCATGTGAGCTTCCCCCGCTGGGGCGCGGCTGACTACACGATGGCGACCCGCGAAGAGCAGTACGTGGCAGCATCCTGCCTGTGGGCGCAGGCCTCCAACGCGCTGGAATATCCGGCGGCGATTACCCTGAGCACCGACGCGCAGAAGGCGGTTGCGGAAATCGACAACATCGGCACGTACATCAACGAAATGACCTACAAGTTCATCACCGGCGCTGAACCGCTGACGAACTTCGACACCTACATGGACACCCTGCAGAAGATGGGCATCGAGAACCTGATTCAGCTGCATCAGGAAGCGTACGACAGCTTCATGAGCCGCGGCGAATAAGCAATCTGACGGACTCAAGGGGGTCGCCGGGCGGCCGGCGATCCCCGTTCTTTATGAAAAATTTATCCCCAAAACGCTTTATATATATCTGTGTTCATGGTATGATAGACATAAACGTGAGTACACATATGTACAAGGGGAAAGGGGATAGCACCATGCGGAAATGGACTGCACTGCTCTGCCTGATTCTGGCGCTCTGTCTGCTTGGCGGCTGCACGACGCAGCAGGAGAAGGCGAAAGAGCCGATTTCGTGGTATCTGCGGACGGATGATGTCGACCTCTATAATTCGCTCAAAGGCATTCAGGTGATTGAGGATGCCACAGGGGTGGATGTGACGTTCCAGTCGCCGCCGGACAACTCGGAGGATGCGTATAAGATGATGGTGATTTCGGGCAATCTGCCGGATGTCATCATGTGGAATCACGACGTGAGCATGGACAGGATGTACGCCGAAGGGCTGATTATCGACCTGACCGACCTGATTGCTCAGTACGCACCCAACCTGACCCGCATCTACACCGAGCGCCCGGAATTGCGCAAGCAGGTGGAGACGGCGGACGGCGAGATGTACTACTTCCCATGCATCAACCCGATGCAGACGGTGGAGGAAATCTGCCGCAATTGCTACAACGGGCTGATTATCCGCGACGACTGGCTGAAGAAGCTGGGGCTGACTGCGCCGATGACCATCGACGAGTGGTACGAGGTGCTGACGGCGTTCAAGACGCAAGACCCCAACGGCAACGGCTTCCCGGACGAGATTCCCTTTGATGGCTGGGGACTGCCGTACTTCCTGCCCGCATTCGGCGTGCTGAACACCTTCTGCATCAAGCGAGACGGCACGGTGGCGTACGGCCCGATGGAGCCGGAATACAAGGCGTATCTGGAAACGATGCACAAGTGGTACGAAGAGGGTCTGCTGGGCAGCAACTGCCTGATTCACTCCGACGCATGGAAAACGGAGAACATCGTCAACGACCTGACGGGCGCGTTCGTGGGGCTGGACAATGCGTGGCGGTACTATCTGCCGCTGCTTCAGGAGCGCGCGAATGCATCCGCGAGCTTTCAGGCGATGCCGTGGCTGAAGGCAGACGATGGCATCCGCTACACCGCGTGCGTCGAGGCGGCGGGCAACATGTCATCCACCGTGACCGTCATCACCTCCGCCTGCAAAGACCCCGTGGCGGCGGTGCGATTCATTGACTACATGTACTCCCCGGAGGGCAGCGATTTGCTGACGTGGGGGATTGAGGGCGAAACGTACCGCATCGTCGACGGCAAGAAGGAGCTGACCGAAAAGGCGCTGACCGTGGACGAGGAAAACGGCTGGCTGACGCTGTACACCTACGCCATCGGGCACACCGCCTTCCCGAAGTATGACGGCGAGACGGTGGTGCTGGCGAGCTACCCCGAAGAGCAGCTTGTCGCCGAGCGCACATGGGCGGATGCGTCCACCGCGCTGATTTACCCGCCTTACATCAATTTCAGCATGGAACAGCAAGCCTATTGCGACAGCCTGATGGACGAGATGGAGACCTACATCACCGAAATGAGCATCAAGTTCATCACCGGCGAAGAGCCACTGACCAATTTTGATGCCTACGTCGCCCAGCTGACCAAAATGGGCATCGACAACGTGCTTGCCATCTACCGCGACTCGTATGTGCGGTATATGGAGAAATAACGGCAGGCTTCGGAAAAACAAGCCAAAAGCCACAAAAAAGACCATTATAGAAGAAACAGTAACAAACATCGGAGGAAAACCAATGAACATTCTCGACTACGCTGCCAGCGTCCCCACCCCCGCCGACTGGACAGCCGCCTTCCAGCAAGCCATTGCTGACCTCCGCACCCGCGGCGGCGGCACGCTGATTGTCCCCGCGGGCGACTACCCCACGGGCGCAATCCGCCTGTACGATAGCATGACGCTGCACATCGAGTCCGGCGCGGTGCTGCGCTTCCATCAGGACGCATCCGCCTTCCCGCTGATTGACCTGGAGTTCGAGGGCATCGCAGGACTGGCGCATCAGCCGTGCATCTACGCCGAACACGCCAAGAACGTGACCATCACCGGCTATGGCACGCTGGATGGACAGGGCAGCTACTGGTGGACGCGCCAGCGGGCAGGGCAGAATGCACATCCGCGACCCTACCTCGTGTGCTTCAACCACTGCGAGCATGTGACGCTGGAGAACGTGACGCTCACCAACTCCCCGGCGTGGACGGTGCATCCGCTCTATTGCCGAAATGTGGTCATTCGCGGGCTGAATATCAAAAATCCGGCGGATTCCCCCAACACCGACGGCATCGACCCCGACGGCTGTCAGGACGTGCGCATCCACGACTGCACGATTGATGTCGGCGACGATTGCATTGCCATCAAGTCAGGCACGGAGGATACGCCGAATCGGCAGGTGTGCGAGCGCATCATCATCAGCAACTGCCACTTCCTGCATGGGCACGGCGGTGTGGTGCTGGGCAGCGAAATGTCCGGCGGCATCCGCAACGTCGTGGTGTCCTCCTGCGTGTTCTACGAGACAGACCGCGGCATCCGCCTCAAAACCCGGCGCGGGCGCGGCGGCACGGTGGAGGGAATCCAGCTGAATAACCTCGTGATGGAAAAGGTGATGTGCCCCTTCGTGTTCAACATGTACTACTTCTGCGGCGCGAACGGCAAGATGAAGCATGTGTGGGACAAAGCGCCCTACCCGGTGACGGATGCCACCCCCTGCCTGCGCGACGTGGTGATTTCCGACGTACGCGCGCGCCAGTGCACCGCTTGTGCGGGCTTCTTCTACGGCTTGGCGGAAATGCCGGTGGAGGGGGTCAAGATGCAGAACGTGGTGGTGGAGATGGTGGACGGCGCGCCCGGCCGCCCCGCGATGATGGACGGCTGCCCCGAAATGCAGCGCGCGGGCTTCTACCTCCGCAATGCGGCGGATGTGGATTTGCGCGGCGTGGCGGTGCGCGGCGTGCAGGGCGACTGGCTGGACGCGGATGACAGCGTGAGGTTAGTCTGATGAAGCAATACAAATTGTGGTACGATGCCCCTGCCAAGGACTGGAACATTGCCCTGCCGCTGGGCAACGGCCGCATGGGTGCAATGGTTTTTGGCGGCACGGTGCTGGAGCGAATCAGCCTGAACGAGGATTCCTGCTGGTACGGCGGCTTCCGCGACCGCGTGAATCCCGATGCGAAAAAGTACCTGCCCGTGGTGCGCCAGCTGCTCAAGGAGGACAGAATCGCCGAAGCGCAGCAGCTTGCCGAGGAAGCGCTGACCGCCACGCCCGACGGCGAGCGCCACTACGAGGTGCTCTGCGACCTGATTTTCCAGCAGCTGGACGGCGAAACGCCCGAAGGACTGCACGGAATGCGCAATCTGCGCGGGCAGGACATGTCGCGCCACGAGCGCCCCGTCAGCGGTTATCGGCGGGCGCTGGATATTACGGACGGCGTGCATCAGGTGTCGTATGTCCGCAAGGAGAAGCAAATCCGCCGCGAGTGCTTCCTGTCTGTGCCGCATCAGGTGTTTGCGATGCACCACGAGGGCTTCCCCAGCCGCGTTCTGCTCCGGCGCGACGCGTATGTCAACCGCATCGACAAGGTGGATGAGCATACCATCCTGCTGAGCGGGCAGGCGGGCGACGGGGGCGTACAGTATATGGCAATGTGCCGCGCAGTGGGCGAGGGCGTGCACGTCATCGGCAATACGCTGCACATCGGCGAAACGGCGGATATCTACCTTGCGTCGGCGACCTCCTACCGCTTTGCGGATTTGCGCGCGGCGTGCCTGTCCCGGCTGGAGACGGCGACGGCGGATGGCTACGCGGCGGTGAAGACGGCGCATGTAGCGGAGCACCGGGCAGTGATGGCGCGGTGCACGCTCGCCCTGCACGGGGAGGATGCGCTGGACAATCTGCCGACCGACCAGCGCCTTGCCCGCTATGCGCAAGGCAATGCAGATAACGGCTTGGAGGAATTGTATTTTGCCTTCGGACGCTATCTGCTCGCGGGATGCTCGCGTCCCGGCACACTGCCGGCGAATCTGCAGGGCATTTGGAACGACGATTTCCACCCGGCGTGGGACGGCAAGTACACCATCAACATCAACACGGAAATGAACTACTGGTGCGCGGAAACGTGCAACCTGTCCGAGATGCACCTGCCGCTTTTCGACCACTTGCGCCGGATGCAGCCGCACGGGGCGCAGGTGGCGCTGGGCATGTACGGCGCGAACGGCTGGGTGGCGCACCACAACACCGACCTGTGGGGCGACTGTGCGCCGCAGGACACCTACTGCCCCGCGACATACTGGCCGATGGGCGCGGCGTGGCTGTGCCTGCACATCGCGGAGCACTACCGCTACACGCTGGATGCGGATTTCCTGCGCGCGAACTACGACCTGATGACCGGCGCGGCGGATTTCTTCCTCGACACCGCGATTCTGCGGGAGGATGGCATGTATACCGTCAGTCCGTCGTCCTCGCCGGAGAACGTGTATATCACCCCGTCGGGCGAAAGCGGGACGCTGACCGACGCGGCGGCGATGGACGGGCAGATTCTCCACGCACTAATGTCCGCCATCGAGGAATGCGGCGCGGTGCTGGGGGCGGATACGGCGCGCTACACCGCCTTCAAGCAGAAACTTGACCCCGTGCAGGTGGAAGGCGGCCGCATCAAGGAGTGGCTGCGGGACTGCGAGGACGCCTGTCCGGGGCATCGGCACATCAGCCACCTGTTCGCGCTGTATCCCGGTCGGCAGATTACGCCGGATACGCCGGAATGGTTCGCGGCTGCCCGCGCGACGCTGGAAAAGCGGCTGTCCTGCGGCGGCGGTCACACCGGGTGGAGTCGCGCGTGGATTCTGTGCCTGTGGGCGCGCTTGCTCGACGGCGCGAAGGCGGGGGAGAACATCCGCCTGCTGCTGGAGCGCTCGACACTGCCGAACCTGCTGGACAATCACCCGCCGTTCCAGATTGACGGCAACTTCGGCGCGACGGCGGCAATGGCGGAAATGCTGGTGCAGAGCCACGAGGGCTTCCTGCGCCTGCTGCCTGCCGTCCCGGCGCAGTGGCAGAAGGGCGAAGCCGTCGGCATCCGCGCGCGCGGCGGCTACACGGTGGATATTGCATGGGACGGCGCGGAGTATCAGGCGGAGATCACCGCGTCGTTCCGCGGCACGCTGATTCTCTCCGACGGCAGGAGCTTCCCGCATGAAGCAGGGCAGGTGCTGCACATCACGGCAAAAGGAGAAAAGTGACATGACCATCTACATTTGCGGCGACTCCACCGCCGCCACCTACCCGCCCGAAAACGCACCCATCACCGGCTGGGGTCAGCTGCTCGGCGATTACCTGCCGAACGTGAACGTCGTCAACAAAGCCGTTGGCGGCCGCAGCACCAAGTCCTTTCTGGCGGAAGGGCGCTTGACGGACATTGAGCGCACCATCCAGCCCGGCGATTTGCTGCTCATCCAGTTCACCCACAACGACACCAGCGATTTGGTCTGGCGGCATACCGACCCGAACACGTCTTTCTCGGCGAATCTGGAGATTTATGTGGATACGGCGCGGCTGCACGGCGCAATCCCGGTGCTCGTCACGCCGATTCCGCGCCGATACTGGCGGGATGGCGAGCTCGTGGACGCACACGGGGCGTATCCCGATGCCATCCGCCGCTTGGCGAAGAAGCGCAGCATCCATCTTCTGGACGTGACGGCGGAGAGCATGGCAAAATTCCGCCAAATGGGCGAGGAAGCGACGTATCCGCTGTACATGAACGTTGAACCGGGGCTGTACCCCGCCTATCCCGACGGGTCGAAGGACGACACGCATACCCAGCGCGCCGGGGCGGAATTTTTCGCGAAAATGACGGCGGATATGCTGAAAAAACATGGACTGATAGGAGAATAACGATGTATATCATTGCTAAGGACGGTTCGGGGGATTTCACCTCCCTTCAGGCGGCAATTGATGCCGTGCCCATGAGCAGCCGGATGCCTACCATCCTCCTGCTGCGGATGGACGAGTACCACGAAAAGGTGATTGTGAACAAGGACAACATCCGCATCATCGGCGAAGCGCGCGACCGCACCGTCATCACCAACTCCGGCTGTGCCAAGGATTTGGACGCGGACGGAAAGGAGAAGGGCACGTTCCTCAGCTACACGTTTCTGGTCACGGGGAATAACGTGGAGGTGGAGAACCTGACCATCCGCAACGACGCGGGCGACGGCTCGCTGGTCGGGCAGGCGGTGGCGGTGTATGCGGCGGGCGACCGCGGCGTGTGGCGGAATGTGCGGATGATTGCGCATCAGGACACGCTGTTCTGCGGCCCGACGATGCCGAAAGTGGCGCGGGATGCTCTGCCGCGGCTGATTCCGGAGGGGGTCACGTCCGTAGGGGACTGCCCGCTGACGCTGAACCGCCAGTATTTTGAGGACTGCTATATTCAGGGCGACGTGGACTTCATCTTCGGGCCGTACCGCTGCTGGTTTGAGCGCTGCACGCTGTTCATGAACAAGCGCGGCGGGCTGTACACGGCGGCGAATACCCCGGAGCAGTCGCCGTACGGGCTGGTGTTCCACAATTGCAAATTGACGGGCGAGTGCGCGCCGGGTCAGGCGTATCTGGGCCGCCCGTGGCGTGCCTTTGCGCGCACCGTGTTCCTGCACTGCGAGATGGACGAGCATGTCAGTCCGCAGGGGTTTCAGGACTGGCAGGGCGGCGCACCCGTCACCGAGCGGTACGCGGAGTACGGCACGACCGGCGCGCGCGCAGACCAGTCCACCCGCCATCCCAAGCAGAAGCGCATGAACGAGGCGGACGCGGCGGCGTACACCATTCGCGAGGTGATTGGCGGATACGACAACTGGCATCCGCAGCACCGCACGCCGACGTGGTTCCTCTGCGGCGACTCGACGATGGCAGATTATCCGGCAAATGCCGCGCCGATGACGGGCTGGGGACAGGCACTGAAACGCTTGGTTCCGGAAAGTGTGTTTGTGGAGAACTGCGCGGTCTGCGGGCGCTCCAGCAAGTCGTTCGTGGCGGAAAAACGGTTGAATTTTGTGGAGCTGTGCCTGCGCAAGGGCGACAAGCTGTTCATCCAGTTCGGGCACAACGACGAGAAGCCGGATGTCGACCGCGCGACGGATGCGCATGTCACCTATCCGGAGTATCTGGGCATGTACATCGACGCGGCGCGGCGGCAGGGCGCAGAGCCGATTCTGCTGACGCCCATCGCACGGCGGCGGTTTGATGAAAACGGCGGATTGCAGCACACGCACGGGGAATATCCGGCGGCGATGCGCGATTTGGCGGATTACCGCGGCGTGCGGCTGCTGGACATGGAGCGCGCGAGCGAAAAGCTGCTGACGGCGCTGGGCAGCGAGGGCTCGAAGGTGCTGTTCAACTGGCAGGAGCATCACCCGAACTACCCCGACGGCGTGCAGGACAACACGCACCTGAGCGACACCGGCGCCGTGCGGATGGCGCAGATTGCCTTGAAATTGCTGGAGGAAGCGAAATGAAGGAATTTCTGCCGAAATCCGCCGCGAAAATGGCGGATTGCCTGATGAAGCGTTACGGCCTGCTGACCAGCCGCTGGAGCTATGACTACGGCGTGGCGTGGCGCGGCATGGAGGCGCTGTACGCCATGACCGGCGAAAAAAAGTATTTCGATTACATCAAGGACGCAATGGACACGTTCGTGACCGACGAAAGCGGCGCGATTCGCGACTACACGCTGAATGAGTTCAATCTGGATTACATCTGCAACGGGCGGCAGCTGCTGTATCTCTACAAGGCGACGGGGGATAAAAAGTACCTGCGGGCGGCGGACGTGCTGCGCGACCAGCTGCGCCGTCAGCCGCGCACATCCGACGGGGGATTCTGGCACAAAAAGTGCTACCCCTACCAAATGTGGCTGGATGGGCTGCACATGTCCGCGCCGTTCTATGTGGAATACTGCCTGATGATGGAGGACGATGCGGGCATCCGCGACGCGGCGAAACAGCTGCAATTGGCGTATGAGCACACCTATGAGCCGAAAACGCGGCTGAATCATCACGGGTGGGATGAATCCCGCGCGCAGCAGTGGTCAGACCCGGAGACGGGGCGCTCGGCGCACGCGTGGGGGCGCGCTGTCGGCTGGTATATGCTGGGGCTGGCGGATGTGCTGGCGCTGCTGCCGGAAAATCACGAATGCTTTGAGCCGCTGCGGGCGCTGATGGAGAAAATCAGCGCGCGGATGCTGGAAATCCGCGTGGACGGCGCGTGGCTGCAAGTGCTGGACTGCCCCGGCCGCGAGGGGAACTACCTCGAATCCTCCGGCTCGTGCCTGATGACGGCGGCGATTTTGAAGGCGGCGGCGAATCATCAGCTGCCGGACTGGATGCTGGCGGCGGCGCAGGAGAGCTTCCGGGCGATTCAGCGGCATTTCGTCGGGCAGATGCGGGATGGCACGCTGTTTCTGGCGAAAACGTGCTACGGCGCGGGGCTGGGCGGAAAAACGGAGGCGTACCGCGACGGGTCGTATGACTATTATATTTCGGAAACCGTAGGCAGCTACGATATCAAGGGCACGGGCGCGTACATTCAGGCGGCGTGCGCTTACGAGAGGAGCGAACATCATGCTTGACCAGCGTTTGGCAACCCGCGTGGAGAATTTTGTGAGCCGCCTGAAGCGCGAAAGTGTGTGTATGCACGGCTTCATCCTCGACGTGCAGGGCGAAGTGAAGGCGACGGCGTACTATCCGCCGTTTGAGGAGGGGAGGGCGCACCGGATGTACTCGGTGTCGAAATCCATGACGGCGCTTGCCATCGGCCTCCTGCTGGACGAAGGGAAAATTTCGCTGGATGACCGCATTGCCGACTACTTCCGCGACTATCTGCCCGAAAAGCCGGATGCGCGCCTGATGCGCCTGAAAATCCGCGATATGCTGCGGATGGCGACGTGCTACCGCGCCACCGTCTACCGCGAAACCGACGACGACTGGACGAAGCCGTTCTTCACCGCCGCATCCACCCACGAACCGGGCACGGTGTTCCACTACGATACGGGCTGCTCGCAGGTGCTGGCAGCGCTGGTGGCGCGGCTGACCGGGCAGCAGGTGATGGACTACCTGACCGCGCGGGTGTTCACGCCCCTTGGCGCAAACGACGAGAAGCATTGGCTGCGCGACCCCGCGGGCACCTGCCAGGGCGGCACAGGGCTGTGCATGTCCCTGCGCGATCTGCACAAGGTGACGCGGCTGGTGATGGACGGCGGGCGCGGAATTTTGCCGGAATGGTTCTGCCGGGAGATGACGAAAAAGCACATCGACAACTGCCTGTGCGCGAACGAGGAAGAGCGCTACGGCTACGGCTGGCAGGTGTGGATGACGCGCGCGGGCTGGGCGATGTACGGCTTGGGCGGGCAGCTTGCCGTGGTGTGCCCGGAGAAGGATGTCTGCCTGTGCACGATTGCTGACACGCGCCTTGACCCCATCGGCGTGCAGCGCATCTACAACGCCTTCTTCGACGAAATCTACCCCTACTGCGGCATGGAGGATATGTCGCCCGTGCGCCTGTCGCCCGAAATGCAGCCGCTGGGGAACAATCCCGCGTGCGCGCTGGACGCGTCGCCTGTGTACCATTTCGCCGCGCCGAACCCGCTGGGCCTTAAGCGCGTGGAACTGCGGGGAAACACGATGATTTGGGAGAACGCGCGCGGGCGGCATCCGCTGCAATTCGGGCTGGGGGAGAACCTCGCAAGTGAATTTCCCGGATGGCCGGGGCGCACGATGCTATCCTCCGGCGGCTGGGTGTCGGCGGATGAAAACGGGAATCTGCTGCGCGTCCGCTGCCAAATCATCGACGATGCCCCCTGCGGCGTGGACATGCTGCTGCGATTCACCGGCACTTGCCTGACGGTGCAGGCGCGCAAATCCTCCGATGTCGCGACAAACGCATACGAGGGCGTGGCGACGGGGTACGCGGAGTGAAGGGCAGCACGCAGGAAAATCAATATAAATAGGAAACTTTTCGTTTAGAACGACTTCAGGAGGAAAGGCGCAATGACGGACGAACTGTACCTCCCCGACCAAGGCGACGGCAGCTACCGCAATCCCGTGCTGTGCTGCGACTACTCCGACCCCGACGTGATTCGCGTCGGCGACACCTACTACATGACGGCATCCTCGTTCAACTATGTGCCGGGGCTGCCGATTCTGACCTCGGCGGATTTGGTCAACTGGCGGCTGGTGAACTACGCGCTGCCCAACATCCCCGAACCGGGCTACGAAATCCCCCGCCACGCGTGCGGCGTGTGGGCGCCCGCCATCCGCTGGCACGATGGATTTTTCTACATCTATTACGGGATGCCGGACGAGGGCATCTACATGGTGCGCGCGGCGGATGCCTGCGGGCAGTGGGACGCGCCGAAGCTCGTGCGGGCGGGCAAAGGGCTGATTGACCCCTGCCCTTTCTGGGACGACGACGGCAGGGCGTATGTCATCCACGCCTACGCGAACAGCCGCATCGGGTTCAAGAGCCGAATCGGTATCTTCCCGATGAGCGCGGACGGCACGCACGCCATCGGCGAGGACAAATTCCTGTTCGACGGCACGGCAAATCACCCGACGATTGAAGGCCCGAAGGTCTACAAGCGGGATGGCTGGTACTACATCTTTGCTCCCGCGGGCGGCGTGGCGACGGGCTGGCAGACGGTGCTGCGCAGTCGGCGGATTGATGGCGAGTACGAGGATCACATTGTCCTGCGGCAGGGGAACAGCCGCGTCAACGGGCCGCATCAGGGCGCGTGGGTGACGGCGGCGGATGGAAGCGACTGGTTCATCCACTTCCAGAGCCGCGGGCTGTACGGGCGCGTCACCCACCTGCAGCCGATGGCGTGGCAGGCGGACGGCTGGCCGATTATCGGCGAACCTGTGCCGGGGGAGACGTACGGCACGCCGGTGGAACGCTGGCGCAAGCCGACGGAGACGCATCAGCCGCCGCTTTCGCTGCAATGCAGTGATGATTTTGCGGATTCGCTGGGGCTGCAATGGCAGTTTATGGGCAATTGGCGCGTGGATTTCTATACTGTGGACGGCGGATTGACGCTTGCCGCCCTGCCCGCGCCGAACGGGATTTTGTGGAACTGCCCGCATGTGCTGACGCAGAAAATCGCCGCGCCCGCCTTCACGGCGGAGGTGACACTGGATGCCCGCGCGCTGCAAATCGGCGAGCAGGCGGGCTTCGGACTCATCGGTGGGCAGTACGCGTACATCGCCCTGCGGCGGACGACGGCGGGGATGCGACTGGTTTTCGTGCAGTCGGACGGCGAGGCGCATCAGGAGCGGGTGTGCGAGGAAATCGACGCGCCAGCGGAGCAGCTTGCCCTGCGGATGGTGCTTCAGCCGACGGGGGACGACACGGCGCGCGCGGCGTTTGCGTATCAGCATCAGGGGGATTGGCGGCGCTTCGGCGAGCCGTTCAGCCCTGCGCGGCACACATGGGTCGGCGCGCGGATGGCGCTGTTTGCGATGTCGCAGAACGGCGAGAACCACGGCGGCGCGGGAAAATTCGGGTCGTTCCGGGTGACGAAAGCGTGACGATGTAACCTCTTGCCGCAGCTTGGCGCGGCGGATGCAACGGGGAAAATCCGGCGCATCCGCCCCATTTTCATCATAACAACAGAAAATTTCAATCCACGCTCCCCGCACGGGGAGCGACCAAGTGGCTGGCTGACGTGGATGGTAGCTATGGCGAATTTCAACCCACGCTCCCCGCACGGGGAGCGACGCCCAAGAGGATGCGGGTTTTGCCATGTAGCACAATTTCAACCCACGCTCCCCGCACGGGGAGCGACCCCCGCATTTTGCGATGGACAGCATGGAAGCAATATTTCAACCCACGCTCCCCGCACGGGGAGCGACCAAGATAAAGCCGCCCGCGTACTACGACACGCCTATTTCAACCCACGCTCCCCGCACGGGGAGCGACGGAACGGCAGCGGCAGCAGCTACTGGCGGACATTATTTCAACCCACGCTCCCCGCACGGGGAGCGACCCATCAGCCCAGCGTCAAGGCGCTCCGATTTGTGCGCATTTCAACCCACGCTCCCCGCACGGGGAGCGACGTTGTTTTTCTGCGGCTTTTCGGCGCGCAAGCGTATTTCAACCCACGCTCCCCGCACGGGGAGCGACGGTATTAAGCACTCAAAGGAAGAGGAAACCATCAATTTCAACCCACGCTCCCCGCACGGGGAGCGACGCGCAACGCCGGATAGCGTGATTCAGGCAATGTCATTTCAACCCACGCTCCCCGCACGGGGAGCGACTCTCTTTTTCGCCGTCGCCGTCCTCTTGGTACAATTTCAACCCACGCTCCCCGCACGGGGAGCGACACATTTTTAGACAAGCCGATCAGCAGACCAGCGACATTTCAACCCACGCTCCCCGCACGGGGAGCGACTCGGAAAACCGATGAAAGAATAAAGGGAAACGTATTTCAACCCACGCTCCCCGCACGGGGAGCGACAGAGAAACAATACGATGAACTCAGGACGCAAAAAATTTCAACCCACGCTCCCCGCACGGGGAGCGACCAGCGGCAGAACGAATAAAAGCTGGCGCAAACGATTTCAACCCACGCTCCCCGCACGGGGAGCGACGCGGAATCCGCGCTACGCATCCACCGCACCAATATTTCAACCCACGCTCCCCGCACGGGGAGCGACCATGGCGGGCATCAACACGCCGGACGACATCAATTTCAACCCACGCTCCCCGCACGGGGAGCGACTCGACGGCGAGGACTACACGCAAGTTATCGCCGACATGATTTCAACCCACGCTCCCCGCACGGGGAGCGACGTATTTTGCTTCGTCCGGAAGCAGCGGATAAGCAATCATTTCAACCCACGCTCCCCGCACGGGGAGCGACAATTGTAACCCGTCCGACAAAGTGCACACGATGTATTTCAACCCACGCTCCCCGCACGGGGAGCGACTTAGGGGATGGACTTGTAGTGCGCAACCCGTGCGAATTTCAACCCACGCTCCCCGCACGGGGAGCGACGCTCTCGAACGGGCTGACCCAGCAGCAGCTTGCAATTTCAACCCACGCTCCCCGCACGGGGAGCGACTGAAATGCTCCGTAGTCCTTCACCTTCCCGCTCCATTTCAACCCACGCTCCCCGCACGGGGAGCGACCAGAGGAAGAGCGTAAAAACACACCGTTGGAGGATATTTCAACCCACGCTCCCCGCACGGGGAGCGACCGCCTACTCGCTGTGGGAACAAGGGAAAACCATTCCATTTCAACCCACGCTCCCCGCACGGGGAGCGACGACCTGTGATTTGCCCATACTGCAAAGCAATCATATTTCAACCCACGCTCCCCGCACGGGGAGCGACACCGTAATGTATCTGGAAGATAGAGAAAGCTATATTTCAACCCACGCTCCCCGCACGGGGAGCGACTCGAATTTTCTGGTATTGGTGGTGGGTGTAAACTATTTCAACCCACGCTCCCCGCACGGGGAGCGACAAGCAACCATGATGGGTTCAGTTGCGAGACAGAAATTTCAACCCACGCTCCCCGCACGGGGAGCGACCATCTCAACTACTTCCGTCTCTTGTACCTCAAAACATTTCAACCCACGCTCCCCGCACGGGGAGCGACAGATTCGGCAGATTGATTGCCGTACGCCCATCGGAATTTCAACCCACGCTCCCCGCACGGGGAGCGACACGAGAACGTGACATATGCGATTGACGAAAATCATTTCAACCCACGCTCCCCGCACGGGGAGCGACGCTGACAATCTGCCCGGTTTGCAACGCAATGATATTTCAACCCACGCTCCCCGCACGGGGAGCGACTTGAATTGCTCATCACAGAGGCAATTGTGCATATTTCAACCCACGCTCCCCGCACGGGGAGCGACTTGAGGGGATGAAATCTGTCGCGATGGATTTCATCATTTCAACCCACGCTCCCCGCACGGGGAGCGACACCATCGGCATCACGGTAACGCCTACTTACAAGATTTCAACCCACGCTCCCCGCACGGGGAGCGACTCCAATTCCAGCCCGACGGTCTTGCCGCTGCGCCGATTTCAACCCACGCTCCCCGCACGGGGAGCGACTCACGGCGTCCGCCGCGACGAAAGCATCCGTAAATTTCAACCCACGCTCCCCGCACGGGGAGCGACGCGGTAGGTGCAGGAACGCGTGGGTGGCTTAAAGAATTTCAACCCACGCTCCCCGCACGGGGAGCGACGCAAAATGGCATACGGCGATAGGGATTACAGCCTCATTTCAACCCACGCTCCCCGCACGGGGAGCGACCATAGCTGCCGCCATCGGCGCAGGAGATAGTCTGATTTCAACCCACGCTCCCCGCACGGGGAGCGACGAGGGCTTTCTTTTCGTCCTCGACGGCTTCGTTATTTCAACCCACGCTCCCCGCACGGGGAGCGACCCGCCTTTTCACGCACGAGCGCAAATAATCAAAACAATTTCAACCCACGCTCCCCGCACGGGGAGCGACTGTGTCTGCTAAGTCGTAATAAGGAACAGTGCTCTTATTTCAACCCACGCTCCCCGCACGGGGAGCGACTGTAGGAGGACGTGTTGCCGTAAAACTGCCCGACATTTCAACCCACGCTCCCCGCACGGGGAGCGACTTGGAGAGGTAAGCGACCTCGGAATCGTTCATGTAATTTCAACCCACGCTCCCCGCACGGGGAGCGACGTTGGCGTTGTGGGAACAATTATAATGAGGTTGATTTCAACCCACGCTCCCCGCACGGGGAGCGACAACCCCCGAAACCTACACCGCGACCGAAGCACAATTTCAACCCACGCTCCCCGCACGGGGAGCGACGTGTTTCGTGCGCAAGCAGCGCCCCCAGCGCGTATTTCAACCCACGCTCCCCGCACGGGGAGCGACACCCTGCCGCGTGTTGTTAGGCAGCCGGGTCGAAATTTCAACCCACGCTCCCCGCACGGGGAGCGACTGGTGATTCGCTCTATCTGTTGTGCTGGTATGCAGAATTTCAACCCACGCTCCCCGCACGGGGAGCGACGCGGCGATTTCGTCCAATCGGCTCACATCGGAGACATTTCAACCCACGCTCCCCGCACGGGGAGCGACCTGCGCGAACTCCACGGTGTTCTCGGCGCTTATATTTCAACCCACGCTCCCCGCACGGGGAGCGACGGAAGGGAGCGTGATGGAGGGATGCTCGGAGACGTATTTCAACCCACGCTCCCCGCACGGGGAGCGACCCTTGATTTTTTCCAGCGCCCGTGCTTCCGCAGCATTTCAACCCACGCTCCCCGCACGGGGAGCGACCAGCAGCCGCCAGAGCCAGCCAGCCCGCCAGCAATTTCAACCCACGCTCCCCGCACGGGGAGCGACACGCCAGCAGCCGCCAGAGCCGCCAGAGCCAGCAATTTCAACCCACGCTCCCCGCACGGGGAGCGACAGATAGGGCCACCGGCACAAGCCGGACGGCAGACATTTCAACCCACGCTCCCCGCACGGGGAGCGACGGCGCACGCCCGGAAATGGAGGACCCCATGAAGCAATTTCAACCCACGCTCCCCGCACGGGGAGCGACGTTGACGGTCATCGTGGCGTCGGTGTCGATGGTATTTCAACCCACGCTCCCCGCACGGGGAGCGACCGAGCCGGGTCTGTACGCCCTCGTTCTCGGAAGCCATTTCAACCCACGCTCCCCGCACGGGGAGCGACCAATTGGTGGCAATGCGACTGCGGCAGCTTCCAGACATTTCAACCCACGCTCCCCGCACGGGGAGCGACCGGCTTTTTCTATATCCTATTCGGGGAGGAGGAATCATTTCAACCCACGCTCCCCGCACGGGGAGCGACCGGCGGCGATTTCCGCGCCGGTAATCGTTCCCGCCAATTTCAACCCACGCTCCCCGCACGGGGAGCGACGCATAACAAGCACCCACACAGCGTCTAACAGTCTCCATTTCAACCCACGCTCCCCGCACGGGGAGCGACATAGCCGTTAGGACAGCTTCTTATTACATACCCATTTCAACCCACGCTCCCCGCACGGGGAGCGACGTGGACTGCTGCTGTGCTTGCTGCAATTCCGCTCGAATTTCAACCCACGCTCCCCGCACGGGGAGCGACGGCGGCGGAAGCAGCTTGTCTATCAGGGACTTAGTATTTCAACCCACGCTCCCCGCACGGGGAGCGACGTGAAGTCCGTTGGGTCAACCATCTGCTGGAAAATATTTCAACCCACGCTCCCCGCACGGGGAGCGACAATACTGGTTTCCGCTGCCAGAAGTTCCGCAGGAGAAATTTCAACCCACGCTCCCCGCACGGGGAGCGACTGATAAGCGCATCAATGATGTAACGCGCTTCGCTATTTCAACCCACGCTCCCCGCACGGGGAGCGACATCGAAGCAATCAACAATAGCCGTCGCCTTGTGATTTCAACCCACGCTCCCCGCACGGGGAGCGACGGAGTTTCCTTGTTGATAATAGTGACGCTATGATTATTTCAACCCACGCTCCCCGCACGGGGAGCGACTTAAAGCCCCAGACAGAAAGAGGTAAGAATTATATTTCAACCCACGCTCCCCGCACGGGGAGCGACCCTTCACCTCCTCGACTTCTTCAAAGATTACAGCATTTCAACCCACGCTCCCCGCACGGGGAGCGACTGGAGGAGTTTGTCGATGTGGGTATTTCCAAAACGATTTCAACCCACGCTCCCCGCACGGGGAGCGACGCGACGCAGGACGCAATCAGACGGCTAAACGGAGAATTTCAACCCACGCTCCCCGCACGGGGAGCGACAGCCGCACTGTTCCATGCACTTTATATATTCGCGATTTCAACCCACGCTCCCCGCACGGGGAGCGACCCACTACAAAACGGATTTAATTCCGTACCTATACGAAATTTCAACCCACGCTCCCCGCACGGGGAGCGACCTGACTTGTCTCCCATCATTTCGACGGATGAGTTCAAATTTCAACCCACGCTCCCCGCACGGGGAGCGACGACTTCGCCAATATCGAGCGAAAAATCGACAACGTATTTCAACCCACGCTCCCCGCACGGGGAGCGACAAACAATCTACTGTTCCACGTTGTCACTGTCCGAGATTTCAACCCACGCTCCCCGCACGGGGAGCGACGCCTTGTCCCACCAATCGGTATGTTCCCTCCAATTATTTCAACCCACGCTCCCCGCACGGGGAGCGACCGCACGTTCGCCGGGTAAAACCCGGCGGGCACCCATTTCAACCCACGCTCCCCGCACGGGGAGCGACGGCGAGTGTTTCCGCACTTAAGTGGACGGACACGCTGATTTCAACCCACGCTCCCCGCACGGGGAGCGACGTCCGTTTGCCGCGTCTGCTGGACAAAAATCTGCGGATTTCAACCCACGCTCCCCGCACGGGGAGCGACAGCGCATGATTTTGCCAAGGACAAGCTGCCTGTATTTCAACCCACGCTCCCCGCACGGGGAGCGACTCACGGCGGCAGGGCAATCCGCGATGGGCAACCATTTCAACCCACGCTCCCCGCACGGGGAGCGACAAGAGCTGGAAAAGAACGTAAAGAGGCTTGCGGGATTTCAACCCACGCTCCCCGCACGGGGAGCGACATTTGCGGTATGATATTTAAAACAGCTATGTTCTATTTCAACCCACGCTCCCCGCACGGGGAGCGACCACGCGGGTTGCGTGAGGAAAGGAGAAACGCAATGATTTCAACCCACGCTCCCCGCACGGGGAGCGACGGTTTCATCATTCGCAAGAGTAATTTCTGTTGCATTTCAACCCACGCTCCCCGCACGGGGAGCGACGCCGTCCGTCGTTGCATCTGGATCAGAGTAAGCGAATTTCAACCCACGCTCCCCGCACGGGGAGCGACCCGTGCCGGTCTCCTGCAAGCCATTCAGGAAATCATTTCAACCCACGCTCCCCGCACGGGGAGCGACGCAATTGCGACTAATTGCAACTTGCGTGCAACTTATTTCAACCCACGCTCCCCGCACGGGGAGCGACGCATCGCCGGACTTCTCCATCTATCAGGACACCCCAATTTCAACCCACGCTCCCCGCACGGGGAGCGACCGTGTCGCGGGTACAAAGCGCGAACACGAGCAGACAATTTCAACCCACGCTCCCCGCACGGGGAGCGACAGGGCTTCAAGTTTCGCGGCATCGACGATGTGATATTTCAACCCACGCTCCCCGCACGGGGAGCGACGGGACAGCGGTGCGGAAATACCCGCATATTATTGATTTCAACCCACGCTCCCCGCACGGGGAGCGACAACATGGCGGGCATAAACACGCCGGACGACATCACATTTCAACCCACGCTCCCCGCACGGGGAGCGACGGCGCGCTTGCGGCCGAACAAGGGATGCACCAGCAATTTCAACCCACGCTCCCCGCACGGGGAGCGACGCTGTATGACGCATATGGCAAAGGCCGCACAAGCATTTCAACCCACGCTCCCCGCACGGGGAGCGACTTGATAGCCTTCCGGCTCCCGTGACCGCCTGAACATTTCAACCCACGCTCCCCGCACGGGGAGCGACGGGGTCGTCGTTCCGGGTGCTGGATCAGCCGCGCATTTCAACCCACGCTCCCCGCACGGGGAGCGACTGGTATTTTCGCAGGAGAAGGTAATTCCGAACACAATTTCAACCCACGCTCCCCGCACGGGGAGCGACACGATTTGGAGGACTTCTTCGGATACAGCGCCGTTATTTCAACCCACGCTCCCCGCACGGGGAGCGACCATCCGAGTTCAGCAGCGTCGAGATGTAGCCCTGCATTTCAACCCACGCTCCCCGCACGGGGAGCGACACGGCACCACCACACAGGTATCCAGCGCCAAGCTATTTCAACCCACGCTCCCCGCACGGGGAGCGACTTGCCACGCTTGTCGCGGCTCATGCCTGCGGCAGTAGATTTCAACCCACGCTCCCCGCACGGGGAGCGACACGGATGCAGCAGAAAAATGTCTCGACGGCAATGCTATTTCAACCCACGCTCCCCGCACGGGGAGCGACGCCGAAGAAGCCCAGCCCTTCGCCGCTGGAATAATTTCAACCCACGCTCCCCGCACGGGGAGCGACACGAGCAAGCACAACGGCGGCCCTCTTCTGAACAATTTCAACCCACGCTCCCCGCACGGGGAGCGACCCGAGGACGGCACGCTGCATGTGCTGGTCACGCCGATTTCAACCCACGCTCCCCGCACGGGGAGCGACCTCGACGGGAAGATTCGCCGGATGCTGGTGGTCGTATTTCAACCCACGCTCCCCGCACGGGGAGCGACGGCGAAGCTGCTGCGGCAGAACGGCGTCGCCATCGGAATTTCAACCCACGCTCCCCGCACGGGGAGCGACTTCATACCCATATGTTTTGCTTGACAAGTCGACTATTTCAACCCACGCTCCCCGCACGGGGAGCGACATCGTGTTCCGCTCGTGGAGCTGGGACGGCAACGCATTTCAACCCACGCTCCCCGCACGGGGAGCGACGGATGCGGTCTTGTGACTGCGCATACTTTGCCATGTTATTTCAACCCACGCTCCCCGCACGGGGAGCGACCGGCTGGCGTCGATACTTCCCAGCTTACGCCCAAGATTTCAACCCACGCTCCCCGCACGGGGAGCGACAGCAAGCAGACCACTACCAGCATCGGTATATGAATTTCAACCCACGCTCCCCGCACGGGGAGCGACGATTAGAGAGATGTGGAAAGCAATTACTGAGACAGATTTCAACCCACGCTCCCCGCACGGGGAGCGACAAACAGTGGGGAGCGCCTTATATACCAGTATCAATTTCAACCCACGCTCCCCGCACGGGGAGCGACCGCCTGAGAGTGAGCGTTGTAAGAAGTTGTATGCATTTCAACCCACGCTCCCCGCACGGGGAGCGACACCACGGTGCGGCGCTGGGAGGCGGGCGGCATAGCATTTCAACCCACGCTCCCCGCACGGGGAGCGACCAGATCGCCCAGCCCCAGCGCGCGCAGGGCGGCATTTCAACCCACGCTCCCCGCACGGGGAGCGACGCTGCTTTGCGCGTCCTCCGCGTAATCCGTCGGATTTCAACCCACGCTCCCCGCACGGGGAGCGACTACCAGCGGCCGTCATCCTTGCGGACATCCGGCTATTTCAACCCACGCTCCCCGCACGGGGAGCGACGAGCAAATCCCGCTGATTTTCCCCCGCGACGGGAATTTCAACCCACGCTCCCCGCACGGGGAGCGACAAAAGGGGTTCAAGCGCTGCCGCCTCGACGAAATCATTTCAACCCACGCTCCCCGCACGGGGAGCGACCATAGCCCATCGACCACGGATTGTGAATCATCAGATTTCAACCCACGCTCCCCGCACGGGGAGCGACGCCGTCAGCTTGTCCAGCTGGGTCGTGCGCTCACCATTTCAACCCACGCTCCCCGCACGGGGAGCGACCTCTATGTCGTCCTCTGCATCCATCTCGCAAATATTTCAACCCACGCTCCCCGCACGGGGAGCGACGCGGGCGGTGCTTTGCCTTGCTCCGCGTATATGCATTTCAACCCACGCTCCCCGCACGGGGAGCGACCGGATGCGGCTGCGGTCGCGGAGGGCAAGGATAAACCATTTCAACCCACGCTCCCCGCACGGGGAGCGACCGCGCCGATGCGCGTCATGGCGTTGCCCGTGCCGATATTTCAACCCACGCTCCCCGCACGGGGAGCGACGAGTGTGTCCTTGTCCATCATGGCGGCGGTTTCCGTATTTCAACCCACGCTCCCCGCACGGGGAGCGACTCCACAAGCTCGATTGCCTCCCGGCGAACGTATGATTTCAACCCACGCTCCCCGCACGGGGAGCGACTGGTTCGCAAGGCGCAAGCGCCGGAGTACGAGCGCATTTCAACCCACGCTCCCCGCACGGGGAGCGACGGGGGGGGTATAATCCCGATGGAGGAGAAAAGCAATATTTCAACCCACGCTCCCCGCACGGGGAGCGACGCTCCATATATGTTGACTTCCTTTCGATTTTGTGTTAATTTCAACCCACGCTCCCCGCACGGGGAGCGACCATCAAGGCGGAGCGTGACAAGTACGCGGAACAGGCATTTCAACCCACGCTCCCCGCACGGGGAGCGACGGTTGTCCGTTATTTCTCCGTTCGACATTTCTCGCATTTCAACCCACGCTCCCCGCACGGGGAGCGACTGCTTGCTCTCTGGCGGTTCGCAGCTCATAACCGCATTTCAACCCACGCTCCCCGCACGGGGAGCGACTTCTTTCACTCCTGATTGTCTAGGGGGTAGAAAATTTCAACCCACGCTCCCCGCACGGGGAGCGACCGAAAATGGTCTGTTGCGAAATTATCATCTGCGCATTTCAACCCACGCTCCCCGCACGGGGAGCGACCAAGAAGCAGGAAAAATACGGCAGGAAACCACGGATTTCAACCCACGCTCCCCGCACGGGGAGCGACGCGCATCCGTTCCTGCGTAAGCAAGAATCGAAATATTTCAACCCACGCTCCCCGCACGGGGAGCGACTTGACTTTTGCGGCGAAGT
>OIYO01000298.1_pt1 | contig 46310 bp, 38 predicted proteins | sample 1588191 | NCBI WGS metagenome assembly OIYO01 (sample SAMN03283275) | human gut metagenome | biome: human-associated habitat; material: feces | host: Homo sapiens | place: Peru | collected 2012 | reverse complement strand
CAGGCAGCGAAGCGTCCCTGCCAGTAACTTCGCGCTCCCGCAGGAGCGCCCCCAACTTGCTCTACCAACCACTTGCATATTGTCGCGCCAAATGGGCGCGACCGACCAGCATTGAGAGAAGCGTTTCCCTTGCTGCTGGTCTTTTTTGTTGCAGGGGATTTCGCCTCTGTAGAGGCGACCAAAGGGCTTTCCGATCGCCCTTGGAAACCTTCGGGCTGCACACCCATGTTTATTGGTTTGTTTTGTTGCAGGAGGTTTCGCCATAATCCCACATCAACAAAACCCGCCCTTGACAGGTCACGTTTCCTGCCAAGAGCGGGTTTTGTTGTGTGAAAATCAATTGCCCGGTGGCGTCATCACGTCCGCCGCAATCGGCGTTCGGCGAAGCTCCGAAAGGAACTGCATCGCCGACGCGGGCATATCGTCGTCCGCGCCGAAGGTACGCGCGGAAACACGCCGCACTGTGTCAATGCCCGCGGGCGTCATCCGCCCCATGCTGTCAAACAGTCCCGGATGCAGCAGCCACATGTGCGCCGGACAGACTGTGCAGAGCGTCTGCATCAGGTGCAGCATTTGCTCGGAGAAGGACTGATGCCGCGTCAAATCCGGCGTTTCCGGCGGAATTTCCAGCGTTTTCAGCGCACTTAGCCCCCGGCTCAGCGCCCATTTGCCCTCGCGCATCAGCTGCACTTGGATGTTTCCCGCCGCATACGTCCGCCCCGTCGCGACGGACACAAATTGGTTCAGCTTGCCCACCATCCCAGATGGAAGCAGGTTCACAAGCAGCGCCCCTCCGCCCGTCAGCGCCACCGGCAGCGACGCGGGCAGATAGTGGTTCTGCATCGAATCCGCCTGCACGTCCGCCGTCAGCAGTCCCGCAGCGAACAGCGCCCCCGCCAGATATTCCGCCGCCACGCTCTGCAGGAAAGTCACCTGCCCGGCGTTTGCGCGCGCGTTCAGGTGCATTGCCAGCGGCGCGGCGTTTTCGGTGAGCAGCTGATCCAGCATCATGCACGCTTTGCCGACGTGCGCCTGCGTATCCGAAGCAACGGAGAACATCGCCGTCAGCGCATCTTTCGCCAGCGATAGGCCACCCATCGAGCAGCCGCCAAAATCGTATTCGATACGCTCCGGGTGATTCGCGTACGTCTCGTAGAGCGTCAGCTGCGTGCCGTACGGGATGTTCGCGCTGCGCTCCGGGGTCGTGCGGTTCTGCAGATAAATCGCCGCGCGGATGCTGCCCGCACCAATGTCCAGCGCCGCACATCCGCCGTGGATTCCGCCCTCGCCGCGCAGATACGCGCCCATCGCCGCCGTCTCCGTCGTCCACGAAACGCGCTCCGTGCCGGGGACAGGCGCAAGCCCCGATGCAATCGTCGCCGCCGCCGCGCCGTTTTCCACCGCATCCAGCACCGCACGCCGTCCGCCTTCGCCCATGTCATCCTCCATGGCAATGCGCCACGACAGACTTCCCGCGCCTTGCAAGACGGCACATAGCGCCGTGTCCAGCATCAATTGCTGAATCAGCAACGTCCGCGCCCGAACGCCCGCCGCGTCGCTGCGCCACTTGAAGCCGGTCAGCAGGCGATTTTCCTCCTTCGCCGCCAGCGCAGCCATGTCCGCCGGGCGGTACACATAGCCGTCCCGACCCGGCACATCGCCCGCGCCCGTCAGCACCACTGCCGTTGGGATGAGGTTTGCCGCCATCGTCAGGCTCGTCATCATGTCGTCCATCGGCGTGTCGGATAGGGTCAGCAGCATCCGCAGGAGCGGACGGTGCGTCGCCGGAATCTCCCGTCCGCCGATGGTCAGCGTCACCGCCGTGACCGCCGTACCGAGGTCAATGGACGCAATCGCAGGCTGATTTCCGCCCGCGTCCGGCTCTTTGTCGAGGATATTCGGCAGTGCGCCGAGGCTCTCGCCGTCCTTCTCCAGCGTCAGGCATGATGGGTATTGCGCCGTCAGCAGCGCCGTCCAGTTCTCCTGACTCTCCACGTCCTGCCACTGTCCGTCGGACAGCGCGCACACCTTCGCGTCGCCGCCTTTCACCAGCACCTGATACTGATGCCAGAACGCCATCGGCGCACACGGGTACATCGCCACCATCGGCGGGTTTTCCAGGTACAGCTGCTCATCCGGCGCATAGGTGCGCACGAACCGCACTTCCCCCCGCGCCCTGAGCAGATACGACGCGGTGACGCTGCCATCCTCCTCCACCTGATAGCGGAAAGCATCCAGCGCCAGCGCGGTCGGGTTCTCCGCCACCGTTTTCGCCATTTCCATAGACAGCGGCGGCAGCATCGTCGCGTTTTCGAGGATGCAGCAGGTACGCAAGGCCTGGTCGCCCAGCTGCACCCCGGTCAGGCACGTCAGGCGCTGCGAAAACGGCTGCTTCGCGGCTTCCTGCCATCCATCGCCCAAGGCTTCCTGCAGGAGCGATTGCACCGCGCCGCTGTCCGCCCGCCACGGGAATTGCAGCGTCACCGTGCCCTGCACCTGCCGCGCATTCTGCTCCGCCTGCCCCTTGACCAGCGTCAGGTATTCGCGCGCCGCGGGCAAAAGCGCCTTGTCGCTCCGCTCACGCAGGTACGCATTCAGCGCATCCGCCAGCTTCTTGTTCCACCAAACTGAGCCGTCCGCCATCAAAGCAATTTCCTGCTCCACGCTGCCGAGCGTTTCCGCCTCATCCGGCCAGTTCGTGTCCGTCCAGCCCAGCACCTTGCTGCTGCGCCCGAACGCCTTGCCGTGCCACAGGAGCACCTGCTGACGTTTAAGCGCCTCGCTCACCCCGACCGTTTCCGCCGTGAAGCACTGCATCAGCGGATTTTCCGTGTCCATCCGCGAATTTTCTTCCAGCACCGCAAAGCCCGGCACTTTCATCATGCCCAGCGCTGCCTGCGCGCGAATCGCCAGCCGCGCCAGCGTTTCTTCCTCGCTATGGGAGAGCATCTCGCGCTCCTGCGTCAGCCGCTGATTCAGCGCCGCCCGGAAGGACTTCGCGCGGTCGCCCGGCAGATTCATCCGGTGCAGGCGGCGGAGCAGCAGATCGCAGTCCGCCTCGTTGAGCAGCGGCAGCGGGCTGCGGAAGCACTTCTCCTCCCGATTCGCCCATGTAGCGCGTTCCGGCATCATGTCCCAGATGTCGCCCATCTGCGCTGCGAGCGTCAAGCCGTTTTCCGCGTCCACAAGCCCCAGCAGCGCTTCCTGCTGATCTTTGACAAGCATCAGCAGGCGAATCGGCTGATTGCGCTGCTCCATCGGGCGCGCCGCCATCACCCACGATGCAAAGCGCGACTTTTGCGCGTCAATCGTCCGCACCACAAGGCGCACATCCGTCCCCTGCCAGCTGTCCAGCAGCAGCGCCAGCGCCATTGCGCCCTGATACGCCGCGTCGGGGGTGATTTCGCCCGTTTCCTGCCGGATGACCATCCGTTTCGCCAACGCCGCCATTTCCGACGTATCGGCGCTCAGCCGGACAAGCCCTGCTCCCTCCGATTCCTTCTCCCTGCCGTTTCGATCGGGCAGAAAAAGCAGTTTGCTCATGCGTTCTCCTCCTGCATGGCGGTTTCCATGGCAACAAGCAGCAGCTGCACAGCGGGCGCATCCTTTTTCTTCGCCCCGCGCCCCAGCTGCTTCATCGTCCTGCGCAAATCCGCCGTTTTGCCGCCCTGAACCAAAACAGGGAACCACGCTGCGAGTTCCTTCCGCCCTTCTTTTTCGCCGCGCAGCAGCCGATCCATCGCTTCCTGCAAAAACAGCCCGTTCTCCGGCGCGGCGGAGATCAGCGTCGGCTTCTCGAACCGCAGCTGACCATCGCGCATCTCCTGCGCGTCGTGGCGCAGCATCTCGCACATACCCGCCGCCATCTGCTTGTGGCGTTCCATGCGCTTGAGTTTCGTCTTCGCATCGTCAATACGGAAGCGTTCGGACGGCTTGACGACAGCTTCCGCTTGCGCAATGCGGCGAATCGCCTCGGCGTAGTCGCGAATCAGACGGTCATTCTCGCTCTCCGCCTTTTCCAGCGCATCCAGCACCATTTTCATTGCCGCCTGACCGCCCATTTGCCGGTTGAACGTTTTCTGCACGGAATCCTCGTTCTGGATGCTCTCCGCCATCCGCGCAATGCGTTCCAGCGCCGCCGCCGCTTCCGGGTCCGTGTCGGCGTTTTCGCGGTGGACGTCGTTGTCCTCCTGCATTCCGTTCTGCTCGGCATCGTAGCGCAGCACAGCCAGCTCCCCCGCGCGGCGAATCTGCATGTCGTAGTGCTCCCTGCCCTGCTCCCGCGCCATTTCCAGCACGGACGCATAGCGCAGATCCAGCGGCAGCGAACGGATGATGCCCGCCAGATACAGCAGTGCGACCTGCGTCAGGCGGTCAATGGCCTGTGCATCGGCGCGAACATCCTCGATATCCTCCGCCGCGCCGCGGAAATAATGCGGATACCAGCCAATCCAGCCGCTTTTGAGCGCATTCCCCTTCGCAAGCCGTTTTTCCAGCGTCGGGAGAATCTTCCGCTGCCAGAGCAGCGCGCCTTTGAGCAATCCGCCAAACGCCACGCGATAACGTTCATCCCCCTTGCCGAACAGCGCCCAATTCGCCGCGCCGTCTGCGGTCTGCACTGTGAACGTGCCCGTCAGCCACGTCGGGCGGTGCAGCAGCACATCCATGCAGTACGCGCCAAGCCAGTCGGTCAGGCGGGGCAAATCGTTTCCGCCGGAGGACTGCGCACTCTGCGGAAGTCCAATCAGGCAGACAGTTTGGAGGGCGTTTTCTATGCTGATTCTCTCCATCGCCGCCTGTGCGCGCGCGGGCGATTCCCCGTCGGCACAAGGAAGCATCAGCACCGCGCCCATGCGGAAGTTGTCGTCCTGCCCGAAGCGGTTCTGGAGGAGGGCTGCAACGCTCTCGATGCCCGCCGCGCCCGTGCCGCCGCAGAGCGAACCTGCCAGTACAACGCGGACTTCCTCGCCCGCATTCAAGGCGGACTGAATCTCATCAAGCGTGCGGCGCATGGCATCATCGGGGTCGTTTTCGTATTCGCTGAGCATCGCCGCGAACGCCACGCGCGCGAGTTCGGGGTGGTCATGGAAGCCCTGCCGGAGGTCAAGAGACGCGGTATCCGCCGGAAAAAGCGCCTGACAGAGCAGGGCATCCTGCTTTTCGTCCTGCGTCCAGTCTGCGAGCGTTTTCGCGTTCATGGGCAGCGGGTCACACCAAGTGCGGAGGTTGATTTCGGTCTGGAAGGCAGGATAATCCGTACCGATATACGTCCGGGACGCCCAGATGCGCTGATAATCCGCCAATTCCTGACGCAGCTGAACAGCGCCGTGCATCCCGTCGCCATCAGGGTCGCACAGCACCAAATCCAGCGTTTCCTCCGGCGTAATGCCTGCGAACGCCATAAACAGCAGCGCTTCGAGCATCCGTCCGCCGCTTCCTCCAAACAGGAACACCTTTCTTTTCATAACCACTCTCCTTGCAAAGGGCTTCGCCCTCTGCACTCCTACCAGAGACTCTGCCTCTGGACTCCGCAAGGGAGTTCCTCCCTTGACCCTTTCGCGCGATTCAGTTGGTGACACTCTCATGCTATTTCCGCGTGTTGATTGGAAAAGCAAAGGCGCGCGCCGCTTTATTCCGCATTCTGAATTTCGCATTCCGAATTCGTCAAAAAGGGCGCGAAGTCCCCTGTCTCCGGGAACTGCCGCGCCCCATTGCTCATTTGTCCTGATAGCCGTTCGGGTTCGCTTTCTGCCAGCGCCACGAGTCGCGGCACATGTCTTCCAGCGTCTTGGTTGCCGTCCAGCCGAGCAGCTCCTTCGCCTTCGTCGGGTCGGCATAGCAGGCATCCACATCGCCGTCGCGGCGCGGGCCAATCACATATGGCACGGGAATCTGGTTCACACGGCTGAACGTGTTCACAATATCCAGCACCGAGTAGCCCACGCCCGTACCCAGGTTGATGATTTCGCAGCCGTTGTGCTTCGCGGCATAGTCACACGCGGCGACATGGCCCTTCGCCAAATCGACGACGTGGATGTAGTCGCGCACACCCGTGCCGTCCGGCGTGTTGTAGTCATTGCCAAAGACGGTCAGGTGATCCAGCTGCCCTGCGGCGACCTTGGTGATGTAGGGCATCAGGTTGTTCGGAATGCCGTTGGGATTTTCGCCCATGCGTCCGGATTCGTGCGCGCCGATGGGGTTAAAGTAGCGCAGCAGCACCACCGACCATTCCGGATCAGCGGTTACAATGCCCTGCAGGATTTTCTCAATCATGTACTTCGTCCAGCCGTAGGGATTCGTGCAGCCCTTGCAGAACATATCCTCCCGCAGCGGCACTTCGTCCGGCACGCCGTAGACCGTCGCAGAGGACGAGAACACGATGCGCTTGCAGCCGTGGCGGCGCATGGTTTCGCACAGCGTCAGGGTGGAGTCAAGGTTGTTGCGGTAGTATTCCAGCGGCTTGTGGACAGATTCGCCCACGGCCTTGAGCCCCGCGAAGTGAATCACGGCATCAAAGCGGTTCTCACTGAAAATCTTGTCCATTGCGGCGCGATCGCATACATCGGCTTCATACGCCTTCACCGGGCGGCCCGCAATTTCCTCCACGCGGCGCAGCGCTTCGGGCTGAGAATTTACATAATTATCAACAACGACCACATCATGCCCCGCCGCCATCAGTTCCACACAGGTGTGCGTCGCGATAAATCCGGCACCGCCGGTCAGCAGAATCTTCATGGGAATCGCTCTCCTCTTTCCTTCTGATAGGGACAGACCGTCCCTATCCCTATTGTACGACAAAAACACGCCGTAGGCAAGTGCTTACGGCGCTTTTTCTGTAAAATTACAGGGATTCGGGGTACTGTCCCGCGTCATGCAGCTTCTTCAGTTCGCCCATGACATACGGCTTGTCCTCGCGGTACGTCACGCCAAACCACACAGCGTCCGTGCTCAGCACATCCACCGTCAGACCGTCGGAGTGCATCAGCGCGTCAATTTCGGTCGGCAGGACGAACTCCTTCTTCATCGGGTCGCCGTTATCAGCGCGGAGGAAGGCAGCGAAATCACGCGCCGCGGCGTCAAAGAACCACGGAGTCAGCCCCCAGAAGTTCATGGACACCAGCGCTTCCGGATCGAGGATATCCCCCTCTTCGCGGAAGTTCACGTCGCGAATCGTGCCGTCCGGGAAGGGCTTAATCTTGTACGTCTCCTGCACCTTCACCAGATGATTCTTGTCGTCGCGCGCGCACACGCCGCGGGTCACATGCCCGTTCTCGGACACGGTGTTCTTCAAGCGGTATGCCACCATCGACGCGACGTTCGTCTTGCCCTGCATTCCCTTCAGGCTCTTCGCCATCGTCGCGAAAGCGTCCTTGCCGTAGTAGTCGTCGGCGTTGATGACGGCGAACGGCTCGTGAATCAGTTCTTTCGCCACCAGCACGGCATGAACCGTGCCATAGGGCTTCGTGCGCCCTTCCGGCGGAACGAAGCCATCCGGCAGGGAATCATATTCCTGATAAGCGTATTCCACTTCGACCTTCTTGGCAATCTTGTCGCCAATCAGCTCGCGGAAGGTGTCCGCCATGCTGCGCTTGATGACGAAAACCACCTTATCAAACCCTGCCGCCACCGCGTCATAGATGGAATACTCCAGCAGAATTTCGCCGTGCGGACCGATGTGGTCAATCTGCTTGTTGCCGCCGTAACGGCTGCCCAGTCCTGCTGCCATAATCAAAAGCGTCGTTTTCATTGCTCTTCCTCCTGTGTTTTGTCGTGTTTGGGAATGAATGATGAATCCTCCGGCGGAAATCCCTGCGTTGCGTCGGGGCGGAAAAAGACCGTCACCGTCCGCAGGAGCAGCTTCATGTCCGTCCAGAGGGAGAACCCCTCGATGTAGAATAGGTCGAGCGCGAGTTTATCCTCCGGCGAGGTATTGTAGCGCCCTTCAATCTGCGCATAGCCGGTCAAACCCGCCTTCATGCGTTCCCGGAACTGGAATTCCGGCAGGTCACGCTTATAGCGTGTGATGTTTTCCAGCATTTCCGGGCGAGGGCCAACCAGCGACATATCCCCGCGCAGAATGTTCCAGAACTGCGGCAGCTCATCCAGCCGCCACCGGCGCAGGAAACGTCCGACATGCGTCACGCGGTCATCCGCATCCCGTGCGGACGCGCCCCCGCTGCCCCGCCGCATCGTGCGGAATTTGCAGATGGTGAAGGTCTTGCCGTCCGCCGTCAGCCGCTTCTGCCGGAAGATGACGTTTCCGCCGTCCTCCACGCGAATCGCGAGCGCAATCAGCAGCATCAGCGGGCTAAGCACCACCAGCGCCAGCGCCGACAGCACAATATCCGCCCCGCGCTTGATGATTTTCTGCCCCAGCGTCATGCCGTCCGCGCGCATTTCCAGCAGCGGCGCATCATCCAGTATCACCTGATTCGCACTGGACAGCATGATTTCCTGCACGCGCGGGCTGACCAGCACCGTCCGCTTCAGCGCATAGCACGCCTTCATCAGCGCCATTCGGTTTTCATCCGGCACATCCGACGCAATGAGCACTGCATCGTTCTGCGCCAAAAACGCGGGCAATTCCGCCGCTTGCCAGCTGCAAACATCATTCAGCTGCCCGAAGGTGCGCTCCTTCGCCAGCTTCTGCCGAATTTCGTCCGCATCCGCCTCGGTAATCAGCAGCAGCCGCGCGGGTTTCTGTAATTTCGGCAGCACGCGCGCACCGAAGGACATTGCCAGCAGCACGAGCGCCATCTGCAGCGCGGCGGCAATCAGCAGGTACGCGAAATCCGCCCCGAAGAGCGTCAGGTACGCGCGGTTATTGGGGTTGACGTTCATAATCTGCAATTGCAGATACGTCACCGCGTCCGTGATGAGCACGCCCATGCACTGCCCTGCCGCCTGCTGCTGATGCTTCCCGCGCCGCACCATCATGCGCCCGAACACCGCCAGCATCGCCGCGCCCATGGCAACCCACGTCACCAGCGCCGTTGCGCTCGTGCGCGACAGATTCCGCAGCGGCCAGTTCGGAATCGCCATCAGCGCGTAGAAAATCACCAGACAGCCGCCGTACGTCAGCCCCTGCAGCAATCGGGACAGCGCTTCGCCGCGCATCCGACGCAGCTGCCGCTCGTCCCTGCCCATTCTGCCTGCTCGCCGCCTTTCCTGCGTTTTTTTCATCATATCACGGGCAATCCGGTCTGTCAAGGACAGTTGCACATTTCCCCCAGCCTATTTCTGGAAAGTTCGTCGGCTTTTCGTGAAATTTCGTCCGAAAACGTTTGATGTAAGCGTTTGCACGGCTTGTCTTTTTCCTATCAATTGTGGTATAATGCAGGGTGAAAGCATACGGGCACGCATTCCGCGTACCGTTTCGCAGGGCAATTTCCGGATTCGCCGGGCTTGCCCGCCATCATAACCTTCTGAAAAGGAGTGGAATGTTCCCATGATGAGAAAAATCGGCGTCTTGACTTCCGGCGGCGATGCGCCGGGCATGAATGCAGCCGTTATGTCCATTGCCCGCAGTGCTGCGGCTTATGGTATGCCCCTGATTGGCATCAAGCACGGCTACAACGGTCTGCTGCGCAAGTCCACCAGCATCAAGGATGACCTGCAGGAGCTGTATCTGGACACCGTGCTGGATATTGCTGACCAGCCCGGCACTTATCTGCGCACCGCGCGCTGCGAGGAGTTCAAAGACCCCAAGTGGCGCGAAATCGCCGTGCAGACGCTGAAGGCGATGGAAATCGACGGCTTGGTTGTCATCGGCGGCGACGGCTCCTTCCAGGGCGCAATGCGTCTGTGCGAGCTGGGCATTCCCTGTATCGGCATCCCCGGCACGATTGACAACGACCTTGCCTACACCGAGATGACGCTGGGCTACGAGACGGCTGTGCAGGTCTGCACCGAAGCCATCCGCGCCATCCGTGCCACCAGCCGCTCCCACGACCGCCCGCATGTGGTGGAGTGCATGGGCCGCCACTGCGGCGACATCGCCCTGAAGGCCGCCTGCGCCACGGGGTCGGAAATCGTGGTTGTGCCGGAAGTGCCGTGGAGCGTGGAAGAAGTGGCTTCCCGCCTGAACAAGCAGATTGCCAAGGGCAACTACCGCTCGACCATCGTGCTGGCGGAAGGCTGCTGGGAATCCATGGCGCCGTTTGACATGTACGGCTTCCTGACCAGCCACGGCAAGCAGTGCTTCGAGGGCGAACCCATGAGCGCCATGCGGTTTGCCTCCATCATGAAGCGGATGTGCGGCATGGTGGAAGCGCGTTCGACGGTCGTCGGCTACACCCAGCGCGGCGCGCTGCCGGTTGCCAAGGACAGCGCTTTCGCCTTTGAAGCGGGCAACCTTGCGGTTCGTCTGCTGCGCGACGGCATCTCCAATCAGGTTATCGGCGTGCGGCAGGGCAAGGTGTTCAATATGCCCATCGTGGACGCGCTGAAGGTGGAAAAGCACTTCCGCCGCGATCTGTACGACCTTGTGAACAATCTGTAATGGTGTGATAAAGGAAGCACCGTCCTGCTCGGCGTTTGGGTTCGAGCAGAGCGGTGCTTTTTTGATGGATTTTTTTGCGCACAAAACGTATCTTTTACAATAAGTCAAAAGCTTTCAGGCACAAGCGCTAATTTATTGATTGATTCATGTGCACGAACAAGTGCATCATAAACCGCCAGTACATCGTCAGAGTTCCAAGTTCGCAGCGACTTTTCGTCGATTACGCCTATGCTTTCACGCCTGATTTTTTCAAGCTGCTCTTCATCCGAAACAGCAACAACGGCCTGCACTGCTGGATTACTTTGTGCCTTTCTCAGGTTTAGAACAAGACTGTCCATTGAGCCATGGGACTGAACTTCAAAAACATAGATAGCTTTGCCCATATTTCCTATTTTAGCTTCCCAAACGGCATCAACAATAGCACCCGTTGCAATTTTAATTTCGGAGCGGCTATCAAATCCAAGCAATTTCCCTATGTCTACGAGCTTTTCCTTAATTTCATCGTGAAGCGACCCTGACTCACTGGGCGTAGCAGGTTCGGTGACATCAGCAATGACTTCAGTTACTGAAGCGTCTTTTTCTGCAAGTGGCAAAACTTCATCCCACAGGAAATAATCGACTGCCAGCAAATCATATTCAGCATTGTTATCCGCCTTTTTCAGCGCAACCGCTATTTCTTTTGCAATTGCGCAAATCTCGACATATTTCTTTCCTGTACGTTGATAATTATATTTTGGCATATTGGGGATGCCAAGATAACTATAGCAAAGAATTGTATTTTTATTAAAAAGCATATATTCCTGCGGGTTTGTATACGAAAGCAATTCACTAATTGATGCCGGCCCTATGCCTTTTACAGTTTTCAAAAAAACATCCCATCGTTTGTCTATGGGACGCGAACCGTAAAGCAATTCAGCTAAGTCCTTCTTTAATTCTGAAAAGCCATTATTCTTTATCAAGTTTTCGACAACATATTTTTTATTTCCCCAAATTAGCATTGACCAAAGTTTACTTATATATTCAAAAAAATCATCTTCCGTCATCATAAAGATTTTTTCTTTTGTAAAAGATTGATAATAGGCTTCTCGTTTCAGGCGGTCGCCCCAGTTTTCTTCATAGTACGAGATGTTTGCCTTACGTTTTTGCAGAAAAGCGCCAATTACCAGATCGAGCTTATGTGTATCCATAAAACACACCTCTCAGTATTTAATTTATGCATTGTTACAATAGCACTATCATACCACAGGGATAGTTTCAACAGTTGCAAGCATTACTTAATCTGCTTTTCATTTTCGGAAGCGCAGCACTTTTGTTATTGAAAAAAACAAGAATTGGAATAAATACTGGTCGGTCGCGCCCATCGGCGCGACAATATGCAAGTGGTAGGTAAAGCAGCTTGGGGGCGCTTCTGAGGAAGCGCAAAGTTACTGACAGGGACGCTTCGCTGCCTGCGCCCTTGTTGACTTCGTCCTTTGAATTGGTCGCCCGTGGAACAGTTGGGGCGTTGCCCCAAACCCCACCAGAGGCACCGCCTCTGGACTCCGCAAGGGGCATTGCCTCTTGACCCCTTCGCGCGATTGAGTTGAGCGCTCTTCCCTTACTGGTTCCGCGTGTTTATCTTTTTTACTTTGTCCTAATCGTTATCGGCGAATCCGCCAGCGCGTTTTGAATCGTCCGCAATGCCTTCGCCATATACCCTTGCTGTTCCTCCGACATTCCATTCGGCGCGCTCTGGTCGCTCGCAACTACCCGATACTGATACGCGCCATCCACCTTCTGCCGCCAAATGTACGTCGGCGTATAGCTGACTTGCCCAAAGCTGATGTTCTGCCCGTCCCACGAAATCTGCAATTGCAGCAGCATTCCAGCTACATTGCCGTCCTTCCGGGACTCATTCAGCAGACTGCCCAGCGACCACACGCACAGTGTCTGCGCTGCCGTACCATCCGCATTCTTGTGCGTCAGCCACGTTACCGGCTGCACAACGCGCGTCCCCGCACCGACGATGACATCCGCACCCGCGTCGGCAATCGCCTGCGCTAATTTTCGCTGCGCATTCGTTGGCTTCGACGCGCCGGATGTTCCCCAGTTCAGCGATACGACGACCACCGCCGCCCCCTGCTCGCGCGCACGGCGTATATCAGCGGAAATCGTTTCCGCATTCGCCAGCGGGACAGCGTAGGATGCCCCGGAGGACTTCATCGCTTTCTTGCCCGTTCCGCTCAGCGCTTCGGTGTAGTGCAGGAACGCGACGGGCACGTTGTCCAGCGTACGGATGCAGATGGCGTTTGCTTCCTCCTGCGTGTTGTACGCGCCGATGGTCAGCAAATTGCGGTCATGCAGGGCTTCCAGCGTCGTCCGAACGCCATCCGCGCCCTTGTCGTACACCTTCGGGAAGCCGATGGCAACGAGGTTCACACCGGTGGTGCGGAGCAGTTCCGCCGCGGCGTCGGGGGCGTTCAGCGCGGAGACTTTCACGTCCGGCTGAATCAGGTTTTCCAGCGTCAGGAACGTGATATCGCCCGTCATTTCGCCCCGCAGGAGAGCAAGCATCTCTGTGAAATCGTACTTCTGCGAGTCGGAGTAGTAGCCCGCTTTGCGCACTGCATCATCCATATTGACCGTACCGCCGAGGGTAAGGGTGACCGTACCGCCCAGCTTGGGGGCTTGGGTGGCGGTCGGAATGGCAATCGCAGCGGTTTCAGCGGGCGGCTGCGTGGGTTCCGGCGCGGGCAGATTGCCAGTGGAATCGCCGCGGGTAATGGGAATATCGCTCAGCGTGAGCGAGGGCATTCCGTCGGTTTGGAAGATGGACAGCACCTGCCGGACATCCACCGTGCCGCGCGCCTGCCCCAGCAGACCGGGCAGAATCAAGAAGCAGCCCAGCAGCACCGCGCCCGTCACGCCAAGCATGACATATGTTCCCAGCGATATGCCGCGATGGTCTTTCTTCATGTGATGCCTTTCCGTCAGTTATAAATGGGCAGCAGAGTGATCAGGGAGGTCAGCAGCATGGCTGCGACAATGACGATGCAGGTAATGCTGATGGCAAGCTGGCGCTTGTCAGACTTCTGCTTCTTATCTTTTTTGGTGGTTGCCATGGTGGTGGACTCCTTTTTTCTGATTGATATTTCCGCCTGAATGATGATTTTGCCGCAGCGGAGGAAATCACGCCTGTGCAGTATGCCCGTCCGTGTCCTCTTTGCGCCAGATGCGGACTTGCGTTACGCGGCGCTTTTCCATGCGCGTGACCATGCCGCGGAGGTGGTCCGTCTCAAAGCGCGCACCGACGAACGGGATGCAGCCCATGATTTCGCTCACCCAGCCGCCGACGGTTTCGGCGTTGAAGGTGTCCTTCAGGCCCATGCCTTCCAGCAGTTCGGTCAGTTCCATGCCGCCCTCGATCACGCGCGAGCCGTCTGCCATCTCGACGCTCTCCTCGGACACATCGTCGTGCTCATCGTAGATTTCGCCGACGAGTTCTTCCAGCACATCCTCCATCGTGACGATGCCTTCAGTTCCGCCAAATTCATCCAGCACAATCAGCATATGCGCCTTCTGCGTCTGGAACAGCTTCAGCAGCTTGGATAGCTTCAGCGTCGCAGGGGCATAAACCGGCGGTTTCATAATGTCCACGATGCTATCCACACCCTCATGCTGACAGGCATAAAAATCCTTTTCATTGAGGATGCCGACGATGTGATCCATGTCCTCGTGGTAGATCGGGACGCGGGTATACCCCGTTTCGCGCAGGAGATTCGCGGCTTCTTCCATCGTCGCAGTGTCCTCCAGCGCCGTCACGTCCACACGCGGGGTCATGATGTTCAGCACGTCGCGGTCGTCGTTGAACTCAATGACGGAGCGAATCAGTTCTCCCTCATGTTCATCTATATCACCGTCGTTCTGCGCTTCATCCACCATCGTCATGATTTCCGCCTCAACAAAGCTTTCCGTGTGCGCGGGCTTGAACAGCTTTGCCAGCAGCTTCTTCCACTGCACAAACAAGGCGTTAATCGGCGTAACAATCGTCCGCAGCACCAGCAGCACAGGCGCAAACGCAACGGCAACCGTCTCCGGGTTCTCCTTGGCAATCGCTTTCGGGCTGATTTCGCCGAAAATCAGCACGACAATCGTCATCACGATGGTCGAAACCGTTGTCGCGGCCGACTGATTGCCGCTCAGCAGCGCAAGAAACAGCCCCGTCGCCATGGACGAAGCGCCGATGTTGACCACGTTGTTGCCCACGAGGATGGTGCTGAGCAGGCGGTCATAATCCTCCGCCAAATTCAGCGCTATCTGCGCGCGCTTGTTGCCGCCCTGCGCCATCGTCTTGAGCTTGACGCGGTTGGCGGAGGTAAACGCCGTTTCCGAGGCAGAGAAAAACGCCGACAGCGCCACCAGCACAACCAGAATCACAACAGTGCCATATAGTTCAGGCGTCATGGAAAATCAAGCATTCCTTTCTTTCAAAAACCCCTGCGTACCGGGAATGACGGCTTGCGGGGTATCGGACTACAAGGAGGCTGATCCATACGATGCCACCACTCCTTTCCGCAAAATAAAATGTGACATTCTTATTATAGCATAAATATGGAGAAAATGCAATTCCTTCGCCCAGATTCGGCAAAACAGTTGATTTTGCTGAAAAAACCTCATACTATTTCCAAATGAGAATGCGCCAAGATGCGAAGCGAATTTTTCTTTCTGGCTAACGGGAGTGGAACGCAGCGCAGCAGCGCTACGCTAAGTGCAATGAGCAGACGCCAGAGCGGAAAAGGCGCAAGCAGATGGCGCAGGTGAATGCAGTAAATAGTATTATTTAATTTCCGGCTCGTATACCAGCGTCCACATCGCCGCATCCTCCGGCGTTTCCGGCTTTTCCAGCGCGCCGTACGCATACGCGATTTGCTCCGTCATGTAGCCCGCCGCCAGTGCCGCCATGTGCAGCGGCAAATCCGCCAGCGCCTGCAAATGCTTCGGGACACTCGCCTTGCAGAGCGTCCGCAGTTCATTGCAGACGCGCGTCCACGCGGGCTGAACCGCCTCCACAATCGGCAGAAAAACCTCCTGCCGCAGCCGCTGAACCTGCTCGCGCGTCAGGACGCAGAAATTCGGCTTGATGCTGCCGTCCGCCTTCCGCAGGAATCCGCGCGCCAGCAGCTCCGCCAGCAGCTCCTGCTCATCCGCCGTCACGCACGACGGGTCGAAATCCGCCTGAATCAGCCGAATCAGCAGTGCGCACAGCTTCCCCATGTGCGGCTGGTTCAGCTCGAACAAATCCTGCACCGGACTGCTCCCGAATTGCTGCAAGCCGAACCAACGGAAGCCATCGTTGTACATCGGGCCATTGTAATCCCACGCCAGATAATGCCTGTTCTCCGGCTCGCGCGCGAAGCCCATCAGGTGATACGCCCCGCCATCCGCATGATACGGCCGCGGCGGCATTTCCGCCGGATTCGGCAGTGCCGCCGTGCAACGGTAGATGAGCCACCAGAGCAGGCGCTGCATGGGCACATCGCAGCCGATGAAGCCGATGGCGCGAATCTCCTGCTCGTGCGCCATCAGCTGCCGGACAATCTCGCATGACAATTCGTCCTTGTGCGCATCGTACACTGCCAGCCGCGCTTCCTCCTGCGCACCGCTGGTGATGATGAAGTTCGTCCGCACACGCCCGCCGTCAGCCATCAGCAGCTCGTCGCGTAGCAGCACGTTCACCGCATCCTCGATGTACGGGCGCGCCACGCACAGCTCGTCGCAAAGCTCCTGCGCCGTCTGCCCCTGCGCATAGCAGCGGAGCAGAATGTTCTGATGCAGCAGATTGTCCAGCACCTCGCGGGTCAGGCGGTCGTCATACGCTTCGCCGTTGATGGCAACGTGCAGCTTTTTCGGGCAGTACACAAATTCCGTCGATGTCATTTTCCCATCAGCCTCCCGAATTTTCTTTCGCGAATCACTCAGATGCCAGCGAACGGTGTTCTCCGAGACCCGCAAGCGCCGGGCAATGTCTGCCGGCGTTCGGTTCTCCAGATAGTACCAGACAAGCGTTTCCCGCTGGATGCGGCTTAGGCGCATGATTTGCCGGCGGACGAATGCGGTCTGACGGCGCTGCTCATCCTGCCGTTCGGCGGATTCCTCCGGCGTTTCCCCGGCGGACAGCTTCTCCGACAGCGGCTCGCAGCGGTAATACGTCCCCGGTCGCAGCGACTTGCACCAGACGAACCGCGCGATTCGCCAGAGCAGGTGCTCCGGTTCCGCGACGCAAACACCGCGTTCTTCCTGCGCCCGAACCGCCCGCAGCCATTCCAGCAGCACGGTCTGCGCGAGATCCTCCGCCTCCTGCGCCGTGCGAGTCTTTCCGCGCGCCCACCGCAGCACACGCGCCGCCCACTCCTCCTGCCAGTAGCGCTCCGTATCCAGCATGATTCTCCTCCTTTCGCTTGGCAGATGTGATTCTGCCATGATAGTACCGGCAGCGGGCGGAATGTTGGGAGACTACAAAAATTTTTTCTTCAGATAGAAAGATTGCCGCCTGTTCGCGTGGAACAGACGGCGGATAAATCAAATTTCGCGCTTTTTGCCGAGGAAGCAGAACGCAATCGTACCGGGACCGGCGTGCGTGCCGATGACGGGGCCGACGGGGTAGATGCGGATATCCATCTCCGGCAGCTTCTCCGACAGCATTTGGCGCAGCTTCTGGGCATCGTCCATCGCGTCGGCGTGCAGGATGATGCCCATGGCTTCCTTCTGATCGGCGACGTTTTCCACCGCCTTGTCGACGATGTAACTCATCGCCTTGCGGCGGCCGCGAACTTTGCCCGCGGCAGCGAGCTTGCCTTCGAGCGTTTCGGTCAGGATGGGCTTCAAGTCCAGCAGCGTGCCAAGCGCCGCCGCTGTCGCGGAAATGCGTCCGCCGCGCTGGAGGTACTTCAGGTCATCCACTGTGAACCACGCCTGTGCGCGGAGCTTGTTGTCCTCCAGCCACTGGGCGACTTCCTCCAGCGGTTTGCCCGCGCGGTACATCTCATGCGCCTTGAGGACGAGAATCGTCTGCGGCGCGGAGATGGACAGCGTGTCCACCACGATGAACTTGCGCTCCGGGTACTGTTTCAGCAGTTCCTCGCGCGCGGCGTAAATCGCCTGAATGGTCGCGCTGAGCTGGCTGGAGAAGGCGACGAAGAGCAGGTCGCGCCCGGAAGAGAGAATCGGCTCGAAGTACTCCATGTAGACCGTCTCGTTGAGCGCGGAGGTCGTCGGCTGACTGCCCGCGCGCATCTTGTCGTAGAAGGACTTATGGTCCAGCGACTGGCCGAGGTCGTCGAAGTACTCCTTGCCATCCAGGGAGTAAGGCATGTAGACGACAGGAATGTCGTACTGCTGTTTGAGTTCCAGCGGCAGGTCGCTGTCGCTGTCGGTCATGAAAACGTAATTTTGCATGGCTGCCTCCTGAATGAATCGGGTATGAATGTGGATGAATGAACGGTGAAGGCGAAAAAATGAACTCACCATGAACATTGTACCCTACTTTACGCAAAAAAGCAACCAATGAAGATGAGAAATTGATGATAAAGCGAAGAGAATTAGCAATCAGCAATGAGGAATGGAAAGATGCCCCAAATTTCCTGCTCTTATACTATTTCCAGATAAGAATGCGCCAAGATGCGCGGCGAATTTTTCATTCTGGCTAACGTGAATGAAACGCAGCGTAGCAGCGCTACGCTAAGTGGAATGAGCGGACGCCAGAAGGGAAAAGGCGCAAGCAGATGGCGCAGGTGAATCTGGAAATAGTATTACGACCCCGTCGAGCAGTACCGCCTGACCCCGACTTTCCGCCACACCAGCGCCATCAGCCCAAAAAACACCGCCCCCGCCAGCGGCGCAAGGTACGCCGTCCACGCAGGCCAATCCACCATCGGGTGATGCAGCAGGACACTCACCGGAATGTGCATACACAGCCCAAACGGCGCGACATACATGAACAGCAGCCGAATCGGGCGCGGGTAAATGTCCACCGGATATTCACACGCCGTCCGCCCGCCGTAGGTCAGGATGTTCACCGCCTCGATGGACTGCACGGACAGGAAGCACAGTGTCGCTTCCACCAGGAACAGCCCAAGCAGCATCAGCACCGTTCCCGCGACGGAAATCAGCAGTAGCGCGGTGCTTCCCAGCGTCCACGGAATTTGCAGACGGACGACGGAAATGCACATCATCACGATGCCCAGCGCCGCCGTGCCGAGCCTTCGCGGATCGGCGCGGGCGCAAAGCACCTGCACCAGCAGGTTTCGCGGACGCAGGAGAATCTGGTCGAACTCGCCGCCCTGTATCACCTGCGAAAACGCTGCCAGACCGCGCCCGACACACTCCGTAATGGCGAACGTCATCTGCATCATGCCGAAGAAGAACATGATTTCGCTCCCCGACCACTGCCCAACCGACGTGAACCGCCCCAGCAGCACCAGCACCGCCATCAATTCGCTGCCGGACATCACCAGCTGCGCCAGCGTCTGCATCCAGAACGACGCGCGGTACTGCGTCGCGCACCGCCACTGCATCCGCAGGGCATGAAACACATACTTCATCTTGTTCACCCTCCCTGAATCGTGAGCCGGTTCATCTGCCGCCGCCACATTTTGCGCCCAAGGGCGACCAGCAGCATCAGCCAAAGCAGCTGCACGCCGATGTTCAGCGTCCACTCCCCCGCTGCCTGTGCGTGCAGGTACATGCGAATTGGTGCGTCCAGCGACTGCGCGAACGGCTGATAGCGGATGAGCGCCTGCACGCTGTCCGGGAAGAGCGTCAGGGGGATGATATTGCCCGCGAAGGCGTTGCTGATGAAGGTGATGATGGCGTTGATGCCGCGGTTGTCCATCGTCTGCATCAGGATAGCGCCTGAAATGCCCGCAATCGCGCACAGGTTCATCACGCCGATGAGCAGCGACACAAGTGCCTGAAGGAGCGCGAGCAGGCTTTCCGGCGGCTGCATCCGCCACGCAGGCGGCAGCAGGAATTGCAGCGCAATCATCGGCAGCAGGCGCATCAGCGCATTCACATGCCGCTGCGCCATGTTCCGCACGAACGCGAACCGATACTGATCCACCGGGCGAAGCACCGCATACGCCAGCCCGCCCGTCATCACCTGCTGAATCAGCTCCGTGTCATTCATCAGCAGCACGCGGAAAAACATCTGCTGCAGCCACACATAGGTGATGGTTTCCGCCAGTTCCGCTTGATTTTCACCCCGGAACAGCGCCGTATACAGGAACACATACAGCAGCCCGAAGAACGCCTGCGTCACCAGCCCGCCCAGCGCCGCCGCGCGGTACTGCGTCTCCTGCATAGCTTTGAGCCGGTAGAGGGAGAAATACGGCTTCCACGATGCAATCCACGTCTTCATAGCGCCATCTCCCGGTACATCCGCGCAATCAGCTCGTCGACATTCTGCTCTTCAATCGCCATTTCGTGCATTTTCCCCGCCGCCATCACCTGCCGCATGGTTTCGGACAAGTCGCCGTCTTTTTGCAGGACGATTCGCCATGTGGCGCCGTCCTGCACTGCGCCCTGCGGCAGCTTCGACGCATCCGCCGCGCCGTCGTAGGTGACGGTCAGCGTGTGCGCGGTGTCGTAGCGGTGCAGCAGATTCGTCAGTGTGCCATCATAGAGCAGCTGGCCGTGTCCCAGCACCATCACCCGGCTGCACAGCGCGCGCATGTCCTCCATGTCGTGCGTCGTCAGCAGAATCGTCGTCCGGCGCGTCTCGTTCTCCACCCGCAGGAACTCCCGCAGCTTCAATTTGCTCACCGCGTCCAGCCCGATGGTCGGCTCATCGAGGAACAGCAGCTCCGGCTCATGCAGCAGCGACCCGCACAGCTCCGCGCGCATCCGCTGCCCCAGCGACAATTGCCGCAGCGGCGACTGCATGATGTCCCCCAAGTCCAGCGCCGTCGTCAGCTCGTCCAGCCGCCGCCGATAGCGCCCCTCGTCAATGCTGTAAATGTCGCGCAGGAGGTCGAACGAATCGCGAATCGGCACGTCCCACCAGAGCTGCATCCGCTGCCCGAACACCGCGCCGAGGCTGCGCACATGCGCCTTCCGCTCCGCCCACGGCGTGCGCCCGTCCACCGTACAGCTGCCGCTTGTCGGCGTCAGAATGCCCGTCATCAGCTTGACGAGCGTGCTTTTGCCCGCGCCGTTCGGCCCAATCAGCCCGACGAGTTCTCCGCGCCCAATGCGGAAGGATACGTCCCTGAGCGCCTGCACCTCGCGCGTTTCCCGACGCCACAGGCGCGTGATGCCGCCATGCTCCGGCTTCTCCCGCCGGATGTAGGTCTTTGTTAGCCCGTCTGTCACAATAAAAGGCGGATTTGTCCCCTGCTGTTCCATGCCTTGCCTCCTTTGGATGTGCGCACGTCAAATTTTTTTGCCGACACCAAAAAAGCAGCGCCATCCTGCCGCGTTTTTCTTCGCGGGAATCGGACAGCGCTGCGCTTTTCTTTGGCAGATGTCGTGCTTTTTCGCACATCGGGAGTGTCATTATATCATCGGGTAGTTGTTCTGTCAATATCCAATCTGGGAAAAATCACCGCATCAGCTCGTACATCATGATGGCGGCGGCGATCGCGGCATTCAGGCTCTCCGCGCCGCCGCGCATGGGCAGGCGAACCCGGTGCGTCGCGGTCTGCTGCACTTGTTCGCTCACGCCGTTGCCCTCGTTGCCGATGACAAGGGCGAACTGTTCCGCCACGCCTTGCCGCTCATAGAACGGCGTGCCGTCCAGCTGCGAGGACAGGATGCTGTACCCCTTTTCGCGCAGCTTCGTCAGTTCACCGGGCAAATCGTCCGTCGTGCGCAGGTTCATGCGGAATACGCTGCCCATCGTCGCGCGCAGCACCTTCGGGCTGAACACATCCGCGCACTGATTCGAGAGCAGCACGCCGTCCAGCCCCGCCGCATCCGCCGTGCGGATAATTGTGCCGACGTTGCCGGGATCCTGCACGCCGTCGAGGACGACGATGTGCCTGCCCAGCGCGCTTTGCTCCTTCATCCGCACGACGGCGGCGATGCCCTGCGGCGTTTTGGTGTCGCAGACCGCCGCCAGCACATGCTCCGGCAGCTCATAAACCGGCATGGTCAGCCCGTCGGGGAGTTCCATGCCCTCCTGCACCAGCACTGCTTCCACGTCAAAAGCGGATTTCAGCGCTTCTTCCACCATCTTGCGCCCCTCCACCAGAAAACAGCCGCTTTCCCGGCGGCCTTTGCGGTCTTTGAGCGCCTTCCACGCGGCGACTTTCGGGTTTTTCAGGCTCGTAATGTGTTCCATGATGTTTCTCCCTTAGTTCATGCCGCGGAAGCCCTTGCCAATGATTTCGCCCGTGTTCATAATCAGCACGAACGCGTGGGGGTCAACCGTCTTGACGTACTTGCGCAGCATAATCGCCTCGTGGCGCTTCATCACCGTCATCAGCACCGTGCGGCCCTCGTGCGTGTACGCGCCTTCGCCGTGCAGTTCGGTCGCGCCGCGCTTGAGCACGTTCGTAATATATTGCTCGATTTCGCGCGGTTTGGTGGTGATGATGTGGAAGTATTTATGCGTGTTGATGTTCTCCAGCACCATGTCCACCAGCAGGCTCTTCATCACCAGACCGAGGATGCAGAACAGTCCGGTTTCCATGCCGAACGCGACGCACGCCATCAGGGTGATGATGAGGTCGCTGCACATCAGCGCGCGCCCGATGTTGAGACTGGTGTACTTGCGCAGAATCATGGCGACAATGTCCGTGCCGCCGGAGGATGCATCGAGGTTGAAGAGAATCGCCGAGCCGACCGCGGGCAGGCTGACGGCGAAAATCAGCTCCATGAGGGGCTGAGAGGTCATCGGCGCGTTCATCGGGATGATGCGCTCCAGCCCCCACGTCAGTCCCGACATCAGCAGGCTGACATACGTCGTGCGTCCGCCGAAGCCCTTGCCGAGCACAATGTAGCCGACGATGAGCAGCAGGACGTTAATCATCATGACGAAATCGCCATTGGTGAAATTCGGAATATAATGGCTCAAAATGACCGCCATACCGCTGACGCCGCCGGTGGAAAAATGGTTCGGGAACTTGAAGAAGTAAATGCCGATTGTCATGATGACCGTGCCGAGCGTCAGCAATGCGTATTCCTTCACATTTTCCCACACTTTTGCCTTCTGCATGAATTGCAACTTCCTTTCGTGGGGAGGCGCCAGAGGCGCTGCCTCTGGACTCCGCAAGGGACATTGTCCCTTGACCCTTTCGCGCGATTGAGTTGGTGACACTTTCGAACTATGCCCGCGTGTTTATTGGGGGAGACGACCTCATCCGTCGCTGCGGCGACACCTTCCCCAGAGGGGAAGGCAAGGAGAGGCGCCCCCAAACCTTCCCCACTGGGGAAGGTGGCTGAGCGAAGCGAAGTCGGATGAGGTCGTTACCCCTTCAAGATTTCCTTCCCATACTTGCTCACCAAGCGGTCGCGGTCGGCATTCGCCAGCACCACCGTCAGCTCCAAGCCGGTATCCGTGTATTCCTCATTGACCACGCGTCCCAGCGGGCGAATCTGCCCCACTAAGCCGAAGCGGTCAAACGGCAGCACGAACGTTACGGGCGCGTAGGTCTTTTGCAGCTGCTCCGCAATGCGCGCGTGCAGCTCCGCAATCCCCTCGCCCGTTTTTGCGCTCAACCGCACCGCGCCCGGAATCAGCATCGGCGCGCCCGCCTCGTCGGTGTACAGGTCGCACTTGTTAATCACCTCAATGCGCGGCTGCTCCGTCGCACCGAGGTCAGACAGCACCTGCACCACCGTGTCGTGCTGCTGCATGATTTCCTCCGATGCGCCGTCGTTGACGATGACCAGCACATCCGCCAGCACAGCTTCTTCCAGCGTCGAGCGGAAGGCGCTGACCAGCGCGTGGGGCAGCTTGCGGATGAACCCAACCGTGTCCACCAGCAGGAACGGCGTATGCTCCGCCGTCTCGATGCGGCGGCTGACCGCGTCCAGCGTCGCGAACAGCTGGTCTTGCACATACACGTCACTGCCCGTCATCTGATTCAGCAGTGTCGATTTGCCCGCGTTGGTGTAGCCGACCAGCGCGACGACGGGAATTTCGTTCTTCTCGCGGCTCTTGCGGCGCAGTTCGCGCTGCTTCTCCACCGCATCCAAGCGGCGGCGGAGTTCTGTCATGCGCTCGCGGATGTGGCGGCGGTTCATCTCCAGCTTTGATTCGCCCGGCCCGCGCGTGCCGATGCCGCCCGCCAGACGCGACAGCACCAAGCCCTGCCCAATCAGGCGGCTGGACTGGTATTGCAGCTGCGCCAGCTCGACTTGCAGCTTGCCTTCGGCGGACGATGCGCGCTGGGCGAAAATGTCCAGGATCAGCGTCGTGCGGTCAACCACCTTCACGCGCAGAATCTCCTCCAGATTGCGCGCCTGAATGCCCGTCAGTTCCTCGTCGAAGATGCACAAGTCGGCTTCCAGCGCCTGACACTGCCGGCACAATTCATCCGCGCGCCCGCGCCCGATGAACAGCGCCGTATCCGGCTTATCCTTTTTTTGCAGGAATTGCCCCACAACCTCCGCCCCGGCGGTATCCGCCAGTCGCGCCAGTTCATCCAGCGATTCCATGCTCTCAATGCCCATCAGCACGGCGCGTTCCTTGGCGTGTGTGCCCTTCTCGTCCGCCTCCCAGCCGACAATGCGGTCGCTCTCGGTGATTTGCCGCATCCAGTCGTTATCGGGCGTCTTGTACCAGCGGACGGGCTCGTCCATCAGCAGATTCTGCTTCTCCACCAGAAACGCGCTCTGCACAAACGTCGGCTCGCCCTTCAGGCAGCCGATGGCGACCATTGCGTCATAGCGGAACGACCGCAGCGCCGACAAATCCACATCGGAGAGGCGACCGTCGCCATTAGGGTGGGTGTGGATGCAGCGGACGCAGCTCAGGCGCTGGGTGTTGCGGCGCAGGCGGTAGTCGCGCAGCTCCACGTCCCGATCTGTACCGATGGAGACATCCACCACTTCACCGTCGCGCGTAATATACACCGCGATTTCCCGGTTCAGCACGCCCGTAAAGCGCGCCAGCACCTGCATCAGCTCGCGCGGGAGGAACGTGTCCTCATCCACCTCATAATCGTATAATTGACCAAGCGCTTCTATCAGCGTATCGCGCACGCCGGTCACATTGCCATGCACCTGCTGTTTCATGATTGCTCCTTTGTCTGTCCCTTTTTCTCATGCCGAATCGGCTTCACGCGCTTGCGCAGGCTGGTGAAGATGGAGTCCGCGCAGCCCACAAGCAGGCACAAATAATAAGTGATAAACCGCCATACCAGCAGCGCGACGGAGACCGTGCCTCCGGTAAAGATGCTTCCGAAGTAAACGAGAAATCCGCCCTCCTGCGCGCCGGACGCACCCGGCAGCGGCGTGTAGCTGGCGGACACGAACAGCAGGAACGAAACCGTCAGCACATGATACCACGGCGTGCCGGTCAGCCCCATGGCGCGGTACACCAGCAGCGGCACGACCATCAGGCACGACATTTCCACCACCGAAATCACAAGCTGTGCCAGCAGGTGCATCGGGTGATGCACCAAATCCATCAGCGAACCGTGGAAATGCTCAATCGTCGTTTCGGCGGATGCCTGCCATTGCTCCGGCTTCTTGCAGATGTGGATTTTCGTCAGGAAGCGGATGCCCCACTGCACAATTTTCTCCACCCACGAGCGGTGGAACGTCACCAGCAGAATCGACGGCACACAGAAGGAATTCACCACGCAGCCCAGGATAATCAGCGGGATGACATTGCCCAAGTGCTCCGCCACATACACGCGGTTGCTCAGCCACAGCAGCAGCGTCATCACCACCAATGTCAGCTGATTGAAGAAATACCGCGCCGTCAGCGCCGATGTGGCCACACCCGCGGGAATCGAGCGCTGGCTCATCAGGTAAATCTGCATCGGCTGACCGCCGGACGAGCCGGGCGTGACATTCGCATAATAAATGCCCGCGAAGGAGAAATGCGTCGCCGTATTCAGGCTGACTTTGTACCCCTCCATCCGCAGGAAGGTGCACAGCCCCGCGCCCTCGGCATACACATAGCCGACCATCGCCAGCAGGCACAGCAGCAGCCACCGCTTGTCCAGCGTGAAAAGCACGTCCCATGCGTTCATCAGCTCCGGGTTGTTGAACGCAATCAGTACCACAATCAGCATCGACAGGAGGATAAAGCCAATGCTGAGAATCCTGCCCCATTTCTTTTTCTTCAAGGAAGGAGCCCCTTTCGTCGTAATCCCCGCCTATTGTACCACAAACCCGCGCCTTTCGTAAAGGGCAGGAAATGTCATTTTCGGCGGAGCGAGTGGGCATTTTCATGAGAATTTCATGAGAATGTTATAACCTCCGGCGGATGGATTGCGGGTCATGCGCCAGCCGAATCGCCGCGCGCTGCAATTTTCGCATCCACTTGGGCAAGGGATGACGCGCCTGCTCCGCGTCCGTCTGCATCAGGCGCCACTGCACCCGCGTCGTGTCGCCGCCCGCCTGACCATCCAGAAAAGCGTTTTCCACCTCCGCACCCGCCCGAAGCGCCCCTGTGTGCAGGAAATGTTCAAACGCCGCGCAGCCATCCTGCGGGCGGAAGTGCATGTCCATCAGCCGCGTCCCGAACGTATCCGCCATATCCGCAACGAACCGCATCGCGTCCGCCTGCATTTGCTGCACTGCCCTGCTCGGCGTATCCGCCTGCCCAAGCACCGCGCCGTGCGCGTCGTAGCCAATCGTCGCCGCGCCCCTTTCCAGCAGAAACTGCTCCCGCGCCACCCACGACACATACGGCGACGTGCCGTACAGCGTCCGGAACGGCACGCCCCGGCGCATCGGCAAATCGCTGTCAATGTGGGTGATGTACGCTGTCACGTCTGCCCCTGTCAGCCGTTGAATCACCGCTTCCGACCGCAGGTTGTACCCCACATCGAACGTCGCGCACTTGCCCGCGAACATCGGCAGCAAATACGCCTTCGCATACTGCGCGTACTGCTGATATTTGCCCGCGTCATACCCCTTTTCACGGAAGATGCGCACGAAGTTCCACTGCGTCCGCGCATCCATCCGCTGATGCATCGGCATTTCCGCCGCCAGCGCTTCCCTTGCCCGCTCCGACGCAATCGGATGCAGGAGCGTCAGCAGCGAATCCGGCGTGTGGGCGGTCATGTTGATGAGCAGCGGCAGGGACAGCAGGTCGATTGCCTTGGGAAATTGCAGGGGCAGCGCCGCTTGCCGCGAAATGCGCACATAGCCCGTCTCCACCGGCAGACGCAGGACGCTGTTCAGCCGCTCAAACGCCGCCTTGACGTAATACCCATCCCGCGCCAGAAAATTCACCCGCGCATAGTCGTTTTGCTGCACCTCCCGCGCCAGCCACATCGCCTGACTGAACAGGTACGCCCCCAGCGCGGCATATCCCGGCGACGTGTTCCGCAGCTGCATCGCCTGAATCGCGCGCAGTCCCAGAAAGCGCTCGGCTTCATATGCGCCCGTGAACGTCGTCAGGTGCGCGTAATTTTCCCGCAAAAACCGTTTTTGCTGACGGGTCAGCGGAGCCTCGCTGTCCGCCGGAATCCGCATTTTCCGCCGCAATTGCTGTTCCGTCTCGCACAGCGGCATGAGGTCAGCGCCCGCGATTTCGGATAATTTTCGATAAATTTTCGGCAGATTCTCCCCGCGAAACTGCCCCCGCAGCGCCGGAAAATCCACCTCGTCGGACAGCGCCAGCCGTTTCCGCGCATCCGACTGCATCAGCGCGTAGAGGTCGCTTTCACAGAAAAGGGCGCTATTTTGATGGGATTGCTTCATCTCATATACCTCTCAGTCGCCGCTGTGCTCGTCCATCATGCCGACAAATTCGCCCGCCGCCGTCCAGCGCGTCAGGGGCATTCCCGTGCCGGAGCGGAGCGGTTCGGGGTTCGGCAGTGCCGTCACGGGCAGCGCGCCGCGGCGTTCCGGGCGATTCTGCACGCGCAGGAGCGCATCCGCCGGGCAATCAGCCACGAAATACCGCACGCCCTCGCGATAGAGCCTCCGGCACAGCAGCCGAAGCGCCTTTTCGTCCGCCGCAGAGATGGGCGTTTCCAGCATCCGCCCCGGCATCAGCACGTCGCCGCACAGGTCGATTTCGGCTTCATACAGTCCCTTCACAAGCGCCGCGCCCATCTCCCACACGCAGCCGTTCATCACGCGCACATCCATGCAGGTGCACTCCGTCGCGCTCATTTGCAGCGTCGCATTGCGAATCAGCATGATTTTCTGCCCTCCACGCTTTTCTTGCACCGTACAATTCGCCGCGCGCGAGGCGTTTTCCTGCACAAAAAGAACGCCGCGGCAGATTTGCCACAGCGTCCCGGTTTGGGATTACAGATTCTGCACGAACAGTCCATCCTGTGTGCAGTAGAAGTACAGTTGCCCATGTCCCAATCGTGGGATGCGCGTCTGCACGTCCCATTCTGGGTAGAGCCGCCTGAGAATCACTGTATCGCCCGTCAGCAGCGCCGCGAACGCCAGCGAATGCTCGCGCGTCTGCGGATGCGCCGCCGTGAGGTAATACTCGTTTTCAATCAGCTCCACGGTCAAGCGGTGCGTGTCATCTGCTTTCTTGGCTTCCAGCGGCGTCAGGTTCTTGCCGCAGCAGCTGATTTGCGCCTCCGCCGAGGCGGTCAGCACATTGCCGCAGTGCGGACAGACGTAGAATTTCGTTCGCTTCATATTTCCTCCCTGTCGGTCATTTTCGTTCATATCGCCTTCGAGCAGCTGTTCGAGCCGCACGCCGAGCGCCTGCGCCAGCCCCGGCAGGAGGGACACATCCGGCAGCCCCAGCCCGCGCTCCCACTTGCTGACGGTCTTGTCGGTAATCATGAGCTGATTCGCCAATTCCAGCTGCGTCAAGCCGCGTTCGATGCGCAGGCGGCGGATAAGCTGCCCTGTTTTCTCCTGATTCATGGGGATGTTCCTCCTTGCTGCCTGATGGCAAGGTTTAGAATAGCATAGGTGAGAGAGGTTTGCAACCGACGGAGCGTAGAGTTCAAAAACTCCGCCGGACGTTGCCATCCAGCGGAGAAGAAGGATTATTTCCCCCACAGCACGAACGCGCTGTTTTCGGGCCAAATCTGGGCGGTTTGGTTCGGGTTGTGGGACTGCGCCATCACTTTGGCATAGACATAGGCCTCGTAAAGCGTCACCTTGCTGTCCTTGTTCAGGTCGGCGTTCAAGGACGAAATCGCCGAATTTCGGGCAAGGTTCCAGCCGTTGCCGTAGCACAGACCGTAGGTAAACAGGCCGAAGTAGCGGTCGATTTTGCCGTCGCCATTGCTGTCGTAGCCGGTGCTGACGCTCTTTTCCTCGGAGCGGCACGCGGTAATGACGTAGTAGCCGCTCTTGGCGAAATTTGTATCATCCGCACGGTCGATGAAGGCAGGCGCTTCCTCGCTGAGCAGCTCGCTGCCGTCCGCTGCCAGCACAACCGCTGTGCGGCTGACATCGCCGGAAAGCTGATCATCATTGGCGAAGAGGTTCACCACCTGACTGTTGAACGCGGAGGACGATACCTGCGTCGCCGTGCCGTCGCGCGCAATGAACTGCCCGGAGTGGCACGCGTCGATGATGATGACCTTCTTGCCTGGAATCTTGTCCAGCTCGGTTTTGAGGCGCGCAATCGAGACATACGTCTGGAACGTTCCGACCAGCGCAGCATGATAGCTCGTCGGATTGCCGTCCGCGCCGAGACTGTTCGCGCCGTGGCCGGAGTAGTAGAAGAGCGACACGTCGTTGTAGCTGGCATTCCCGAACGTCGAGGAAATGCTGGAGAGAATCTCTTCGGCGCGGATGTTCTTCTTCACCGTCACGCTGTACGGCGTCGCGGTCATGCGGCTGAGCATGGTGCGCATCCCGTCCACATCGTTGTCGCAGCCGGGCAGTTCGTTCGATTCGCCGGTGTAGGTGTTGCCAATCAGCAGTGCGCGGTATGTGCCGACGGTCTCCTGATGCGTGTACGCCAGTTCATCCGACCAGTTGCCCACGCTCACGTCGCCGTTGGAGAAAATGCGCACCGGGCGCACGCGGTAATAGTACGTTCTGCCCAGCACAGCGCTGTTATGGTAGCCGTAGGCGTTGCTGACGCGCCCGTTCGCCTTGGGCGTGCCGCCGGGCGTGGTGGAAATGTACACGTCATACTTGTTCGCGCCCTCAGTCGCCGCCCACGAAATGCGGACGCTGTTTTCCTGCGCGGACACTGCCGTCAGCCCGGTTGTCTTGGGCAGCCACACGCCCATGCCAATGTCGCCCTTGAGCGAGAAGCAGCGCCATCCCTGCGGCTGGGCGAGGCGGAAGGAGTAAACGAAGTAGTAGTACACTTCGCCGGGCTTCATCGTGGTGTCAATGTAGGTGGTCGCGGTGTCCTCGGAGACCATCAGCTTGTGATAGCCCGTTTCGTGGAAGCCGCGGCGGTAGATGACGTAGCCCATCGCGCCGGGAATGGCATCCCACGTCAATTTCAGCCCCGTCTCCGTCCACTCGTAGTCAATGAACGACGGCGTTTCCATCGGGCTGCCGACCATGCGGTTGCTCGACGGCAGACCCGTAATCACATCGCCGCTGTTGAGCTTGCGCTTGGGGATAACGAGGAAGTCATACGTCTCGTTGAAGGAAATATCGCGGATATCGCACAAGCTGCCCGTGAGGTCGGTGCGGACAATCTTGTAGTCGTCCGCGTCGTGCAGGGACATGGCAACATCGTAGTGCGTCGCGCCCGCAACGGGTGTCCAGTTCAGGCGGATGGTGGAGGTATCCTTTCCGCGCGGGTCGGCAATCACAACGTCGCCCAGCGCGATATACGGGAAGGACAGCGACTGCGCACCCTGACTGACCTGCTGTCCGCCCACGACATACAGTGCCTGAATGCGGTAGTAGTAGACCGTGCCCATGCGCGGGGTGGTGGTGGAATAGGTTGTGCCGCTGCTCTGCCCAAGGAGCGAATATTCGCTGCCCCACGCGGGCTTGTAGTAGATGGCGTAGGCATTCGCGCCCTCCACCGCCGTCCACTTGAGGGTAATGCGGCCGCTGCGCTCGTAGGAGGCAGAAATGCCCGTCGGCTGCTCCAGCGCGCGCCCAATGATGAGGTCATCGAGTTCATCCGGCGCGATGGAAATCGTCGGTTCGGGGAGTTCGGTGGCTTCCGCATCGGTCGGGGCGGGGGTAGCGGTCGGCGCGTCCGTCGCGGGGACGGGGGTGTAGTCCGAAATAATTTCGTCCGTCGGCGCTTCGGTCGGATTTTCGGTGATTTCCGGCGGATTGGTAACTTCCGGCGCGTCCGTCACTTCCGGCGGATTCGTCGGGGCATCCGTCACTTCTGGGGCATCCGTCGGCACTTCGGTCGGAACGTCCGTCGGCTGTTCCGTCGGCTCAGCAGTCGCTTCCGGCGGATTCGTCGGCGCGTCCGTCACTTCCGGCGGATTGGTAACTTCCGGCGTGGCGGTCGGCTCTTCCGTCGGCTGTTCCGTCGGGGCGGGCGTTTCTTTCTGCTCCGGATGCACTGGAATCGGCGCAAGCAAGTGACCATGCGCCGCCATCAGGTCGTCCTCCGGCTTGCGGGGAATCGCATCGTAGGCGGCGGTCTGCTCATCGGTCAGCATTTCGGCGCTGCTGGTCTTGACCCACGCCGTGCGCACAATCGCCCCGTCGTAGAACGCAATCCGCACTGCGCGTTTGCTGTCCGCACGCGCCTCGGCGTAGACCATGCCGGACACTTCGGTCACGTCCGCATCGCCCATCAGCTGCTGATTCGTGTAGAGCTTCGCGCCGCTGCGGAGAGTTGCCAGTCCCGGCACGAACACTTCCTCGTCCGGCGCTTCGGTCGGGGCTTCGGTGGGAGCGTCTGTCGGAATTGGCGTTTCCGTCGGCGCTTCGGTGGGGACTTCCGTCGGAATTGCCGTATTCGTCGGTTCTTCCGTGGGAATTCCGGTCGGAATTAGCGTTTCCGTCGGTGCTGTGGTGGGGATTTCTGTCGGATTTGGCGTATTCGTCGGCGCTTCGGTGGGAATTGCCGTCGGGGTTTCCGTCACAGCCGGCTCTTCCCCGATAATCTCCTCTATCTGCGTGCCGTCTGCCGCACTCGGCGCATCCTCCGCCAAGGCGGGGGCAGCCGTCATCAGCATCAGCAGCGCCAGCATCAGCGCCCCTGCGCGGCGAAATTGCTTTTTCATCAGCAAACCTCCTCGTTCAAAGTCGGGCTTTATTCCCTTTCATTATATAGCAGCCGCTTCCAAAGGTCAAGCAATGCAGCATGAATGTTACAATTCGCAGAAAAATCGCGAAAAAGTCCGCAGAAAAATTTGCGCTGTCAGGCAAAACCCCTTGACAGGCGCGGCGAAATCGTGTATGATATATCGGTGTCAACGGAAAATGCTTGACAGCAAGGAGCGCTGACATGGCACAGGACGAAATCAGCAAGAAAGTCGAGCTGAATTGGCTTTCCGCGTTCTATGGCGGATTGCTGACCGACAAGCAGCGTCAGGTGCTCACCCTGCACTGCGAGGAGGATCTGTCGCTGACGGAAATCGCGCAGGAGGTCGGCATCAGCCGTCAGGGCGTGCATGAACTGCTCACCCGCGCGGCGCGGAAGATGTTCGAGATGGAGGAAAAGCTCCATGTTGCCGCCCGGTTTCAGCGCGTGGAGAACGGGCTGGAGAAATGCCGGGCGATGATGCGCGAAGGACGCTATGGCGACGCGGAGCGCATGATCGACGCGCTGATTCGCTTTGATCAGGAGGAAAACAATGGCCTTTGAGGGCTTGACAGAGAAATTGCAGGGCGCGCTGCGCAAATTGAGCAGCAAAGGCAAGCTGACGGAGGATAACGTCAAGGAGGGTATGCGCGAAGTGCGCATGGCGCTGCTTGAAGCGGACGTCAACTACGCCGTCGCCAAGGACTTCATCAAGAAGGTCACGGCGCGCTGCGTCGGCACGGAAATCACCGGCACGCTGAGCGCCTCCCAGCAGGTCATCAAAATCGTCAACGAGGAAATGACCCAGCTGATGGGCGGCGAAAACGCACGCCTGACGTGGTCGTCCGGGCCGCTGACGGTCTACATGCTCTGCGGCCTGCAGGGCGCGGGCAAAACCACGATGGCGGCCAAGCTCGCCAACTATCTGGCAAAGCAGGGCAAGAAGCCGATGCTTGCCGCGTGCGACATCTACCGCCCCGCCGCCATCAACCAGCTGCAGGTCGTCGGCAAGCAGGTCAATGTGCCGGTGTATGAACACGGCACGCAAGACCCGGTCAAGACTGCGCTGGAGGCCGTCGAACGCGCCCGGTATCTGGGCCGCGATGTGCTGATTATCGACACCGCCGGCCGCCTGCACATTGATCAGGAACTGATGGACGAGCTCGTCCGCATCAAGGAAAATGTGCATCCGCAGGAAATCCTGCTGGTGGTCGATGCCATGACGGGTCAGGACGCGGTCAACGTCGCCCAGACCTTCAACGAGAAGCTGGACATCGACGGCGTGATTCTGACCAAGCTGGACGGCGACACCCGCGGCGGCGCGGCATTGTCCGTCCGCGCGGTGACAGGCAAGCCCATCAAGTTCAGCGGCACGGGCGAAAAGCTCTCGGAAATCGAGCCTTTCCACCCCGACCGCATGGCAAGCCGAATTCTGGGCATGGGCGACGTGCTGACGCTGATTGACAAAGCCTCCGAAGCCTTCGATCAGGAGGACGCGGAGAAGCTCGCCAAGAAAGCCCGCACCGCTGATTTGACGCTGGATGACTTCCTCGACCAGATGCAGTCCATGAAGAAGATGGGCGGCATCAAGTCGATGCTGGAAATGCTGCCGGGCATGTCCGGCAAGGACATCGACGTGGACGAAAACGCCATGAAGAAGCCCGAAGCCATCATCCGCTCCATGACGCCGAAAGAGCGCCGCAATCCCGGTGTCCTGAACGCCAGCCGCCGCAAGCGCATTGCCGCCGGTTCCGGCACGACCGTGCAGGACGTCAATCAGCTGATCCGCCAGTTTGATCAGGCGAAGCAGATGATGAAGCAGGTAACGCAAATGAAGGGCAAAGGCCGCATGAGAATGCGCTTCCCCGGAATGCGGTAAAGCCTGCGCACTCCCCTACTGCGTGGTATCATATAAATTGCTTATATGATTTCCATATAAATAACTTTCCTGAACATATTGAGGAGGAACAAACCAATGTCCGTGAAGATTCGTCTGAAGAGAATGGGTATGAAGAAGAAGCCCTTCTACCGTGTCGTCGTTGCCGACATCCACTCTCCCCGTGATGGCCGTTTCATCGAAGAAATCGGCTACTACAATCCCATGGTGCACCCCGCTGAGGTGAAGGTGGACGGCGAGCGCGCGAAGTACTGGCTTACCTGCGGCGCTCAGCCCACGGATACCGTGCGCGTGCTGCTGAAGAAGACCGGCGTCATCGAGAAGTAAGGGACTCCCTCTGCAAGATGGATCGGTGCGGTTTTCGCCGCATCTGACAGCCGACAGGCAGAAAGGACGCCCTATGCGCGAATTGCTCACCTTTGTGGCGCAGTCTCTGGTCGATCATCCCGATCAGGTCGTCGTCCGCGAAACGGAAGGCCCGGAAGCCGTCATTCTTGAGCTGAGCGTGGCTGAAGATGACATGGGCAAGGTCATCGGCAAGCAGGGACGCATCGCGAAGGCCATCCGCACGGTGGTCTCCGCTGCGACTGCCAAGAACAGCAAGCCTGTTTTTGTCGAAATTCACAAGCCGGAAGACGACGAAGCTCAGAACTGAACGTAGGCGTGGGAGCAGCGATGTTTCCACGCCTCTTTTAGATTTCGCTGCTGCGGCGGCTTCCAAAGGGCTTTCCGCTCGCCCTTTGGAAGCCTTCGGTTGCACCCATGTTTATTGACTTTTATCGGAAGTTTTTTAGTTTGTGTACTTTTCGTTCTTATAAGTAACAATATAAATCAAGTAACATGGGTGTGCACTGCGAAGGGGTCAAGGGGGCGACCGCAAAGCCCCCTTGTCGCCTCCGCAGAGGCGAACCCCCTGCGACACGCAAAAACAGTTCAAGGGTCAACACCCTTGGGAGGTTGTAACAACAATGAACGAATACCTGATGATTGGGGAAGTCCTGAAGCCGCAGGGCGTTCGCGGCGAAGTCAAGGTGAAGCCCTATGCCGCTGATTTGGAAGCGTTCCATGACTGGAAAACCCTCTACCTCCACGACGGCGCTTCTTATCAGCCCATTAAGGCGGTCTGCTCCCGCGTCCACGACGGCTTCGCGTATGTCACCCTCGGCGAGTGCAAAACCATGGACGACGCGGAGAAGCTGCGCGGGCAGAAGCTCTACATCGACCGCGCCCACGCCCTCACGCTGGCAGAGGACGAGGTGTACATTAGCGACCTGATCGGCTGCGCGGCGGTGGATGAAACCGGCGCCTCCCTCGGCAAGCTGACGGACGTGCTCCAGCACGGCGCGGTGGACGTGTACGTCTTCCAGTCCGACAAGGGCGAATGGATGGCGCCCGCGCTCAAGGCGGTTTTCCCGGCGGTGGATGTGCAGAACCGCGTCATCCGCGTCGTGCGCGAAAAACTGGACGAGGTGGCCGTCTACAATGAGTGAAGCGCCCGCGATGAAAATCACCATCCTGACCATCTTCCCGGAGATGTTTGAGAGCGTGCTGAATTCCAGCATTCTGGGGCGGGCGCGCGCGCAGGGGATCCTCGATATCCGCTGCGTGGACATTCGCCCCTTCTCCGACCGCAAGCACAAGAACACCGATGATTACCCCTTCGGCGGCGGCGCAGGGATGGTCATGCTGGCGCAGCCAATCATGGACGCAATGCGCAGCGTGACGGGCGACGATTTCCAAGGTCGCCGCATTTATCTCGGTCCGCGCGGACGCACGCTGTCCACCGCCGTCGCCCGCGAGCTGGCGCAGGAGAAGGAACTCGTGCTGCTCTGCGGCCACTATGAGGGCGTTGACCAGCGCGCGCTGGACACTTGCATTGATGAAGAAATCAGCATCGGCGACTACATCCTCACTGGCGGCGAACTGGCGGCGATGGTGCTGACGGACTGCGTGGCGCGGTTCATTCCGGGGGTGCTGGGGTCTGCCGAATCGCCGGAGGAAGAATCGTTCTCCGACGGGCTGCTGGAATATCCGCAGTACACGCGCCCGCGCGAATTGAACGGCATGGAAGTGCCGGATGTGCTGCTGTCCGGCGACCACGCGAAAATCAAGGCGTGGCGGCGCATCGAGTCCCTCCGCGCGACGAAGCGGCACCGCCCGGATTTGCTGGCGTCCGCCGAACTGACCGACAAGGAAAAGCGTCTGCTGGAGGAATTGTGATGTTTTTGCGGAAACTCTTGGTCATCGTTGTGCCGCTGGTGCTGTGTGGGCTTTGCGTGTTCTTCCTGCCGCTGCTGGGCGGGTTCGGGTTGTGGTCGGACTTGCTGCAGGGGCTGATTCTCGGCGCGCTGCTGGCGCTGCTGCTGCCGCTTTCCGGCGCATCCCGCCGCAAGGAGCCGTTCGCGACGCTGCTCGTTGTGCCGATGATTGCGCTGATTGTCCTGCTGGCGCTGCAGCTCATGCGCGCGCTCGGCGTGGCGCTGCCGTTCCAGCCCGTGAGCGGCTGCACGATGATGATTGAATGCGCGTTTCTCTCCTTCATGACCGTGCAGGCGATTCGGACGAAAACCTGATAGACGGGGCATCCCAAGCGGAAGAGAAAGCAATTCGCTTTTTCTCCCGCTTTTTTTCATGCCCTCTTGACAAATCCGCACGACAAGTGTATAATTCAAATTGACAAGGATGTTTGTCATCAAGGCAAGCAAAATTGTCAGACGGAGGTGCTGTATGGTACTGCGAAATCGCTTGAAGGTGTACCGGGCAATGCTGAATGTCAATCAGCAGGAAATGGGGCGCTTGTGCGGCGTATCGCGGCAGACAATCAGCCTGATTGAGCGGGGGGACTATTCGCCGTCCGTCACCCTCGCCCTGACGATTGCGAAAGTCTGCGGCGCATCGGTGGAGGAAATTTTCTACTTGCAGGAGGGAACGGAACATGAAGAATGACGAAATCAGGGCTGCGAATCGCAAGGCGCTGCCGAAATTTCTGCTTTTTACCCTCGTCTGTGCCGTAATTGGCGGCATCGCGGGCTACTGCGCCGCCCGATACGGGCTTGACCAGCTGTCCGGCGTTTTGGCGGACGCGGGCGCATTCTTCGGCGCGCGCATCGCCCCGTGGCTGATGGTGGCAGTCGCTGTCATCACGCCGATGGTCTGCATCCCGCTGTACCGGCGCGCCAAGGCGCTGCTGGCATCATGGGACGGCGAAGATGAGGACGTGTCGAGCGTCATTGACGGCAAGCTGTCCGCCGCCCTCTGGGCATCCAGTGCTAACCTCGTGCTTGCGTTCTTCCTGATTGCGGCGACGTATTCCGTCGGCTTTGCGTCGTTCGACAGCTGGGAAAGCACGGTTTTCATTTTCATTGGCATTGCGGCGTTCCTTGCCATTCTGGTGGAATCCATCCTGATTCAGCAGAAGTGCGTGGATGCCGCCAAGCAAATGAATCCCGAAAAGAAAGCATCCGTCTACGACATGCGCTTCCAGAAAAAGTGGATGGACGACTGCGACGAAGCCGAGAAAATCATGATTGGCAAGTGCGCCTTCAAAGCGTATTCCGCCGTCAATCGCATCTGCGCGATTGCAGCGATTGTGCTTGCCATCTGCGCGCTTGTGTTCGGCATCGGCTTCCTGCCTTCGCTGGCGGTGTGCATCATCTGGATGGTCAATCTCTCCGTTTACTGCAAGGAAGCCATGCGTTACGCCAAGGCAGGCAATATAGTTTTCTGATGGACGCCGGGAGGACATGCAATGGAAACTTTTCTTCCCCTTCTCATCATCCTGTTTCTCGTCATTCTCCCGCTGCTCGCGCGGCGAAAGCGGGCGGCGGCGGTCAGGCAGTTTCTGAATCGGAAAAAGCAAAATAAGGAGAGCAACGAAATGAAAGAACTGGCAAAACGGCTGATTGGCGAAGATTGCATCATTTACACCATTACCTCGGAGAGCGGCAGCATACAGGGCGTGCTGAAAGAGGTTGAAGATGGCGGACTGGTCATCGAGAAGAAGACGGGCGAGACGGAAATCGTCAATCTGGATTTCGTCACCCGCATCCGGGAATATCCGCGCAAGAAAAACGGCAAAAAGAAGAGCATCGTGGTGGATTAAAATATTCCGTAACCGGGAACATTTCGCGTTTTTCATTCGTTGGATGAGTGGAAACCCTAAAATATCCCGCAAAAGGAGTTGATTTTCCATGATGAAGTTTATGAAGCGCGCCCTGTCCCTGCTGATTTCTGCAATGCTGCTGCTGGGCTGCTTCGCCCTTGCGGAGGAAGCGCCGCTGCTGCCGATTGCCATCGTGTCCTACGACCTGACGGACGAGGCGACAACCGCCGCGCTGTCCGCCCTCATCGAGCCGAAAGAGAACGCCCTGACCCGCTGGGAGCGTGTTGTGCTGTCCGACGGACGCGAAGCGTGGGTCATCTGCCAGTTCGACCAGACGACCATGTCCAACGCATGGAGCCGCGTCATCGACGCCGAGACGCAGGAAGTCCTGCAGGAGGACACGACCGACACCGGCTTTTTCGCTACCGCGCAGGCCCGCTGGGAGAGCGCAAAGGGTATCTATGCGCTGTGGAGCATTCAGGACAAGATGCTGTTTGACCGCCTGTACGCCATGGCGCCCTGCTACGGTGAACCCGTCGAGGGCGATTTGACGCAGGAGGAAGCCCTTGCCGCCGCGCTGAACGTGACCGGCCTGACTGCCGCGGATTACGATGCGGTCGGCTACGGCTACATCATGGGCAGCAGCGAGCAGAACGGCACTTGGCAGGTGTTCTTCGTGAAAGGCAGCGAAGTCGTCTCCACGGTGAACCTCGACGCGCGCGACGCGACGATTCTGCTGGTTGAGCCGGACGAAGAGGGGAACGGGTAACAGAAATTGAGCCGCCGAGCCTTGCGGAAAATGCAGGGCTGGGCGGCTTTTTGCTCACATGGAGGATGAGTATGCGAAAGGTACTTGCAGGTTTTCTTGCCCTGCTGATGCTCTGCGAGGGCGCGTTTGCGGATTCCGTGCAGACAAAGCTGCTGCCGGAATCGTATTTTCTGGCGGATATCCAGCGCAATTATCCGGATTGGTCTGTCCGCGTCTCGACGCGCTACGGTTCAGGGCGCTATGAGGGCGAAATAGCGCAGTACGCGGAGGTTTCGCTCTATCGCATCACCGATGAAGCGATTGAGCTGCTGGAGCTGACCGCCCTCGTCAACCCGATTCGCGAGGGCGACGATGTGCCGTGGTCTGTCCACGCGCTGATTCCGGTGGAAATCGCCCCCGGCGCTGCGGACACCCTGCGTGCCATGACCGCAAAGGAAATCTTCGATTACGGCGTTGGGGCGGCGTTTACCGAAGCGGCGCGGAATCTGCTTGTCCCCAGCCTGCGCGCGGCGGACGAGACCGTCACCCAGCTGATGTCCTGTTCGCGGTTTCTCTTCTGCATCACGGAGGACAGCGCGGAGAAGAACATTCTGCGCATTGCCGAGTGGGACGGCAGCGGCTACACGAACGTCACCGCCACCCTGCCGCAGCCGCAGCTGTCCTTCAACACTTCGCACTCCTACAATGACCAGATGGAGCTTTGGGTGAGCGCGGACGATTGGGCCTATCCCCGCTATGACGCGGAGGTCGGGTGGCATATCAATCACTTCTTCATCAATGACTCAAATCTCGTCGTTTTTCAGAATCGCATTATCGAAGGGGAGATTGAGGAATGGTATCAGGACAACAATTCGGAGCATTACGGTCGCTTCACCCTTCCCCATTCTCTGACTGAGGTGGATTTTGCCACCTTCCCGCAAACGTTCGACGAAATTCTCTCCTACATGGACTACACAGGTGTCGCCTGCACCGCGCACGATGACACGCCCCTCTACGCCACCCCGGACGGCGACGTGCTGGCGTACTGCTACACACGCGTGCCGATGGTAGTCATCAGCGAAAGCGGCGACTGGCGCGAGGTGCAGCTTGGCAGTGACGTGGACGGGCTGCGCTGCTGGGTGCGCGCGGCGGATTTGGCGTTCGGGGCGGACACAGAGAACGTGGTCTGCACCTTCCCCACGCACGAGGAAGTTGATAGGGCGCAGGAGGCGGTGTCCTTCAGCGGCAAGGCGCTTCCCTTGGTGAAAGGCTGCGCATGGTGGATGATTGGCACCATGGCAGATGGCGATTATCTGATGATGTTCGCGGATAACGAGGAGATATTCGTGGGCACAGCCCTGCCATCGGCGTTCAGCGCGATTGGGGAAGCGGAGGATGACGGCGATTGGGATGGTGAAGGCTGGGATGACGATTGGGATGACGAAGAAGCTGCGGAATGGGATGACGCGGTGGATACGGGCATTGGGTGATTGAAACGAAAAACGGGGTCAGCGGCTGATGGTGGCTGCTGACCCTGTTTTGTGGTTATCCTTATTTCGCGAAATACATCTTTTCTTCCATCGTAAACGGTGTATCCTTCTGCACCTTCTCCCAAATCCGAACCCAATCTTCCCCTTCCGCCAGCACCGGTCGGAAGTCATTCACACCCTCCGCGGATCGTCCACTGGTCAAAATCGGAATCACATCCACCTCACACCCGACGTACGCCTTCCCCCTGAACCGCAGCCGTACCTGCGCCACCATGGCGTCAAATGTCGTCAAATCATGCGTTCCGCCAAACATCAAGTTCCCGAAGCTATAAAACACAACCGCGCCACCCACGCTGGTCAAGCCCTGCACGACGTGCGGATGATTGCCAACCACGATATCCGCGCCCGCGGCGACCGCCCTATACGCCATTTCCTGCTGGAGATCGTTATGCGTGTCGTCATACTCCGTGCCCCAGTGGCAGCTGTACACAATCACGTCGCAGCCCTGCTCGCGCAAGCGGTTGATGTCACGGGCAATCACAAATTCGTCGTTCTTGTAGGTGGTTTCACGGCAGCCCGCGAAGCCGATTTTGTGCCCGTTTTTCTCCCAGACGTAGGTATACCCATAGCCGCTGAAGGGCATTCCCGCATCGATAAGCGCTTGCCGCGTGGATTCCTCGCCTGCCGTGCCGTAGTCGCCATGGTGGTTGTTGGCAATGTTGACCTGCTCAATCGACCCCTGCCAGAGTGCTTCGGTGTAGCCCGGCAGCCCGCGGAAGCGCCACAAGCGACCGGTCTGCTCGCCCTTGCCGTCCTCCTTGAGCGCGCATTCAAGGTTGATGAAGGTCATGTCATCGTGCGCAAACAGGCTTTGCAGGCCGCTGAATGGGTATGCCATGCCGTATTGATTGAGGTATGTCGGCAGACTTTCGGGGTCGTTCCACCAGTATTCGCGCGTTCCCAGCACGGCGTCCCCGCCGAGGGTCAGCACGAGTTCGGTTTCATCGGCGGATAAAGCCGGCACATCGGTCGGCGCGGTCACATCCGCCTGCACCTTATCGCTGACGGCGGCAGCTTGCAGCGTGCGATTCTCCGGGTCATCGAGGATGAACAGGCGCGTGCCGTAGGGCAGGTGTGTCCATAAGTAGTAGACGTTGACCCCGGTTGCATCCACCGCGCGCGGAATGCGGACGCACCCGTGCGAGCCCTTCTGCCCCAGCACCGGTTCTTGGTCGGAGAAATCCTTCTTCGTGCGCTGCGCCTTGTAGCCCAGTTGGTGGATGAGGTTGCCGCCGTCGTAGCGGATGGCGTACTCGTAGTGGTAGCCGCTGTCCTCGAAGTCGCTGACGCGTTCGACGGTGATGAACGCGCCTGCCGCCGTTTCGCGAATCAGCCGATTCTTGCCCGCCAGCCCGGTCGAAATCGTCAGCGTCGTAATACACTTGCCGCGATAGAACACCTTCATCCGCTGCGTCTGCTTGTTCACCACCAGCCCGAAGTCGCTGTTCGGCGTGACAGTTTTGAGGCGCTTCATTGGCACCCAGCCCTCGATATACCCGCCGGATTCGTGCTGCCACGCGCCGATGTACGCCCAGCCGCCCTCAACCTTCAGCACCTCAACGCCTTGGCTCTGCCCGTGGAGCGTCCCCAGTGCCTTGCCATTCGTCGACGGCTTGTCATACACCTTCTGATGGCTGACCGCCGCAATGTCCACCACGACGCTCGGCTTCATCATCATGTTCCACATTGCCGCGTCGTCCATGTCCCACGTCGGCATGATGCTGCCCGTTTCCGCCACCGGAATGACGGGGCGCGCGCCTTCCTTCACCGTCACGCGCACATCGCGCACATACGCCGGGTTGCTCTCCGCGTAGAAGCGCAGCAGATAGTCCCCTTCCGCCACCTTTTTGCCCTTCACGCGCCCGTTCCAGCTAACTTTCGTCGTGCTGCCGAACGTCTTTTTTAGCGTGTCGAGCTTCGTGTTCAGGTCATCCGCCGCGTAAATGTCCATGACGACCGCGCCTGTACGCACCGGCTTGGCTTCGCAGAACCAGTCGTCCGTGTCCAGATACAGCGTGTCGCTGCTGCGGAGCGCGAAAAGCAGCGCCTGCTTCGCCTTGCCGACCGTCACGTTGATTTGCGTCTCCTGATTTCCGCGCGCCGTCACCAGCAGCGCGTGCAGCGTGTAGCTTCCCGACGGCAGCCGCTCCTCGTTTTCGCCCAGTCCGTCCCACATGAACGTCGTCGTGCCGCGCTTTGCTTCCCGCGTGATGGTGCGGTACGTCCCGTAAGCATCGCTGAGCGTCAGCGTCAGGAGACCCGTCTGGTCGGTTTCCACCGTAATCTGGTTTTCATCGAACCCGATGATGTCCTTCTCGACCCGAACCGTAAAATTTTCCGCCTGTGCACTTCCAATCAGCACCAGCAGCAGCAAAATGCCCAGCAGCAGTCCTTTTCTCCACACGTTGCCTATGTTCACGATTGCGTCTCCTTTTCTCTCTTCCTCAACCCGAAATCCCGAAAAATCGGATTTTGTCATTTTCCCTCTTGACAAACCCCGCACCGTTTGGTATAATTGTTCTTGCACTTGCGGCCGTGGCGGAATTGGCATACGCGCACGTTTGAGGGGCGTGTCCAGCAATGGGTACGGGTTCAAGTCCCGTCGGCCGCACCAAAACCTTCTGAGTTTTGCTCGGAAGGTTTTTTTGTGCGTTTCTTTTCTGCATGAACATCAGCATCCCTCCATTCTCCTGATTTTTCGCGCCATTCTGCTGCCCGCCGTCGTTCCCCCATGTTACGATAGCAGCCAAGAAACATGGGAGTGCATCCGAAGGTTTCCAAAGGGCGATCGCAGACATTCGTCTGTTTTCATGCCCTTTGGTCGCCTCCGCAGCGGCGATTCCCCCTGCAACAAAAAAATTCAAGCAGCAGAAGAATCGCCCTGCCGCAGCAGCGCCAAAAGCAGACTGCGCTGCTCACTCCCGCGCCGGGAGTGGAATCGCCCACGCCATATCCGCACTGTCCTCCCCCGTCTGCGGCGCAAGATACACCTGCTCCGGATACGCATCCTCGTGCGAAAATACATAGTCCGCAACCCCGCTGCCAACGCCCCAGCTGCCTTCGCCGTAGCCAAGACTTGCCCGCAACGGCTTCCCGTCCGCATCCACCAGCGTCAGCCCGTACACCCATGACCCGACCATGTCCACGTCATCAAAGGGCATCACCGTGCCATCCGGGAATACATACCCTTCGCCGTTTTCGGCGCGGAACGCTTCCCGCTGCGCGTCCGAAATCTCGAACCGCACCGTCACATACAGCTTCACCGGCGTGTCGTCCGCCGATTCTACCCACGCCGCCGTGCCGTCTGGCAAAATCACCCGCTCACCGTCCGCATAGTGCGTCACAGGCGCATCACAGTTCAGCGTGAACGAAACAAGGCCCGCGTCCGGCTTGCGGAACGTACCGTCCTCCTTCAGCATCGACTGCCACGTCTCGTAGTCGTAATGCTGCTTTTCGCCAATCGGCAGATCAATCTGCACATTCCCCGACAGGAACACGCCAACCTGATCCAGCCGGTACATCTCGCTCACGACAATTTCGCCGTTTTCGTCGCCCGCCCACGTTTCGCCGCCGGATAGCCCCGGCATATCGACGTTCTGCCCGTCAATCCACAGGTTGTCCGTCCACCAGCCGACCGGCGCGTGGTCAAACGCGGTGATTTCGTCCTCGTTCAGCATCCGCCGCCCGGTGTCCACGTTCGTTTCGCCCAGCAGGTGATCGCAGTTCATGTCGCGGATGGAATAGCGGACATAGAGCGTCATGCCGTCATAGACCGCTTCTTCCACGCGGACGCGGTAGCCGCTTGTCTCCACCTCCGCCAAATCGCGCGCGATATACGCCGATGCCTGTGCGCTCGGCTCAAAATCCTTGCCCCAGAACACTTCCAGCAGCCGCGGATTCGCCGTCGTCGCGACTGCCAATCCGCCCAGCAGCCCCAGCGTGATGAGCATCACCAGCATCATCCGCCGAAATCGTCCACCCTGACGCGGCACATGGCGCGGACGGCGCGGTTTCTCCGCCGCTTCCACCGAAATCGGCAGTTCGGTGCCGTCAAACGGCTCGTCCTCCATCTGCCCAAACGCCGCCAGCATCGCCTGATGGAAGCGCTCCGGCACTTCGCCCGTGTCCTTTTCCAGCAACATTTTCATCTGCTCGTCCGTCACGTTTCCACCTCCCTCAGCAGCGTTTCCATCCGCTTTCTTGCGTGCATCAACCGCGTTTTGACCGTCCCCTCCGGGATGTCCAGCATTTGCGCGATTTCCGGCACGCGCCAGCCGTCCAGATAATGCAGCGTCATGCAGACGCGCATCTGCGGCGTTAGTTCCGCCAGCGCATCCATCACCGCCATATGGTCGATGGCGTCGCTCTGCGGCGCGGGCATCTCTTCGGGGATGTCCGTCAGCGTCGTGCGCTGTTTCCGCCGCAGTAGTTCCGTGCAGGTGTTCGCGACGATCCGGCACAGCCAGCTCCGGAATGCCGCCATATCCCGCAGCGTGCCGCGCTTCTGCCACGCCCGCAGCAGCGCCTCCTGCACCGCGTCCTCGCAGTCGCTTTCGTTGCGAAGCATCGCGTAGCTGATATGGTACAGCAGCTTCTCTATTTTCAGCGCTTCCGTCTGAAACGTGCGCGCATCCACCGCCGCACCTCCTTCCATTTGTTCTCCGATATATAGACGTTTGAGCGTGCCTTTTCGTTCACTGATTTTTGAATTTCTTTGCCGTTTTTTCGCGGATTTTTCTCCCCCGCTTGCATTTCCGCCCGCATTGCGCTACAATGGATGCGAATGCTATTCCAGCTCACCAGACTTCGCCATTCTCTCCGCCCCCAAACAAGCATGGGAGTGGCGCGCCGAAGGTTTCCAAAGGGCGACCGCAGCCATTCGTCTGTTTTCATGCCCTTTGGTCGCCTCCGCAGAGGCGAAACCCCTGCGCAACAGGCAAACACCGCTTCGGAAAGAGTAGCATCACGAATCCAAAACAATGAGGTACTTGCGCATGGCACTGAAAGAGAAAGCCCTCCGCCGCTTAGGCGAAAAGCTCACCGCCGCAAACATCCCCTTTGCCGCCGGCGGCGAATGGCTGCGCTGCCAGTTAGGGCAGTCCGCCGTCTACCACACGTTCGACATTGTGGTATCCTCTGCTGATGCCGCCCGTGCCGACAAAGTGCTGACGAAGCTCGGTATGCGGCAGGAGCAGCCCGCGCCGGACGGCGTTTTCCGCTGCCACTACCATTTCGACGGCGCGGATGTGACGCTGCTGGCGGCGGATGTGACGCTGGAAACGAGCGGCAGCGCAGTCGTTCTCGGCACGAGTATCCCCCTGCTGACCGAAAGCGCATGGGATGCCGTCGCACAGCTTCTCCAATAATCATGTACGGAGGTTCTTTTTATGAGCAGACTGGGTGATTTAATCCGCACGGAGCGGCTTCGCTCCAAGATGACCCCGAAGCAGGTGGCGCGCAAATGCGGCGTGTCGGAAAGCTACCTGCTGGCGGTGGAAGCCGGAACGAAGATTATCGCGGACGACCAGGCCCGCCGCATCCTGAAAACCATCGGCCTGCGCGAGCAGACCGAAGCGGACTTCTCGCTGGATGACATCGCCGCGACGGTGGATTTGGCGAGTGCATCCCCCGCGGTGGCGAAGGCGGTTGAACGCCCGAAGCCCCAGCCGGAATACGAGCTTGTCGCGACGACGAAGACGGCCGGCAAAAAGCAGGACGACGATACCGACAAGGACGAGAACGTGACGGGCAGCGTCTGGCTGGATGCGCTGACGAGCGTCCTCAAGCGTGTGCCGATTATGAACGCGGTCATGCAGCCGGTGGATTATCGCCTGATGCCGATTCAGTCCGGCAAAATCGAGGGGGCGAAGCCGGACAAGGTGTTCTACTTCCTCGCGCCGGACGATTCCATGCGCGGCTTCCGCATCCACTCCGGCGATTTGGCGCTGATTGTCCCCGCCCGCAGCCCGATTGACGGCGCAATTATGCTGGTTGAATACAACAGCCACCGCTTCCTGCGCAAAATCAAGAAGCTGAACGATTACAGCGTCCTCCTGCAATCCTACGACCGCGAATACGAAGCCGTCGAAGCCCAAATCAGCGAGTGCAGCTTCTTAGGCCGCGCGTCGAAGCTGGAGATTACGTTGTAAGGGGGGAACCCAAGGGGCGCTGCCCCTTGACTCCGCAAGGGAGTTCCTCCCTTGACCCTTTCGCGCGATTCAGTTGGTGACAC
>OIYO01000296.1_pt1 | contig 46810 bp, 39 predicted proteins | sample 1588191 | NCBI WGS metagenome assembly OIYO01 (sample SAMN03283275) | human gut metagenome | biome: human-associated habitat; material: feces | host: Homo sapiens | place: Peru | collected 2012 | reverse complement strand
TTTTTCGTCATTTAAACAATATCATTTTTGTGCTCTCTTTTCAATATTTTATTTTTAATGTTCTTGTGACATATCTATTTTAAACCTATATTTCTTAACAGATGATTATTTTCCAATAAACATCTGAACATATATTTTTCCATATTTAGAGCTACTTACCACACCTATACCTGTATAATTAAAATTTGTGCTTAATATATTGGCTTTATGACCTGATGAATTCATCCATGCGTTTACAGCTCCACTGTTACTTGAATTTCCCGCTATATTCTCACCTGCCGATTTGTATGATACTTTAAAACTATTTAGCATCTCAAAAGGTGTTCCATATGTCGGAGAATTATGGGAAAAATAGATATTATTAACCATTTTATTTACTGTTGCAACTATTTTATATCCTGTTCCTGGACCACTTCTTACATTTAACTTGCTAGCCGTTACAAGACCAGTTGAAAAGTCTAGTTTATAGTAGTGTTGCATTCCAAATGATGTAGATAGTGCTCCCACAATTAAAATAAAGACAATAACAGCAACTATTTTTATAATAGTTTTTTTTTTAATAGATATAACTTTCATTAAACTCCCCCTTTATTAAAAGATATTGTTTTACGAATGTCCATTATACCTATTAATTAACCTTATTATTTTAATTTATTTTCTTTATACCATTTTGCAAACACACTCATCGAATCAACCGATTCATACCTGATTCTATTTTCTCTTTCTACATCAGTCATTTGCGCTAGAGTTTTATCATATCCGTATGGTTTATATATGTACCATAAATCAGACCACTTTTTATCTGAGTCTTTTCCAAGTACTTCGTTTGCTATCGTTCCCTCGTGTTTCCCCATAAATTGATGAATTTCTTTGCCATCATAGTAAGATAAACATTCTGTAAATCTACACTTTCTATTTTCTTTTCCTTCCATTAATTTAAGTATTCCATTTATTCCTATTGTATCTAGTGCATAATTAACAAAAGCTCGAGGAAATCCATTTAACTCGTCTATCAAAAAACCACAATCTAACGATATACATGGCTGTTTTACAAGTTCATATGCCTCTTCAACCTTTTTCTTTGAAATAAACTTTATATCATCACTTCTTGGTTCATCTAAATCATACTCAAATATTTTAAAATTTACATCTTTCAAACTTTCCTTTGCTGCTGCAATTTTTCCTTTATTATGTGTTACAAAAACAATATTTTCCATAATTTTTATTACCCTTCTTTACAACTTATTTTAAGTATCCTTTTATAATCTGATATAGTTTTTGTACAGGTAAGCCAACTATAGTGTTGTAGTCTCCTTCAATTTTTGTTACATATTTAGAAAATTCTCCTTGTATAGCATACGCTCCTGCTTTTCCCATTGCCTCCCCACTATTAATCCAGCTTTGTATTTCTTCTGATTTCATTTTTGATAAAAAGACTTTTGTTATAGAATAATCTTTAAGTATTTCTTGTTGGCCATCTTTTTCAACTATTACGCATAGGCTTGTTATAACTTCGTGCATATTATCCTGTAACCTTTCAATCATTTCATATGCATCTTGCTTGTCCTTTGGTTTTCCATAATGCATACCATCTTTTAATACTAATGTATCAGAGCCTATTATTAGTCTATCCCCTGATGTTTCATCAAATACTGCTTTAGCTTTTAAATATGCAATCCTTTTAGATTGTTCTTGGATTGTTAATCCTTCTTCAAAGCTTTCGTCTGCATTGCTTACTATTACTTCAAAATCGTTTGTAATATACTTTAATAATTCTTTTCTTCTTGATGAACCAGATGCTAATATTATCCTCATTTATTTTCTTCCTTTCAATATTTAGTATTTTTTCGTTTGAATTATATCACAAAAAACGAAAAAGCGGTAGAGTTCCTACCGCTTTTCCAGAAGTTTTATCTAATTATCTTAATTGGGTGTACAACTATACTTTTAAGACAATTAGACATCTATACATCCAAATGGAAAAATCTGGTTACCAGCTTTCCATCTTTATCTTTTGTTGTTACGGACTTCCATTTTGGATTCCATGGATAAACACATTTCACTCCTAGTAGAAGAAAAATAAGTGCCACCACTGTGTAGATCCAAAGTGGATCTATGCCTAACCAGTATGCGAATTCCCGAATACTTTCTAGCATAGCATTTCCTCCTAAAAAAGAATATATTCATTATACTACGTTTTTTATCTTATGTCAACTTTCGTTCTTTATAACTCAAAGTTGTCCTGTAATTTTATTCAGAAATAATAGGTTATAAAAGAGACTTTCATTAAACTTCTTATGTTATATTCTTTATTTATCAAAATATGAACTTATTTCTTCTAGTTCCTCGAAATTTTTTTGCCTTAATATCTCATATGTAATTATTGCCACTGAATTAGATAGGTTTAAAGATCTTAATGTTGGTAACATTGGAATCCTAATTGTTTTAGTGTTTAAGTATTTTTCTAATAGCCACTCAGGCAAACCTTTTGTTTCTTTCCCATATAATACAAATATTTCTTCCATTGTTGAATAATCTATATCAGTATACTTAGTTTTTCCTTTTGTTGTAGCAAAAAACATATTGTTCTCTTCTGGCTTATATTTATTTAAAAATTCTTCTAATGAATTATGCTCTTCAATATCTAGTTTATCCCAATAGTCTAACCCTGCTCTTTTTACTGATTTTTCATCTATCTTAAATCCTAATGGGTGTACTAAGTGTAATTTTGCTCCAGTTATTGCACATGTTCTTGCTATGTTTCCGTGTATTTTGTGGTATTTCTGGTTCAACCATTACTATATTTAATTTCATTGTAGTCTCCTTTTAAAGTTTCTCACATAATAATTATTTTTTTATTTTAATAAGTATATATTTTATTTTCTCCTTTAATTCTTTTGGAATTATTTTTCCCATTTTTGTTCTCCACCTGAATTTTCTAACATATTCTTTCGACAATTCATCAAATGATAATACTGGTAAATCATCCATAAATTGTTTTTTGTTTAGGATATTTTTTTTAGGTTTTGTATGGTTGTTGTCTAATGCTATATCTGTGCTAACCTCCTGATATATAACTTTATCTTGGATTTTAATTTTGAATATTTCTTTTCCCTTTTCTGAATTTATCAGCATTAATGATATTCCTTTGTTATCATCTTTTAAAACTTCTTTTCTTCCCCAATAATCTCCTATAGTAAAATCTGCCACTCTTTCATTTGTATGTTCAAAGTGGCAATTAGAGCATGATTCCGGTGCCGACAATCCACATCCGAATATCTGCATATACTCAGAATACAAATTATTTTTATTTAATGGCAATATAATTTTTTCTTCATTTTTAAATGTTATTTCCATGGATTTTATATGTGCACCATTTTGTTTTGATCTAAAATTTATATTCTTTACTTCCTTGTCATATTTTTTTTCAATCTGCTCTTTAAATTTTCTAAACAATATAGGTGATGCAACACTATCACACATTATTTCACAAAGTAACAGATTCTTATCCAATTTTTTTATTTCAGCAATTGTTTTTATTCCTGCAACTTGACATGGAGTCCCTGTAAATAAAACTAATCTTCCATTTCTTAAGTCTTCTAAAACCTGATTATAAATGTTTTCTATATTGCTTCTTACATATTTTGAAGTTTTGAATTTTTCACACTCTTCAAGTGTTTCTGCTCGCGCATGAACTACATTCATCTTATTATCATAGCATGCCCCATATACTACTCCGTTATTTTCTACAGTAAATTCCATCAATATCGAGCTAATACCACCAGAAGAACTATTTTTCCTTGTTTCTTCTTCTTTATTATATAATACATATGAACTTTTTATTTCTCTTTGCATCTTTTCATTATTAACATTTATACAGATCTTTTTGCACATTCCACAATTTGTACATTTGCTTTTATCGATTTGTGGATATATATATCCATCTTTTTTATTTAATTGCATCGTAATACATTTTTGCGGACAGATAGTTGCACAAGCCGTACAATTAAAACATTCTTTCTTATCATAACATTCTAAATAGAAACTCATCTCTTACCTCTTTAATTTATTCTTTATTTTGTTTTTCTCATTTTTATCTAAAACACATATATAAATTGATATCACATATATAATACAGAATATACAGCCTTTCATCAAATACTTTATTATACTTTCATCATTTATAATATTGTTTAACATGATTCCAGATGCTATTGATATTATTATCACTGGCAAAAATCCTTTAAATGTTAGTTTAAATAATTTCTTTATATCTATATTGGCTTTTGTTTTTAAGCACCAATAATAAGCTATTGTATTTCCAAGTATTACAGAGATTGCAGTACCAACGGCTGCTCCAATTAGCCCCCAAATATCTATCAAAAATATTGTTAATACAACATTTAATATTGCTGTTCCAAAAACTATAGTTGTATACCATCCATGTTTATTTTTTGCCTTTAATACATCAGCTCCACAACCATGTATTCTATTCAAGGCTGCAGATATAGTTACAATTAATATTATTGGATATGCTAACTCATAACCGTTACCAGCATATATATTGATGAATTTTTGTCCAAAAAACACAAAGCCTATTATAATAGCAACATATAATATAGCAACAAACTTTGATGTTTTCCCTATATAACTTAATAATTTTTCATCATCTTTTTCAACTTCACTTATTCTTGTAATTGTCGGAAGCTGATACCTATTAATCACTGTTGTAAATGCTAAAATCAGATCATTCACTTTCATTGCTACCGCATATATTGCTAAAGATGTGGCAGCATTTTGCATTTTTATACCTATAATTAATTGATCCAGTCTCCAATATATCTGAGTAATTAAAGTTTGTAGGAAAACAAATATTGAAAATTTAAATATTTCATTAAATAGTTTTTTATCCCAATTATGGAATTTAACTTTAATTTTCAGTTTCAAAAAAACAAAAACTATATTTGATGTTATCGTTATTAACGTAATTACAAGTGTTATATATGTAAGCCTTATAGCTGTCGCTTTCGTTGCTAGAACAACTATTGTTAGTATCACATTTAATATTGAAGTTATTAAAATTAATGTTCTTGAAAATATGAATTTTTCATAACCTGAAATTATTGCACTAAAAACAGATCCTAACGTAGTCAAAGTCATGCTGGCAGCTATAATTATAAACATTTTTTTTGCTAATATAATTTGATCTGCTGTAAGAGATTTTGCAAAGATTGTATCGATATATCTATACAAAAAGACTATTGCAATTATCATTATTATCGCTATTGCAATATATATTCCAAAGCACATTGAAAGAAAATTCTCTTTATCTTTTTCTTTTTTTTCAGCATTATATTTTGAAACATATCTGATTATTGTACTTCCCAATCCAAATTCAAATATCGATAAATAACCAGTAAATGAAGTTATTAAACTATAAACACCATAGTCCTCTTGTCCGAGTCCCCTAATTATAAACGGGTTAAGAAGGAATACAACTATTCCTTCTATTAACATACTTAAATAATTTAATATCATTCCTATTTTAATTTCTTTTTTCTTAGTTTCCATTAGCACTCAACACATTCCTTATGTAATCTTCCGCTATTTTTCTTTCAGCATCCAAATTTTCTTTTACCCTATCATACTCTATATCTTTATTAATTTTTTTCAAATTCAAATCATTATAATTAGCAATTATTCTGTCCTCAAGTCCTGCTTTTTTCATCAGATTGCACATTCTTGCTCCTGTTTTCTTATGAGGTATAATGCAGTTTTTCTTTTCATAAATTAATGAGAATACTGTTCCATGAAATGAATTTGTAATAACAAACTCAGCATTTTTAAATAATTTCACAAAATCCTCAGGTCCAACTTCTGGATAGATTGTTTCATTATTAAATCTAATCTTTTTACTTGGACTAATTACTCTTATACCTAAAAATTCTGATATTGCATTTACAATCTTCACAAATTCTTCATTTTCTTCTAAAATATATACCAATATATATTTATCTTTAATATCCATCTTACTTTTACTAGCAATTTCATTCCATTTTTCTTTTTCTATTAACAATGTAGGGTCAATAGTGATAGTTATTGGTTTTTCAGTATATTCCTGTATGATATTCTTACTTTCTTCTTCTCTTAATGCTATAAAATCCAGTCTACCAATATATTTTTTATATTCCTCTTCATACTTCAAATCTATTTTTTCTCTTCCTACACTAGCTGCATATGAAGCTTTTATAGTTTTCTTGTCCGCAAATCCGAGATAAAATGATTTGTCAAATCCTTCTGTAATATCTGTATTCCAGATTTGGTCACTCCCGCAAAATATAATGTCAAAATCAAAATTTGCTTTTTCGAGCTCTTTATAAGTTCTATATTTTTTTGTTAAATTATATCTATTTTTTATATAGTTTTCAAACTTTCTATACTTAATATATCTAGATCTAATTTTAAGTATTCTCCACCCTAGGTGTAGAATCTTATTTATAATTCCTTTGTATCTCTTGTACACTTTTATACTAAACATTTTATACTGCGTATCAAAATAATTGGGTCTATAATTGATTATTTTTACATCTTCATTAAACTTTTTTATTTCTTCCTGTAATGCATATGCTTGCAAAACAGAACCATAATTATGAGCACTATGTATACTTATAATTCCAATTTTCATTATCTCACTCCATAAATTCTAAATATTCTTTTATTATATGTTTAGGATTGCATTCATCAACTATAACGTTCTTTTCTCTTGGATATTCCTTCAAAGCCAACTTAATTTTTTCTATATACTGTTCAATATTTTGAGTTTCAACTAAAAATTTTGAAAACTCTCCTTTCAATATTTCATCTGGTCCAAATTCACAGTTCGAAGAAACAATCTTTGCTCCACATATCGTCGCTTCTATTAGGTTCATCGGGAAAGCCTCATAATCTGATGTTGAAACCAATACCTCTGCATTCTTCATCCATTTATAGACATTACTTTGCCAGCCAAGAAATATAACTTTTTCTGTTATTCCAAGTTTATCTACTTGTTCTTTTATCTCATCTTCTAATTTCCCAGTTCCACAAAAAACAAGTTTGTAATTCTTATAAAACTCTCCTTTATAGAAAACATCTACCATTCTATCTTGTCTCTTTGCTTTATTAAATCTTCCTACCTGTAATATGTATTTACAATTAATTTCTTCTATAGGCTCTTTTGCCTTATTTATAACTTCCTTCTCATCTACAGGATTATATATAGTTTTAATATTATTTTCTTTCAAGCAATATTTATTTATACATTCCTTCCTTACCCCATCTGAAACAGCTACAATTTTCCTATTATCAAACATTAAATGTATTAATAATTTGAACAATTTCCTACTACAAAATTTATCATAGCTTGATACACTTGTATGAAATACATATAAGCTTCTTTTATTTATAATAGATAATCTGGTTAATATATTTGACATTGGTAGGTGCGATGTAATTAGTGAATATTTTTCATCACTTTCTTGTTTTAATATATAAGTATTTATTTTACTAATATTTCTAATAATCTTCAAAATCTTCTTAACTTTATTGCTTTCATTTATTTGTAGATCATAAATTTGAATATCTTTATTGAATTCATAATTTTTTTCGTTTTCTTTATTGTTTCCTAACAAAATAAAGTCAACTTTATATCCCTCAGCTACCAATTCATTTGCCATATTTGTACATACACGTTCCGCTCCACCATTACTTAATGAATTTATCATAAACAATGCTTTTTTTCCATTTTTCTTTGTTACGTTATCGATTCCAGCAATATAAAGAATATAGATAATAAATTGTAAAGCTATTGTTTCACACGTGATTGCATAAATCAAATATATTAAAATCATACAATAATTTAGTTTATTATTTCTATTTTTCTTTAGAGCTTTATATTCAATTATCATAAACAAAATGATTCCTATTAAACCAAGCTCTGATAGTATCTGCCAATATGTGCTGTGACACTGCACATACCAATGTTCTGTTGAAAAGAAACTTCTAAAACTGGTTATTCCATTTCCTATTATTGGGCTTTTTATAAACAATTCTTCAGCACTATTCCACATAGTAAATCTCGTAGTAAGCGTTGAAGGCATATATCGACTGATATTTGGGATCTTTACAATAAAAACGTTTACTAATACTATTCCAATCACAAACAACAAATTAAATAGATTTATTATATTATTTTTAGGCTTAACATATTTGTTAATGATAGATACAGATGTTGAAAAGGCTATTGCTACTAATATTGTTTTTGAGCAAGCAAACCCGATTCCGACAATACATAAAGTCATAATAACTGCCTTGTATTTTTTATCGATTTTTAATTTTAAAGTTGCAATACATGTTATCACTAACAATAGAGTTGCATAATTAGGGTCTGAAGCATATCCTGCTGGTCTAAATCCCCCTCCAAATAGATTCTTGTGATCTGGAGCTTTTGCAGATGCAACATAAATATATTTAACATCTGCCGAGCCTGATATTTGTTCTAACGAAAATCCACAACTAACTAAAATCATACTGATTAATAGTATTATAGCCGAAATTACAATAAATTTATTTAATCTATCTTCATTCACTTCTTTTTTATATCTATAAAATACAACAAGTGAAACAAATACATTGAATAATAATATTATTTCATTTATAAATTTGTTTTTGTTTACCGTTACACCATTCCATAACCATGATATATTAGAAACAAATATATATAAATAAAATACTATTAATAGCTTGCCCAAATTATCATCATAATCTTCTATTTTCTTTTTTTTATCAGCAAAACTAAGTATTATTAGAATTAGACCTATAGGCAATAATATAAATCTTAAATCTAGTCCAAATAGCAAAAACTCTTTATTCATCATTGTAAAAATAAATAAAAAAGCATATATATTATATAAAATATTGGTAGTCTTTTCTCTGTTCATAATTTTCTCTCTTAATTTAATAATAATTTTTCAATACACTTAATAGATTTATCTATATTAAATATTTCTTTTCTTTCTTTTACCTTTTCTCTTAGCAAATCGTACTCTTCTTTTTTATCAAGAACTCCTTTTAGTGAGGAATACAATGCATCTGTGTTATTCTCGCAAATAATTCCATACTCCCCATTTTTTCCTAAAAGTTCTTTCATCCCAGAGCACAATGTAGTAATCACTGGCTTTTCTAACACAATAGCTTCTGAAACAACTGTACTAAAACCCTCAGCTCTGGACGAGCAAACAAATAAATCAGCACTCTCTATATATTTATATGGATTTTTCTTATACCCTAACATATATACATTGTCTAATTTATTATTTTTTATGTAGTTCTTTAAGTTATCTTCCTCAGCACCTACTCCTATAACCCATAATTCAAAATCATATCCGGCATCATCTAGCTTCTTCACCACTTCAAGTAATCTATCAAAACCTTTTTGTTTTGACAATCTGCCAACAGTACATAATGTAAACTTTTCTTTTTTCACATCATTTATTGGTTCAATTGCTCTTTTTATTATATATTCACTGTCAATCGGGTTATATCGTATCAGCACTTTATCTCTATTTATATTAAATTTTTTTATAAATTGTTCTTTCACATGTTCCGATACAGCTATGATTGTATCAAATTTATCATAAGTTCTTTTTTCTTCTTCTCTGCTTTTGAAGAATTTTTCTGTTTTTTTCTCATTAAGCAAGTCCACATGGATCCAAGCAATCTTTTTAGAGTTAGGATTTGTTGAATTAGCAATAATTTTCGCCGATATTCCTTCCAGAAAAGCAACTTCAACGTCATATTTTTCTTTTATGTACTTCTTATATATCTTACTGCAATTTATATTTCTCCAAAAAAATTGATATATTTTCGCTAAAATCTGTTTTACTTTACTCGTTTTGTCAAGTAAATTACCTGAATTTTCTCCTTTTGTTTTTTTATTTCTATTCAACAATTTTATATCAAAAATACTTTTGTATTTGATATTTTCTCCTAATTCTTTTCTAAAAGCACCTGTATTTATAACAGTCATTACCGTTATATCGAACTTATTTTTATCCAGTTTATTAACTAGGTTGACAAGAACTTTCTCGGCTCCTCCCACTTGTAATGTATGTATCAAAAAAAGTATTTTTTTCTTCTCTTTGTTCTCCAAAATTACATTGCTCCCTCTTTCTTGAATACTGTTATAAAAGTTTTGAAAAATATTTTTACATCCAACCACAATGAACAGTTATCTACATAGTAAAGTTCCATTTCCATTCTTTCTTCATAAGTCGTGTTACTTCTTCCATTTACCTGCCAATAGCCTGTAAGTCCTGGTTTTACACTTAAGAACTTTTCTTTATCTTTACCATATTCTTCTACTTCTTTTTCTACAACTGGTCTTGGTCCCACAAAGCTCATATCTCCTTTTAATATGTTAATCATTTGAGGTAATTCATCTAAGCTCGTCTTTCTTAAAAAGTCACCTATCTTTGTTATTCTAGGATCATTTTGCAACTTATGTGTTTTTTTGAATTCTTTTCTTGCTTCTTCGTTGTTTGCTAAGTATTCTTTTAATTTTTCATCGGCTCCAATGCACATAGATCTGTATTTATATAGTCTGAATATTTTTCCATTTTTCCCATATCTTAATTGTTCATAAAATAATGGACCGTTGTCTTCTTTAGAAATTTTTCTTGCTAAATATATAATTACTGTCGTCGGAATCAAAATAACTGTTCCAACAAATGCTCCTATTATATCTATGATTCTTTTTAGTACTTTATAAAAGATCTTCCTATTTGCTTTTGTTTCATTTTTTTGAAATATCCTAATATTATCAGTTAATTTTTCCTCAAGTATGGAATCTTCTATTGCCAAACCGTCAAATTCTTCTTTTACTGCTAAATTACCTTTACTCATGATTATACATTCCCTTTTCTATCTATTGTTTTTAATTATTCAGTATATCCTGTTCTTTTTATTATGGCATCATTCATTTCTTTTACTTCTTCAGAAGCTTCATAATCATCTTGGTTGAAAACTTCCTTATGAAGTTTTTCCACATTACTTTTCAATGTTGCCGGTACTCCATACCATCTGTCTAACATTATTCCTTTTGTCTCATATGGCCAACCTAGACTGCCTGAAATTTTTATTGAAGCAATGCTTGGTAGCAATCCTATTATTTCTCCCGAAGATATATTTGTTCTAATTCTTGGTAGAATCGTGTTTGCGAAACTATTTAGCTGTCCTATTCCCAACGTTTTTGCTTTGCTTAACATTGCTTCTACAACTATTCTCATTCTTTCAGTTCTTTTATAGTCACCACCAGCTGTATATCTAATTCTTGAATACGCTACTGCTTGTACACCATCTAGTTTCTGTTTTCCAGTTTTCGTTATATGACTAGATTTTACTCCTGAACTTTCTGATGTGGCATCAATGTAAGTGTTTATATATTTCAATTCTGAACTATCTATATCTATATATACTCCCTCAAGGCTATCCACCGCAGCAATTACTGCATCAAAATTCACAGTAACAAACTCAGTTATATTTAAATCTAATGCTTCGTTAAGAGACTTTAATGCATTTTGTGCTCCCCCATAAGAATACGCATGTGTTATTTTATCTAATTTTTTTGTGCCGTTTTCTGTAACATATACATATGTATCTCTATAAACAGAAATTAACTTTATTTCATTTGTCTTTTGGTTCAGACTGGCAATAATTATGCAATCACTTCTGTTTCCCAGTCCATAATCATCCGCTCTACTATCTATTCCTAATAAAGCTATATTTCTATATTCTTTTAATTGTTTAGATGTTTCTTCATTTATTCCTACTGCTGTTTTGTCAATTTCTTCTTTCTCTATTTTGCCTAGTTTATCTCCTACAAACCAAAATGCTATTCCTGCCAAAATTGATAAAATAATAAGTAACCCTACTAGTATTCTTAGAAATATCTTTAATCCTTTTTTTTCTTTTTTCTCACTGGTTATTTGATATTGTTCATTATCTATTCTTCTGCTTTGTTTTTCAGCCGAATGTTTTCCCATTATTTTTCCTCTTTTCGATTTATTATTCGTTTTTTCGACTTTATAATATCATTTATGTAAAAAATAATCAACCTTTATTTACAATTTTATCAATAAAAAAATAAAGGCTGAAATTTTCGAGATTTATTATTTATTTAGTATATAAATAGCTATGTTTAAGTATGATGCAAAAATTATCCATAATAAATATGGTATTTGTAAAAGACCTGAAATTTTGTTTTTTCTATAAAATTCAAATATCATTATTATAACTAATATTATAAGTATAATAATCCATATAAAGGCAAACAATCTCCATTTTAATGTAAAAAATATAATTGACCATAGTGAATTTACTAATAGTTGTGTATAATAAATTATTTGTATCTTTTTATTATTTTTGCCTTCTGATTTCAATATTCCATATGATATTCCCATAAGAATATATAAGACCGTCCACACAATTGGAAATAATATACTTGGAGGAGCTCCAAACGGCTTTATTAAAGAAGTATAGTCCATTGTCCAAGATATAATTACTCCAACTATTCCTCCTACAATTACTGGTGTTAATATCGATTTTAAATAAATTTTTACTAAGTTCATAAATTTCCATTCCTTTCTGAGTGAAATAATTGTTTTCAAAAAAATGCATTTTAATTTACATTTTCCTTCTTATTACAATTTATTACTTTTATGACTTAATATGCTTTATTTTTATTATTATTTTGATACTCATAGTGCTAAAAAACACCTCCAGGACATTCCAGAGGTGGGCTTTTTGTGATAAATAGCTTGTCTATTTTAATTCTATTTTCATAAATGTTATAAAAGATGGTACACTTCCTAGCAAATATACTAAATCAGTAATAATAATAGCTTCCATTTTTGATAATTTTTTTATTTAATTTTCTTCAAATTCTGCAATAAAACATTCGGCATCAATATTTTCAGGATTTATCTCTAATGCTTGTTTTGCTAGTTTTATTGCCTTTGTTTTTGAAGATGTATTATATGCCCTTTTTCTCAAAACTAGCAGAATTCAAATGCACTAAACTCAACTATTGTATCGTATTTTCGAGTGATAGCACCGCTACGCACTCCACGTGTCTTGTAAACGGAAACATATCCACGGGCTGTATTTTCTCTATTTTGTATTTTTCTTTCATCTTTGCTAAGTCTCTTACCATCGTCGCTGGGTTACAACTTACATATACTACTTTTTCTGTTTTTAATTTTAATATGTTTTGTATTGTTTTATCGTCTAATCCTTTTCTTGGTGGATCTACTATTATTGCAGTTGGCTTAATTTCCTTTTTGTTTACTAATTCATCAAATGCAAATTCCACATCTCCAACTATAAATTCAGCATTTGTTATTTTATTTATCTTTGCATTTTCTTTTGCATCTTCTATTGCCTGAGGTACAATCTCTATGCCATACACTTTTTTTACAAATTTAGAAGCAAAAATTCCTATTGTTCCAATTCCGCAATACAAATCAAACAAAATATCTTGAATATTCAGTTTTGCTGCTTCTATCGCTGTATTGTACAATACTTCTGCCTGTACTGGATTTACCTGATAAAATGACATTGGTGATATTTTAAAAACATATTCTCCAAGCTTGTCTTCTATATATCCATTACCATAAACATTTATATTTTTCTCTCCTAAGATTACGTTTGTATTTTTAGTATTTATGTTTTTTACTATCGTTTTTATTTCTGGGAATTTCATAGTTAGCAATTTTACTAATTCTTGCTCTTCTCTAAATCCTGTCTTATTTAGTACTAAAATACACATTATCTCTTCTGTATATTTTCCTACTTTAATTACTATGTGTCTAAATATTCCATTTCCAGTTTTCTCGTTATAAACTTCGATATTATTTTCTTTGATAAATTCTAATATTGTTTTAGCAATTCTCTGCGAAATCTCTGTTTGAATTTTGCAGTCCTCTATCGGTATTATTGTGTGAGACATTTTTGCAAATACTCCAATTACTGGATTTCCATCTTTGTCCAGCCCCACTGGATACTGAGCCTTATTTCTATAGTTATATGGTGTGCTCATTCCTATAGTTTGTTCTACAGTAAGCTTTTCTTTTAAACCTCTATTTATTAAATTTTGAACTATGTTTCTTTTTAAATTCAATGTACTTTCATATTTCATATGTCTTAAGTCGCAACCACCACATCTTTGATATGTTGTACAATCTGGATTTTTTCTTTCTTCTGATTCTTTTATTAAATTTAAAATTTTTCCATACGCATGCGAAGAAAGTACTTTTACTATAAGTACTTCACATTTTTCTCCTTTAATCGCTTTAGGAATAAAGACTGTAAACCCATTGACCTTTGCTATTCCTTCACCCGAAAATCCATTATCTATAATATCTACAATATATTTTTCATTTTTTACTACTGGAACTTCTTGCATAATTTTATCCTTCTTATTCAAATTTAAATTTTGTCCTTTATTTCCTTCATTTTTTTATCAAGTTCTTCTTGATTTTCATTATTGCTTAGAATACTATCAAATTCGCCTAAATCATACTCTGTTGAAATCTTATTTAAATACTTGTCACCTTCGTCTAATCCTAAATCTTTAAATGTTTTTTCTTTCATAATAACTTCTCACCTTTTCCTTTACTGTCTATTACTTAATTCATAAATATTTTCTAATAACTCTTTGCTTTTCTCTTTTATCTTTTCTTTATCATTTAATACATTCTTATCCACTTTGATTGGCTCTCCAAATATAACCCTTACTTTTCTGAATAGATGCACATTTCTAGATATATATACTGGAATAATTGGCACCTCTGCTTTTGCAGCTACAAATATCGCTCCATTTCTAACCTTTCCAATCTCCTCGTCCTTCTTTATTACCTTTCCTTCTGGGAAAATTAAAAATTGTGCTACTTCTGGATTGTTCTCAAAGATATTAACTGCTGTTAATGTGCTCTTAACATCCACTTTTTTTCTATCTACTGGAAATACATTATAATGTTTAAATATCTTTGCAATCAATTTATTTTCGAACAATTCCGATTTTGCCATTATAAATAAGTTATTCGTTTTCGGATAAATAAAGAATGGATCCATTATACTTGTATGATTTGGACATATTATACATCTTTTTGTATTTTTTATTTGTTCAAGATTTATATATCTCACTCTATATAAGAAACGACAGCAAATTACATTAACTGCCGATTGCATAAATCGTCCCATTTTTTTCCTCCAATTATTGTATTTAGATAATTCCTTTTACTATTTTAACACATCAATATTTATTTATCTAGTATATCCTTTGTTTTTAATCATTTTTATTTATTGTAAGATTTATACTGTATTATTCCAACACCAACTTTATAATTTTGCTTATTTGTATTTCTGTTTTATCTGTTAATACTATACTGTTTTTATATGTGTTTAAACTTAGAACGTTTCCTGTTACCGTTCTGTATTTCCCTCCACTTTTTTTATTGTCTGGAACAAAATATGTAATTGCTACTTTAGGATGTATTTCAAGATTTTCTAGAATCTCTTGTAGTTTTCTATTTAGAATTTGTTTGGTTTCTTCATCTAGCTCTATTTTATTCACGGTTAATCGTCCAGTTTCTGCAATTTCATCTTCATAGCCAACTAATGCTGCAAATGGAGCAAATTGAGCTGACCTTTGTTCTAAGCTCATTTGTGGTCTCGTTTTGGAAATATGATGTGGCAAATTTATAATATCTTCATAATTTCTATTCATAGTATTAGCTCCCTTCTATGCTTTGTGTCCTCCAACTTGTTTGTTTCTATCAATTGTTGTCCCAGCATCCTGCAAATTCATCCCTTTAATAATAGCATTTTTTCCATACTTATTTTTTATTTCAATTACAACTTTTTGTAGCTCTCTCTCCTTTTTTTCTTCTTTTTCCTCTTCTTCCTTTTTGTGGTAATCTGTAAATAAATCAATTTGTTCAAATGGTTTACTATCTTCCACTTGTTCCATATTTATTACGTTTTCAGCTGTGACATTTATTCTTCTAACTAATAAGTTTTTGTCTATAATTCTTTCATATAACTTCATGGTTGAATCCATTATAATTTTAGTTGATGATGTTTGGTGATCTAGATTGATTGTTCCATGAGCATGTTTTGGTACTTTACGTCCATATCTATCTATTGTTATTTCACCTTTATAACCAATTTTGTCACTTGTTACATTTTCAATATCATACCCAATTGTTAATACTATCTGATTTGTTACAAGATTTTTCTCAACTAAATCTAAAGTTAAAAGCTCTGTCATCTCTTTTACTATCAATTTTGTATCTTCATAATTGTATGGGCAATGCAAAACTTGACCAGAACTGATACTATTAGTAGATGGTTTGTATTCTTTTATGCTCTTAATCGTGACTGGTTCGTATCCCCAAGAATGGTCAATCAATAATTCTGCATTAATTCCAAATAGTTTGTATAATAAATCTTCATTATTAACAGATGTTCTTGCAACGTCTCCCATAGTATAAATGCCATGTTTTTCAAGTTTTTTTGCATACCCTCTTCCAACTCTCCAAAAGTCAGTAATTGGAGTATGATTCCAAAGTAATTTTCTATAGCTCATTTCATCTAATCCTGCTATTCGTACTCCATTTTTATCTGGTTTAGCGTGTTTTGCTACAATATCCATAGCTATCTTTGCTAAATAAAGATTTGTTCCCATTCCACCTGTAGCTGTGATTCCCGTACTATCATAAACATCCTTAATAACCTTCGTTATCAACTCTTTTGCCCTCATATTGTAAGTTTTCAAATATCGTGTTACGTCTATAAAAACTTCATCAATGGAATATACATATATATCCTCCGCCGAAAACCATTTAAGATAAATATTATATATTTTAGTGCTATATTGCATATAATATTTCATACGTGGTGGTGCTACTATATATGATAGTTCCAAATCAGGATTCTTTTTTAGGGCAACGTCATCGTAACTTGAACCTGTAAAGGTTTGGTTTGGAGCCTTTAACTTTCTCTCGATATTTATTTCTTTTACTCTTTGTACCACTTCAAACAGTCTTGCTCTTCCTGATATTCCATATTGTTTCAAAGAAGGTGTTACTGCCAAACACACTGTTTTTTCTGTTCTACTACTATCAGCAACTACTAAATTTGTTTTTAGAGGATCTAACCCGCGTTCATTACATTCTACTGATGCATAAAAAGACTTTAAGTCTATTGCAATATAAATATGTTGCTCTAAATCTTGCATATTCCACCTCCAACACTCACTATAATTATTATAGCATTGTCACTAAATTTTGTAAACGTTTGTTTGTACTTTTTATGTAAGAAATTTCTACCAATTTTTTATTTTATCGTAAAAAAAACTTAATATCCTAGAATCTTTAGACAACCTAATGTTTTTATTAATCTATAACTGCATACATCATATATTTGACTTTCAAAGCATCCCTTTTGTTTTATGTTTTCTTGTGCTTTCGCCATTATTAACTTTTTACTGCTTTATTTATATTTTTAATTGTGTTGTTAGGAAAAAATTTAAATAAAAAAACTCCCACATTTCTGTGAGAGAAAGAATACTTTCTTTTTTTTGCCAATTACCAAGCCTGCGCCTTAACGCTTCTTACGATAACCCCCTGCTCCTCATCAAACTGAACCCATACCAGAATGGTAAGGTCTCCAAACTGAAGAGCCAGGATAGTATAACCACTACCACTGGTATTCTGAACAACAGGCTGCATTCTGCAAACTGCTTCCAAACTTACCATATTAGGTGAAGAGAAATGCTCATTGATTGCCTCGCGAACGATTCTTGCAGTCTTGATATCCAACATAATTTTTTCCTCCTTGGATAATAATCCATATTCAAATTGTGTATACCTACTGATGCAACGGAGTTATAAAGAGTTACATCACATATGATTATAACATATTTACATAAAAAAATCAAACTATACTCCTCGACAGCTAAAAAGATTTAAAACAAAACAAAATTTCTACTGCATTACTTTTATAAAAATAAACCTTGTAAAATATTGATTTTTCAACACTTACAAGGTTTTTATTGTTTGGTGCGGATGAAGGGACTCGAACCCCCACGTCGTTGACACTGGTTCCTAAGACCAGCGCGTCTACCAATTCCGCCACATCCGCGTATTAGCATTTGTGTGCTAACACTTATTTATAATACCACAACATCTTATTTTCTGTCAAGGTATATTTTAATATTTTTTTATATTTTTGATATAAAATTTAATCTCCAAACATTTTTAGAATTTCTTCTTTTTCTTGTACTCCTATTGATGTTCCAATTACTTTACCATCTTTTATAGCCACAAATGTAGGTATACTCATTATTTCAAATTTTGAAGCTAAGTCTCTTTCTTTGTCAATATCAACTTTACATACTTTTATTTTACCATCATTTTCTTCTGCTATTTGTTGTACTATTGGCGTCATTGTTCTGCATGGTCCGCACCATGTTGCCCAAAAGTCTATTAATACTGGTATCTCTGAATTTTCTACCTCGTATTCATAATTTTTACTTGTTAATATTATTTCCATTTTTCTTTTTATATGATATATTCCAAATAAAACGTCTGATGATTTATTTAACTAATATCATATACTCCTTTCTTTTCTCAACTCTTTTATTATGGCTAGCCCTGCTTTTGTGCCATCATATATTGCTTTTGATATTTGTAATATTCCTCCTGTACAGTCACCACAGGCGTAAATGTTGTTTACTGTAGTTTGCATATTTTCATCAACTACAATGTTGTTGTTTTCTATCTTAGCACCTATCTTTTTTGCAAAGTCAAGGCTCGAAGCTGTTCCTTGCGCTACAAATAATCCATCTATTTTTCGCATAGTTCCATCTTCAAAAGCGACTTCTTCTATCTTATTTTCTCCTCTGACTTCTTTTATTATTCTTTCGTCAATATCAATTGTGTCTCTATTTTCTGTTGGTTCTTTTCCATTCGTAAGCATTGTTACATTTTTTGCTATAGGAAGTAATTCTTCTATTTCTCCTATTGCATAATTTCCGTTTCCAAGCACAGCAACATCTTTGTTTCTATAAAAAGCTGCATCACATACTGCACAGTAACTTACACCTTTGCCTTCAAACCTTTCTATTCCTTTTATTTTAGCACTTATTCTATTAACTCCAGTTGCGAGAATTACATATCTTGTTTCATATTTTTCATTTTTTCCTTGATTTGCAGTAATAATTTCAAAGTTTGGAGTATTTTGGCTGTCATTGGAATTTTGAGGTGTTTCTTCTGTATCATATGTCTCTGAATATTTTATACTTATAGCTTCCTTTTTTATAATATTTATTCCTAATCTTTCAGCTTGTTTAATTCCATCTTTGTATAAATCTTTTCCAGATATTGGATTTTCAAATCCATAGTAGTTTTCTATCTTATCTGTTTTTTGTAGTGAACTATTTTCGTTTGTTAGTATTAAAACATTGAATCCAGCGCGTTTTATATAGATACCTGCTGTAACACCAGCTGGTCCTCCTCCTATAATAATAACATCGTACATAATCTCTCCTAATTCTTTCTACATTTATTTATATTATTACCATTTTCATTATATTATGTCATATATATTTTTAAAGTTATAGCCTTTTTCTTTCAAATAGTGAATTAAATCTGGCAACATTTCATATGTTAACACTTTATCTGAAGAATCGTGCATCAATATTACAACACTATTTTTCTCACCAACTGTATCTATAGTATTTTGCAATAATTGTTCTTTAGTGTAGCTTCCAGCAGCATCTTCACTTAAAGCGTTCCAATCTAGATGAACTACTCCATTTTCTCTTAATAAAGCCTTTGATTGTTGTTTTAAATCGTTATAATATCCTCCATTAGAGCCTCCTGGAAACCTAAATAAATTTGATCTATAATTTTGATTTCCTAACGCATTTTTAATTGCTTGTTCTGTTTCATTATATTCATTCAAAGTAGCTTCTGGACTAGAATATACTGACGAATATTTATGGCTATATCCATGATTTGCTATATAATGACCTTCATTAAATTCTCTTTTTACTAAATCTGGATTATTTCTTGCACTTGTTCCTAATAAAAAGAATGTTGCTTTTACATTTTCTTGTTTTAACACATCTAATATTAATGGAGTTATTAAAGAAGATGGTCCATCATCAAATGTTAAAAATACTCTTTTCTCACCAGTATCTTTATATATATGCAATATGTTGTTTTGTTGTTCTTCTGTTAAAGGTTCACTTGTTGCTTTTATTCTTTTTTGAAGCTCTGCTTGTTTCTTCTTCTCTTCTTCTTCTTTCTTTATTCTATTATTTTCTTCAACCTTTGAGACTTGAGAATCTAGCTGTTTTATATATGTTTCGCTTGCTTTTTTATGTGCAAAATTCATTCCTGCAACAGTTGCTATCATTACAACAACCATAGTAATAATTATTACTATTATTAATCTTTTCATGTTTAACTGTTTGTTTATTACTATTAAATCTATCATCTTTATGCCTCTTCTTGCTCCCTTTTAATTTTCGTTTGTATTATATCACTTTATAGTTTATTATGCTACTATAACCCAAAAAATATTATAAATTTAATCACCCTATAAATCGTATGATATATCAAGCAATAGAGCGAGTAAAATACTCGTCTCTATTCTGGCACTAATAAATATCTTCCTTATTCTCCATTAATTTTTAATAGCTTAAAGATTTCAACTATTACAATTGGAGCTACTATTAATGCAATCATTTCAACTATGTTTTCTAGTGGCAATACTGGTATGCTAAATATTGCTCTTAATGGTTCTATCGCCAATATAATTAACATCAATGCTGATGATGCTAAAATTGCCCAAAATAATTGTTTATTACCACCTATTCCAGTTTTAAAAATTGATTCTTTATCATTTCTTATATTAAACACAAGTATTAATTCTGAAAAAGCTAGCACCACAAATGCCATCGTTTGCCCTATTTCTACACGTACTTCTTCAGGAGTTAATCCTTCTATAACTGGTGGATTTTTGGTAGATAATCCTATTATAAATGCAGTTAATGTTAATAGCCCTATCATCAACCCTTGATAGATAATTCGCCATGTTCTACCTTTTGTAAATATTCCTGATTTTGGTTTTAATGGTTTTCTTCTCATTATGTCGCTATTGGCTGGATCAAATGCAAGTGCTAAAGCTGGTAAAGAATCTGTTACTAAGTTTATCCAAAGTATATGAATTGGTAATAATGGCTCTATTAAATTTATATCTATTCCAAATATTTTACTTAACAATGGAGTTATTAATATTGCTACAAATAAAAGAACTACTTCGCCAACATTGCTAGATAATAGGAACTGTATTGCTTTTAATATATTGTCATATATACGTCTTCCTTCCTCGACTGCTGATACTATGGTTGCAAAATTATCATCTGTTAAAATTACATCTGCAGCTTCTTTTGCAACATCTGTTCCAACAATTCCCATTGCACATCCTATGTCTGAAGTTTTTAATGCTGGTGCATCATTAACGCCATCTCCTGTCATTGCCACAATCTCTCCATGTGACTGCCATGCTTTTACAATTCTGACTTTGTGCTCTGGTGAAACTCTTGCATATACTCTTATGTTTTCTACTCTTCTTTCTAATTCTTTTTGTGACATTTTTTCAACATCACTTCCAGTTACTGCTTCTTCACCATCTTCTAATATTCCCAACTGTTTTGCTATAGCAACTGCTGTTGCCTTATGGTCTCCTGTAATCATTACTGTTTTAATTCCAGCTTCTTTACATTTTTCAACAGCAACTTTAACTTCTTCTCTTGGTGGATCTATCATGCCAACCATTCCTATATAAGTTAAATCTTTTTCTAAATCTTTCATTTCAGATTCACTTGGAATGTGATCTATTTCCTTGTATGCCATAGCTAACACTCTTAATGCTTCTTTAGCCATTACATCATTTTCTTTATCTATAATTTTAGTATACTCTTCTATATCAAATTTAATTTCATTAACCATCACATAGCTGTTGCATCTATCTAATAACTCATCAACTCCACCTTTTGTATATACTATATATTTATTATCATTATATCTTACAACAGTTGTCATTAATTTTCTGTCAGAATCAAATGGAATCTCTTGAACACGTGACATTTGTTCAAATAAATCAGGCCTAAATCCTAATTTGAATCCCATATCAACTAGAGCCGTCTCTGTTGGATCTCCTGTTAGTTTATCATCTCTTCCAACTTTTGTATCATTGCAAAGCATTGAACAGTAAACTAACTTCTCCAATTCTCCATTTTCTTTATCTAAGTCTATTTTATCTATTTCTTTTAATTGATTATTATAGAATAATTTTTGAACAGTCATTTTATTTTGTGTTAATGTTCCTGTTTTGTCAGAACATATAACTGTACTACTTCCTAGTGTTTCAACTGCTGGAAGTTTTTTTACTATAGCGTTTTTCTTAACCATTCTTTGAACGCCAATTGCTAAAACTATTGTAGAAACTGCTGCTAAGCCCTCTGGAATAACTGCAACTGCTAAACTTACTGCTGTCATAAACATTTCTATTATGTCTTTTCCATATAATAAACCTATTATAAAAATAACTACACAAATAGCGATAGATGCTATTCCAAGTGTTTTTCCTAATTTGTTTAGTCTGATTTGTAATGGTGTTTCGGATTTTTCTGTGTTATTTAAGATTCCTGCAATTTTTCCAACTTCCGTATTCATTCCAGTTTCTACAACTATTCCTTTTCCTCTTCCATACGTAATTAAACTAGAGGAAAATGCCATATTAGTCCTATCTCCCAAGCCTGCTTCTATATTTTCTATTGTTTCAGTATTTTTTTCTACTGGAACTGACTCTCCTGTAAGAGATGCCTCTTGAGCTTTTAGGTTTACAGCTTCTATAAGTCGAATATCTGCTGGGACATAATCTCCTGTTTCTAATATAACAATATCCCCTGGAACCAAATCTCTGGATGCGATAACATCTATATGTCCATTTCTTAATACCTTTGCTGAATAACTGCTTAATTTTTTTAATGCTTCAAGTGACTTTTCCGCCTTGTTTTCCTGCATAACACCTATAATAGCATTTGCAATTACAACTATCATGATTATAATTGAATCAGTTATTCCTTCTCCCTGAATGTAACCTACAATTCCTGATATTATTGCCGCGATTATTAGAATGATAATCATAAAGTCTTTAAATTGCTCTAAAAATTTTATAAAGGTACTTTTCTTCTTTCCTTCTTTTAATTCATTATAGCCATATTTTTTTTTCTTTTCTTCTACCTCTGAATTAGACAGTCCATTTTCTTTATCTGTATTTAATTCTTCAATTATAGCTTCTTCATTTTTATAAAACCATTTTTCATTTTCCATACATAAATTTCCTTTCATAATTATTATGTACATTATATTTATTTCCAAACAAAAAAGCAAGACTTTTAAGAAATTACTTAAAAGTCTTTATAAGATTTTTATATATATTTTGCATTTATACCATAAATGTGTACGTTTCTTGTATTTCCAGCTTTATCTACCATTACTATTCTATATGAACATGTAGGATCTTGCCACCACCCTAGACTATTTGATAATGTTGTTTTTACCGATTTATAACTTATATTTCCGTGTTTATCGATATTCAATTTTTTTAGCTCTAAAGTATAAATACCACTTAACTTATCACTTCCCCTAACTTTCTGGTATACTATGTTTGTATTTTTTTCGTGATAAGTAAAGTCAAATGTTGGAGCAGTCTTGTCTATTGCAATATATGCACTTTTACTACCATCACTCACATTTCCGCTTGAATCAATAGCTTTTACCGACCAGGTTCCACCCCCTTCTTGGCTAACAGTATAGCTAGCATGATACGCACCATCACTTGATTTTGTTGCTGGTCTTGATATTTGTGCTCCAGTAGGTGTCGTTATTGTAAAATGATCTACTTTTACATTATCAGTAGCATACATATTTATCGTTACATTTCCGTTATACCATCCACTATGATTAGTTGTAACACTTTTCATTGATGGCTTAGTTTTATCCTTGCTACTAGACCCTCCTCCTGACGAACTCCCTCCTGATGGTTTTTTAGAGGTTGTTACTTCTCTTACTTTTGAATAATAAGCTTTTCCATTAGAGTCATATTTTCCAGCACATACTTCATATGTAGCATATCTATTTACTGTAAACACTGTAGGATATCCATCATATTTAATCCATTTCCAATCCGAATAACCTTTTACCCTATAATTTATATATTGAGTATCTGAACTAGTATATACAGATATTGTTCTATCATGACTTATTACATTATCTATTTCTGGATTTTGTGATGAACTGCCACTACTGCTACTTCCAGAATCAAGTCCTTTTACCGTTATCGTTACCCAGGTATAATCTGACGCACTACTGCCATCACATATTTGGAAGTAATATGTGTTACTTTTAGATATAGTATATGCGATATAGTATTTTCCTTCATTTCCGTTTGATCCTTCTACAGTTGTTATTTTGTCAGATATTCTATTAGAATTATAATCTGTTAAATACGCATATATCTTTGAGGCTGGTGTTTGATTATCTGTTACTTGTATCCAAACGGTAATTGGTTCTGATACCCAAACCTCATCTTTATTATTAAAAGTTTTAAAATTCCATTTACTATCAGAATATGACGTGCTTACTACTTTTGGTGCTTCTGTATCCGATCCAGATGAGCTTCCTCCTGAACTTTCTCCACTATCACTCGGCGTTGATGGCGTATCTGATGTTGATGGTGTTGTTGGTGTTGTTGGCTCTACTGGTTTCTTCGATGGGTCATCCACCTTTATGCCACTTGTATCAATTTCACCATATATTGATGTATTTCCCTCATTATCTTTTGCAGAAATACTATATTTTTCATCTTTATATGCTTGAAGAGTTGCAACATAATAGTCGCCATCCCAGTTGCCTTTTACTTCACTACCATTACTATAAATTCCTTTTACTCCTCTACCTATATTTTTAGCCTTTATAGTAACTGCACCCGTGTCTTTATTTATACTAACTTCAAGTGCTGGTCCAGGATTGCATAAATCACTTGCATTTACAAAGTATGTGCTTCCGTTGTAATTTATTCTTGCTATTTTTCCATCTTCTGATAGCGCATCCATTGTAATGGTTATTCCATATGGTGCTGTTCCTGATGTACTTTCATCTCCTGGATTTTGACGTAATCCAGCACCTTGTTCATTTCCTATTCCTCTTTGAACTGGATCACCTACATAGAATGAATAATCACCTATTTTTTCCAGATCAATTTTTACTTTTAAATTACTTGCTTTCACATAGCCAACTTTTCCATTAACCTTTACAGCTGCCCATTCAAAGTCTATAGATTTTCCTACAACTTCTATTCCACCTGTAAAATCAATTGTTGCCAACTGAGATGAAGATTCATCACAAGAAGTATACACCACTAGTTTATTTACATGATATCTTGTAACTTTTTCCTTCATTATAAATGTGCGATTTCCGACTTGTTGCGTTTTATCTGTAACTCCAGCCTGAGCATTTGCATATCCTATACTGCCATCAGCCAATCTTACTCTAATCCACCATAAGTCATTTCCATTGCTATCTTTAACCATTTCTTTTGCTTTAGCATTTACTGCTACTGAATTTGCAAATCCTAATGTTGTTATTACATTAGATGTTAAATCTGGTTCACTATATATAATCAATCCATCCCATGAATTTACGAATCTTTGTTGTTCTTTCCAAATATCAAATGTATAGTCCCCAATATAAAATACTGTATCATCTTCCACAGTTGGTGTATATGCCTCAGTTTCTTTATTAGTTTCTTTTAAGTCTGGCTTTACATATAAGCATGTTCTAAAGCCAACCATATCTGATGATATTTCATCTGTTATCTTTCTGCTTGCAATTGGCTCGTCCTCACCTGTTGAATATGCTGAACCACCTCTTACAACATATGAGTTGCCGGCTCTTTCTTGTGTTATCTCTGATAAGTTTCCTCCAAGTCCCCATATTTTATTAAAAAATGCTGCACTTTTTTCAGCGGTTGAATTGGCACTCCATCCTGTATTTCTATATTTTCCTACACTTGTACTATCTTCTAGTAATATGCTTAACATATTCTTTCCGTTTTTGTCTTGATAATTTGAATTTGTCCTATTAATCCATAATACTGTAGCATCATATTCTACCCCATACATTAAATGGCTTACAACTGTTGAACTATTTGCTGTTACACTCTCTGCTGTTTTTATTACATTATCATATGTAAAGTTTTGAGTTGTACTGCCTCTAAAGTAGTCCCCACCATATCTTGTTAATCTTACAGTTGATCCTACCATGCCTCTTGCTTTATTATAAAAGTTGTTTGAACTATCATAGCTCAATTCGGCTTCGCTTATATAAAAGCCTCCCCATTTTTTTATACTTTCAACAAATTCTTCTGGTAATTCTTCTTTAGTATTATTGAATACTTTATAAAGTTCTGAACCTTCATCAAACTTTAATTTTTCTCCATCTGCATTTGTATAGTTCTCATATAATGATTTCAACTCAGATTTTCTTGTTGTTAATTCTTCAGCACTCAGAGGCACCCATACATATACTAGATTATTGTTTGTAGCATCCTGAATTGTTACTATTCCATCTGTTACAGCTTTTTTATAACCATATGGAATTGGAACTCCTTGTGGATATTGTTCTGTTTTTAACATATACACAGTTTCTGCTTCATTTACTATTTCAGCTTCATTTGTTCCTGTTGTATCTTCATTATTTTCTGTATTTTGGTTTTCTCCAATATTTGTTGAATTTTCTTCATTGCCAGGCTCTGTTGTTACAGCTTCCATATTTTCTACTGTGTTTATTTCATTGTCATCAATAGGCTCCACTGTACCAGCTTCACTATCAGCCATTACCATACTACTTACAGTTGCTGTAGCCATTGGCGAATATACAGAAAATGTAGTTGCTTCTATACCTATAGTATTATCTGCTATATCAAATTTCTCATTTTCCATATATGTATTAATTTGCTCGATTTCCTCTTTTGACAATAAATGTCTTTGTGTATTATCTTCCAACTCAGCATTCATTGTATCAGCATAGCTAGTATATTTATCGTTGCTTATAGTTTTTAGGCTATCAATGTCTTCACTCATATTTAAAGCTACATAAAAACCATTGTATTTTTCTATAGATGCCATTTCATCAGATTCCATTTCATAGTAATCCGAAACATTTGTATAATATTCACTTGCATCTTTAGTTACATCTTTAGTATATGGAACCCATAAATAATAGCAACCATTTTTATCTTCTATTATTGTTCCTGTTTCAATATTTCCAGACACGTATGAGTACTGACGTGGTATTGGAACATTTTCTGTTGTTATATTAGATACAATATCTGTACTCCAATCTAATGCTTCTATTTTTTCCTTTGAAACCGAAGTACCTTCGCTTTCAAATAAATTTGGTAAAGCTCCTTTTTTCATAAGTACAAACATTATAATTGTAACAACCACTATAAGAATTAAGATTATCGCTATAATCGCCATTCTTATACATTCTTTCTTCTTCATTTATTTTTTCCTCCTTCTATTTTTTGCCTTTTTGTTATAATTTATAACATTTATTATTATAAGCAATACAATAAATAATACCGCTGTTATAATCATTTCTTTGTTTTCACCAAATGGTGGCATAATCATCAATGCTTTCGAAATTCCTGTATCTTTTTCAATTATTCCCTCATTCCAATAATTACCTGCTCTTATTTTTTCATTATTAGAATTATAATTTCGTCTTCCTTGTTCATTTTCATATTCAACTATTTCAGCTACATTAGAATATGCACAATCCGAATCAACAAGTTTAGAAAGTTTCAATCTGTATACTTTTGTTTCTCCCGCTTTGATTTCGTCCGATAGTTTTATATACTCTTTCTTTACCAGAGCAGAATCCAATACATTCGATACATACTCGTCAACATTTTCTATTCCCTTCCATCCAATATCAGTATTCTTTATGTTTGTATCTGTCAATAAAGTACTATTTAAATCACATTGTAAGTCATTTCCATTAACTAATGTAAAAGATTTGCAGTCTATGTTTCTATTATTCATAACTGTTATACTATATTCAGCATACATGGTTGCTCCATGTCTTAACTCATTATCCATTGTTATAATGAATGTTCCATTTTTTCCTGTACTTAAAACATTGTTAACTTCCTGGTTATCACTTTTACTCCAATCAGCTAACGTCTGACCATCAGATAATATTATTTTAAATGCAGTCAATTCTGAATTAACTTCTAAGCCAAACTTTTCTCTTTCCCTTAATACTATTCCTCCATATTTGCTATCGTAAGTTCCATTTATATAAAACCAATCCGTATAACCTGTTAAAGCACATTCTTTTGTATTGTTATCTAATGTTCTTTCTTGTGAATATCCTATTTTTGTAAACTTTTCTTTTAATTCTTGTATATTAGTATTTGATGGATTTATGCAATTTTGTTCTGGTGAAGTAGTATTATTTATGCTTCTATAATCCGAGTTGACTTCATAATTTTGTCCATTAATTTCAGCTGAGTCAAATGAAAATTCTATTCTGTATCTTCCTGGTTGTGGATATCCAAACTTATATTCTCCATTTTCTGTATATCTTGTTATTTTCTCCCCAGAGTCTTTAACTAACGTTATTTTTAACCTATCATTTACAATATTTCCATCAGCAATAACTTTTCCGCTTATAAAACCATCATGTGAATCATCTAATACTAGTCCAGCAGTTCCTCTCTTAACTCTTACATTTACCATGGAATCCTTTTGTAGATTAATGTTAACTTTCATATGGTTATCTTCATCCATAGTATCGATATTTTCGACTTTTTCAGGTTCATTATTCTTTATTTTTTGATATATCCCCTTTATAACATTTTCTTCAGCAGCATCATATTTTTTTATTACTATATCATAATTGTTATTATTCATAAGAGGATTAATATGCGTTATGTTATACTCAATACTCGAATTATAGCATATTGCAGCAACACTTTTCCAACCATTTATTTGAGTTTTATGAAAAGCATTTTCAGAATTACTTGCTGTTCTTAGATTGTTTATTATACTTCTTAAAGATTCTTCGTTTGTATACGTTAAATCTAGTATTCTAGGACTTATAGTTGAACCTGAAGATTGCTCTGTCGTCATCTTTTTTATTTGAGCTATATAATCATCTATATTTATGCTATTATCATGAACAAATGCTATTTCTAACTTGTCCATATATTTATCAAGCTGAAACATTTCTATGTTCTCTGTTTCATACAGGTTTCCCAAATTACTATAATCAAACTTTAAACTATAATTTCCTTGGCTCATACCATTAATCTCGTAATATCCTCTTTCATTTGTAGTAGTACTATATGATGTACCTTCTACTGTTACTGTTACTCCTTCTTTTGCTTTCCCCTCTTTATCTTTTACGTATCCCCATATCGATAAATTCGAAGCTGCCTTTGCATTAGGATAAAAATTTGATACTAAAAATAAAAGTGCAAGAATTAACAATATTTTATATATCTTTTTATTTTTCATCACAATCCCCTATTTTTTTGTTTATTATATCATATATATTTTTGCACTTGATTGCAATCTTATTAAATTTGTGTTACATTTGCGTTACACTTTCCCGTTAAGTAAAATTTTATCTCTAGCATTTTGATAAAAACTGCAAAAGCAATTGAAATTTTGATTATCTTGTGATATTATAATTTTATAATCAATCGCGGGTATAATTTAGTGGTAGAATGCCATGCTTCCGACCTGGTCGCGCGAGTTCGATTCTCGCTACCCGCTCCAGTAACGTTTATGTTCAGACTTTTTATAGAACAGATGATATAAAAATCAACCAGTAAAATGGTTGATTTTTTTCTCAGGAGAACTAGAAAATGAATTGGTTTTTTGCACAGCTTGGTCGGATTAGAGATTGGTTTGTTAATCACCGCACAGAAATAAAGTCAATTGCAGGGAAATTTTTCCAATGGATGGACAGAATTAGTCGCAATATTGGCAGATTAATCCTTATGGGAGTTATCATTAATGTTATTTCGAATTATTTTTATCCCGAATTTCCCACTAGATTTCCAATCATCTACGGATGGTTCGATGGATGGCTTCAGTTGGGTGAGCTCGCAATTAAAGCTGGATTAGGATTTATTTACGCATTCTTTACTGGAAACTTAAATGAGTTTTGGCCCAAATATAGCACTGCTGTAAATGAGGCGATTCAACAGTTTGTGAATTGGCTGAGCTTGATTCATTTTTAACAATCAATGGAAAACCGTCGATAAATATCGACGGTCTTTCTTTAATTATCTAATATTAGCCTAATATATTTATTTCTTTTTCTAGTTGATTTAAAAAATATTTTTTATTGCTTTTAAATTGTGCAGGTGTAAAGTTTACTGATTGCTTTATTAACAAATCTAACTTATCAAAATCATCCAATGCTAATAAATATCCAGACTTGTTAAAATTATCTAATATTTGTAGTTGATGGTCATTTACATGTTCTCCATATTTTTTTAATCTAGCCGCAGCTATTATCTTTTTGTTTTTCTTTAATGCTGTAAGTATGGTTCCAACTCCTGCATGACATATTATTAAATCGGCCTCATCTATCAGCTTTTCAAACTTTCGTACACCTATATAATCTTTAATTTCCATGTCTTTCGACTCATACTTTGTACTTCCAGCTTGTACTATTATTTTTTCATTTTTATCTATATTCCCTAAATCTATCTGCTTTTGTATTGCATCTAGTAGTCTAGGAAAAGATTTATCTTGCGTTCCTAATATAACAAATATCAATATAGCCACCCCCAACATACAGATTTAGGATATATCTTGTGCATTTCTTCCCATTGTACAACAAAAGTATCTGCAATCGGATACACTAGTCTACCTGCCACTGTTGCAGTTGTTCTATTGGCAAATGTTTCTATAAATATTACTTTACTTCCAAAAATTTTAGCTATATAGCACATTGGAACTGCTGTATGCGTGCCTGTTGTAACTACAACTTCTGGTTGAAATTTGAAGTAATAATATAAACTAATAAAACAATTTGCTAAAAATTTAAATATATATCTTATTGGATATTTTTTTGTTCCATATATTAAAAATCTTATTCTTTCGCCATATTCTTCTTTTAAGCTATCATCTACTTTTGTCTTTTCTGTTATAATATGATAATCAAATTTATTAAATAATGGCTTAACTTGCATAAGTTCATTTAAATGTCCACCTGTACTTGCTATAAATAACACATTTCTCTTTTTTATACTTTCTTCGTTTTTTTCGGCTAATGTCTTGGTTTTACACTTTTTTGCTTTTTTTACTTTTTCCACTATCCATACTATTGAAAGTACAATTAATATTCCTAATAATGCTCCAAATGTATCGATTGATACATCTCTAAATTCTCCACTTCTTCCCGGAATAAACAATTGGTGAAATTCATCTGTACAAGCATACAGAAAATTAAATATTACACTAATGTCAAATTTTAATAATTTTCTACCTTTGAATGTGCATGCACATAGCATAACAAGCATACCAAGTAACATATAAACCGAAAAGTGTGCTAATTTTCTTAGATATGGCTGTATTAAATTCACTTGATTTTCAATCTCATTTTCAGATAAATTTTTATTTATTAACATAACAATCGCTCTAGCAACTTTTTGACTCGTGCTAGAGGATTGTGTGCCATTTTCGGCTGAAAAGTTAAATATTGTACAACATACTCCAATAATAAAAATCATTAAAATATATCTGATTATATGTTTTAAAATTTCTTTATTCATAATTATTTCCTTTTTTATAATTACTACATTTTATCTGGTACTTGTATTCCTAACAGGTTTAGTCCTATCTCCAGAACATTTCCTACCATATTAGTTAGATATAGACGTGCATCTTGAACACTTTTTTCTTCTACTAATATGTGATTATTGTTGTAAAAAGTACTAAAGCCTTGTGCTAAATTTATTAGATATCTTGCTAAAATTGATGGTTCTTCTTTTTTAGCTACCAATTCAAGTGTTTGTTCAAATGTTGCTATAGCATTTATTATTTGCATAGATTCCTTATCTGTTAATTTAGTAAAATCAACACTTGAAGCCTCTGGTATATATCCTGCTTTTTCTATAACGCTTTTTGTTCTTACACATATGTATTGTAGATAAGGTCCTGTCTCTCCATTGAAGTTTAATGCTTGATTTAAATCAAATACCTGATCTTTTATTCTATTTTCACATAAATTGTTAAAAATTACTGCGCCTATTCCAACTTTCTTTGCTACTTCTTCTTTGTTTTCTATGTCTCTATCTTTCATTATTTCTTCAACTTTAGAAATGGAGTCATTTAACAGGTCATTAACTTTTACAAAATTTCCTTTTCTTGTAGACATTTTTCCTTCTGGTAATCGTATCATTCCATAGCTTACATGTTCTAATCCATTTGTATATTTTTCATCTAAGTCTAAATATTTAGCTACTGCAAAAACCTGCTTAAAGTGTAAACTTTGTTCTATGGCTACAACATACAAACATTTATCAAAGTCGTATGTTCTTGCTCTATATAGTATTGCAGCTAAATCTCTGGTCGCATATATAGAAGATCCATTTGCCTTTTGAATAATGCATGGTGTTTCAATTCCTTGCTCTTTTAAATCTACTACTCTTGCACCTTGTGATTCTACTAATTTCCCATTTTTCTCAAGGATATCTACTACCTCTTGCATCTTATCAGAATAGAAGGCTTCTCCATTCATCGAATCAAATTTTACGCCTAATAAATTATATATTTTATCAAATTCCTTAAGACTTAATTCTTTAAATTTATTCCATATTTCAACGCAATATGGATCTCCCTCTTCTAACTTTTTGAAATTATCTCTACACTTTTCTAATACATCTTCATTTTTTTCGCAAAGAGCATTTATTCTTGCATATACTTCTGCCATTTTATCTATAGGATTTTCAGTAAAGTCATATTCGCTTCCCCACATTTTATATCCTTCAATTAATTTTGCAAATTGAGTTCCATAATCCCCTAAGTGGTTTAGCCCTATTGTATTATAACCTAAAAATTTATAAACATTATATAAGCAATTTCCTAAAATAGTGGTTTTTAAATGTCCTATGTGAAAAGGTTTCGCAATATTAGGTGAAGAATATTCTACTAATATTGTTTTTCCTTTTCCTACATCAGATTTTCCATATTGCGTTGCATTATCAAAGTCTTTTATAGTTTCTTTTATTATAGATTCTTTATTTATCGAAAAATTTAAAAATCCATTTACTGAACTTACACTTTCTATATATTTGTTATCTTGTCCAATCTCCTCTGTTATACTATTTTTCAATTCTTCAGCTATCATTACAGGCGATTTTTTCATTTCTTTTGCAAGTACAAAACATGGAAAAGCATAATCTCCCATATTACTATCTTTTGGAATTTCTAAATTTTCTAGTATTTTTTCTATATCTATTTTCATGTAATTTGATATTATTTTTGCTATCTCTTCTTTAAAGTTTATCATTAATTTTCATTCCTTCCGTTTAAAATGTACTTAATTACTTATATTTTAACTAAAATTCAATTTCATATTGAGGTATTTCTTCTTGCCCACCTATTTCTTTTGTAGGTTTTACATATTTATTATATAGCTCTGTAGCTTTTTTTTCTGAGATGCCTGCATCATTTGCTGAATCATGTATTGATGCTCCCCATCTCATATTTTTTATAGCTCGCATTTCTTTACTTCCTGTTGAAATTGCATTTTCTATTTTTTTAAAACTCTCTTCTAATGCTGGATTTTCTCTACCTCTAGCTCTTTGAAAATTTCTGCACTCGTTTATGTATCCTAACGCAAAAGTATGTTCCTTTCTGGCTGAATACCCTCTTAGAATTAATCCTACCGAATTTTTATCTAGGTATCCCAAGGATGTCATTGTTTCTTTTTTTGCCTTGGCTAATAGCTCCATATCTGGTATTTTACCATTCTTCATGCACTCTCTCAATCGGTCTATTGCTTCTGGAAAAGTGTTTTTACTTTTTTGACTATCATCTGCTTTTTCATTTGGTACCGCCTTTTCTGTTTTGGGTTGTGGAATATCTGCTTCCGTTTTCTTTTTTGTCTGCTCATTTATAACTGGCTTTTTCTTTTTTTGATCTGCTCTTGCATTTCTTCCACTTTCATTCCCATTATCTCTTTCTTTCCTTTTATTAAGTACCTCCGTTTTCACTTCACTTCCTGATATTCTTCCTTCTGCAATCAATTTAAGAACAAGACTGCCTATCTTATTGTTATTGTATTTCTTTGCTATCTCTGGTAAAGCCATGCCCGCCTTTATATCTTTATAAACAAGTTCTTTTAAATCATTCTTTTGTGATAAGTCCGTTTCCTTTCTCATTTTGTCCTCCACCTTTTCTTCTTTTATATCCTCTCTTAATATTAAACCTCTTCTTATAAACGCCCTTATCATGTTATTCATTACATTCCAATTAACATTATATTGTTTTTCTAATTCTCTTTTTGTTATTCCACTCCTTAATCCTTCAAGTATATCATGCTCCAATTCAGTAAGCTTTACATCTGTAGCTTTTCTTCCCCTTTTAGAATTTTTAATTTCATCTTCCGAAATATCGCCTCTATTTATTAGTGTTTTTGATATACTGTAAACAGTTTTAAGCTCAATACCACATTCTTGTGCAATTTCGCTCCTTGTTTTTCCAGCTTTTAAATTGTTTAACACAACATTTTGCTGTGTTGATAATTTTTTTCTTTTTGGCCTAATAGTTTTGGCTATTTCCTCCCTCGTTATCAATCCTCTTGTAACTAAATTATATATTTCACTACTTATTTTCTGATACGAAACTCCATAGTAGTCTGCTATTTCTCTTCTAGTTTTTCCAGACTTCAAATCGCTTAATACCCTCTCTTGAAATTCTGTAATCCTTGTTGGATCTTTGGTAAGCACAATTTGATCTTGACTTATTATTCCTTTTTCTATCAATGCTTTTTGAGCAGAATTAACTGATTCATAGCATATGTCATACTCTTCAACCATCTGACTTCTAGTTTTTCCATTCCTAACTCCTTGTAGTACTTTTACTTGCCTTTCTGTTAAATTAGCTATTACAGCCTCTTCTTTACTCAACAATCCTCTTCCCACTAAGGCTTTTATAATGGTGTCGTATGTTGATGCACTAATTGTATATTGTTCTTTTATCTTCTTTTTAGTTTTTCCCTCTTTCACAGCCTCCAATACAGTTTGTTGTTTATCTGTCAATTTTTTTGTTTTCTGACCTGTTCTAGCACTTTCTATAACTTCATCCCTTGTTATTAATTCTTTACTTATTAAATCTCTTACTATTTTACTTACCACAGCATAGTTAATACCTAATATTTCTGCAATTTTTCTTCTAGTTTTTGGAGATTTTTTTATTTCGTCTAGTACCCTTTTTTGTAAAGTACCTAAGCTCTTTTTTCTCTCCTTTTCTCTATTTCCATAGTAATAACCATATTTCTCTAATGCCACTATTGAACTTCTAATGCTTGACGGATTAATTCCATATTCTATCTCTATTTCTTTATTTGTTTTTCCTGCGTCTAATCCTTGTAATACTGCAACTTGAATTTGTGTTAATTTTCTTTTTCTTGGCAAAATTTCAGACATTTTGGCTCACTCCTTATAATTACATACTATTTTATTTTTTTATCGTGAGTTTCCATGTCAAAATCTAATCGTCTGTTGATAAATTATTTAGCTCTTAGTCTCCTAAACAAATTCCTATGTTTCTTGCTGTAATTACTAAATCATCATTCATTGTTACTTTTCTCAAATTACTTTCTGCTGTATTGCCTGATACTGCACCTATTTTCTTATTATTACCTACTACATCTTCTAATGGAACTGAGTCTAACTTTCCATTTTTTATTACTGCTAGTACTCCAAATTTTCCTTCCATTGCTAGGTTCATAGCCTTTGAACCATATTTAGTTGAAAGCACTCTATCAAAAGCTGTAGGAGTTCCTCCTCTTTGCATATAACCTAATACTGTGCATCTGGCTTCCAATCCAGTTAATCTTTCCAATTCTTTTGCAACAACTTCTCCTGTGCCTCCAAGTTTAGTGTTATCAACTCCTGCACCATTATCTCTTGTTTCTTCTATTGTATAAGTGCCTCCTTTAGGAACAGCACCTTCTGCAACAACAACTATGCTAAATTCTTTTCCAGCTTCTTCTCTTTGTTTTATTTTTCTTATTGCTGAATTAATATCATATGGTATTTCCGGGATTAATGCCACATCTGCTCCACCAGCTATAGCTGATTCTAACGCTATCCATCCAGCATATCTTCCCATAACCTCTAACACCATTATTCTATGGTGTGTTTCGCCAGTTGTATGAAGCCTGTCCAATGCTTCTGCAGCAACAGAGACAGCTGTGTTGTAGCCAAATGTAATTTCTGTACATGCAACATCATTATCAATCGTTTTCGGAACGCCTATAATATTTATTCCTTTAAGAGATAAATCTCTTGCAGACTTTTGAGTTCCATCACCGCCTAAAGTAAATATACAGTCAAATCCATCATCTTTTACATTTTTCACACATATATCTGACAAATCTCTATATTCAATTTCTCCATTAGGCAATTCTACTTTATAATTAAATACGTTTGCATTTGTTGAAGAACCTATTATTGAACCTCCCTTTGGAAGAATACCAGAAGCATTTTGCCTATTACTTGTACTTAATCGTACAAAGTCGTTTTTTAGTAAACCTCTGTATCCATCAATAAAGCCATAACATTCTATTCCATTGTTTTCTGCAGTCTTTATAATAGCTCTTATAACTGCATTAAACCCTGAAACATCTCCACCATTTGCAAGTATTGCAACCTTTTTTAACATCATGTTTTCCTCCTTAAGTTTCCTAAAACTCGTATCTATTGTTTTTTATACATTACTATTATACCAAAAAATCAATAAAATACAATATTTTATTGATTTTTTTGCCTTTTTTAGTATATAAAAGCTTCATATTAATTGCATTATTACACTACATATTAATGTTTTTATAATCGCTTTGCATGCTAATATATACACATACAGTTTTATTCCAATTTTATTTATCTCCTCATATTTATCCTGTAATAGATTTATTTCCTTGTCTTCAGCACATCTTGTACTATTCATATACTCTTTTGCTAAGTAAGGAGCTTTTGTCATTGCATCAATTTCTATAAAGCTCCTTACAGTAAAATAGATGTTTCCAGAAAGCATTTGTGCAGTTAATAAAATATACATTATATTTTTATCTACAATTCTAAATATAGATAGAATACATACTGCTAGAAAAAACAATATATAAAAATTTGAATATATAAAATTGAATTTTAATATTTTTTTATTTTGTATAGAATGAATGCATTCATGAGCTATAGTTTGGATTCTTGTGCAACTATCTTGTATATTACCAATTATTATTTTATTTGGCATAACCATATACAGACTTGTTGCTGTATTTTCTTCTTTTTCTATTTTTGTAGTCTCATTTCCTAATCTGCTCAAGATTTCTTTACAAACCTTTTCATTTTCTGGGAATTTATCTGTAATTATTTTAAGATCCTTACTATATCCAACTTCCTTTATTTTATTAATATCTTTAAATTTTATATCTAAACCTATTGTTAATAATATAATTGTTAATATTAAACTTGCTATAATCCAAACCATATTTTCCTCCATTTTATTATTTAATTAATATACCAATAAATTTTCTGTGCAATGTTTTAGTTTGAAATTTTTCTATTATATAAAAAAGAGCACAACAAAACATGTGCTCTTTTTAGCTTACAAAATATCTTTTACAGCTTCTGCTATTATTTTATTTACATCCGCAATTAAAACATTGAATCTCATTTCTGCGTCAAAATATTTTTTTATTTTTTCGTCTTCTATCAACTTCATATATTTTTCTTGTAATTCATCAATTTGGGCAGAATCTTCTTTCTTTCCCTGCATTGCTTGTAATTGAGTTTCATATCTTAACTTTTCGAAATCAGCTAAAGCTTGCTTTTTTTCTTCATTTGATGCAATTTCTTTCTTTATTTTTGCAAATTCAACATATTCATTAGACTCTTTTATTTCTCTTGCTAAATTATTTGCTGTATCATATATATTCAAAATAAATCCCTCTTTCTATGCATATGCATGTTTCTTTTTGAAACTTAATAAATTTGTAATTTCTTTTTGAGTATTTTCTGCTTTTTGAGCTTTCTTTGCTTTTTCTTGTAGCATCTGTTCTGCTTGTCTTTCTGCTACCGTTTGACATATTGCCTTTTCATATGTAAAATGTGTATCTTGTGCAATTTTTTCCCAGTTGAAGTTCTCTTTTACCTTCTGTCTTGCTTTCTTAGACACATTATCTGCTAATTGGTGATCATATAATAGTGCTAGCACAGAATCTGCAATTGAGTTAGGATTTCCTGCGTAACTCTTCATTCCATCTACTCCATGTTCTATTATCTCACCCAATCCGCCAGTATCAGAAACAACAGTAGGAACACCCGCAAGCATAGACTCTAATGCAACTATTCCAAATGGTTCATATGTACTTGGAAATACAGATACATCAGCACATTTATACATTTTTTGGACTTTTTTAGAATCTAAATAGCCTGTAAAATAAACTTTATCATTTAATCCCATGCTATTAGCTTGTGCCCTAAGTTCATCTATCATTCCGCCTTTTCCTGCAATAACCAATTTAGAATCATGATAATTCTCTAATATTTTAGGCATTGCAGATATCAAATGTTGAACACCTTTTTCATATACTAATCTTCCAACGTAAAGAATAATCTTTTCATTATCCATTGCGTATTGTCTTCTAAAATCATAATCTCTATCTATTCCCACAAAATTGTTCAAATTAACTCCATTTGGAATAACATTGATTTTATCAAATGGCAATCCAAAAGATCTCTGAATATCGTTTTTCATAAAATTGCTATTAACAATAACTTCTGTTGCTTCATATGTTAATAGCCATTCTGTATCATTAATATATCTTTGTGTGTCATCATGAATTCCACTATTTCTGCCAGCTTCTGTAGCATGAATGGTTGCTACAACAGGTATGCCAAATGAATTTTTTAATGTTTTAGCTGCATATGCAACTAACCAATCATGGGCATGTATTACGTCAAATCCACCTTCTTTGTTTATAATTTCAGTAGCCTTTGAAATAAGGTTAAAGTTTAATTGCATAATCCAGTCTATAAAATTGTTTGGACGAATCATATAATTATCAACTCTATAAACATTTACTCCCTTGTCGTTTTCATATTCTGGAATATTCGTTCCGTCCCTATATGTGATAACAGTAACTTCATGTCCATCTTTAATTAATCTTTTAGATAAATCATGAACAACTCTTGCAATTCCTCCTACTATTCTAGGTGGATACTCCCATGTTAACATCAATATCTTCATTTGATATTTCTCCCTTCAAAATAATTTTCTTTCGTATAAATTATATGCTTAAATAGCTTTGTTTTGCATAAAATGTTTAACTAGCAGAATTAGAATTTATTAATTGTTATAAACGCATAAACTTACTTCGTATATTTTATACAAAAAAAATACAAATGTAAACAATTTTTGATAAATTTTTTAATTATTTTGAAAATTTTAATAGGACGTCTTGCTTAGCTTTAAAACCTCAGCTATGTGTAAGAACGTCCCTATTGTTTAAAATCTACATTACATAGAATAATATGCAGAAGAACTGTAAAATACTGCCTAACAAAATTAACAAATGAAATATAGAATGTCTATACTTCTTAGTTCTGCCTAATCCATAAAATATTGCCCCTATTGTGTAAGCAATTCCTCCTGCGACTAAAAATATAGTTCCAGTAACTCCCAGTAATTTAGGTAAAAGCGGTGCCTTTATTATTATGCACCAACCCATTGCTAAATAACATATCATAGAAAATACTTTATATCTTTTTAAGTCGATTGCATTTAATACCATTCCTAAAATTGCGGCAGCCCAAATAACTCCAAACATTGTCCATCCCAAAGCAGTATTATATTTTCTAAAAGTGCATAATGCAAATGGAGTATATGAACCTGCAATTAACAAATAAATCGTACAATGATCAATTACTTGAAACACTTTTTTTGCTTTTAACTTTGGACTCAATCCATGATATATACTAGACATTGTGTACAACAAAATCATTGTTGCTCCATATATTGCTCCTGAAACCACACCATAAACATTGTTGTGTATTGCTGCAAATATCACACATAAAACAGTTGCTGCAATTCCAAAGCTTCCTCCAACTATATGAGAAACCATATTAAATATCTCTTCGCCTTTTGTATATGTTGGCAATATTCTATCATCTAATTTTATTCTATTCATAATATTAGCCTCCTTACACTATTTATTATTTTGATATTTTTCTTATACACATTCTTTTGTTTTTATAATCTTTTCAATTTCCTTAAATCTCTTTATTTTAGCTGTTGACGTTTTTATCATAGGTTCATCCGTTATTATAAGCTTTTTTATATGTTTATATGTAGTTAGTCCAGAATTAATTTTCTTAACATCTTGCCATATCTTATTTTTTAATTCTTCCTCAGAAATTCCACTAAACATATCTTTAACATAATCTTTATTATATACAATCTTAACAGAAACCACTAAATCATTATCCTTTGGTAATCCAAACACCATGCTCTCTTCAACATATGGCAACTTATTTACAAGTGCTTCTAGTTCCTCTGGAAATACATTTTTTCCATTTTTTAATACAATAACATTTTTCTTTCTGCCTGTTATAAAAATATATCCATCTTTATCCTTATAGCCTAAATCTCCTGTATAAAACCATCCGTCTCTCAAAACTTCATTTGTTGCCTCTTCATTTTCGTAATATCCAAGCATTATATTTGGACCTTTAGCTATTATTTCTCCTATTCCTTTTTCATCTGGATTATCTATCTTAATTTCTACTCCAGACATTGGATATCCTATTGAGCCATATCTTATACATTTCTCGTTTTCAGCAGTTAGTACTGGCGATGTTTCTGTTAATCCATACCCTTGAATTGTAAGAATTCCAAAATCATTAAATCCTTTGGCAACATTTTTTTCTATGGCAGAAGCTCCACTTACTATAAATCTTAAATTTCCGCCAAGATTATCTATTATACTCTTAAAAAGCTTTCTTCTTATATCTATTCCAAATTTTAATAAAAAGTTACTTATGGCTGTTGCAATTTTTATCGTTTTTGTTTTGCCTTGTTTTTCTATTTCCTTTGTTATTTTTTTATACATGGCCTCTAATAATAGTGGAACACAAACAAAAACTGAAACTTTATATTCTTTCAAATTCTGAGCAATATATCTTATTCCATCACAAAATACGTTTGTAGCACCGTTATTTAAAAATAATAATATTCCTGTTGAACCAAATGTGTGATGAAAAGGTAAGAATGCCATATTTATATCTGTATCATATATTTTTTCCGCCTTATTTAGTGCTGTTATATTTGATGCAATATTTTTGTGAGAAAGCATGACTGCTTTGGATGCAGATGTAGTTCCTGATGTAAATATTAAAATACTCATTTCTTCATTATTAATTTTGCTTTTTAGATACCTTTCATCCCCTTTTGTTAATGCCTGCTCTCCTTCTATAATTATATTTTGTAAGCTTTCAAAATCTTCTGGTAATTCAATATTATCCATGCAAATAAAAGTTGAAAGCTTGCATATTCCTCTATCTTTAATAGATTTTATAACATCTAAATACTCGCCTGCAAATATAATAGCATCAGCGTAACTTCTTTGTAATAGTGATTCAATTTCTTGTTCCGGTAAACCTTTATCTAGCGGGATAACTACTCCAACTCCATTTACAACTGCTAAATATGATAATATCCATTCATATCTATTTTTACCAATTATTGCAATTCTTTTTCCTTTTAATTGTCTTGCTATCAAACCTGTCCCTAGTGATTTGATATCTTCTCCAAATTTCTTATAGGTAATATCTATGTAATTATTTTTTCCATCTATTACTCTTTTAATCTTAAAAGCAATATTTTCTGGATATTTGTTAATTGCCTCATCTACAACTTCTCTAATATTTTCATATTCTTTTGTAGAATATATCTCATTTTTTTTATATTTGTTCATTCTCATTATTTCCTTTCGAATTTAATGAGCTTAGAATAACATATATCTTAACTTTAATCAATTTACTTGACCATTCGTTCAATATTGAATCATCCCGCAAAGCTAGCATAACCAACATCATTTTCTTTTAACAATTTTATTATTTGTTCTATATTTTCTGGAGTTTTTTCCTTTAATTTTATATTTATTTTATGTCCTCCATTTGTAAGTTCATGATATGGTGCCTCTACCTTTATTTTGTTTTCATTTTGTATGTCATCATTTTCTGATATATAAAACGAATTTGTGTATGCTTTTTTATCTGTTATTCCTTTTAGTTCTCCATAAATAGATTTATCTAATGTCATAAATTCTTCTGCAAGTTTTGTATCTTCCACTCCCATCAAATTGAAGTTCAAACTATATTTATTACTATATTCATCTACTTTATTTTTCATAAATCCTATTATCTGTAATCCTAATTTTTGGGTTTCTTTGCTACTTGAATGACTTTTCCCTGTGAGTGCAATCAAACATTCCTCCAACCCTAAAAATCCAATAATCATAGTACCTTGCTTTATTACTTTACGTATTCTATCTTCCTCTTTTGCTTTTTCACCGTCTAACCATATTCCCTGCCCAATAAAAAATGGAAAGTCTGCTGCTTTTTTATTTCCTTGTTTCTCGAATCTATCTAAAAGCTGATCTTTTACTAAATCTAGTTTTTCTTCTAATTCATTAAAGAATGGTTCATAATTTTTTTCCTGATTCTCACCTTTTTCCTTATTTAACATCTCACTATTTTTTATTGCAATTCTTGGTAGATTTATTGTTGTATATGAAAGCACTCCTCTACGTGCACTCATTGCTTTATCGTCATCAATCACATTATCTATCACCCTCATATTCGAAGCATTATATGCAACTTCTGTATCTGGATTTTGCTTTTTATAATATTTTTTGTTATATTTCGAATCTAAAAAGCTAAAATTAGGATACATTTTTCTACTTGCAACTTCCAACGCCTTCTTGTATAAATCATAATTTACATCTTCTTTGTTATAATTTATTCCTTCTTTTACTTTAAATATAACAACTGGGGAAACAGGATTCTCTTTATCTCCTATTCCAAAATCTATTGTGTCAAGTATTTTATCTGTAATCATTCTTCCTTCTGGAGATGTATCTGTTCCTATGTTTATTGTTGGATAAAGTTTTTCTTTGCCACTGTTTGTATCTATAACATTTATATTATGCATAAATGCTTCCATTGCTTGCATAGTCTCTTTTTCCGTCTTTTTTATTGCAGAATCATATGCTATTTTGAATACTCTTTGAAGTTGAGTCGACTCTCTAGAATATTTATTAAAAATATTTATATCAAATTCAATTGACTCTAACCTTTCTATTTCTCTTTCAATTCCATTTGTAGCCGCAAACTTGTCCAAATCAGTATATGCTAAAATGTCATCAATTGTCTGCTTAAATTTCTTTTTAAATGTATACAGTACACCGCGGCTCATATAGTAATCAAAAACAGGAATTGCTTGACAACCATGTTGTTCTTTTTGATTTAGATTTATTACCAATACTGCAAGAGCCGTGTACGACATTATGTCTTTGGGCTCTCTTATGTGTAGATTTCTAGAGTTAAATCCCTCATCATAAATTTTAGGTAGATTTATTTGTGATGATGTAGTAGTTCCAAGTGGCATGTAGTTTAGGTCGTGTATGTGTATTTCTCCTGTTTCTTGTGCATTTGCAACTTTCTTTTTCATCATATAAGATTTTGCAAATTCCTTCGATATAGTGCTACCATAGTCAACCATCATTTCCATCGGACTTATAACACTTCCATCTTGTTTTTCTTTCTTTAGACTAAGACTCTCTAATGCTTTCAAGAATTTGTGCTGTTTCTTTTCATCCCAGAACAATTTTCTAGATTGAGCCCTTCTTTCTCTGTATTCTGCAAAAGAATAAAATACATCTATATATCCTTCCTGTTTTAGATGTTTTTCAATTAAGTCTTGAATATCTTCGATTTTTATTTTCTGCGAATCCATTTTTTGAATTTCTTCAATTACCAAATTATACACTTTGTTTATGTCTTGTTCTGAATATTTTGGAATTTCTTCTTCTTGATTAACACTATCAAAACCTTTTTTTATTGCAAGAGCAATTTTGCTTCCATCAAAGTCTACTTTTTTTCCATCTCTTTTTATTACTTTAATATTTTCAAACATATTCTTCATCTACCTCTTTATTTAGGCATATTCTATAACAAAAAGTTCCCAAAATCAAGTAATATTTCTTCTTTCTATATTTGACTATTTTATGTTTATTTTCAAATTGGCAATTTCTTCTTTTCAAGTAATATTTTTCTCCCACTTTAATATAATTTCTATATCTACTATACACATCTTAGGGGTGATTTTCTTGTTAGTAAAATCTTTAAAGCTGAATTTCATAAAAAAGTTACTGTTTTTTTCTCTTGTAATTATTCTAGCTGGATTAATCTTATGTTTTAGCTTTTTTATTAGTAATAAGAAAGCTTCTTCTTTGGAAAATATTTTTAATTCAGATGTAAATAGCGAAAATTTTTTAAATCAAATTTCAAATATATCTGTCGAAGAAATTGCAGATGACGCCAAAAAGGATTCAAAATCTTATATCAAATGGGTGGACTTCAAGGCGTCGGCATCAGTACTAACAAAGCTTGCTAATTTAGACATTTCTTCACACAACGACCCTAATTCTAATGTAAAGTATAATTGGATTGAACTCATGGCTTTTTTAGGAACAAAGTATGGTGGAGATTTGAACAAGTTCAATCAAACTGATTTAGACAAATTAACAAAAGAGGTTCAAGCTGGTAAATCCGTTTCCGAACTTGCTTCTAATATGAAATTATATAATTATTTTTATGAAAGCTATGATGCAATTTTTCATGAATTCATCGGCACCTTCGAAGTTGCTTCTAAAGATGAAAATGGAAATGTTTCTTACACCACAAAATATGGTTTAAAAGCTTGCCTTCCAATAGCAAAGAACTACAGTTTCAGTCACTACAAAGATTTTGGTTCTTCTCGTTCTTATGGCTACAAAAGAGTTCATCTTGGAAATGACTTATTGCGGAAGCATTGGAACTCCTATTATTGCCGTAGAATCTGGTTATGTTGAGGCTCTTGGCTGGAACCAATATGGTGGCTGGCGTGTTGGAATTAGAAGTTTCGACGGCAAAAGATATTATTACTACGCCCATCTTAGAAAAGATCACCCCTATTCAAAAGATTTATCTGAAGGTCAAATAGTAAATGCTGGCGATGTTATTGGCTATCTTGGAATGACCGGTTATAGCAGTCACGAAAATGTTAATAATATCAACATTCCTCATCTTCACTTTGGAATGCAGTTAATTTTTAATGAAGTTCAAAAAGACGGTTATAATCAAATTTGGATAGATGTTTATGAAATAATAGAATTTTTAAGGAAGAATAGCTCTAGTGTTTACATGGCTTATCCCGATTCAAAAGATTATGAGCGAAAAGTCGATATGATGCAGATTGATTAAGATATGATGCAGATTGATTAAGATATATTGATTTTTCAAAGTTTGTACTGTATAATTTTGCTTATGAAAGAGTTAATTATTGAAAATAAAGATGATAATAAAAAATTAAATACTGTTATTTTAAAGGCATTTCCAAACCTGAATGTAAATGCCCTTTATAAAGCATTGCGTAAAAAAGATATTAGAATTAATGGTGCAAGAGTTAATGAAAATGTTTTAGTACATTCTGGAGATAATGTTAAGATTTTCATTGCTGATGACATTTTATTAGGTTCTTCTAATGCTGGTATTTTAGATACACAAAAAAATATTGAAAAAGTATTTGAAGATGAAAATATTCTTGTAATAGATAAACCTTCTGGAATTGAAGCCTGCGGAGAAAACTCTGTAACAGAACTGCTAGAAAAAGAGTATGGTACATTCATCAGTCCATGTCATAGATTAGACAGAAACACTTCTGGCTTGATGTTATTTGCTAAGAATCAAGCCTCACTTGATATTCTATTTGATAAGTTCAAAAATCATGAAACAGAAAAACATTATTTGTGTAGAGTTTATGGTGTTCCACGTGAAAAACACAGAATTTTAAAAAGCTATCTGTTTAAAGATAATAAAAAGTCCATGGTTTATATTAGTGATTTACCAAAGAAAGGCTATGTTGAAATTAATACAGAATACTTTGTAAAATCGTTCAATTCGAAAGAAAACACTAGTATTTTAGAAGTAATTCTTCACACAGGCAAAACTCATCAAATAAGAGCACATCTAGCACATATTGGCTACCCTATAATTGGTG
>OIYO01000295.1_pt1 | contig 47043 bp, 37 predicted proteins | sample 1588191 | NCBI WGS metagenome assembly OIYO01 (sample SAMN03283275) | human gut metagenome | biome: human-associated habitat; material: feces | host: Homo sapiens | place: Peru | collected 2012 | reverse complement strand
GCAGGCAGCGAAGCGTCCCTGCCAGTAACTTTGCGCATCCGCAGATGCGCCCCCAAGCGGCTTTTCTCACCCTTCGCACATTGTAGCGCCAAATGGGCGCGACCACATAGCCGCTCCACCACACCTTGCCCTTGCTCCCCCTCCAAACGGATACCCAAACCCCAAAGGATACAAGAAAAACCAGCGGCACAAAACCGCTGGTTTTTTCGTCACCGGAAATATTCACTTTTTCAGCTCCGCCAGATGAATCCGCAGGAACATCAGCACGTTCGCCACAAACTCGCACGTCGTGGGGCGCGGTTCATGCGGCGCGGGATTCCGCCCCGACAGGGCGCAGTAAAGCGGAATGTTCTGCTCCTGCCACGATTGGTTGATGGCAGTGCGAATTGCGCGTTCTACCGCCAGCGGCGACGTGCTGTACCGCCGCGCAACGGTCGGGTAGACTTCCATCGTCATGCAGCGCGTCTCAATGGGCTGGCACAGGAGATACAGAATCGCATCCACAAGATAGTAGAAGCCGGACAGGCGCGCAGGCACGCCGAGAGACGACAGCAGACTGGAAATCTCCCACTGCGTCGGGATTTGCGATTTCGGCAGGGGCAGCTGAGGCGGCTTCGGGCGGGCAGATGCAGTGGACGACGACACGGAAGGCATGGGCTGTGCGGGTCGAATGGCTTGCGCTGTCTGCGCGCCCTGCACCGCTCCGCCAAGCGGGATGAGCGGAATTGCCTGCTGTATAGGAAACCCGTCCACCTCCGACGCCACCAGGCAGTACACCGGCGCGAAGTTCGGGCTTGCGGCGGGTACAGCGCGGACGCTTACAACTCGGCAGGATGAGAAATTGACGGTTTCTGGCGCAGGGCGTTTCGCATCATCCACGGGGAAGAACCTCCTTTAAAATCGACGGTAAAAAATGGAAATAAGAATTCAACAAAACAAACGCAAGGAGAAACGGAACTTTCAAATTGCTGCTGCCTGACGTCCGACTACACAATAAGAAGTATTCACGCTTCTATTCTATCACGGATGAGAGAAAAAGAAAAGTGCTGAATGTAAAAAAACACGGATTTTTTTGCAGAAAAACACAAGAAGTACAATTGAATACAGCTGAGATACAAAGGTTACATGGAAAGCCGCTAAATACAGAAAGAAATTACATGGCGGTGCGTGTGGTGGAGACAGGCAGTCGGACAGTCTGATCGCGCCCACTTGGCGCGACAATGCTGAGCAAGTCGAAAGCGGATGCGTCTGCGGACATGCGATTGCGTTGAACTCTTTCCCTTGCTTCTGCCGCGTGCGGCTTCTCATGGCTCATTCCTCATATCCTCGCTTCTCTGCAATATTTGCCCCATTTCCAGAAATAAAGTCGGCAAAATTCGGTTTTTTTTGCATTTTTATCGGATTCCACTTGCAAATTACCCTCCTTTCCCGTATAATGAAGCGGGACTATATCGGCGTGGTCGGGCGCGCCGCATGAACAGAGAAGAAGGGAATCGTCATGCAGGACATGCAGGATATGATCGACCGCCTGAATCAGTCGGGCAAACGCCTGAGCAAGGGTCATCGGAAGATCGCACAGTATATCGTCGAGCATTATGATAAGGCGGTGTTCATGACCGCCAGCCGCCTGGGCGAGAGCGTGGGCGTGAGCGAATCCACCGTCGTGCGTTTTGCGGCGGCAATGGGGTATGAGGGCTATCCGCAGCTCCAGCGCTCGCTGCAGGAGCTTGTCAGCCATCGCTTGACGGCGAATCAGCGCTTCGAGATGGCGACGGAGCTTGACCCGTCGGCGGCGCTGACGACGGTGCTGAAGAGCGACATGCAGAACCTCCGCAACACCTTGGAACAGGTTGAACAGCAGGTGTTCGACGAGGTGGTGCAGCGGCTGCTGAACGCCAATGCCGTGTATGTCATGGGCTTGCGGTCAGCGGCGCCGCTGGCGCAGTTCATGGGGTATTATTTGAATTATATTTTTGACAATGTGCATCTGGTATCCTCCGGCGCGACGGATGTGTTCGAGGAAATCATCAAGCTGCGGGAGAATGATGTGCTGATTGGCATTTCCTTCCCGCGCTACTCGACGCGGACGCTGGAGGCGATGCGGTTCGCGAAGCGGTGCGGGGCGCAGGTGGTGGCGATTACGGACGGCCCGATGTCGCCGCTGGCGGAAATTGCGGATTTGTCGCTGACCGCACGGACGGATATGGCGTCGTTTGTGGATTCGCTCGCCGCACCGCTGAGCCTGATTAACGCCCTGCTGGTGACGCTGGGGCTGCACCGCAAGCAGGCGCTGAGCCAGCATTTCAAGCAGCTGGAATCCATTTGGGAGACGTACGAAGTGTATTTGGAGGAAGAAGGCCATGGGGATGTCCGTTCCTGAACGCCGGGTGATTGTGGTTGGCGGCGGTGCGGCGGGGATGATGGCATCCATCTTCGCGGGCAAAGCGGGCGCGCGCGTGACGCTGCTGGAACGCGGCGAAAAGCTGGGCAAGAAGGTGTACATCACCGGGAAAGGTCGCTGCAACGTCACCAATGACTGCACGATGGATGAGTTCCTGTGCGAAGTGGCGCGGAATCCGCGGTTCTTGTACAGTGCACTGTCGTTTTTCTCGCCGCAGGACATGATGCGATTGCTGGAAGACGCGGGATGCCCGGTGGTGGTGCAGCGCGGGCGGCGCGTTTTTCCGGCGACGGAGAAAGCGAGCGACGTGACGCGGACGCTGGCGCGGCTGATGCAGCAAAGCGGCGTTGAAGTGCGCTGCGGCAGCCGGGTGCAGGCGCTGATGACGGAGACGGCGGAGGACGGCGCGGCGCATGTAACCGGCGTTCGCCTGATGGACGGCACGGCGCTCCCGGCGGAGCGGGTGATTCTGGCGACGGGCGGCTTATCGTGTCCGCTGACGGGCTCGACGGGCGACGGCTATCGGCTGGCGGAGAGCGTCGGGCACACGACGACCCCGCGCATGGGCGTCCTCTCCGCGATCGAAACGGATTGCGACTGGTGCGGACGCTTGCAGGGGCTGGCGCTCAAGAATGTCACCCTGACGCTGAAAAAAGGCAAGAAGGTGCTGTATTCGGATCTGGGCGAGATGCTGTTCACGCATTTCGGTATTTCCGGGCCGCTGACGCTCACGATGTCCTGCCACTTGCCGGAAAATCTGGCGGAGGCGAACGTGACGCTGGACTTGAAGCCGGGCTTGACGGCGCAGCAGCTTGATGCACGGCTTCAGCGCGAATTGGCGGAGGACAGCCGCCGTCAGCTGCGGAACGTACTGCCCCACCTGCTGCCAGCAAGTTTTGCGGAGATTTTCCCGGAGCTTTGCGGCGTGGACGGGAGCAAGGTCTGCGCGCAGGTGACGAAAGAAGAGCGTGAGAAGCTCGTGTCCGCCCTCAAGGCGCTGCCGATTCCGCTGAAAAAATTAGCGCCCATCGAGGAAGCCATCGTCACCCGCGGCGGCGTGAATGTGCGTGAAATCGATCCGGCGACGATGGAGAGCAGGAAAGTCAGCGGGCTGTATTTCGCCGGGGAAGTGATTGACGTGGACGCGCACACGGGCGGCTACAACCTGCAAATCGCATGGGCAACAGGCGCGCTGGCGGGTCAGAGCGCGGGCGAAGAAGAAATAGAAGCAATATAAAAATACTGGGGAGATTGAGACCATTGCATTATATCGTGGTAGACCTTGAGTGGAATCAGCCGATGTCGTTTGACAGCTCGGTATTCCGGCAGGTCGGGGATCGGCTCGTGTTCGAGATGATTCAAATCGGCGCGGTGAAGGTGGACGACAAATATCAGGTGGTGGACAGCATTTCCATCCCGATTCGTCCGCAGTATTATGTGAAGATTCATCCGCGCATTCGCAAGATGACGCAGCTGGGCGCGGAGGAACTGGCGGATGCGCCGACGTTCTTGGACGCGATGGCGCAGTTCACGGCGTGGTGCGGCGAGGAATACACGCTGTTGACGTGGGGCTGCGACGACATCAGCGTCTGGAAGCAGAACATGGACTTTTTCGGCTGCACCGAGCCGATGCCGCCGATTTGCGACATTCAGCGCCTGTTCTCAGATGTCAATGGCTGTCGTGACCGCAAGGGCTTGAAGGTCGCCATGGAGATGCTCGGCATTGAGCCGGACGCCGCCCGCTACTTCCACAATGCCCTGCACGACGCGTACTACACGGCGCTGGTGTTCGCGCGTCTGCCGCAGCCGGAGGATGTGCTGAAGTACCCGCAGAAGCCGCGTCCGCTCATCCACACAGACAAGCGTGAGCGCGCTGGCGGCGAGACGTTCGGCACGGTGAACGAGGCGTTCGCGAGCGATTTCGCCCGCGTGCCGCGCTGCCCCGTGTGCGGGAAGAAGATGAAGTTAGAGGACGGCGCATACGTCCGGCAGGCGGCGGACAAGTATATCAGCATTGCAAAGTGCCCGCAGCATGGGAATATGCTGATTCGCGTCCGCCTGCGCCTGGAATCGGACGGGCAGAAGCGGCTGACGATGACGGCGGCGAAGGCGTCTCCGTCGAATTTGGCGTATGTGCATACGAAGCGGCTGCAGATGATGCAGCGGGACGCAGCGTATGAGGAGAAGCATGGCAAGCCGGTGGATTTGGAGGCGGAGCTGGAAAAGGCGGATAGGACGTCGATGCCGTTTGAGGAATAATTATTTATTCCATCCAGCAAACTAAAAAAACTTCCAATGGAACACAAGCCGCATCCGAAGGGGGCGAAGGAGTCCAGAGGGCGATCGCCCTTTGGAAACCTTCGGTGCGTACGCTCCCATACCTGATTTTTTCCGCGGCTTTTCCAAGCGGGAAGGAAGCACATTTGTCGAAGGGAAATGCGCTTTTGACGCGGAATCAACCATAAACCACATGAAAAACAAAAACACCATTGCCCAAACGGGCATTTTGTGCTATACTGAAAGGGGATAAAGTGGGTAGGCTATGCCGCTTTACCCTCAGGAAAGTGAGGTATTTCATATGAAGACGAATTGTGTCATCACCATCGGCAGACAGTTTGGTTCGGGCGGACGCTATGTCGGACGGATGCTCGCGGAAAAGCTCGGTATCCCGTTCTACGATAAGGAACTTTTGTCCGAAGCTGCCAAGCAGAGCGGCATCTGCGAAGAAATCTTCGAGGATCACGACGAAAAGCCGACCCGCTCCCTGCTCTTCAATCTCGTCACCGGGATGCAGGTGCATGGCGACGCCGGTTCGTACTATATGGACATGCCGCTGAACCATAAGATTTTCCTCGCGCAGTTCGATGCCATCCGCTCGATTGCCGATAAGGGCCCGTGCGTCATCGTCGGCCGCTGCGCGGACTATGTGCTCAAGGATCGCCCGAATACCATCAGCGTGTTCGTGAAGGCGGAAATGCAGAGCAAGGTGGAACGCGCCGTGAAGTACTACGGCGTTGACCCGCAGAAGGCGGAGGATCGCATCCGCAAGGCGGATAAGCAGCGCGCTTCCTACTATAATTATTATGCTACCGCAACGTGGGGCGACGTGAATAACTACGACCTGTGTGTGGACACGGGCAAGCTCGGTGTGGAGGGCACGGTTGAGCTCATCGCCCGCTTTGTCGAACTGCGGCAGGCAATGCTGGAAGCGAAGAAGTGAGCATGAGCAAAAACCTGCGCCGCGCTGCGCTGCTGGTGCTGATGACGATGCTCGTGTGCGCAGTCGCGTGGGCATCTGGCGATATTGACTGGGATACGCCTGCCGCCGGGCAGAATTTGTCCGGGAATGCGGCGGTTGAGATGCTGAAAGACTACATCCGGCGCGTCAATGAGACGCTTGCTTCCTCCGGCGCGGGGAAAATTGATCCGTGCTATGAACTGTACCCGACGTTCGCCAGCCTTGGCTTGGACGGCGCGGAATTCGCCCAGCACGCCGAAATCACCGTGAACATGAACGCGACGGGCATCACCAGCCTTGTCCTGCGCATGGACAACCTGACGAACTTCGCCCTCATCGGCGGCGCACTGGTGCAGCAGACCAGCCCGAACAGCATCACGCTGGACGAGGCGGTTTCGGCGGTGCAGGCGTATGTGCGCAAGGTGCAGGAGAGCAACGGCAACGGCGTGGTAGAGTCCTTCGAGGAACAGCCGATTCTCTCGCAGGGGACGCAGACGCGCCTGTATGGGGCATACTACCCGAACCAGTACCACGACAACGCGAACTGGATGCAGCTGACGATTATTTTCCCCCAGCCGGGAAGTGTGGACGGCGGTCTGCTGCTGAACAACGATGCCGGCCCGACTGCAACCCCTGACCCTGACGGCGACGAAATCAGCGGCTATTTCCCCTTTGACGGCTTTCAGGACAGCCATTTGGAGGTCTTTGTGACCCCGACGCCCGAACCGGATTCGGCGGCGATGGAGCCGTGAAAAATGGGCGGAAATGAGGAACAGCTATGGCGAGAAAATGCACAGAATATCACTACTTTCAGCACACTTATTGGGATGCAATGGCGCGGTACAACTGGACGCGCTGTCCGCACTGCGGGAAGCTGTGCAAACCGAGCAGATTCAAAGCGGCTACTGTGCTCGTGCCGATTGAGTTTGTCATCTTCGTGGTGTACATTTTTTTCCGTAACAGCATGAATGATGCCATCGGGTGGTTTGCTGCCTGGTTGCTGTTTGTGCTGCTGCTGTTTCTCCCACAGTACATCTATGTGCGGTTCTTCATGCCGTATGAGACGCTTTCGGAGGATGAAACGCGGAAGTTCCGCGAGCTGCAGAAAAATTGATAATTTGAGCGGCCGCCTTGGGAGCGATTCCGGGCAGCCGCTTTTTGGTGCGCAAAACCGCTGATTCCGGTGCAAAAATCACGCGTTCACAGATTTGTCAAACCGAGTTTACAGAAAAGATGAAAAAAATTCCCGCGAACCCCTTGACAAAGTGACTTGACGGGGGTATATTATGTCGTGTGATTAGCACTCGACAACGGTGAGTGCTAACAGCACAGACCAGCATGGTTCACGGAGAGGAGGGATTGGTCATGATGATGGATGAACGGAAGTTCAGAATCCTGCAAGCCATCATTGACGACTACATCCTCACCGCTGTGCCGGTGGGGTCAAGAACCATCTCGAAGAAATACGACATGGGCTTGTCCTCCGCGACCATCCGCAATGAGATGAGCGATCTGGAGGAACTGGGCTACCTTGATCAGCCGCATGTCTCCGCGGGACGCATCCCGTCCGCAAAAGCGTATCGGCTCTATGTCGATCAGCTGCTGAACACGGGGCGCATTCCGTCGGATAGCGACGCGGCGGTTAGGGGGCATTTTCTGGGGCGGATGCACCAAATGGAGGACGTGATAGACCACGCCGCACAGGTGCTTTCCTCCCTGACAAGCTACACCGCCGTGGTACTGCCGCCGACGGGGAAAATGCCGAAGATTCGCACGATTCAGCTCGTACCGGTGTCGGATACATCCGCGCTGGTCGTCATCGTGACGGATATGGGCATTGTCCGCGATCAGGTGGTGCAGGTGGCAAGCGACCTTGACAGTGACGCGCTCTACGCCATCAGCAAAACGCTGACCGAACGCCTTCAGGGGCTGACACTCCATGAAGCGGTGGCGCAGATGCCGCAGCTGATGCAGGGAATGCACGAGAACGAGCGTCTCCTGCAGGGCTTGGGCAAGGCGCTGGGGCAGCAGGACGAAATGACGCACCCGCATGTAGCAGTCGGCGGCACGAGCAACATGCTCGCGTATCCCGAATACAGCGACATGGAAAAGGCGCGGTCGTTCCTCAGCCTGATGGAAACGCGCGACCGTCTGGCGGACATCATCAGTCAGAAGGGCGAGATGGCGTTCACCGTCCGCATCGGCCCGGAAACGGGCGTGCCGGAAATGGCGGACTGCTCCATCGTCACCGCGACGTACTCTACCGGCTCCGGCCGGCAGGGGACAATCGGCGTGATTGGCCCGACGCGAATGCGGTACAGCCGGGTGCTGTCCGTCATGAACACGATGGGTCAGCAGTTGTCCGAGATGTTTGGCAGTCAGGCGCCGCAGAAAAATGAAAAGCTGGACAAATAGCAATGAAATGGAAGAAAGGCAGAAAGCGACCGATGAATGAGCAGCAGAAAACCCCGAAGCAGCCGGAGGAAGATATGACCCCCGACGTGACAGATCAGGAGCAGCCGGCTGCCGAAGCGCCGCAGGAACCCGCCCCGCAGGCGGATGCTCCGGACGTGGACGCACTCAAGAAGGCCGCTGCCAAGGCGGATGAGTATCTGGCGCTCGCCCAGCGCGTGCAGGCGGACTTCGACAACTTCCGCCGCCGCAACGAAGGCGTCCGCGCGGATGCTTTCGCGGAGGGTCAGCGCAAGGTCGCGACCGCGATGCTCCCCGTGCTGGATAACCTTGAACGTGCGCTGGCTGCCGCAGAGAATGCGGATGCCGACGCCCTCAAAACCGGCGTGGAGATGACGCGCAAGCAGATGGTTGCCGCCTACGAAAAGTTGGGCGTGACACCCATTGACCGCCTCGGCGAAAAGTTTGACCCGAATCTGGAAGAAGCCATCATGCAGGGTACGGCGGATGACGGCGAACCCGGCACGGTGTGCATGGTGCTCCAGAAGGGCTATATGATGGACAAGACCGTTCTCCGTCACGCGATGGTGAAGGTCGTGCCCGATTGACCCCCATTCCTTCAGACAGTTCGGGCGGCAACGCCCACTGCATAAATCAGACAATTTCCCAAACATTCGACATAGATATTGGAGGACAAGATTATGAGCAAGATTATTGGTATTGACCTTGGTACGACGAACAGCTGCGTGGCGGTCATGGAAGGCGGCCAGCCGGTTGTTATCCCGAACGCGGAAGGCGCGCGCACTACGCCGTCTGTCGTGGCTTTCTCCAAGGACGGCGAGCGCATGGTCGGTCAGATCGCAAAGCGTCAGGCCGTGACCAACCCCGACCGTACTGTCATCTCCATCAAGCGTGAGATGGGCACGAACTACAAGGTGAACATCGACGGCAAGTCCTACACCCCTCAGGACATTTCTGCGATGATCCTGACGAAGATGAAGGAAACCGCGGAAGCCTATCTGGGCGAAAAGGTCACGCAGGCGGTCATCACCGTCCCGGCGTACTTCAATGATGCTCAGCGTCAGGCGACCAAGGACGCTGGCCGTATCGCGGGCTTGGAAGTGCTGCGTATCATCAACGAGCCGACGGCTGCTTCTCTGGCGTACGGCCTTGAGAAGGACGGCAACCAGAAGATTCTGGTGTACGACCTTGGCGGCGGCACGTTCGACGTGTCCATCCTCGACATTGGCGATGGCGTGTTTGAAGTGCTTGCCACCAACGGCAACACCCGTCTGGGCGGCGACGACTTCGACCAGCGCATCATCGACTATGTGGCGGATCAGTTCCAGAAGGAAAACGGCATTGACCTGCGCAAGGATCGCGCCGCGAGCCAGCGCCTGAAGCAGGAAGCGGAAAAGGCGAAGATCGACCTGTCCGGCACCACCAGCGCGAACATCAACCTGCCGTTCATTACCGCGGACGCCAACGGCCCGAAGCACCTCGATGTGACTATCACCCGTGCGAAGTTCGAGGAACTGACCGCTGACCTCGTGCAGGCGACCATCACGCCCATGGAAAAGGCTTTGAAGGACGCGGGTCTGACCTACAACGACATCAGCAAGATTATTCTGGTTGGCGGCTCTACCCGTATCCCGGCTGTTCAGGCGGCTGTGAAGCGCGTGACCGGCAAGGAACCCTTCAAGGGCATCAACCCGGACGAGTGCGTGGCTATCGGCGCTGCCATTCAGGGCGGCGTGCTGGGCGGCGAAGTGAAGGACGTGCTGCTGCTGGACGTTACCCCGCTGTCTCTGGGTCTGGAAACCGAAGGCCACATCTTCACGCGCCTGATTGACCGCAACACCACCATCCCGACCAGCAAGTCGCAGGTGTTCTCCACCGCGGCGGATGGTCAGACGACGGTTGAAATCAACGTCCTGCAGGGCGAACGTCAGATGGCATACGACAACAAGTCCTTGGGCCGCTTCCAGCTGACCGGCATTGCGCCCGCGCCCCGTGGCGTGCCGCAGATTGAAGTCACCTTCTCCATCGACGCGAACGGCATCGTGAATGTCTCCGCCAAGGACAAGGCGACCGGCAACGAGCAGAAGATTACCATCACCGCTTCCTCCAACCTGACCGAGGAAGAAATCAACCAGCGCGTCAAGGAAGCTGAGCAGTATGCTGAGCAGGACAAGAAGCGCAAGGAAGAAGTCGAAACCCTCAACCATGCTGACTCCATGATTTACGAGATGGAGAAGCAGCTGCGCGAGAACGGCGACAAGCTGTCCGCGGAAGACAAGGCGACCGTCGAGAGCGAAATCGCGAACTTCAAGAAGGTGCGCGAGGGCAACAACGCGGAAGAAATCAAGAACGCGATGGATGCCTTCACCCAGAAGGTGTACGCCATCTTCGGCAAGCTGTATCAGCAGCAGGGCGGCGAGCAGGGCGCGAACCCCGAACAGCCGCAGGCCGGTACGCAGAACGCGGACGGCACCTATGAGGCGGACGGCGACGTTCACTAAGCAATAACGTTTCCCGTGGGGCGGCACCGGCTGCCCCACGGGAATGCCGCAAATATCCGAGCCGGGAGTGCCGTCCATCGTGCCTCCCGGTATATTTGGGTCAATCGCCCATGCAGGGTTTTGGGGAGACGCGGATGCGGTTTTCCTTGTTCCGATAAAAAACAACTCCGGTAGAGGCGACCGAAGGGGTCAAGGGGGCGACCGCGGACTTCGTCCGTTTCCATTGCCCCCTTGCCGCCTCCGCAGGCGCGATTCCCTTGCTTCTGGAAAAATCTACTTCGATAGATGGATTCCTCATTTGCATGAAAGCAAAGTAAGCAGACCCTGCCATCAGGCAAAAAGCCGGATTATCAATCAGAGGTGAACAAACGTGGCGAACAAGCGCGATTATTACGAAGTGCTGGGTATCGATAAAAACGCGACGGATGAGGACATTAAGCGCGCCTACCGCAAGAAGGCGAAGGAATGCCACCCCGACCTGCACCCCAACGACAAGGAAGCGGAAGCCCGCTTCAAGGAACTGAACGAAGCCAATGAGGTGCTGTCCGACCCGGATAAGCGCGCCCGTTACGACCAGTTTGGCTTTGATGGCCCGGATATGGGCGGCGGCGCGGGCGGCAATCCGTTCGGCGGCATGGATTTCAGCGGCATGGGCGGTATGGGCGACATCTTCGACCAGCTGTTCAACGGCGGCATGGGCGGCAGTGCACAGGCGCGCCGGAATGCCCCTCGGCAGGGCAACGACGTGCGCTATGAATTGCGCCTGACCTTCGAGGAAGCGGCGAAGGGTTGCCATAAATCCGTCGAATTTTACCGCTATGAAAACTGCGCAACCTGCGGCGGCAGCGGCGCAAAGCCCGGCACGCAGCCGCAGACCTGCTCCATGTGCAAAGGCACGGGGCAAATCCGCCAGAGCGGCGGCTGGATGACGACCGTGCGTACCTGCCCGGCTTGCGGCGGCAGCGGCAAGGTCATCAAGGACAAGTGCTCGTCCTGCGGCGGCTCGGGGCGCGTTCGGATGCGCCGGACGCTGGAACTCGATGTCCCCGCTGGTGTGGATGACAATATCGTCCTGAGCAAGCGCGGGCAGGGCGAACCCGGCGCGAACGGCGGCCCGAACGGTGATTTGCTCATTCAGATTACTGTCAAGCCGCACAAGCTCTTCCGCCGCGAGGGCACGAACCTGCGCCTCGAAGTGCCGATTTCCTTCACGCAGGCGGCGCTCGGCGCGGAAATCGATGTCCCGACGCTTGATGGCAGCGTGAAGTACACCATCCCCGAAGGCACGCAGACGGACACCGAGTTCCGCATCCGCGGCAAGGGCATCCAGCAGCTCGGGTCGAACAACAAGGGCGATCTGATTTTCAAGGTGCGCGTGGAAACGCCGCGCCGCCTGACCGAAAAGCAGCGCGAACTGCTCCGCCAGTTCGACGGCGACGACAACGGCAAGCAGTACGACCAGAGAAAGACCTTCATCGACAAGGTGAAGGAGCTGTTCGATAAGTAATAAGAAATCCACCTTCTGTGAGGACGTAATGTCCCCCGGAAGGTGGATTTTTTGCATTTCGATTGCCGGCACCGGGAAGATTTTCCGCCGCAGAAGCGTTCTATAAGCGAAAACCCGCTGGATGGAGGGAACAAGAATGCGGAAAATCCTTGCAATGCTGCTGAGCGTGATGATGCTGCTGACCGCGGCGGTTGCGGAAACGTCTGCCCCCTACGCGCCGGAGACGGTGCTGCCCCTCGTGGCGAACAATCGCCCGTACCGCGACTTTGCGCGCGGCGCGATTTCCTCAAGCGAGGATGCCATTGAACAGGCGAAAGCGTGGCTGTATCTGCCGCTGTTCGTCACGAACTTTGCCGCGAAGTCCGAAGCTGTCGACTGGTCTGCCATGCACGCGGAAGAGGGCTGGTATGTGACGGCGTACATGCGGAACACGTTTGTCTGGCTGCTGATGGATGAGCAGGGGCGCGTGCAGGCGTATGAGTTCGACTTGCTGGGCAATGCCAGCCTGACCTATGACGGCGCACTGCCGGATAACCTTGATGAGGCGATTGCCAGCTACATTCAGCGCTTTGCCGACCTGAACGGCTTTGCGGACGTGGCGGATTATGCCCGCGAGGAAGTGACGACGTTCGGGGATTACGCCGTCGCGGTCACGGTACGGGTGACGCTGGACGGCACACCGTACCGCTTCACGATGCGGTTGGACATGATGGCGTTCACATCGGTGGAGAACGTCAATCTGCACCCGACTGCCGCGCAGACCCAGCGGGACATCCTCCTGCTCATGCGCGACAACTTGGCGGAAAAGGGTGTGGATGTCGCCCAGACGTTCTTCGCCGTTCAGGTGGATGATGCGGACGGCGAAACGAACCTGACGGGCATTGCCTCCTTCCCGGCGGACGCGGCGAGCGACGCGATCCGCGAGCAGTACGGCGAACTGGAACGCTACACGCTGCATTACAGCGGGCGCGCATCGGAAGCGGGCATCGAGCGCGTGGAACTGTCCGACTGGCAGGAGACGACCGCTGTCACGAAGTCGCCCCTGACGCTGTATGCGCTGGTGGACGGCAAATATCTGGTGCCTGACGGCGAACTGGCGGCGGGCACGGCGTATCTTGCGCTGGACAGCATGGATTTGCGGGGCGGAAACGTGATTCCGCTGGAGGGCGTTACCATGCTGACCCGCATCCGCTACGCCCGCGCGGACGGCACGATTGCAGAAAGTTGGGTTTCGGCGGATGAACTGACGGCGGATATCACAACCGAAACACCGAAATCCGAGCCGATTCCGACGCTGGAAAGCTACCAAATCACCCTGAACGGCACGGCGTACACCGCGTTTGCTATCAACAAGGCGGAAAAGGGCTACGATGCTTTCGCGGATATTTCCGGCACGCGGATGACGGTTGTGGATGTGCTGACGAGCGCCGCGCAGGGTGTGATTGCAGAATTTGGCGTGGACGCGTCGGATTTGCTGTGCCGCACCGTGGTGGAATACGGCTACCGCGCCGACAAAGGCTGCTGGCAGGTGGATTTCACGATTCCCCAGCGCGACATGGCGGACGATGCCTACGAGGTGGAAGTGGATGACAAGGACGGCAAAGTGACGGGGATTTGGGGGCCGCAGGATGGGAATGGGTGAAAAGAATGCGGAATTCGGAATGCGGAATAGCGCGCGGAAGAAGTGAATAGGTATTCATCAATACAAAAAAGCGCCTGTGGTGGGCGCTTTTTATTGATGCTATTTTTTGCATAGAGCTGTGCGGTTATCCAGAAAATTTGTCGCTGTGGCGGCGGAACTCCTGCATCAGCACGCGGAAACAGCATGAAGGTGTCACCAACTGAATCGCGCGAAAGGGTCAAGGGAGGAACTCCCTTGCGGGGTCAAGGGGCAGCGTCCCTTGGATCACTCCTGCCACACATCCCCCAGCGACCGCAGCCAGCCGACAACATCCATCTGCCACGCGGATTCCAGCGCGGCGGGGGTTAGGATGTCGGCAATTTCGCCGTAAACACCCCGCCCTGTGGAAAGCAGCAGCGCGTGCGTGCCGAATTTCCGCGCAAGGGACAGGTCGTGCACGACGGACACCACCGCGTGCCCCGGTTCGCGCCGCCAAGCGTCGATGAGCAGAAACAGCTCCTGCTGGAAGCGTAAATCCAGATGGTTGCCGGGTTCGTCCAGCAGCAGCACGTCCGGTTCTTGACACAGCACCTGCGCAAGCAGCATCCGCTGGCGTTCGCCGCCGGAAAGCGTCAGGATATTTTGACGGCGCTTGTCCTGCAATTGCACGGCGTGGAGCGCGCGCTCCACCGCTTCCGCGCCGCCGTTGTCCGCCTGCAATAGCCCCCGATGCGCGTACCGCCCCATCGCGACGACCTCTTCCACCGTGTAGGCGTAGGCGAGGTCGCTCAGCTGGCGCAGCATTGCCATCCGGCGCGCAAGCGGGCGCGGCTTCATGCGGCGCAGGTCGGTGCCGTCCAGCGTCACCAGCCCGGTGTAGGGCAGTTCTTGGCTGACGGCGCTGAGCAGGGTGGATTTTCCCGCGCCGTTCGGGCCGCAAATCATCAGCCATTGCCCGTCGGACACGGAAAAGGACACGTCATGCACAATTTCGGTGCGCCCGCGAAGAACAGAAACATGCTCGGCGGTCAGGTTCATGCGTGCTCCCTCCTTTTCGTCCGCAGGAAGATGACGAGAAACGCCGCCGCACCGATGATGGATGTGACCACGCCGACGGGCAGCACTGCCGGGGCGAGAATTGTCCGGGAAATCAGGTCGGCGAGGAGCAGGAAAATCGCGCCGCCGTAGAGACAGGCGGGCAGCGTCCGGTGGTGATTCGCGCCGACAATCAGGCGAATCATGTGCGGCGTGACCAGCCCGACGAAGCCGATGCCGCCGCCGACGGACACGCTCATGCCGATCATGGCGCTGACGCAGATCATCACGGTCAGCTTCACGCGCCGCACGGACACGCCCACATGCAGCGCGTATTCTTCGCCCATGCTCATGGCGTTGAGCGCCCGCGCCTGCGTCAGAATGATGCCGCCGCAGAGAAGCAGCGTTGCCAGCAGCGTCAAGGCGTTCTGGTAGCTGGCGGAAGAGAGGTTGCCCATCGTCCAGAAGGTGATGGCGCGCAGTTTATCGCCGGAAAACGTTATCAGCAGCGACAGCAGCGCCGACACGAACATGGAGAACACGACGCCGAGGAGAATCAGCGTGTTGGTGGCGAGGGAGTGGTCAAGAGCGAAGGCGAGGGCAAGGAGGACGACGAGGGAGAGGAACGCGGAGAGCATCGCCGCACCCGCCGTGCCGCCGAAGGGCAGGAACGGGATGGACACGCCGCTGAGAATCGCGAGTGCCGCGCCGAGCGACGCGCCCGAACTCACGCCCAGCGTCGAGCCATCCGCCAGCGGATTGCGCAGCAGCCCCTGCATGGCGCAGCCGCCCAGCGCCAGCATTGCCCCCACCAGCGCCACGCACAGCACGCGCGGCAGGCGGGTATACAGGATGATGGCAACGGCTGATCCGCTGGGCTGCTCCCAACCGGCAATGGCGCGGAAGATGATTTCCGCCGTATCGCGGAAGGGGACGCTGACGCTGCCCACGCCGATGCACAGAATCAGCGTCAGCACGGTCAGCAGCGCGAACAGCAGGTGCTCCCGCAGATGAAATGTCGTTTCTTTCATGATAACTCCTGATAGGAAAAGAGCCGCCCGCATCCACGACCTGCGAAGATGCGGACGGCTTTTGCGGTGGGCGACGCGCCCGCAGAGGCGAAAGCCCCTGCTTTCGGGAAAGAGCAACTATGATCGCAAGACCAGCTATTCGGTCGCGCTCATCCGGCGCGACACAGCATAGGTGTTGGAAAGAGCAGCTTGGGGGCGCATCTGCGGATGCGCGAAGTTACTGGCAGGGACGCTTCGCTGCCTGCGCCTTTGTTGGCGGTTTCCTTGGAATTGGTCGCCCGCGGAACAGTTGGGGCGTTGCCCCAAACCCTACCAGAGGCGCTGCCTCTGGACTCCGCAAGGGGGAATTTCCCCCTTGACCCCTTTCGCGCGATTGAGTTGACTTCACTACCATAATTCTTCCGCGTGTTTAGCCTTTTGGCGCTTCGCCTAAAACCCTTTTCTATACTCGAACAAACGCCTTTACCGTCGCCAGACGCTTCCCAACGCTCTTCCCATACGGTGCAACCGTGTACCTTTCCACCGCCGCCGGAACAATAAACGTCTCCGCATAGTGCACCACAAACGGCGCAAATTTCCCTTCCGGACTCTCTACCACCGCTTCTTCACCTTCCACCAGATTCAGCACATTCACGCTTCCGCCCGTCTCATGCTCCACCTTCCGATCAAACCAGTGCCGCCGCGTCTCAATGAACTCCCGCTCGTGCAGCCCGGTGCGTTCCTCGCGGATGCCCTCTTCTTCGTGAATCACCTCCACGCGGTTGACAAGATTCTTCTGCACCCATTCCGTATCGCGGTCGAACTGAATGTTCTTCATGCCGTGCGCAAGGTGAATCGGGCGCGGGCGTCCGTCCAGCCCAAGGCGTCCCCAATCCCAAAGCTTGAAGGTGAAGATGTAAGGCGTCGCACTGATTTCCAGCACCATGCAGTCCCTGCCGGAGCAGTGTATTGTTCCGGCGGGAATCAGAAAGTGGTCGTGCTTTTTCGCCGGAATAACGTTGACGAAGCGTTCCGCGTCGAACTGCCCGGTCTGCTGACTGTCTTCCAGCGCTTTCTGGAATTCTTCCGGCTGAATGCCCGTCTTGCAGCCCAGATAGACATGCGTATCGGCGTTTTCCGCCGCGTCAAGGATGTAGTAGCTTTCGTCCTGCGTGTAGTGCATCCCGAACGTGTCCTGAATGTACTCGGTCAGCGGATGCACCTGCAAGCTCAGATTTCCGCCGCCGATGGTGTCCAGAAAGTCAAAGCGAATCGGGAATTCCGTGCCGAAGCGCGCGTGAACCTTGTCACCCAAGAGCGATTTAGCTTCCTCATGCACCAGATTGATGGCAGGTGTCTCCACAACGATGCCATCCACATCCAGCAGGAGGCTGTTTTCCTCCGGCACGCCATCGAAGCTCCATGCGTAATTGGGCTTTTCCGGGTCAAGCCCGCAGACGGACTTCATCCACTGCCCGCCCCAAACGCCGGGGTCGAAATACGGCGCAACGCGGAAGGGCTGCGTGACCGCCTGTTTGAGCGCATCGCGGTAGCAGTCGCCGGTCATCATACGGGGCGTCTCGGCATCGTTGGTGTCCAGCAGGTAGTCAATATGCGGGTAAAGCGTCCGCTTGTGGCGGTCGAGGACGCGCCATTCGATGAAGTAGCCGCGCTTATATTTGCGCAGCGGGTCTTCGCCATAGTTGTCATTGAGCCAGTTTGCCAGTTTGCCGGAGCGGAAGCGGAGCTGGATTTCCCAGCGCGCCATGTCCGCATACACCAGCACATCGGGATGCTCACACAGCAGCGCCGCGCCGACGCCGAACACCAGCCGGACACCGTGCGCCAATGCGATTTCCTGCCGAAGCGCCGCCACCCGTTCCATGTCGAAGAACTGCTCGATGCGGTAGTGCGCCATGATGCCGAACACACGGTCATCGGTCAGGTGGTCTTTCAGCATGGCATTGACCTGCTCTTTGGGGAGCGTCGCCTGTGCCGTGCAGAAGACGCGCGACGGGTTCAGCTGCTCTGTCAGCGCGCTCAGCACATCCGATTCCCACACACCGTGATAGCAGTCCACGCAAACGACGGCGTCGGGCTTGTCCGCAATGGCGTGGCGCAGTTGTGCGCCGATAGCTTCCCAGCCCTGCCATGCGCTGACACCCTTTGTCCGTACATGAAGGACAGGGCGCTTATCGTAATTGCTTTTTCTCATGACTGCCTCTCCTGAACCAGCGTCGGGACGCCGCCGACGTTCATCAGCCGCGCGGTGAAGCCATGTTCAGCGATGGACGCATAGTCATGTCCCGCATCGGACGGCCAGCACGCGCCGACGCGCAGGGGCGTATCGCCCGTATTGGCAAGGCGGTGCGCGACGCAGCCGGGGATATAGTGGAGGCTGCCGGGCCGCATCGGCTCGAACCAGCACTTGCCGCTTTCATCCATGAGGATGAGCGCGCCCGTGCCCTGAATGCACCAGTAATATTCGCCGCATTCCCGCCGCGCGTGATAATGTCCCTTGGTCATGAAGTATTCACCGCCGACCTGACCGGGCATGACGTTGCTCGTGCCGAAGAACAGACCGCCGGGCGTTCCGTCTTTGACCGCCATATGGCTCTGAACTTCATAGACGACGGCCGCGGGGTTCATTTGGGCGCGGGCGGCTTCGTCCCGAAACACGTTTTTGAGGTCGCCGAGTGTCCGTCTGGATTCGCTGATATTGTCACCGCTCAGGTAGCCGCTGAGCAGGTCAACCATCGTTCCGTTCATGGTGAGTTTTTCTCCTTTGTTTGTACTGTTTCTGCATAGTATTGCGTTGTCATGCAGAGGGTTTCGCCTCTGCGGGTGCGGCAAGGCGGCTTAAATCAACACCGGCGCATCCAGCCCAATGCCGTCCACGGTCAAAATCGGGCGCTCGGTCGTGTGCGCAGTGAAGTTGTCGAAGCCGATGCGGAAGCGGCGAGACCACTGCACCCGTGTCTGCCAGCGTTCGCCGGGGAGGAGCGTGCGGAAGTTGTCGTCGCGCACCAGATTCCACTCGTCCGATGCATCTGCGATGTCCGCGAACAGCACGGCCGTGTCGCCCGTGTTGCGCACCTCAATGACGGCGCTGTCCGGGGACGTTTCCAGAGCCCGCGCGGTCAGGTGTCCGCCATGCAGGGATGCCGCCGCGCGGTAGGGGCGATTGTTCTCGCAGGAGAAGTAGTATTCATTGACGGCGGTTCTTTCGCCTAACCGCACTGTCAGGCGCACCAGCACCAGTCCATCCGCCGTCTGCGGCATGACGAACGCGACGTCGCCCACGCGGTTGACCGCAGCAGCCGCCAAGTGCGCTGTGCGGGTTTCCTCGGCATAGGTCGCGCCATCCAGACCACGCACAGACCATGCGATTTCCGCGTCGCCCGCGATGCCGCTGTCTGTCAGCACTGTCAGGGGAAGTTCCACCGCCGTTCCTGCTGCGTAGTCCAAGCGGCGGTAATCCAGCGTCGGATGCAGGGGCGCAAAGGCGTCCTTCGTCCAGTAATACGCCTGTTTCTCATGCCCGTAATAATCGACAATGGACGTGCAGGAGAGATTCGGCCACGGCTCGCTGAGCTGCCAGATGATGCTGCCGCTGTTATGCCACTTGCGGCGCTGGTTGCTCTCCAGAATGAAGCGCAGCCCTTCCGCCTGCATCCACTGGCTAAGGCGAATATAGCGCCGGATGTCCTCCACATGCCCGAACATGGCTTCCTCGCGGTCGTAGGTGCACCACCAGTCGCCGTGGAAGCGCCAGAGGTCGTTGTCTTTCATGCGCTCCGGCTTCGTCGGGCATTTTGACAGCGTCCGTGCAACGGTCTGCATACTGCTCATGCCGTCGCAGCCGAATTCGCTGTGCAGCAGACTGTCCGTATCGCCGAAATAGCTGTACTGCCGCCCGTTGCCCTGATACTGCCACCAGCCGTGCACATCATGGCTTCTGCCCGGTGTGCGAGAAATGTGCGCTTCCGGGCCGGAGGGCGACGTCGGCACGAACATCCGCGCCGGGTCAAGCGTCCTAACCAAGTCTGCCAGCATCGCGATGTTCTTGTTTTCCAGCGTCACGGGCTTGCGGTTTTCGTCCATCAGTTCATTGCCGCCGCTCCAAATGACCAGCGACGTGTGATTGCGCTTGACTTTCAGCGCGTGAACCGCTGACTGCCGCAGGAGTGTGAGGAAATGCGGCAGTTCCGACGGAAGGTTGTCCACGCCGGAGGAGGACTGAATGAATTCCTGCCAGACCAGCAGACCCAGCTCGTCGCAGAGGCGGTAGAACGTTTCCGTCTCAATCACGCCCCCGCCCCAGACGCGCACGATGTTCACATTCAGCCGCTTCGCTTGATGCAGTTGATATGCGACCTGTTCCGCTGGAATATCGCCGTAGATATGATCCATCGGCGTGATATTGACGCCCTTCATATAGACGCGTTCGCCGTTCATGATAATGGTATAGGGGAGCGCACCCGCCGGGGCGTCCTCATTCTGAATCATCTCGAAGTGGCGGATGCCTTGGCGCATTGTCCGCTCGTCCAGCACAGTTTCGCCGTTTCGGAGCGTCAGCGTCACGTCATAGAGCGGCTGTTCGCCCAGCCCGTTGGGATACCACAGTTCCGGTGCCGGGATGGTCAGCGTTCCAGCGAATTCGCCGTCCTGCACGGGCAGTGTCGCCGCGGCTTTCTCTGTGCCGTCCTTTGCGCAGCGTACCGCCACCGCCAGCGGCAGATTGCCATCCGCATGGGTCGTGCCGGAAATATGCAGCAGCCCCATGCCGTCCGCTGCGTCCGAATGCACATAAAGGTCGTCCAGCGCAGCTTCGTCCTCCAAAATCAGCGACACATCCTGCCAGATGCCCAGATTGACCAGTCGGGTGCTGAAATCCCACTTATACCCGAAGCGGCTCTTCTGCGTCGAAGTCTGGCTTGTGCGCCCAATCTGCCCCATTTCGTCCGGCGCATGGAGAATCAGCACATCCAGCACGAAATGCTCCGCCGCCTGCAGAAGGTCGGTCACGTCAAAGGCGAAATCCTCATACATGCCCTCGTGTTCGCCCAGCAGATGCCCATTCAGGTAGACCATGCAGGCATAATCGACACCCTCGAAGTGCAGGAGGGTCTTGCGGTGCGCGGGGATGTCCCGGCGGTCGAACTCGCGGCGGTAAATCCACCAGCGGTTTTCTATCCACTCGCACTTCAAGCTGTTCATGTCCACATAGGGGTGGTCAATATAGCCTGCCTGATACAGCGCGCGCGCCACGCCGCCGGGAACCTGCGCGTCCATCCAGCCGGTCACGCCTTCCAGCGGCTTGCCGGTTTCCATGCTCTTATCGCGCAGCGGCACATAGGATGCTGTGCCTTTGAGCTGCCAAGTGCCGTTTAGGGAAATCTGCTCACGCATGTGCTTGCTCTCCTCTTTTCCGTCTTACCTTATTATCTTGAATTGATACGCAGAGATTTCGCCTCTGCGGAGGCGGCCAAAGGGCAATGCAAACAGGCGAAGCCTGCGCTCGCCCTTTGGAAACCTTCGGCACCGCCACTTTTGGGGTTTACTCATATCGGTTAACACCCGAAATATCTGCTTATACCGCAACTCGACTTATTTGGAAGTGATATTTCATTCCCACCGCATCGCGCGCCCAAGCGCGGTCTTTTCTGCTTCCGGCGGCAGAGGCGCTTTGTGAATCATCGTCGTCAAACGCCGATGCCACGCAACATCCCGCCACATGCCGCAGAACTGCGGCGCGGCGAAGTTACTCGTCGCCATCAGCGCCCACTGCCCTGTCTGACACGCCGTCTCTACGCCCAGCGCGCACAGGTCTTTCACCCAGCCCCACGGGAGCATCGGGAAATCCTTGTAGTCCGTGATGCCCCAGCATTCGGTCGTCGCCAGCGGAAGCCCTGCGGCTTTCGCGTCCGCCGCAAGCGTCTGAATGCCGTCCACAAGCAGCTGCTTCCAATATTCTTCCTTGCCGTGGTACACATCCAGCGCATGGTCAGCCAGCAGGTGATACGCTTCCTCGGTGAATCGCCCGTCCTTCGCCTGACCGACCTCGTGATAGAACTGCTGCTTGTTCAGCTTCGTCATCCAGATATGGTGCTCCGCCAAATCGAAGAAGGAGAGGTCGCGTTCGCGGTAGAAGTGCGTATTCTCGCCGTCGAAGGAGAAGCAGTACGGCAAATCAGGGTATTCTTGGCGGACGAGCGCAATCGCCGTGCGCATATAGTCCATCGCGGTGTCGGTGTGCCAGCAGCTCCACGTCATCCACGGCGGGTCATTGCGGAAGTACGGCGCCCAGAAGTCGCCGGGGAACTCATTGCAAAGGTCAACATAGAGGATGGTGTCCATTAGCCCAGCGTCCGCAATCAGACGAAGGGTGTCAATCCAGCATTTCGCCATCGCCTGCGGGGTGCTGAGCGCCATGCGGACATTATCGGCGTCTTCGCGGAACCAGCTGCTGAGGGCAACCTTGATGCGGCGCGCGCGGCAGGCTTTCAGGAAGTCGATGAGCGCTGGAAAGAGCCGAACGCGGACTTTATAGGGGCTGCCCCACTCATTGGAATACCAGACAGGCAGGAGCAGCCATTCTTTTTCAGGGGCTTGGGACAGCAGGTGGGGGAATGCGTCGATGCGGACGGCATCATAGCCGCGTTCCTTGACGCCGTCGAGGGCAGCGTTCCAGTCCTCGAAGCCTGCGCCGTCCCAGCGGCGTTCAATCCATGAAAAATCCCACATGGTGATGGCGAGGGGGTGAATCATGTGTTTTGCCTCCCGTTGATGAGGTTGGGAATGCCTCGGTGCAGCGTCGGAAGGAACGTCCGGTGCTGGACGGAAACATTCGCAGAAGTGCGCGGTATTTGCGGGAAATAAGCAGCTTGTTTTTGCTGCAGCCTTTTAGATTTGGCGTACATTACGAAGGATTCTTACGCCGAAATCGAAAAGCAGGGAGCTTCCATTCTCAGAAAGCTCCCTGCTGCCTGAAAATGCAGACGGGTGATTGCGGGTCAAGCACTGACCCGTGGATGGATTACTTCAGGAATTCTTCCGTCAGTTCCGCAGCCAGCTTGTCGCCTTCTTCGCGATGTTCATTCACGAAGTCGTTCCAAACCGTTTCCGGATCGTCGGAGATGACCGCCTGAATAACGATGTCGCGAATGCTGTTGATGACAGCCGAACGGAAGGAGTAGTATTCCTCGTTCTTGGTGTTGGTCAGGTTGTAGTCGGTCGCGGCAAAAGTCGCGTTGGTCGCCCACGTCTCCATGTTCTTGGTGAACAGGTCATTGATGATGTAGGAAGAGTATGCGGGGTTGCCGGGGAGATAGACGTCCAGACCTTCGCAGATGAAGTACTTCTGGAAGGCGCGTTCCTGCACGATGTAGTACTTGCTGCCGGTGGCGGCGATGTCCTCATCGGTGTAGTTCAGGACGACGTTGCCGTCCGCGTCGTAGTCCCAGTCTTCACCCTTCACGCCGTAAGCGTAGGTTTCAATCTGTTCCTGTTCGAGCAGCCAGTTGCCGACCGCCAGCCAGCGATCCATGACTTCGTCGCGGCAGTTCGCGGAGAAGGCGAACGCAGCCCACCACTCGTCGATCTGGCTCACATGGAAGGTGCCGTCGGGCGCTTCGAGGCAGATGATGCCGAGGTCTTCTTCGGTGAAGCCTTCGACGTTGGTCGCGAGGGTACGGGCAGTCGTCTGCAGGATGGTCGCGCCGAGGTTGCCGTACAGGACAGCAGAGCGGCCCGCGAGGAAGCGTTCACGACCCGCGTTGTTGGAGTCGTTGTAGCTGTCCATCGCCAGCAGACCGTCGTCATAGAGGGTCTTAATCTGCTTGATGGCTTCCAGAGAGGAGGGGTCTTCCGCGCTCCAGTAGTACTGGCCATCCACGATGTCAAAGGAGCCGATGCGCTGATTCCACAGCTGCGCCAGCATCGCCCAGTGCTTGCCGCCGTTGTCCAGATCCAGCGGAACGAGCTTATCGCCCATGTGACCCGGATCCTTTTCCTTCACGTCGCGCAGGTATGCCACGAATTCGTCGTAGGTCAGGGTCTGGACAGGCGCCCAGTCATAGCCCATCGCCTTCGCCCAGTCGCGGCGATACGCGAACATGTAGGTGGTGTAGAGGTTGACGGGGTTGCCGTTCTTAATCTTGGGGAAGGTGTACAGCTTGCCATCGACGCGGAACTGGTCGAAGCAGGTGTAGCTGTTGATGAGCTTTTCCAGATTCGGGTACGCAGACATGTCGTCCGGCAGCGCCTTGAACACGCCCTCTTCCACCCATTCGAGGTACTCATCCTTATTCAGGTTGTACCACGCGATGACTTCCGGCAGGCTCTGGGTGTACGCCAGCGTGCGGGTGGATTCATCCCAAGAATCCCACGCGACAAGCTGGATTTCAAAGTCGAAGTTGAACTTCTCCATCGCCTGCTTCACCAGCGGCCAGTTGAACATGTCGTCCGAGCCGTCGATGGTGAAGACCTTGAAGGTCAGGTGTTCGGCGTAGGGATTCTCTTCCGCCAATGCGGGCGTCGCAGCCAGCATGATGGGGAGAATCATCGCCAGAGATAGAACCAGAGACAGGAACCGTTTCATGTAGGAATACCTCCTTTTTATGTCCTATCATCCTTTGCCGGATGAATAGAAATCAACGGAAAGAGAAAAGTGCTGTTCCGACCTTAACCAACTTAAGACTTAATTGCCCCAATCATAACGCCCTTTGCAAAATACTTTTGCAGGAAAGGATACACGCACATGATGGGCAGCATCGTCACGATCACCGCCGCCGCCTTCATGCCGTCGGCGTATGTGCGGCGCCCCAGCTCCGCCGGGACATCCGCCGCCAGCGCACTGCTCGTCCACAGAATCTGCCGCAGTTCCAGCTGCATCGGCCACATCTTGCTGTCGAGGAACAGCAGGTTGCTCCAGAACCATTCGTTCCAGCGGTCAACGATGAAGTACAGCGTCACCGTCGCCAATGCGGGCTTCATCAGCGGCAGGTCAATCTGCCAGAAGATGCGGAAGGGGCTTGCACCGTCGAGCATTGCCGCTTCCTCTAAATCCGGCGGCAGAGACTCGAAGAAGTTGCGCAGGATAATCATGTTGAACGCATTGAACGCCAGCGCAATGACCACGGCGAAGCGGTTGCCGTACAGCCCCAAGTCCTTAATCAGCAGGAAGAAGGGGACAACGCCGCCGCCGAAGTACATGGTGAAGACAATCATGTTTTGGAACAGCGCGCGTCCGGGGTAGTTCTTCTTGCTCAGCCCATACGCCAAGGTCGTGGCGAGGAACATGCTGAAAATCGTACCTGTCACCGTGTACAGCACGGAGTTGAAGAACGAGCGCAGCAGTCCCGTGCCGACGAAGATGTCGCGGTAGTTGCCCAAGGTCGGGCTCTGCGGCCAGAGCGTCGTGCCGTTCATGATGAATTCCTGCTGTGTGAGGAAGGAACGGACGATGGTGTAGTAGAAGGGGACGATGACGATGAACGCCAGAATCAGCAGGAAGATGATGTTGAAGACATCGAACGCCGTCGTTTTTTGGAGCTTGCGTTTCTTCCGTGCGATTTCCCGTTCAAGCAGCTTTTCTGCCTTTTTATCGGCTCTATTCGAGGAAATTGCTGTCATTACATGATGCCTCCTTCCCCAAGCGCTTTCGCCAGCTTGTTCGCCAGCAGCAGGAAAGCGAAGTTGATGACGGATTTCGACAAGCCGATTGCGGTGGAGAAGCCGTATTTCGGTTTCTCTTGGAAGGTGATACGGTAGATGTAGGTGTCAATCGTCTCCGCCGCGTCGCGCACAACCGCATTGGTCATGTTCAGGATTTGGTCATAGCCCTTGCTCATGATGCCGCCGAACGCCAGAATGAGCAGAATCACCGCCGTCGAGCGGATTTCCGGCCATGTGATGTACCACATCTTGTGGAAGCGGTTTGCGCCGTCCACCTCGGCGGCTTCGTAGAGTTCTGGGCTGATGCCCGCGATGCCCGCCAGATACAGGATGGCTGACCAGCCAGTTCCCTTCCAGATGCTTGTCGCATACAGCAGGGGACGAATCAGACTCTTGTCCGTCAAGAAGCCGTATGTCTGTCCGCCGGATGCGCGAATCAGGCTGTTGATGACGCCCTCGCCTGCGAAAATCGTCGTCATCAAGCCACCGACGATAACCCAGCTTAGGAAGTTCGGGAAGGTGTAAATCACCTGCAAGGTATTCTTGTAGTGCCGACTCCGCAGTTCGTTGAGCAGCAGCGCCAGAATGATCGGGCCGGGGAAGCCGGTAATGATGTACGCCAGTCCCATGCGGATGGTGTTGAAGAACGCCGCGTTGAACTTCTTGTCCTTGAACATCATCGCGAAGTTATTATACCACGGATTCGCCCATGGACTGCCCAGAATGCCCTTGCTGATCTTGTAGTCCTTGAAGGCGACCACCAGGCCGTACATCGGGCCGTAGCAGAACAGCAGGACAAACGCAATGCCCGGCAGCAGGAAGAGATACACCCAGCGGTTCTTCCAGATCCGCTTGCCCAGGGACTGCCGACGCCCTGATTCAATCATCGCATGTTCTTTCGCCATGCCATCAGCCACCCGCTTTCTCGTTTTTGTTCATGGCTTTATTTTATCGCTTTTTGGCCGAAAAGGAATGCACTGTTTTCGGTTTGCACCCTCAATATTTTCGGTTTGGCTGTATTTAGACCAAATTTTCCATCCTTGGCAGTGGACAAGCGAAATCATCCCTGCTATAATAAGAACACCTTCCTGCTAAATAGGATTGCTTTCATAAGTTTCTGGACGTACTCCCGATGAAGCCGTTCGGGAGAAAGGAGGACGAAAATTGTACCGCATTCTGATTGCTGATGACGAGCCGATGGCGCTGTATTCCACCGCGCACGCCTTTCCGTGGGCGGACTGGGGCTTTGATCCGCCCGTGCTGATGACGGAAGCGCCCGCCGCGCTGGACAAGCTGCGCACGGAACGCTTCGACGCCGCAATTGTGGACATTCGGATGCCGCAGATGACGGGCATTGACCTGATTCGCCTGTCCGGGGAAGCAGGCTTGCAGACGGTGTTCATCGTCCTAAGCGGGTATTCCGATTTCAGCTATGTGCAGACAGCGCTGCGGCTGTCCGCATTCGACTACTGCCTGAAGCCAATTCTGCCCGACGCGGCGCAGACTGCACTGGAACGCTTGTCGGGCCGCATCCACGACATTCGTGTGGGGAGCGACCCGGCGTTTCTGGCGACGCTGAGCAGTACAGCGCCGCTCAAATCGCTTTTTACGCAGCGCGGACTGCCCGTGCCGGAAGGGATGTTGTCCATGGTGCTTTTGTCCGCGCAGAAGCCAGAGATGCTTCCACCGCTGCTGAACGGGTTTCAGGCGGCTCTGTCCTTCTGGGCGGACGCGAACGAAGTCCTGCTGTTCACGCCAATGACAGAACAGTCGCTGTTATCTACCCTGCCAAAGTCGCCTGACGTGCGCGTGTGCTATACTGTACCTGTATTGCAGGACATCCTCAATCCCGTTCGGCAATTGCAGCTGCTTCGGCAGACGATGGCGGAGGTGCAGCCCGGTCAGGAACCGGTATCCATCTACGTCAACGACTGCAGTCCGACGTTTTTCGATATGCTGAATTACGTCGATGAGCATTTGAGTGACGACTTGTCCCTCCAAAGGCTTTCAGCGCAGTTCCACCTGAACTACACCTATTGTAGTGAACTGTTCCGCGCCATCACGGGCGCGACGTTCACTAAGTACCTATCCAGCCACCGCATGGAGCGTGCGCGGACGCTGATTATCACGACACCCATGAGCATCTCCGAAATTGCGCGGCAGACGGGGTACAGCAACTACAACCACTTTTCCGCCACTTTCAAGACGTATTTCGGGCAGACGCCGGGCGCGTACCGCACAGCGCATCAGGAAGGGGGTGTGCGCTGACATATGCGCAAGCATTTCAGTTCTCTGCGCAGCCAGATGACGCTGCTGACGACCGGCACGGTGCTGGCGGTGGTGATTCTGGCGACAATGTTTTACAGCAGCGCCCAGCGGATGTCAGAGAAGAAAGCGGCTACTTTCGTACATTCCATGCTCGTTCAGCTGGGCGACAGCCTTGACCGCATCGGCAATGAAATGTCCTATTTGGGCAATGCCATCCATTCCAACGAGGTTTTGCAGCAGTATTATCACGCACCGACAGCGATACAACGAATGCAGTACGGCAAAAGTTTCATTGATTTTACTTCCAGCCTGCTCAACCACAGCACAACGGTCAGCCACATCGTCGTCGTCAACAACGACCAGAGTATCCTCAGCCCGACGGAGCAGAACATCATTGCGCTGGATACGCTGGATTCCAAGTATCACCTGTTTAAAAGCGACAATCTGTCTTCCGGCTTTTACGGGCCAGCATTCGATACCTTCACGAACAGGAACTTTTTCGCATACGTTCAGCCGGTCTACAATACCCGGCAGGGCGCGCGCTTCCGGCAGAAGTTAGGCACCTGCGTCATCTTCGCCCGCCTTGACCTGCTGCAATCCACGCTGCGCAGCGCCCTGCCGACGCCCGGTGCAGCGCTGGTGCTCATCGAGCAGGACGAGCAGATTATCCTCTGCTGCGACGCGGGCGGGAACACACTGTCCCTGCTGCCCGACTCATTCTGCAGCGACATGGCGGATGGCTTGCAGCACAGTCTGACGCTCAACAAGACGACATACCTGACGGATTCGCTGCTGCTCTCATCGATGGGCTGGCGGCTGGTCAGCCTCGTGCCGGAGGACGAAATCGCGGCAGACCTGATGCCGCTGCTCTGGCTGGGGATGCTGATCTGCGTCGTGTTCGCCATCTGCATCGGCGTGTGGAATCTGCACATCCAGCGCAGCATCATGGCGCCGGTGAAACAGCTGACCGCTTTCATCGAAAATGACTTGGACGACAAGCTGCAAAACCGCATCCACATCAGCACCAGCAGCGAAATGGAGCTGTTCTGTCAGGAAATCAACACACTGCTGGACAAGGTATCGGAAATGACGGCGGAGCGCCTGCAAGACCAGACGCGCCTCTTCGAACTGAATCTGGCGAAGAAGCGCGCGGAGCTGTCCGCCCTGCAAAGCCAGATTAACCCGCATTTCCTCTACAACACGCTGGACTGCATCCGCGGGTACGGGTACATGCTGAACAGCAGCGAAATCGTGTCGATTACTAACGCCCTATCCTCCATCATGCGCTACTGCATCAAGGGTGCGGACATCGTCGCGCTGCGCAAGGAAATGACCATCGTCAACTACTATCTTGACATCATCCGCATCCGCTTCCCGAACCGCTTCAACTACGTTTTCGACGTGGATCCGGCGCTCGAAGACCTCGCGATTCCGCGTTTCATCCTCCAGCCCGTGGTGGAAAACGCGATTTATCACGGGCTGGAATCGCGCTTGGAGAAAGGGACGCTGACGATTTCCTGCCACACGACGGAAACGGGAGACTGCACGCTGTGTGTAACGGACGATGGCGTGGGGATTCCCCCGGAGCGGCTGGCGGAAATTCACCGGAAGCTGTCCGACAAGAGTATGCAGAACGTGCTGAACGTCCCGGCGGGGAACAGTCTGGCGCTTGTGAACATCCACAACCGCCTGCGCAATCTCTACGGCGCAAATTACGGGCTGGACATCGTCTGTCCCCCGGAGGGCGGAACGCGCGTCACGCTGCACCTGCCGATGGTGCTGGTGCAGACAGAAACAGAACAGGGAGGTCACATCTCATGAACCTGATGAACATCGAACAGAATGCCGAAAACCTGCGGCTGCTGGGGCTGATTGTCGCCCAGCGCGGCGAAACGATCTATCAGCACAACTGGGACAGCCCGTGCCGCCGCCTGCTGTTCTCCGCCAGCAAGAGCTTCACCGGGGCGGCAGTCGGTTTCGCGGTTCAGGAGGGGTTGTTGCGCCTTGACGACCGCTTGCTTGAACTGTTCCCGGACGAAGCGCCGGAAAATCCCTCGGAGAACCTTTGCCGCGCCACGATTCGCGATGCGCTGACGATGTGCATCGGGCAGTCGCGCGGGTACTTGATGGGCGCACAGCGCGTCGGCATGGCGGAAGAAGACTGGGCGAGGGCAGTGCTGGCGCTGCCGTTTGACGAAGCGCCGGGGACGCACTTTGTGTACAGCAACGTCGGGCCGTATCTGGCGGGGCTGGCGGTGCAGAAGCGCGCCGGGTGCGACCTCATGGATTACCTGATGCCGCGGCTGTTTGCGCCGCTGGGGATTCAGCGCACGGTCTGGGAGGTTGACCCGCTGGGGCGGACGTTCGGCGCAGCGGGGCTGCTGCTGGCGCTGCCAGAGCTGCACAAGCTGGGACTGCTCTATCAGCAGAGCGGGCAGTGGCAGGGAAAGCAGCTGCTTGCCCCTGATTGGGTGCGCGAAAGCGGGCGCAAGCAGGTGGACAACGAAGAGGCAGGCTACGGCTACCTGTTCTGGCGCGGGAAGTACGATTCGTACCGCGCGGACGGGCTGTATGGGCAGTACAGCGTCATCCTGCCGGCGCAGGAGGCAGTCATCACCTGCACGGCGGAAAGCCGGAATCAGAAGCAGCTGCTGGAAACGCTGCTGGATGCCATCGTACCACAATTATAACGGGGAGGACACCCGCATGTACACGCCCGATTTGCTCACCATGACCGACGGCACGCCCGTCACGTCGCCCGCGCAGTGGGAGGCGCGCCGGAGGGAGCTGCTGGACATCCTCGCGCGGGAGCAGTACGGCACGTTTTTGCCGCCGTCCACCGCATCCGCGCGGGTAACAGCGCCGTCAACGCCCGCCTGCGCCGGACACGCCATGCAGGAGACGCTCGAAGTCCGCTTTGATACCCCAGTGGGAGAATTCGCTTTCCCACTGCGTTTCCTCTATCCGGCGGACGGTCAGGCGCATCCGCTGTTTCTGCTGCTGAATTTCCGTCCGCTCATTCCGGACATCTACTGTCCGGCGGAGGAAATCCTCGACAACGGCTTTGCGCTGGCGGTCGTGTGCTACACAGACATTACGGCGGACGACGGCGACTGGGGCAGCGGGCTGTGCGGGCATTATCCGCGGAAGCATCCCGAAACTGACCCCGGCAAGCTCGTTTTCTGGGCATATGCTGCCAGCCGCGCGCTGGATGTGCTGACGCTTCGCCCGGAGGTGGACGCGCGGAATATCGCCGTGATTGGGCATTCGCGGCTGGGCAAAGCGGCGCTGCTCTGCGGTGCGCAGGATACCCGAATCCGCTTCACCTGCGCCAACGATGCCGGATGCGGCGGCGACGCGCTGGAACAGACCAAGCATCCCGGCGCGGAGGATTACGCGGCGATGGCGCGCAGCTTCCCGTACTGGTTCTGCGGCAATCGCAGCCGTTACATCGACCATCCGGAGGAGCGCCCCTATGACCAGCACTTTCTGCTCGGCGCCATCGCCCCACGCTTCGCCGCCGTCAGCAGCGCGTCGCTCGACCGCTGGGCTGACCCGTATTCGCAGCAGCTTTGCTGTGCCGCCGCCTCGCCCGCGTGGAAGCTGCACGGACTGCGCGGCTTTGTTGGTACAGAATCACCCGCCGCGGTCGGTGCGGCGTACCCGGAGGGGCATGTCGCGTACCATCTGCGCGGTGGGCTGCACTATCTGAGCCGTCAGGACTGGCTGTTCTATATGGATTTCGTTCGTCGGCACAAGGGGGAAACAGTATGAAGACGCTGTGCGTTGATTTAGGCGGCTCGCGGGTGAAACTGGCGCTGATGACGGCGGACAGTCACCCGCAGCCGGACGTGTTCGAGGTGGATTCGCGCGCGCCGCTTGCGCAGACGCTCTCGCTCGTCGCGCAGCATGCCGCCGCATGGGGACAGCCCGATGCCGTGTCGATTGCACTGCCCTGCGTGGTCTGCCGTGGAACGGTCATTGCCTGCAACGGTAAATACACGGATGCAGTCGGTTTTGACTGGGTGCGCTGGTCACAGAAGACATTCGGCGCGCCCGTTTTCCTGATGAACGATGCTGCTGCTGCACTGTTGGGCGAAATGCGCTGCGGTGCGGCGAAAGACACGGAGGCCGCCGCCATCCTCATGATTGGTACAGGCATCGGCAGTGCCGCTGCCCAGGACAGGCGCATTCTGACAGGTCGGCACGGCACGATGGGGATGCTCGGCGGTCACATGGCGATTGAGATGCTGCACCCCCGCCGCTGCACCTGCGGCGCGACGGGCTGCTTGGAAGCATGGGCGGGAACTTGGGCACTGGATGAAATCGCCCGTCAGGAGGATGGGTTTGCGGAAAGTGCCTTGGCGAATGCGAGAAAGGTAGATTACCGCGCGCTGCTGGACGGCGTGGCACAGGGGGATGCGGTCAGCCTGCGGGTGTTTGAGACGGTCGCGACGGCGCTTGGGATGGGCGCGGTGAATTTGATTCATGCGTATGACCCGGAAGTGCTGCTGCTCAGCGGTGGGCCATGCCATTCGGAAATGCTGATGCAGAGGATTCGGAAATATGTGAGGGAGAATGTGTGGACACCGTGGGGGCAGGTTGATATTCGGGTTGCGGAGAACCCGGAGGGGTCGGTATTGCTGGGGCTGATAAGGGAGTAAGGGAAATTTGCGCACCAGCAGGAGCGCCCTTCAGGCTGCTTTATACTATTTCCAGATTCACCTACGCCATCTGCTTGCGCCTTTTCCATTCTGGCGTCCGTTCATTCCACTTAGCGTAGCGCTGCTACGCTGCGTTTCATTCACGTTAGCCAGAATGAAAAATTCGCGGCGCATCTTGGCGCATTCTTATCTGGAAATAGTATAGCAGTATTTTTGGGGGAATGAGGAATATGTAAAGCAAATCTTAAATATTAGTGATTGAACAAAAATCCCCCGGCAGTCTTCATCAGACCTGCCGGGGGATTCCATATACTCAAAACACAAACGCAAAAAACGCCATTAGTCCTGCTTATACCGCCACTGGCGCGCACGGTCGCCCGCGTTCAGGATGCGCTTGCGCATACGCAGGGTCTTCGGGGTGATTTCCAGCAGCTCGTCATCGTCGATGAACTCAAGGCACTCTTCCAGCGTCATCGGATGGACGGAAATCAGGCGCATCGCGTCTTCGGAAGCGGAGGCGTTGCGCATGTTGGTGACGTGCTTCTGCTTGCAGACGTTGACGACAAGGTCATCCGGGCGGGAGTTCTGACCGACGATCATGCCCTCGTAGACGTTCTGCTGCGCGCCGATGAACAGCGTGCCGCGCTCCTGCGCGTAGAACAGCGCATAGGGGGTGGAAACGCCGCTTTCGTGCGCCACCAGCGCGCCGACGCTGCGGTGCGGAATATCGCCCTTGACCGGCTCGTAGCGCTCGAACACGGCGGACATGATGCCCTCGCCGCGCGTGTCAGTCATGAACTCACTGCGATAGCCGAACAGCCCGCGCGACGGCACAAGGAACTCCAGACGAACGCGATCCTGACCAGACATGTGCTCCAGCGTACCGCGGCGGCGGCCGATTTTCTCGATGACCGCGCCTGCGGAAGCCTGCGGCGTATCCACGACAAGGCGCTCAATCGGTTCGCACTTCACGCCGTCGATTTCGCGGTAGATAACGCGCGGCTTGGAGACGGCGAATTCGTAGCCCTGACGGCGCATGTTTTCAATCAGGATGGACAGGTGCAGCTCGCCGCGGCCGCAGACCTCGAACGCATCCGTGCTGTCGGTGTCGCTGACGCGCAGGGAAACGTCCGTCTGCAATTCGCGCATCAGGCGCGCACGCAGGTGACGGCTCGTGACATAAGTGCCCTCGCGGCCCGCGAAGGGAGAATCGTTGACTTGGAACGTCATCGTGACGGTCGGCTCGCTGATTTTGACGAACGGCAGACCCTCGATGCACTCCGGCGCGCAGACGGTGTCGCCGATGGACAAATCCGCCGCGCCGGACAGCGCCACAATGTCGCCCATGCGGACTTCTTCCGCGTCCACGCGCTTCAGACCGTCGTACTGGTACAGGTTGCCCAGACGCCACGGCTGGCTCGTCACACCGGTCTGCACATTCGTGTGGACGACGTTCATGCCCGCCTTGAACACGCCGCGGGTGATGCGGCCGACGCCGATGCGCCCGACATACTCGGAGTAGTCGATGGTGGAAATCAGCACCTGCGCCGGGCCGTCGGGATCGCCTTCAGGCGCGGGAATGTATTTCAGGATGGCATCGAACAGCGGGCGCAGATCCGTGCCGGGGGTGTCCAGATCCAGCGTCGCAGTACCCTTGCGGGCGGAAACGTAGAGAATCGGGTTTTCGATGGTGCTTTCGTCGGCTTCCAGGTCAATCAGCAGGTCGAGGATTTCGCCCACCACCTCTTCGCAGCGCGCGTCGGGGCGGTCAATCTTGTTGATGACAATCAGCACCTTCAGCTTCAGCTCCAGTGCCTTTTTCAGCACGAAGCGGGTTTGGGGCATCGGGCCTTCAAAGCTGTCCACCAGCAGCAGCACGCCGTCCACCATTTTCAGCACGCGTTCCACTTCGCCGCCGAAGTCCGCGTGACCAGGGGTGTCGACGATGTTGATTTTCGTCTTGCCGTAATGCACAGCGGTGTTCTTCGCCAGAATCGTGATGCCGCGCTCGCGCTCAATGGCGCCGGAGTCCATCACGCGGTCAACCGTCTGCTGATTCTCATGGTAAACGCCGCCCTGCTTGAGCATCTGGTCAACCAGCGTCGTCTTGCCGTGGTCAACGTGGGCGATAATTGCAATGTTACGAATATCTTCACGAACCATAACGTGTTCTCTCCTTCTATATAATCGAGAGGCACCAGAGGCTCTGCCTCTGGACTCCGGCAGGGACGCGGTCCCTGCACCCTGCAAGGGTCTTCGACCCTTGACCCTTTTTCGCGATTGAGTAGGTGACTTCTCCATACTACTTCCGTGTGTTTATTGGGGGGGGAACCAAGGGGCGCTGCCCCTTGACCCCGCCAAAGGGTCTTCGACCCTCTGGACTCCCCTTTTCGCGATTGAGTTGAGCGCAACTGCATACTGTATGCGCGTGTTAAGTTCTGCGCGGTTTACTTGCGATTGGCGGTTTCCGCCAGTTCCAGCCCTGCGTTGTTCTCGCAGGCAAGGCGGATGCTCCATTCGTTCTCAAACAGCAGCACATCGCGGTCGCGGCTGTCCTTCGCGCGCCCGGACGTGGATGTCAGCTTCAGCTGGTCGATGGGCTTGGGCGTGCTCACCACCCACCGCACGAAGCGGAAGGGCATGGACTCCATCACAATGTCCACCTGATACTCGGTTTTCAGCCGGTGCTCCAGCACTTCAAACTGCAGCACACCGACCACGCCGACCATGAATTCCTCGCGCCCTGTCTCTGTGCGGATGAAGGTCTGAATGGCGCCCTCTTCCGCCAGCTGGGTGATGCCCTTCTGGAACTGCTTGCGCTTCATGGAATCCGCCGGACGCACGCGGGAGAAGAATTCCGGCGCAAAGACCGGGATGTTCTCGTAGTGCAGCTTCGGGCCGCCGGACAGCGTATCGCCAAGCTGATAGATGCCGGGGTCGAACAGGCCGATGATGTCGCCCGCCCATGCTTCTTCCACGGCTTCGCGTTCGTCTGCCATGAACTGCTGGGGCTGTTTGAGCGCGACGGTCTTGTTCGTCCCGGAGTGCCAGACCTCCATGCCCTTCTCGAACGCGCCGGACACGATGCGCATGAATGCCAGCCGGTCGCGGTGCGCGGGGTTCATGTTCGCCTGAATCTTGAAGATGAAACCGGAGAAGTACGGCTCTTCGGGCTGAATGTCGCCCATGTCGCTCTTGCGGGGCAGGGGCGGCGGCGTGTATTGCAGGAAGCGCTCAAGGAACGGCTCAACGCCGAAGTTGGTGACGGCGGAACCGAAGAACATCGGCGTCAGCTCACCGCAGCGCACCTTGCCCAAGTCGAATGCGTCGCCCGCTTCGTCCAGCAGGTCGATTTCCTCCGCCAGCCGCTCGCGGTAGTGCTTCGCCAGCACATGCTCCAGCGCGGGGTCGTCAATGGCGATGTCGGTCTTCTGCACCATCGACTTGCCGTGGTCGCCGCCCGTGTACAGCTCGACCATTTTCGTGTCGCGGTGGTAAACGCCTTGGAAATCGCCGTCTGTGCCGATCGGCCAGTTGATGGGGCAGGAGCGGATGCCCAGCACCTGTTCCAGCTCCTCCATCAGCGCGAAGGGGTCTTTCGCCGCGCGGTCCATCTTGTTCACGAACGTGAAAATCGGGATGTTGCGCATCCGGCAGACCTTGAACAGCTTGATGGTCTGCGCCTCAACGCCCTTCGCCGCGTCAATCAGCATGACGGCTGCGTCCGCCGCGACCAGCACGCGGTAGGTGTCCTCGGAGAAGTCCTGATGACCCGGTGTATCCAGAATGTTGATGCGGAAGCCGTCAAACTCAAACTGCATTGCGGAGGATGTGACCGAGATGCCGCGCTGCTTCTCGATGTCCATCCAGTCGGACGTGGCGTGCTTATCGCTTTTGCGCGCCTTGACGCTGCCCGCCGAGCGGATTGCGCCGCCGTACAGCAGCAGCTTTTCGGTCAGCGTAGTTTTGCCCGCGTCCGGGTGCGAGATGATGGCAAAGGTTCGCCGTTTTTCCACCTGCTGGTGGAGCAGCTCCCGGAAAGCCGGCGTGTCGTGGGCTGGCAGCATGAATCGTCCTCCTCGTAAAGTGTCCGTCGTTTCCTGAAAGTGGATATTTCTTCCAACTCAAAACGTGCAAAATGCACGAAAAAGACAAGAATGTCCGAAAAGATATTTTACCGCCAAGAGCATGCCTTGTCAAGCCATTTTCCGCGCTGTCATGGCGTTCATGGTGCTATTTTTTCCGATTTCTCAGCAAACGGCAAAAAAAGTTTCAAGCAGCTTTTTGATTGACCTTTCTGCGCGATGGTGCTGACGATGCTTTCATACTTCTTCTGTGTGTGACGCAGGGGTTTCGCCTCTGCGGAGGCGACCAAAGGGCATGAAAACAGACGAATGTCTGCGGTCGCCCTTTGGAAACCTTCGGCGCCCTCTTGCATAGTAGGTTTTTATCGTTACTTCAATTAGTTAGTGTTCCTTTCGTTCCCCCAAGTAACAAGCGCTGTCAAGTCGCATGGGAGTGTCCGCGCCGAAGGGGTCAAGGGGGCGACCGCAGACTTCGTCTGTTCTCATTGCCCCCTTGTCGCGACCGCAGGCGCGATTCCCCCTGCAACAACCAAAATCAAGCCGCATAGGTGCAGCCTGAAGGGGTTCAAGGGGGACAATCCAATGCCCCATTGAACTTATCCCCAATTTATCCACTTTTCATCCCCAAATCATTCACAGATACACCGCTTTATCCCCAGCTCCGTCCGACGAAAAACGCGCTGAAAAGGCACGTTTCGTCACATTGTCCTCCGCGGGGAGTGCCCATGCCATTTGGGACAAGCACCAAAGAACGTTTATGCACAGAAATGAATAATTATCCGCAAAATGCGAACATCCGACACCATTTTCTGGTTATCCGCAAAAGAATCCACAAGCCGCGCAGGGGGTGGACAACTTCTGTGGATAACCCTGTGGACAATGTGGATAATTTGCGGTCATACGCGGTTTATCAAGGCAAAATCGGCAAAAAACACTGTGGATAATCCTGTGGAAACTGTGGATGCTTTCGCCCAATTTGAAACGATTTGAAGGACGGGATACATATACAGCGGATGGATAGCAGACTTGGATACATCAACAAAAGCATAATCATGCGTCAATTTGGTGTGCTTCGGACATGCCTATACCGTATCCGACATAGACTGGAGAGAGGAGGTGGGTTTCTTGGCAGAAAAATCGCCCTTTTTCCGCAATTTCGCATCGCATATCCTGCCGGTGCTGACCCTTGCAACGCTGCTTGTCGGTACGGCGCTGGTGGGTGTTGCGCTGACTCGAATTCCCCAAAGACCGACGGACGCAGCACCCCCGTCTCCCGCGCCGGAAACATCCTATATCGCCGCGGGCAGCCTGACTGGGCGGACGATCCTCGTTGACCCCGGCCACGGCGGCTATGACGGCGGCGCGCGCTGCCGTGATTCCGGCGTGTGGGAGAAGGAAGTCAACCTTGCCGTGGCGCTGGCGGTGGAAAAGAGCCTGACGCAGCGCGGCGCGACGGTGCTGATGACCCGCCGGACAGACACCGATCTCTGCGACGACACAACCCGCCCGGCGAACGTGACGAAGAAGCGGCAGGACATGCAATGCCGCGTGGATATGGCGGTTCAAGGGCAGGCGGACATGGTGCTCTCCATCCACATGAACGAATACCGCGTGCGGTCGGAATCCGGGCCGCAAGTGTTCTACCGCGCGGGCAGCGGCGCGGGGCGCTTGCTCGCCGGAACGATGCAGGAAGCGCTCATTACCGCCCTTTCGCCCCAAAAGGAGCGCGCCGCCATGCCGGGCGACTACTTCATTCTCCAGCTGGATACGCCGTCGGTGCTGGTGGAATGCGGCTTCATTTCCAATCCGGCGGAGGAAGCGCTGCTGCTCTCGCCTGCCTATCAGGAGAAGTTAGGCGAAGCGATTGCGGATGGCGCGGCGGAGTATTTCCGCTTGGCACAGGCAGAAAAATGAAGGTTGCATTTTTTCGCCGCGCATGGTAAAATAAAAAGAAAAGGAAACGCATTATATCCGGAAAGGAGTATCGAATGAACATTCACGAATCCGCTGAGGACTATTTGGAAGCAATCCTCCGCCTGAAAGAAGCAAAAGGCTATGCACGCTCTGTGGATATTTCGCTGCTGCTGGGGGTCACGAAGCCGTCTGTCAGCGTGGCGATGAAGCGCCTGCGCGAAAACGGCTATCTGACGATGGATGCTGACAACTTGATTACGCTCACACCCGCCGGGATGGAAATTGCGAGGAGCATTTATGACCGCCATAAGACGCTGTCGAGCTTCCTGGAGAGTTTGGGCGTTGATTCCGATGTCGCCCGCGAGGACGCGTGCAAAATCGAGCATGATATTTCGGAAGAGTCCTTTATCGCCATCCGAAAGCTGATGCAGGAGCGGGAGCAGCACCCCGAAAATCCGCAGGAGTAATGGCATATCAAAAACAAAGCCGGGTCGAACCTCCCCTGTTTCGGAGGATTCGCCCCGGTTTTTCTGTATTCCTTACTTCTCCGTTCCCAGTGAGCGGTATGTCCGTACCAGCACGACCGCCGAGAGAATTGCCGTCAGCACGTCGGCGGCAGGCATGGAATAGATCACCCCGTCCATCTGGAAAAACTGCGGCAGGAGCAGCACCAGCCCCACGCCGAACACAATCTCCCGCGCCATCGACAAAAGCGTCGAGGCAGCCGCTTTCCCCAGCGATTGCAGGAAGATGAACGTCCCTTTGTTGATGCACGCCAGCACAATCATGCTCAGGTACACCCGGAAGCAGCGCCGGGCAAAGAGCGTGTAGTGGATGGACTCGTTCTGCGCGCCGAAGAGCAGCATCACCTGATCGGGCAGCAGCTCCACCACAAGCAGCGCAATCAGCCCGACAACCGCCTCCGCCGCCAGCAGCCGCGTCAAAAGCCCTTTCACACGGTCATGCCGTCCTGCGCCCATGTTGTACCCCGCCACGGGAATGCATCCCGCCGCCAGCCCAATCGCACAGCTGATGACGATTTGGAACACCTTCATGACAATGCCGAAAACCGCCATCGGAATTGCGGAAAATTCCTCCTGCGAGAAAACAGCGTCCTGCCAGCGGGCGCGCGTCCTGCGCCGCCAAGGTTTCGGATTCTGTCTGCATGAAAAAAAGCACTCCTTTTCGTTGATTGGAGCGCAGTATCAAGGCAAAAAAAGACTGCCCCTGCTGCGCGTCCGACAGATGGACTTACGCAGCAAAGGCAGCACTCTGTACCGCTATTTTAGCGCATCGGGGCGGATTTGTCAAAGGGTATGCGGCTCATTTTTTCCCGCCCGTCACAAAGCTTCCTGCAAGGCACACGCCGCCCGCAATCCAGTACCCCATTACGAAGCGACTCGTCGTGCCGTAAATCTCCAGCGCTCCTTGAAACAGACAGCCGATTGTCAGCGCAATGATGCCCCAGTGGTACAGCCGCACGCACCAGCGCCCCGGCAGCGCTTTCCCGCGCAGGGCGCGAATCAGCAGCGGACACGCTCCCAGCACCAGCGGCAGCAGGAACGCATACACCATGAAGTCCGAGTAGACCCCGTGGCTGAACTGCTCATACACGAATCCGCCCAGCGCGGTCATGGCGGCAAAAAGCAGATGATAGAACGCAAGTTTCACGCATTTGCGGTCAATAGCCGATGTAGACAATGTCGCTCACGCTCCTTTCGCGGATGCTGCGCCCGTTCGTGGTCGGGTTGTTGACGACGCGCCCCTGAAATACCATCGTCGAAGAACCGCCGCCGTCGAGGTTGTAGGCGATTTGTGCGCCCAGCGACTGCATCAGCTCTGCCAATTGCCGCAAGGAAAGCCCGGCGCTTTCCTTCGTCCGCCCGTCGGAGACAACCAGCAGGTAATGCCCTTCGCTGATTTGCCCGATGGCGGTGCGCGGGTTGGAGGTCATGGCGCGCCCGACCTCGTCGCTGCTGCTGACGGTCACTTGCCCGCCGTTGATCAGCGCCGGGCCGAACGTCAGCACTTGCCACGCGCCTTCACGCACCAGCGTGTCGGCACTCGTTTCGCCCTCGGTGATGATGCGGAAATTGCCGTCCGCACCGATGACCAGTGCGTCCGTGCCGCTTTGCGCCGATGCGCGGTACAGCACGCCGTTGCGCAGCACATACCCGCGCTCCTGTGCGCCGTAATAGTCGCCGTTGATGGCGAGAATTGCACCCGCGTTTGCCGCCTGCACAGAGGTCGTCTCGGTCAGGTTGCGGGCGTAGGTGTTCCCCGCCAGCGCCGTTTTGAGCAGGGAAATGTCCGCAATCTGCACATCCGCAACGTACACCGTCGTGTTCTCTACGCGCATCGTTGTCAGCACAATGTCGATTTGGTCGTCGTGGTATTCCGTATCGGCGGAAATGGGCGCGGTGGTCGCCTGTTCTGCCGGAGATTCCGTCGCAGTCGGCGCGGTGGAGGCTTCAGCGGTTGCCGTCGGCAGCGTGTCCGGCGTCAGCACACGGACAATCACGAACGTGTCCAGCGCCGCATAAACGGTGTACGTCGCCAAAATCAAAGCAAACATAATGTTTGCGAAATGCCGCTTCATGGAGCTTCACTCCTTTCCATGGTGATGATACCCCCATTAAGTGACGAACAGATGACGAACCCATGACTGCTGCCGGAAAAATTCCCTTCTCTTGACGCAATCCTGCCAAAGGCGTATACTGGAAGCGGAAATTTCCGCGGATGACCGCGAAAAGGAGAAGAATGATGCAGAAACTACGGGGATACTTGGCACTGGGAATATTCATCATGGGTATTGCATCGTTTTTATGCCTGCTTCTGCCGCTCATCGAGATAACGGATGATGCGCTGCTGCTGATGGTGTTTGCTGTGCCGCCGCTTATCTGCGGATTGTTCATAGCATTGGCACTGCATATGCTGCTGTATACGCTGCTTCTGGTGCTGTACGGCTGCAGAATACAGCTGGTGGATTTGTACTTTCTTCAGTATATCCGCAGGAAAACCGTCGGCTGGCGCGTGCAGTACCTTCCGGCGGCGGAGCGCAAGGTGGGCATACTGCTGGCGGCTGTTCCGTGGGAAAAGGAAACGGGCAGGCAGCAGGAACGGGCGCGGACGGCACTGTTTTATGTGCAGACGGCGCTGGCGATACTGTTCTATGCGCTGGCAGTCAATTTGTATGGGACAGCATCCGCCATTGCCTGCCTTGTGCTGGCGTGGGGTTATGCGTTTCTCGGCATCATCATGCCGCCAAGCGAAATTCGGAAAGTATTCCAGCCCGAAAAGCGGCGCAAAATGTGGCAGATGCAGTGCTTGCTGGCGGAGAACCTGACGGATCACCTGTTCACGGAAATGCCGGAGGAATACTTCGCCCCGCCGGACGAAATTCAGAACCAGAATGATGCGGCGCTCATGATTAACCGTTCCGCGTGGCTGATGATGCAGAACCGCTACGAAGAGGCGCTGGACATCCTGACTATGCTGGCGCAGGAGCATCGGGAGCAGACGAAGCGCCTTTGGTGGCAGCTGATTCCGCTCGGCGTTCTGCGTGAATTGGCATTGGACAAGCCGGGCTACTTCCTGAAAGAGTATGACACGCTGTACATGCAGAAGGAATTGCGCAAGCATGAAAAGCAGCCGCTTGTCTGGAGCACGGCGTATGCGGTGCATCTGCTGCGCGACGGCGACGAGCAGAAAGCGGAGCAGTGCCGCAAGCAGTTCCTGCGCCGCATCCGCCATACGACCACGCCGCGCTGCTATCAGTGGACGATAGACCGAATGGCGCGGGAAAAGGCAATCTACGAATCAAGAAAGGCAAAGGAAGCGCAAGAATGAAGAATCGGACATTTCAGCGCCTGTTTCCGCTCCTGCGGATGGGCAGCATCCTGCTGGCGGCGGTACTGTTCTGCGCGGCACTGGTCGGCGTGAACGCACAGCTGACTGTCGGGACGAATGAAGAGCGGAATCTGGCGACGTATCTGGGGCTGGCATTGACGGCGGTTGTGGCGTATCTGCTGCAAGACGTGCCGAAAATGCTGGTCGGCAGGCACTTTGGCTGGAAGCTCGTGCGCTATGAGGCGTTCGGGCGGGTCTATCAGGCGGACGGCACAGGGGCGTTCGTGCGCATTCAAGCCCCGGCGCAAAGTCGTCTGCGCTATCAGCCGTATCTGCTTCCGCCGGAGGATGTGTCTCGGCACGACGTGACGCTGTACACGCTCTGCCCCCTGCTGTATGGCGGGGCGCTGGCGGTGGTGTTCGGCGTGCTGACACTGCTGACGCTGGGGCAGCCGGTGTCGCTGGTGCTGTGCGAACTGGCGATGGGCGGCGTGGTGCTGCTGATGACGTGCATTCTGCCGATGGATGAGCGTTTTATCGCATCGCCGATGGCGACTGCACGGATGCTTCGAGATCCGGAACAATTGGCGGAGTGGCTGTATTTCGCGCGTATGAAGGCGAATGGCGGGGTGCAGGTGACAGATGTTTCGATTGAAAACATTCCACAGCCTGCAACAGTGAAGACTTGTCAGGATGCAATCTGTGTCTTTCAGCGAGCGCAGATTGCGCTGATGGTTCAGTGTGATGCACAGAAGGCGTATGGCCTGATGAAACAGGTGCTGGAAAGCGAGGCACGGCTGTCATATACTGCATGGAAACTTCTGCTGAGCGATGGGGTGGTTGCGGAACTTCTGGCAGGTGAACCGGGTGAATTTACGGCGCTTTACCGTGGAAAAGCCGGCGCAGCAATACGGCAGGTGATGTTTCGCATGGTGGACTATGCGCTTCCTGCCTATGCGGTGGCGACGCTGGTGACACATGAAGCGCGGGAAGCAGAGGTTGTGCGGAACACGCTTGCGCCGGTGCGAGAGAAAATGCCGGAGCTTGATGCTTTGATGAAGGCCATCGAAGAAAAAGCCGCACGAATCGAAAGCTGATTCGTGCGGTGGGGTTTCGCCGCTGCGGCGGCGACCAGAGGGCTTTCCGATCGCCCTCTGGACTCCTTCGGATGCACACCCATGTTTATTGGCTGGTATTGGAGGTTTTCTTTTTCGGAACTGCGTTTTCCAATTTGAACCGAAGGTTCTTTGGATAAACACGCGGACACTCTATGCAGAAGTCACCGACCCAATCGCGCGGAAGGGTCAAGGGAGGAACTCCCTTGCAGGGTGCAGGGGCAGCGCCCCTGCTGGGGTCAAGGGGCAAAGCCCCTTGGGTCTCCCCACCTCACTCGCTCTTCTGCGCATCTTCCCACGCGCGGCGGATGGCGGTGAGGATGTCGCCGTGGGCGTCGCGCAGGGACATGGTGGCGCCGGAGACAATGTCGGCGGCGCGGGCGCGGTCGTCGTCGGAGAAGGCTTCCCAGCGGGCGCGATCAGCGTCGGAAGAAGAATTTTCCGTCAGCGGGCGGCCGTTCTCGGCGGAAAAGTATCGCCCAAACCACGTTTCTACCTCGTCCACCGTCATACCGACCATCATGTTCTGATAGGCGTCCATCTGCTCGCGCCATGAACCGCTTGTCAGCTGGTAGTCGTCCCCGCGGGCGCGCTTGCTCGTCCATGCGGCAATTTCCTGCATGTAGTTGTCCTCGCTGTCCTCGGTGTAGCCGACAACCTTCCCGGCGCTGTCATCCCAGAGCGAATAGCCGCCCTGCCCCGGAAAGCCGCTGAACTGCGGCATGGACGCGCCGCTGTAATTCGGCGTCGCTACTTCGAGCTGGTCAACCGCCATCGACACGATGCGTCCGTCCTCGTCGAATGTCCCGTGCGCAAACACGACGTTGAAGGAGTAAACCTGCCCGTCTTCGTCGTCCTTGCCCGGCCCGACGCGCCCGGTCGCTGCCATGCCGATACCCTCGCGAACCGCCTGACCCGCGCGGTGTGCCGGATTGCCCGTGTTGTCGTCCATTGTGTCCGATGTGTTCAGGGCGACGCGGACGGCTTCACGCAGGGCATTGCTCGTCATCGTCGCGCCCGTCACGACATCCACATCCCATGTGTTCATGCGGATCATCTCGTCCGGCAGAATATCCAGCGCACGGCTGCCGATGCCGTCCGTCTCGTGCTGCTCCAGAATGTTCACGGCGCTGATGGCACCGTCCTCCATCATCACCTGCACGCGCAGGATGCCGCCGTAGCCATCCGCCTGACCCGTGCGCGTGTCGGCGCTGGCGCGGCAGGACGCAAGCAGAACGGCGCAGGAACACAGCGACAGCATCGTCAGCAGACGTTTTTTCATTTTTCGGCTGGTTTGCATTAAAAAATCCCCTTTCTTGCCTTCCAAATTGCAGGGAAATCGCTCCCTGCGACGTTGTTATTGTGTCCCGCGCAGGAAAAGTCATTCAATCAACACGCTTTTTGATGCAGATTTTTCCCGCAAGCAGGAAAATCGTCCTTGCGTGGCGAATAGAGATAGAGAATATGCCTGTGCTGACTGATTTTCTGCCGCGCGGGCATCCTGATGAAAGGGTTTCACCCGAAAAGGCAGGTGTTTTTCGTATATGAAGAAGTCATCCGGGAAGAAGCGCGTCAGTTCACTGACGTTCCTGATTGCGACGACGGCGGTGCTGGCGGCTGTGGCGGTGCTGTGCCTGTTCGGCAGCAATCTGCTCTACGCCATGCGTGTGCGCAACGTCAATGAGCAGCGCGCCGAGGTGGAGAAGCGCAACACGGAGCGCTACGAAGCGTATCGGCAGGAAGTGCAGGAGCTGCAAGACCGTCTGACGGCGAACAACAACATCAGTGCCGACTGGCCCCAGCCGGACACGCAGGAGGGCATCGCCATTGTTGACCTGACGAATTATCCGCTGGATAACCCCGGCACGGTCACGGTGTCGCGTCAGGACGTGATGCTGGGCGGACTGCTGCTGGTCAACGAGTGGCATTCCCGCCCGTCGGATTTTGACGAATCATCGCTGGTGTCCATCATGACCTATGCGCGGAGCATGGGCGTGACGAAGAGCATTTGGCGCAATTCCGACCAGCGGCTGTTCCCGGTGGCGGCGAATGCCCTGCTGGATGCGCTCAATGCCGCAAAAGAAGCGGGGCTGGAGGGCTATGTTGTCCGCGAGGCGTACCGCAGCATTTCCGACCAGCAGACGCTCTGGGATACGGAATACAACCGCCTGAAGGGCCGCCACAGCGCGTGGACGGACGATGAGCTGATTGCCGCCACGAAGAAGAGCATCAACCTGCCCGGCACGAGCGAATATAACTCCGGCTTGGCATTCACGCTGTACCTCTATGAGAACGGCAATGACGAATTGAACAAGATGGTGTTCTCCGAGAGTGAGCAGGGCAAGTGGATGTACGAAAACAGCTGGAAGTACGGGCTTGTGTTCCGTTTCCCACTGCAGGACTTCCCGACGAAGGGCACCATCAGCCGCGCTTACAAGACGGGCGTGAACGTGGAGATGAATCTGTTCCGCTTCGTAGGCATTCCGAACGCGACGGTGATGCACCATCTGGACATGTGCTTGGAAGAGTACATCGAGTACCTGATGGCACACCCGCACATTGCCGTGTTTGAGGACGGTCAGCTGAAGTACGAAATCGTCCGCCAGCAGGTGGGCGACGACAGCAGCACCTTCTCCGTCAGCATCAGCCGCAAGACCAGCAACTACACCATGTCGCTGGACAACATGGGCGGGCTGATTACGATTTACGAGTATTGATAAGGATACGAATCCCCCGCCAGCGGATGAAAAATATCGGCTGACGGGGGATTTTGCTTCGAGACCATCAAGAAATAAAGCGAGGTGCGTCCGATTGAAACATCGTATCATAGCATTGCTAACCGCATTTATCCTCTGTTTCAGCACTGCGTCTGCTTTTGCAGATACATCCGTTGATACAGCCATGAACCTGTCCACTACAGCAGATGCACCATTAGCCGTCATCAAATCATCGTCCGCGCTTGCGGCGGCGCAGTCGATGATTCTGCTTTTCAATGCGGGTTCCAAACGAGAAGGCGCAGTGATGGAAACGTGCATGGTAATCCCCATTAGCGTCACATCCGACGATGATATCATCACGATGGAGATTGCCGCTATGCATGGCGTTTTCAGCCCCAATGAAGTCCCGACAGAAAAATATGACCCGCATCACATGATGGCAGGCTGCGAAAACTGGGTGCGCTTGCAGCTGCTGGACAACCACGACGGCACATATTCGCTGCTGACGTATCAAGAACCCGACGATGGCGAAACGCTGTACAGAGACGTTAAACGCATCTTCTCTGTATTCGCTGCGATAAGGCTGATGATTTCGGCCAGAGACGCATCATTTAAGGACACCTACCATGAAATGGCGGAGGAAAACTGGGCGGCATTCTGCTCCCGCGACACCAGTGACGAAGGAACGCCCGTCTTCCTCGAAATGAATGTGACTTCGGCGGATGTGCGGCTCAACCTGACGTATCTGCGCGAACCTGAAAACTACCCCGCCAGCAACATTCGCGAATACACGATGGCGGACGGCACGACGTATATTTGGATTGTGATGGAATAATCCTGCTTGACAAAAAGCGCCGGAATGCAGCAGTGTATGCTGTGTTCCGGCGTTTGGCGTTTTGGGCGGAAGGTCGGTCGCGCTCATCTGGCGCGACAATATGCAAGTGGTGGGTAAAGCAGCTTGGGGGCGCGTCTGCGGACGCGCAAAGTTACTGGCAGGGACGCTTCGC
>OIYO01000293.1_pt1 | contig 47252 bp, 37 predicted proteins | sample 1588191 | NCBI WGS metagenome assembly OIYO01 (sample SAMN03283275) | human gut metagenome | biome: human-associated habitat; material: feces | host: Homo sapiens | place: Peru | collected 2012 | reverse complement strand
CACTCGAAACCGGCGTTGAAATCAAGGTTCCTCTCTTTATCAACGAGGGCGAAATGATTCAGGTCGACACGAGAACCGGCGAGTACATGTCCAGAGCATAAGAATTTTAAAATCTGCCGAAACACGATATGAAAATGTTTCGGCTTTTTTTACACAGCTTTTTTCTCTTATTAATATAAATATATCCCCGTACAGACGGGAAGAACAGGAGGAAATCATTATGACACTTACGGAAAAAACCGCATATCTCAAAGGTCTTGCAGAGGGACTCGAGCTTGACGCTGACAAGAAAGAAACAAAGATAATCAACGCTATTATTGACGTTCTCGACGACATGGCGTTAACCGTTTCGGACGCAGACGACGAGCTTACAGTTCTCGAAAGCGCGGTCGACGAGCTCTCCGACGCAATAGACGTTCTCGACGAGGATCTCTCGGATGTTGAGATGATTCTCTACGACGAGGATTCGCCCTGCGGAGACTGCGACCCCTGCGAGGGATGCGATCCCTGCGAGGGATGCGACATTTACGACGATGACGACGACTTTGACGACAGCGAGGATGTTTACGAAATCGAGTGTCCCGAGTGCGGAGAGGTTTTCAGATTCGGCGAGGACGTTCTTGACGACGAGGACGCGGAGCTTGTATGCCCCAAATGCGGAAACGTTATCGACGAAATCGAAATCGTTGACGAGGACGAGGACGACGAATAATCGAAATATAAGTAAAAAAGACAAGAGGGCAGGGTCGGTTTGACCCTGTCTTTTTTTGGAGATTACAATGGATAATATAAAAGAATTTTTAAAACAGGCGGCGCATGTTAAGCCCGACAAAAATCAATTGAGACTGATAACCGAAACCCCGTTTTACGCGTTTGTCCATTTCAGCCCGAACACATATACGAACAAGGAGTGGGGCGACGGACTGGAAGACGCCGAAATATTCAACCCGACCGAGCTTGACTGTGATCAGTGGTGCGAGGCAATTAAATCGGCGGGCATGAAAGGCGCGGTAATAACGGCGAAGCACCACGACGGATTCTGTCTCTGGCAGACTCAATACACGTCACATTCGATGAAAAGCAGTCCGTACAAAAACGGCAGGGGCGATATCGTCCGCGAATTTTCGGACGCGTGCCGCCGTCACGGACTTAAATTCGGATTTTATCTCTCCCCGTGGGACAGACACAGCGAGCTTTACGGCACGGACGCGTATAACGACTATTACAAAGCCCAGCTTACCGAGCTTCTGACGAACTACGGCGAGGTTTTCCACGTATGGTTCGACGGCGCGTGCGGTGAGGGAGCAAACGGCAAAAAGCAGAATTACGACTTCGAGGGTTACTTTGAGCTTATTCATAAATATCAGCCCGACGCAACTATATTCAATGACAGAGGCCCTATCCGCTGGTGCGGAAACGAGAGCGGAGACGCGCACTATGCCGAATGGTCGGTCGTTCCCGTAGAGCTGTGCGGATTTTCCGAGGTTCAGACAGGAGCGGGACCTTTGGCAGACGAGGGCAGTCTTGACTATATGTACAACACGGACAACAACATAGGCTCCGTCAGCAATATAGTATACTCAAAGGGGCTCGTATTCGCCCCGTCGGAGGTCGACATGTCGATTCGTCCCGGCTGGTTCTACCACGCAGAGGAAGAGGCTCATTCGCTCGACAGACTGTTTAAAACATATATAAATTCCGTAGGAAACAACACGTCGTTTATTCTCAACGTTCCGCCTATGCCCAACGGAAAATTCGACGAAACAGACGTTTTGAGACTGAAAGAACTCGGCGATAAAATCAATTCGGAATTCGGCGTCAACATTGCCGAAAACGCAGAAATAACCGTCACACCTTATAACAACAGTGAAACACAACGTGAAATCGTTATAGATATGGGCGAAGAAAAGGCGGTAAAATATCTCGACTTCGGCGAAAATACAGCCGAGGGACAGAGAGTCGAAAGCTTCACCGTTAAGTATTATGACAATACAGAGGGCTGGCAGACGGATTACGGCGCGTACGGAACGACCGTGGGAGCCAGAAAAATCGTAAAGCTCTCCGAGAGGAAAACTTCGAAAATCAAGATAATAATTACCTCGGCAAGAGACGTTCCCGAATTTTCATTCATTAAAATTCATTAACAGTCACGGCGGCTCCGAAATCAATCGGAACCGCCGTGTTTTCATATTAATATTATCATATCAAATATTTGTATCAACAGGATCAAATACGGTCTGAAGCTTCGCGGCAACTCTCAATATCGAGCGCGCGTCAGAAGCGTTAACGGCTCCGTTTTTGTCAACGTCGGCAATTACGACAAGTTCTCGAGTCGAAGAATCAAGCTTCGCGGCAAGTCTTAATGCAAGTCTTGCGTCGGCGGCTGATATTTTATCGTCCGAATTTAAGTCGCCCAATCTGCCGTTTATAAATGTAATATAAACCTTGCCCGTCAGGAATTCCAACACGAATACGTCCCCGCTTTTGAGCGTTTTTACATATTCGTCATTGAATTTAACATTCATTCCGAAACGATAATAGTATGTTATATCATACATTTTTCCGTCGACTTTTTCACCGTTTTTCGTCATCGAAACGAATAGATCTTTCCTTACCGCCGCCTCATTTATCCCGGCGAATCTAACTGAAAAACCTTCATCGGTTTTTAGCATATTGATTTTCATTTCGTTCGACGAATAATCCTCGGTAACCTTCAATACGGCAAGGTCAAAGTCTACCCTTTTAAAAATAACGTCTATAAAAGAATTTCCTTCATTGAGTGTTTTAAGATATTCTTCTTTAAAGGATATAAAAGTTTTTCCGTCTTTTTCGTATACGGTGTAGTTTTCTTTTCCGATCGGTTTGCCGGACAGCATCAAATTCTCCAATTCATCGGCTTTGACGAACTCGCGTCCGTTTACGGATTCGGGCAAATCGATTTCCGTCTCGCAGTCACCCTTGCCCGTCCAAACCGGGAATGAAATAACCAAATCCTTGATAATTATTCTGTTATCGTCCGCCGAAGCGTACATAGCAGGAATTACAGAAAGCAAAAGAACAAATGTCAATAAGAAAGCAAGAGATTTTTTTAACATGAGAACAGCCTCCTTGGTTTGTGTACCCGCCGTCAAAAGCGGTATATTTGATTATTTTTAACGCAAAACAGATGTATAGTCATATTTTGCAATTTAATATTAGCATATTATATAGTATATTTCAAGATATTATTTGAATTTTATATAATATTAAGGAAAACTTGAAAATTTATAAAATATAAATTATCCGACCGTCTTATAAAATTTATTATTGACAAAAGACGAAAAACAGTATATAATATCACCTGTCGCAGGACATGGGGGCGTAGCTCAGCTGGGAGAGCGCCACACTGGCAGTGTGGAGGTCATCGGTTCGATCCCGACCGTCTCCACCATGTAAAAAACCGAGGTTATAAGCCTCGGTTTTTTGTTTTACCTATTCTGAAAAGAAGAAATGCAATATCAAATCATGATTTAGTAAACCGCAGTTTGATTTTTTTAATCGAAAATGGTCATTCGGCTTCTTCCGGCGCACTGAATGATGACATAAAATGCTTTAATAAAAAAGTGCAGAAATACGGGAACGTATAAAACCCGTTTTCATGCCCTAAATTATTATCCGAAAATTTAAATGCATACCTTATATCGGCGTACTTATCGGAATTAATCAGCTGTTTTGCAGACTTTGCTTTTCCGTTCTTTGCTTTGACCTCTATCGGAATCAGCGACCCCCGCGAACGAATGAGAAAATCGGTTCCAGGCGAAGAATCACCGCGTTTATAATAACAAAGCTTATATCCCTGTTTGACCAACGCTTCGCCCGCAATATTTTCATACAGTGCACCTTTGTACACACCTAAATTTTTACCAGCGCGAAGATCTTCCTGTGATTCTTCATCAAGCATTGGCACAAGCAGTCCGGTATCGGCAAAGTACAGTTTAAACATATCCGGGTCGTAGTTTCCGCCCGCAGCGCACATTAATTCGACATAATTTACGAACGATATAACGTTATTTGTGCCATCCGGCCGCGTATTTTCGTCAAATTCGTACGGGTTCCGGCAGTTAAGCGTATTAACAACGTTTTTCACTTCATATAATTCATTTGTCGTGTCGATTGAGAAATCGGCAGAATTCATAAACGGAAAAAGAGAAGCAAAAAACATTGCAATGCTCATAAAAAACGATGCAATTTTCGGTGACAGGCTCCATAAATTTATAGCACAAACCTCCATAAAATTAATTCGGATACGTTTATATTTTAATTTCCCCAAAATTTTCTGTCAAGGCTTCTGTACTGAATTGCCTCCGCGATATGCTTAACATCAATAATGTCGCTTCCGTCAAGGTCTGCAACCGTTCTGGCAACCTTTAAAACCTTGTCGTAGCCTCTCGCAGAGAGTCCGAGACGGTCAAACGCATTTTTTAGCATGGACGAAGCCGTATCGGTCATAACGCAGTATTTTCTTACCGCTTCGGCTGTCATTTTGGCGTTCGAGGATATACCGTCGTTTTTAAAACGCTCTCTCTGAATATCTCTCGCTTTGTCGACGCGCTTTTTAATCTCCGCGGAGCTTTCTCCCTGCTGAACGTCGGACAGCTCGTCGAAATCAACCGGCGGAACCTCTATATGTATGTCGATTCTGTCTATCAAAGGTCCCGAAACCTTTGACATATAACGAGTCACCGCACCCGGAGCGCACGTGCATTTTTTTGTCGGATGTCCGAAGAATCCGCACGGACACGGATTCATGGCGCATACAAGCATGACCGAACACGGGTACGTTACGGCTCCGGCAACCCTCGAAATCGTGATAACGCCGTCCTCTATCGGCTGTCTCATAACCTCCATCGCGGAGCGTGAGAATTCGGGCAGTTCGTCGAGGAATAAAACGCCGTTGTGCGAAAGCGACAGCTCGCCCGGCTTCGGAACGGTACCGCCGCCCGCAAGTCCCGCCGCCGACACCGAATGGTGAGGAGAACGAAACGGACGCGTCTTAATGATCGGAATCTTATCGTTAAGAAGCCCCGCTATCGAAAATACCTTCGTCGTTTCGAGCGATTCCTCAAACGTCATGTCGGGCAGAATTCCCGGGATTCGCTTTGCAAGCATGCTCTTTCCCGAACCGGGAGGACCGACCATCATTACGTTATGACCGCCCGCCGCCGCGACTTCAAGCGCGCGCTTCGCCTGCATCTGCCCCTTAACATCCGCAAAATCGGGGACGGTCTGTAAATTATCGGACAAATCGGCATACGGGAATTCGGCCTTTTCAATCACGCATTTGTTTTTGAAATAATCTAAAATCTGTTTTACGTTTGAAACGGGATAAACGTCTATCCCCTCTACGACGCTCCCCTCCGACGCATTCTTAGCGGGGACAAAGAAGCGCTTTATTCCGTTTTTTCTCGCCTCGATAGTAAGAGGAAGCACACCGTTTATCTTACGCACCTCTCCGCCGAGCGACAGCTCGCCGACAAACGCGCAGTCGGAAAAATCGCCCTCGAGCTGACCCGTCGATTTCAATATAGCAATGAGAATCGGCAGGTCGTAAATAGGTCCCTCCTTCTTAACGTCGGCGGGCGCAAGATTCATCGTTATATGAACATACGGAAACGTATACCCGCTGTTACGCATGGCGGAGCGGACGCGCTCCTTTGACTCGCTGACCGCGGTATCGGGCAGACCGACGATATCGAAACGGAACTTTCCCTGTGAAATATCCGCCTCGATACTGACAGGAAACGTATGCATGCCGAATATGCCGACGCTGTTTACGGAAGAAAACATGAAGAAGCCTCCGAACATTTGTTTTATAATATTGTATATTTTTTTCTGTAATTTGTCAACTCTTTATTTTGTCATAAAAATTATTTACAACGGCAAAATTATCGTATATAATATATGCGTATGTATAAATTTAAGAAACAAGGTGTTACTATGTCCGAATATGATAAATTATACGAGCTTTGGCTCGAAAAAGCGGATAGAGATCCCGATTTGAAAGAGGAACTCGAATCCGTAAAGGGAAACGAAAAAGAAATTCTTGACAGATTTTATAAAACGCTCGAATTCGGCACGGGCGGACTGCGCGGAGTTATCGGCGCGGGAACCAACAGAATGAACGTCTACACCGTGGCTCAGGCTACGCAGGGGCTCGCGGATTACCTCAATGCGAATTTCGAATCGCCGAGCGTAGCGATCGCTCACGATTCGAGAATAAAATCCGACCTGTTCGCAAAAACCGCGGCGGGCGTACTTGCGGCAAATTCGATCAAGGTTTATTTCTACGACGAATTAATGCCCACACCCATGCTGTCGTTTGCGGTTATCAGACTTCACTGCTCGTCGGGTATCGTAATCACCGCCTCGCACAATCCCTCTAAATACAACGGCTACAAGTGCTACGGTCCCGAGGGCTATCAGATGACGGACGAAGCGGCTAAGGAAACGCTTTCTTATATAAACAAGGTTGACATTTTCTCGGGAATCAAAATCATGGACTTCGACGAGGCTCTCGCCGATGATAAAATCGACTTTATCGAGGACTGGGTTAAAGAGGAGTTTTATGAGGAAGAACTCAAATGCCGTCTTGAAAAGGACGTATGCGAAAAATCGGGAATCAAAGTTATCTACTCACCTCTTAACGGTACGGGAAACAAGCCGGTACGCCATATTCTTAAAAAAATCGGAGTCGAGAATTTAAGAATCGTTCTATCGCAGGAACACCCCGACGGAACTTTCCCGACCTGCCCGTTCCCGAACCCCGAGATAAAGCAGGTATTCGAAGAGGGAATGAAGATGGCAAAGGACTTCCCCGCCGACATTCTCCTTGCAACCGATCCCGACTGCGACAGAGTCGGAATCGCGGTTCTCGACAACGGAGAATATAAGCTGATGAGCGGAAACGAAGTCGGATGCATGCTCACACAGTATATTCTCTCTCGTCTCAAAGAACAGGGCAGACTGCCCGAAAAGCCCGTAGTCGTAAAGACGATAGTTACGACCGAGCTTGTCCGCGCGATAGCAAACGACTATAACTGCGAGATGTTCGATCTGCTCACGGGATTTAAATATATCGGCGAGCTTATCGAAAAACTCAAGGCTAAGGGCGAAGAGGACAGATACGTTCTCGGATTTGAGGAAAGCTACGGCTACCTCACCGGCACGCACGTACGCGACAAGGATGCCGTAAACGGTTCAATGATGATAATTGAGATGGCGGCTTACTATAAATTACAGGGCAAAACGCTCATTGACGTAATGAACGGAATTTACGAAAAATACGGAATGTATTTGAATTCGCTCTTTAACTTCGGATTCGAGGGCGCGGACGGCATGAAGAAGATGTCCGGCATGATGGAGAGCATGAGAGAAAACGCTCCTAAGCAAATCGCGGGAATGACCGTCGAAAAAATCGCCGACTACGAAAGAAGCGTAACGACGTACACCTCAGACAGCAGAACGGAGCCTATAACGCTCCCCGTTTCCAATGTTCTCTCCTACTCGCTTCCCGACGACAATAAAGTAATAATAAGACCCTCGGGAACCGAACCCAAAATAAAGGTTTACGTCACAGCGCACGCAAAAACGCGCACGGACGCACAGAAAATCACGGATTCAATTATTTCGGACGTTAAAAAACTCATGGGAATAGAGGAATAATATTATGAGTAAAAAGGTTACAAGAATAATCGCCGTCATTCTCGCGGCACTTCTCGCTTTGAGCGTCTGCGCCGTAGCAATCTACGCATTTATTTAAAAGAAAACGGACTGCCGGGTCCCGAAACGGATTCGACAGTCTTTGTTTTTTACGAGGAATAAAACATGTATGACTTTAAAAATTGTGAGCTTCTCTGCCCGGCGGGCAGTGAGGAATGTTTAAGCACCGCGCTCCATTTCGGAGCCGACGCGGTCTATGTCGGAGGTCCCTTTATGCAGTTAAGGAGCGACAGCGCGTCCTTTTCGTCCGATAAGCTCGAAAACGCGGTGAAAAAGGTTCATTCATTAAATAAAAAACTGTATGTCACGGTAAACAGCTTTGCAAAAAATAACGAAATAGAGCCTTTGAAAGCTTACGCAAAACAGCTTTATGACATGAACGTCGACGCGGTCATAGTCTCCGATCTCGGCGCGATATGCGCCGTAAAAGAGGGCGCGCCCGATCTCGAAATTCATATAAGCACACAGGCGAATATACAGAATTACATGACAGCCATCACATACTATAATATGGGTGCAAAGCGCGTTGTGCTGGGCAGGGAGATGTCGCTTGACGAAATAGCCGAGCTTCGGGCGAAAACGCCGTCCGACCTCGAAATCGAAACATTCGTCCACGGCGCAATGTGCATGTCGTACTCGGGCAGATGTCTTATAAGCTCGTATCTCTCGGGCAAGAGCGGAAACCGCGGAGAATGTACACAGCCGTGCAGATGGATGTATTATCTGACGGAAGAAAAACGCCCCGAACAGCATTTCGAAGTCATAGAGGAAAACGGCTCGTCCGCGATTTTAAGCTCACATGACTTGAAATGCATCGACTTCCTCGATAAAATCGCCGAGGCGGGCGTAACTTCGTTTAAAATAGAGGGCAGAATGAAGTCCCCGTATTACGTCGCGACCGTAACGAACGCATACCGTCACAGGATGGATTCGACCGCCTGCCTCGACATTCTGAATTCGGAACTCGAATGTGCGTCGCACAGACCGTATTCGTCGGGCTTTTACTTCGGCGATCTGATTCACTCCCATTCAAACGACGGACTGTACCGTCAGACGTGCAGATTTACGGCAATCGTACTCTCGGACGACGGCGGCGGATATTACACAGTCGAAATGAGAAACAGATTTTCGTTAGGTGACACGCTCGAAATACTCTCCCCGTACTCGCTCGGCGAAAGCTTTAAGGTCGAAAGCATTATCGACAAAAACGGAAACGAACGCGAAACCGCGCATCTTCCGCAGGAGCATCTGTCGATTAAGAGCGATAAAAAATTATATCCCGGCGATATATTGAGAATACGTTTATAATTCGATACAAAACAGCGGTTCACAGAGTTTTTGCTGCGAACCGCATTTTTTTATTGATTTATTTCGACGAGGGTTCTTCCTTTACATCAGAAGTTTTTTCGTTTTCATGATTTCGGCTTTCATCCTCATTAGGCGAGCTCGTTTCCTCCGCGGGCATGCCGGGCAGAGTTTCAAGCTTTGCCGAAACTCTCAAAAGCATTCTCGCCTCGGCTATTGTAATACTGCCGTCGGAATTAAGATCGAGAGCAGCAAACACCGCGTCTGTCGGCGATTCAAGCTTCGCCGCGATTCTCAGCGCAGTTCTCGCGTCGGCGGCTGTCAGCTTGCCGTTGCCGTCCGCGTCGCCGAGTACGACAGCGTAATAGTAGTCCTGCGGTTTGCCTTCGTAAGCAAGGACAACGAGATTTCCCGTACCGACGGGACTGTCTCCCGTCACCGCTTCCGTTTTTTCGGTATCGACTACAAGGACTGTCTCGCCGTGCGTATAGGATATAAAATCTTTAATAAGCTTATCCGATATCGTTCCGATGTATATTCCCGTAATAAGTCTTTTCTCCTTATCGAGCTTTAACTTGCTGTCCTTATTTAAAATAAGCTCATCGTCCGCGTCGTCCGCCGAACGTTTGGGAATGGTTTTCGTCTCCGTTTTTTTGCACACGGAGCAGGATCTCTCTATAATACCCTCCTCCGTCTTCGTCGGAGCCTTTATCTGCATCCATTCGCTCCATGTATGGCTTCCGCTCGAGGGAATCTTCTTTGTCTCGTTCGCTCCGCAGACGGTGCAGTAACGCTGATTCTCGCCGTCGTCGGTGCATGTCGCATGCTTAGTCTCGACCCACTCGCTCCACTTGTGACCCGTGGGAGCAATTTCGACGGTCTGCGCGCCGCCGCATATTGCGCACTCGCGTTTATTCTCACCGGGAACGTCGCATGTCGGATTCTTTGAAACCTTCCAGTCGCCCCACTTATGACCGAGAGCGGGAGTTACGTTCTGCTCGGTTTTACTGCACCGAGAACACGTTCTCTCTTCAACGCCGTCGCTTTCACATCCGAGGGTCGAAACCGTAACCCATTCGCCCCAGATATGTCCGAGCTTAGGAATGGAGACGGTCTCTTTATAGTGGCACTTACGGCACGTGTAGGTTAAAATTCCGTCCTCCTCGCACGTCGCGGTACTCGTTATCTCGTACTGTTTATTCTTATCGTGCTTACAGTTGTCGACAAGCTCAAAGTTAATCGAGTTATCCTGCGCGTATTTTTGCGCCTCGGAATTCTCCCGGCAGTATATCGTAAATCTGTCCGACAGAACGAGCGAATTCGATTCCGTCTTATAACCGAACGCCTGCGAGCCTATCTCTTTAACCTCATTAGAAATATAAATGTTTTCGAGTCGAGTACAGTCTTTGAACGCGCGTACGCCTATCGACGTTACGGAGTCCGGAATATATACGTCCGTTATAAGCTTATTTTCGTCGAACGCATAGGGCGATATGCTCCGCGTTGAGTCTTTTATAACAATTTCTCCGTCCTCGCCGTCGGAAATATAAGTATACGCGCAGTCCGAAACGTAAACGACGCCCGACTCTTTTGATTCAAGCCACTTCGTTTTTTCGAAAGCGTACCTGTCGACGTATTTTATCGAATCGGCAAATTCTATATTGTTAAGAGCCGAACAGCCCTGAAACGCGCCGAAGCCGACGGAACAGTTCGGAATGCGTATATTGTCAAGCATTACGCAGTTTAAGAACGCATACGCGCCTATATTTTCGATTTCTTCGGGCAAAGAAACGCTTTCAAGAGCCGAACAGCCCGAAAAAGCCGACGACGAAACGGATTTTACAGATTCGGGAAGCGTTACGGATTTAATCGTCTTATTATTTTCGAACGCCGAAATTCCGAGAGCCGTTACGGCTTTGCCGTCAATCTTTTCGGGAATGTCGACCGTCTCGCCGTCGCCGAGGTACTTATCGACGCTGACTCCGCCGTCTGCGGGGCTTATCTCAAAATCTCCGTTGGGCAAAGCGAACGCGGGGAGCGTACCGGACAGCACAAGAACAGCCGTCATGATAAGCGAAACGCATTTCAATAAGGATTTTTTATTCATTTAACATCACCTTTTCACCAGTTGTCAACGGAACCTCTCTGCATGGCTCCGATTACTTTCTCTCTTAATTTCGGATATTCGCGGTTTAATTGAGTTATGAGCTCGCGGGTTTTTTTTCTGTCTCCCGATTTATCCGCAGGACACTCGCTTTTTACGACGGGCAGTCCGCTCTTTCTGACCTCGCCGGCAATAAGACTCTGCGAGCAGAAAATCAACGGACGAATAAGGTAAATATCTTTATCGTCAAGATACGTAACGGGAGAAAAACAGCCTATCCGTCCGCCGTTAAACAAATTCATCATAAAAGTTTCGACGGCGTCGTCCTCGTGATGACCGAGAGCTATCCGCGTACAGCCGAGCCTTTTCGCCTCGTCAATCAGAGCAGCGCGTCTCATTCTCGAACACAGCGAGCACGGATTGCTCTCCTTCCTCTCGTCAAAAACGATACGTCCGATATCGGTTCTTTTAACAATGAATTCGACGCCGAGTTCATCGCACAGTTTTTCAAGCTCCGAAACGTCCGTATCCCCGCCCGAAAACCGCAGGTCTATATTAACGGCTTTTACGTCGAATTCAACGGGATAAAACGACCGCATTTTACTAAGCGCATAAAGGAGTGCGGCGGAATCCTTTCCGCCCGACAGTCCGACGGCTATAACGTCCGAATCCGCTATCATATCGTACTTCTGCACAGCCCGGCGGGCAGAGCTCATTATCTTATTCAAACAAAAACGCCCGCCTTTCTTTGATTACATTATACATTTTTATTGACAAATTGTAAACGTATAAATTTTTGAAGTTTTTTTATTAATAATTAACAATGGAAAATCATATTATAATGTGGTATTATTTTAAAAGGAGGCGATTAAGACATGAAATTAATCCAAAAAACAGCGGCAATACTTTTATCGGCATGCATGTTGGTGCCTGCTGCCGCAATCGTTTCTTCCGCAGAATCAACACAGACGGGCGAAACCGATTACACAATCACAAGCCCTTACGACGATATCGACTGGGATACGTATAATTACTATCTTGCGAATCTGCACACACACTGCACCGCGAGCGACGGCAGAGTCGATCTTCCCGATATGATAGAGCTTTATTATAAAGCGGGCTACGACATTCTCTCTCTTACCGACCACGGCGTTATCAACAACGGCTGGAATCAGGAGAGAAAGGTTTATCCTCCGTTCAACCTTTTTCAGGAGCTTCACAACATGTCCGATGAGGATTACGAGAGAATCACGACAGGTTCCGACCGTGACGGCAGAGGTATGACCGACGTTGTAGGCGGTATCGAAATGAACATGGCTACTCTTACAAAGACTCACGTAAACGGCTATTTCACCGAATACGGAAGCGGACTTTGGGGCAAGGAAAACGATTATGAATCGGCTCCCGCGGCAGTCGAGGCTTCGGGCAAGGGATTTACAGTCCTCAATCACGTCGGGGACTGGGTCAACTCGAACAACTTCCCCGAGAGATCGCATCACCCGATGTTTATTGAGTATTTCGCAAATATATTCGTAAAAAACCCGTCATGCCTCGGCATGGAGATTATCAACAGCACTGACAATGTTACAAGGGCGGATAAGGCTCTGTGGGATGAACTGTTACAGGTCGTAATTCCCAAGGGCAGAAACATTATCGCATTCGCGGATGACGACTCCGAGTACGCAAACGAGGTCGGCAGAAGCTTCGAGATGTTCGTTCTCCCCGAAAACAATCTTGAAAACGTCAAGCAGGCTATGCAGGACGGCGCGTTCTTCGCATGCTCGAGATTCGCAAAGACAGACATCGCACCCGACTTTGAGGGAAACGGACTCGTTCCGCTTGTTTCGAAAATAGACGTTGATCAGAAAGAAAATACCATCACTCTTACGCTTGACGACACAAGAGACTGTCAGAGCGTAGAATGGATTGCAAACGGCGAAATAATCGCAACCGGCAATTCTATCGATCTCAACGACTACGAGGATCAGCTCGGCTGTTACATCCGCTTCCAGCTCAAGGGCGAGGGCGGTATCACATATTCGCAGGCGTTCACTCTCTCATACGAGGGCAGAGCCGATAAGGAAATTCCCCACTACGCTAAGTTCGACGGATTCTTCGGCGATATATTCAAAAAGATTGTTAAAACAAGATTCTTCGCTATAATCATGAAAATATGCGAGAAGTTCGATTACGATATCGTAGGAGCGATAGCGAAGTATTAATCATACACATTTAAGTAAAGGAGCGTTCGGATGAGTTATTCGACAGAAGATATACTGACCGTATTCTCGCGTCTATCATCCTCTTCCAACGGTCTTTCCGACGAAGAAGCGCGGCGGCGTTTAAAACGGGACGGACAAAACAGGCTTAACCCCGAGATAAAAATATCTTTCGGATTTAAAATTATAGCCCAGCTTCTCGACCCGATGCTTTCGCTGCTGCTCGCTCTGTCGGCTATTTCCGCGGTATTCGTCATTATCGACGGAAAATACCCCTACGAATTCCTCGTCGTCGCGGCTATTATAATTATAAACGCCGTTATCGTCGTTCTGCAAAGACAGAAGTCAGACAAAATTCTGCACGACTTACAGTCAAAGACGGCGAAACAGTCATACGTTCTGCGAGACGGTGTTAAAACGCTTATCTACTCCGAGGACATAGTCGTCGGCGACGTTATTCTGTTATCCCCGGGGACGGTCGTCCCCGCCGACGCGCGTATTTTCGACTGTACGAATTTACAGGTCGAGGAGTCCGGCGTGCGTTCGTCGAACGCCTACCCGATAAACAAGTACCGCACACAGATATTCGGAGTTACCGACCGGGAATTATACCTAACCGACAGAAACAATATGGTATACATGGGCTCGACCGTGATAAGCGGTTCGGGTCTTGCTGTTGTTACGGCTACGGGACTTTCGACATATCTCGGCAAAACATACGACATAGTTTCCACCGCAAGAAAGAACAAAACCCCGCTCCAGCTGAAAATTCACGACGCGAACAACTGGATAAATATTTTCGCAATGATTATATGCGGAATCGTCCTGCTCGGTCAGTTTATTCTTACGAAAATAAACGGCGGAACGCTCGGATTCGTTTCGACTCTCGATTCGATAATGGTCGCGCTCGCGCTGTCGATTACCGCCATGCCCCAGGGACTCGCTTCATACGCGGGCATAGTTTTATCGCACGCGGCAGTCGATCTGTACGAACAGGACATCATAGTAACATCCGTTCCCGCAATAGAAAGGCTCGGCAGCGTGCAGGTGCTGATATACGACCTTACAAAATACAGCGACGCGGATTTCAGATTCAGGTCGGAGGCGTCCGACGCGCAGGGACTGTACGAAAATTCAGGAATCATCCCCGTATTTATAACGAACGCCGACAAAAACTCCGTCTGCCGCTCGGCGGCCGAATACTCGATAGCCGAGCATGAAAATCAGATAATTTCCGCAGACCGGCTCGATAAAATGGCCGATGACGAATTCAATTCGAAATTCACCGACTTCAGAGTTTACACAGGCATAACGCCCGAACAGAAATCGAAAATCGTCTCGGCATGGAAAACGCACGGGTATATAACCGTCGTAACCTCCCCCGATAACAGCGACATCCTCGCGCAGAAAAACGCCGATATAAGCGTCGCGACGGATATCGACAGAAGCGGAATAAGGACAACTCCGTCTGATATTGTGACGTTTAATTCACGGATCAAAAAAATAATTTCGGCAATAGAGGGCAGCCGCCGTATATATTCAAACGTGCAGAAATTCTTTATATTTACCGTCGGCTCCAATATAGCGGAGCTTCTGACTCTCCTGCTTGCGACGCTTCTGAACTTCAACATTCTCGGAATCGTTCACATGCTGTGGATAAATCTTATTACCGATACGTTCCCCTCGCTCGCGCTTTGCTTTGATAAGGGCGAACACGATTTAATGAAGCGAAAACCGATAGACACAAATTCGAATATATATCTGCACGGAGTATGGCAGGATATTGTCTGTCAGGGATTGAGCGTAACCGCTCTTACCATGGCATCGTACTTTGTCGGCGAGGTCTTTAAAACCGGCGTATGGAAATTCGCGCGGGTCACCGACGAGAACGGCGCGATAGGCACGACAATGGCGTTCCTTACAATGTCGCTGTGCGAGCTTTTGAGCGCGCTGTGTTTAAGATCGCGCAGAATTTCGCTTATCAAAACCGAAACAAAGAAAAACAGAAATACCGATATGTATATTTCGCTGGCGGTCGCGCTTCTGCTGACGACGGCAACGGTTCTTATCAATCCGATAGCGGAGGTTTTCGGATTCGCAAAAATAACGCTTTTACAGTATCTTGTGTCCGTTCTCCTCGCCGCGATGATAATCCCGATCAAGGAACTGTGGAAATTCTTTATAAACAAAACGGAAAAAGACAAAAAAAGAGATTATCGAGAAAAAATTGTTGTATCAAACCAATAATTATGATATAATTTTTTTGGAATATAAACACAGGAGGTTTTTATAAATGTCAACTGCTTATGAAAAATATTGCAGAGCTTATCAGGCTGTCATGAGAGCGGCGGTAAACGTCCTCGACTGGACGGAGCCTCAGCTCTTAAAAGGCGCAGGATGCGTAAAACAGCTTCCCAAACTTATCAAGGAAAAGGGAATAAACAAGGTTCTTGTCGTAACGGATAAAGGACTTATGGGACTTCATCTTCTCGACGGTATGTTCGACGCTCTCAAAGCCGAGGGTATCGATTACGTTGTTTACGACGACGTTCATCCAAACCCCACTATCGACAACGTAGAGGACGCGAGAGCTCTCTATCTCGGAAACGAATGTCAGGCTATCATCGCGTTCGGCGGCGGCTCGCCCATGGACTGCGCTAAGGGCGCAGGCGCAAGAATTGCCCGTCCCGACAAGCAGGTTCCCCAGCTTAGAGGTCAGCTTAAGGTCTTAAAACCCATCCCCACCCTCTTCGCGGTTCCCACCACTGCGGGTACAGGCTCCGAGACCACAATTGCCGCCGTTATTTCCAACCCCAAAACTCATGAGAAAAACGCTATCAACGACCCGAGACTCCGCCCGAAGTACGCGGTTCTCGACCCCGAGCTTACAGTAGGACTTCCTCCTCACATCACCTCCACAACGGGTATGGACGCTCTTACCCACGCGGTTGAGGCATATATCGGTCAGTCAAACACAAAGGACACCGAGGCGGCGGCTCTTAAAGCTACGAAACTTATATTCGCAAATCTTGAAGAGGCTTACAAGAACGGCAAGGATCTCGAAGCAAGAGCTAATATGCTCGAGGGTTCGTATCTTGCCGGTATCGCGTTCACGAGAGCGTACGTCGGCTACGTTCACGCTATCGCCCATAACTTAGGCGGTATGTACGGTATACCTCACGGTCTTGCAAACGCCGTAATTCTCCCCTACATACTCGAATACTTCGGTTCGAGTGCACATAAGAGACTCGGCGAACTTGCAATTGCGGCGGGACTCGACGTTTCGGGCAAATCCGACGCGGAGAAGGCTCATATTTTCATCGAAGCTATTAAGCAGATGAATAAGGACATGAATATCCCGACCAAGTTCGAGCAGATAAAGGCTGAGGACATCCCGCTTCTTGCAGAGAGAGCGCTTAAAGAGGGCAACCCGCTTTATCCCGTTCCCAAGATCATGAATAAACAGGAGTGCATGGAGATAATCAGAAATCTCATGGCTTAAATAAAAAACAACTGCCTGACACGCGGACGGACAAACGGCTAAAACGCAGGCAAAGCAAATCGAACGAGAAAACAAAAGACGCAAATAATATAACAACCGGCGGTTGAGTTAATTTCAACCGTCGGTTATCTGCTTATTTCGGGCTGATTTATTATAATATAATCAGATAATAAATAAAACAGCCGATAATATGACTCTTGCAAACCGTAAGCTTATCGAAAAATTCGGCAGAGATTTTACATCAAAAAAACGACGCGGATTTCCGGATTGACAAGCAGTCGAAATATGCGTGCAACACGGCGGAGCAAACCGCGTTTATAAGCTTCGTAAAGGGCTTTATGACTCCCGCTTCGCCGGGAGACAAAATCCGCCCGGATATAAAAATCCGGGCGGATAATTTATTATGCTTTATTCGGCTGTTAAGCCTTATGCCACTTAACGCCCTGCGGTGTGTCCTCGAGTACGATTCCCATACTCTTTATCTCATCGCGGATTCTGTCCGCCTCAGCCCAGTTCTTCTCTTTTCTCGCTCTTGCTCTTGCCTCAATAAGAGCCTCGACATCCTCTGCGAGCGTATCCTTCTTTCTGTTGTAAACAATACCGAGAACGCCCGTCAGCTCGTCGAATACAGACGCCGCAGCGGTCAGAACGCCCTTCGAAATATCGCCCGAAGCGATAATTTTATTTATATCCCTTACGAGTTCGAATACTGCTGAAAGCGCGTCGGCTGTGTTGAGATCATCGTCCATAGCCGTGATGAACTGCTGTCTGCGATTCTCGGCAATTTTATTAAATTCATCAAGTCCGTTATCGCCGTCGGATGCATACTCCATAGCGTCGTCGATCGCGTTACGGCACGTGTAAAGTCTTGCAAGAGAAGCCTTGCACTGCTCTAAGATATCGACGCAGTAGTTGATCGGGCTTCTGTACTGCGACGAAATGAGGAAATATCTTACAGGCTCGTAGCCGTACTTTTCTGCAACGTCGCGGACGGTGAAGAAATTGCCGAGCGACTTCGACATTTTAACATTGTCAACGTTTATAAATCCGTTGTGAACCCAGTAGTTCGCAAACGTTACGCCGTTACAGCACTCACTCTGAGCTATTTCGTTTTCGTGATGCGGGAATATAAGGTCGCTTCCTCCGCAGTGCATATCAATCGTCTTGCCGAGGTAACGTCTCGACATAGCCGAGCACTCGATATGCCAGCCGGGTCTGCCCTTGCCCCACGGCGACTCCCAGTAAGGCTCGCCGGGCTTAGCCGCCTTCCAAAGCGCGAAATCCATAGGCTCTCTCTTGATATCCTCGACGTTTATTCTCGCGCCTGCCGCCAAATCTTCGAGGGGCTGATGCGAAAGCTTGCCGTATTCGGGATCCTTTGAGGGGCTGAAATATACGTCTCCGTCAACCTCGTAAGCGTAGCCTTTCTCAATGAGAGTAGAAATAATCGAAATTATCTCGTCGATATTTTCCGTAGCTCTCGGGTGAACGGACGCGTCTCTTACGTTAAGACCGTGTGCGTCGACTTTGTATTCGGCAATGTATTTTTCGCTTATAGCCTTGAAGTCAACGCCCTCTTCGTTCGCTCTGCGGATAATTTTGTCGTCGATATCCGTAAAATTCTGAACATACGTGACCTTGAGTCCCCTGTACTCCATATAACGGCGCATTACGTCGAAAACACATATGGGTCTTGCGTTTCCTATATGAATATAGTTATAAACGGTCGGTCCGCACGCATAAATTTTGATTTCGCCGGGAGTGATCGTCTTGATTTCTTCCTTTTGTCTCGTCATTGTGTTGTATATTTTCATTTGTTTTCTTTCTCCTTAGCTTCTAACTTTGCGGAAAGCTCTTTTATTTCGTTTTCGAGTCTTTCAAGCTCCTGCGCGACAGGGTCGGGAATGTGAATCTGGTCGAGGTTCTGTACGTGCTCGACTCTCACGCCGTCGAGTTTTACGACTCTCGCGGGAGTACCGACCGCTGTACAGTTTGCGGGAATATCGTTTAAAACGACCGAACCCGCGGCGATTTTTGAGTTGTCGCCTATATGAAGGGGTCCCAGCACCTTTGCTCCCGCGCCTATCATAACGTTGTTGCCTACCGTCGGGTGACGTTTGCCGACATCCTTGCCGGTACCTCCGAGCGTAACGCCCTGGTAAATGGTAACATCGTCGCCTATTTCGGCTGTTTCGCCGATAACGACTCCGGTTCCGTGGTCTATAAAGAAGCGTCTGCCTATCTTCGCGCCGGGATGAATCTCGATCCCCGTTTTCCTCGCGGCGCGCTGGGATATCATTCTGGCGAGAAAGATAAACCCGTGTTTATAGCACTTGTGTGCCCGCCGGTGTGCCCTTATCGCTTTGACTCCGGGGTAGAGAAACAGCACCTCCGCAACGCTCCCGACCGCAGGGTCTCTGTCTCTTACGGAGGCTATATCCTCCTTTAATATATCAAACATAAAACTCTCAATCCTACAAAAAAGTATTCATCACATTATAATCGAAAATACCTTACGGCGTGCATGATTTTTCAAGAAGAAATTTTAACGCTCCTTTAAAATCCTCGTCCTGTTCGTTCGTGCGTTTCTTAGGACCCTTTGTCCTGCCTCCCGCACGCCGTATTTCTTTTGAAACATAACGGGTATAAAGCATTTTTTCTATATTGCCGTCCGAAAAAATCACACCGTTCTGATTAACGGGTCTTGCGCCCCTTGCAAGGCACATGGCGGCAAGCCCGTAGTCCTGCGTTACGACAATATCGCCGTGTGAAATCATATTCGCAATTTTAAAATCCGCCGAATCGGCGCCCTTTTCCACCGTAATCGTAACGGCGTTTTCGCGCTCGATAATATGGGACGTGTCGGTAATTATAATCACCTCTGCGCCGTACTTAGACGATAACGAAACTGTGATATCGACAACGGGGCAGCCGTCTGCGTCAATGAATACTCTCATTCTTTACTTTTTTATTTAACAACAAAATATCTGAAAGCCGAACCGTCCGAACCCGAAACTATCGTGTACATAACGGTCGAATCCGAAAGAATTTCGGGGTTAACTATACTCATGAATATATCGTTTACATAGTATTTACACTCGCCCGTCGTCATATCGGCTATGACTATCGCGGGATTTGTCTTATCGATATATCCTCTTAAAAATGCGGTCTTTCCGCTGCAGGCAAACATATCGGCTTTGAAATTTACAAGAAAGTCACCCTTTAATTCAACCGTAGTATCGTCATTGACGCTGTATACGGAATTATTTGCAAAGATGTAGTCGCCCGAAACAAAAATTGAGTCGCGTTTACACTCGAAAGTCTTAACCGCCTCGTCGGAATCAACCTTTTTAAGTACGACGTTTTTATCCGCGTTCTCTGTTAAGTATAAAATTCCGTCATCCGTTGCTTTTACGAATCTGCCTACGACATTCTCCTCAACGAGAACGTTATCGACGTTGTTTCCTCTTCCTCCCGCCTTCATAAGGTCGTACTTATCCTCATCCTCGGCGTAATGTCTGCCCGAGAGAAACAGAGAATTGTCAAGCTCGTTTTTAAGAATATAATCCGTAACTACGGCATAGTCGGCTCTCTTTGTTCCGTCGGAGCCTACGTACCTGTTAGCCTCGGAATAAATGCGCTCCGCGCTTCCCTTTTCGGGATTGAACGAAAACTGATCGCCGTAGAGCTTTTCGGCGTTTCTGAAATTATTCTCGGTCGAATCGGCAAGCAGGAGAAGATTAGACGAACTGCCCATGCCCGACGGCATGTCCGTAACGGCAAAGAAAACGTATCTGTAAATGGAATCTGTATCGCCCGCTATCGTCGGGGTGTACAGTCCGTAGCCCGCGGTTTTTCCGTCGGCTTTTATATAGCTTACCTTTGCCTTTATATTCTGCTCGCTCATCTTTACGCTGACATCATAAGTTCCGTCGGCGGCACGCTCGGTAAACGTATCGTTTTCGGTATTAAAATCATAGAACTTTACGTTGCCCATAGTGTCTGCGGTATAATAAATTCCGTCGATAAACGTCGGCAGATATATTTTATCGCCCGTTTCGCTCTGATATTTTACGTCGCTGAGATACGCCGACGTATCGTAGCCGCCGTTTTCGGAATCGCTCTCGGGTTCCTTGGGATTTAACTTGATAACTCCGCCGAGTACGAGAAAAGTAAACACGCATACTACGGCAAGCACCGCGATAGCGGCTGTTACAGCTTTTTTATTCAAAATAAAAACCTCCGCTCTCACGCCCTGAACGGCGCGGTATTATATAATTATATAAATAAAAAATAACTATCTCTCATAAGTATATACAAACCGAAAAAAAAAGTCAATACCGCCGTCGGACGAGCGTACGGCGATTTTTAAGATTTAATAAATAATATTGTCATATAAAAACGAAAATGGTATACTGTATATTAAGCCGAACGTAAAGGAGTTCAAAACCATGAAATCATCAACAAGACGAAAACTGCCGTACATTATCGCGGGATGCGCGGTTCTGGCGTTCGCGGTGTTCGCGGTTTTGTTTATAATAGACCCTCTTAAAATAAAATCGGAGCCGACTACGCAGGAGCCTACTCAAAAAATATACAACGCTGACGGCTCGCCGTACTACGAAGACGTTGCGGTAAACGCATATAAGGCGGAAAATTTCAAAGCGGACGACTCGGGCAGAATTTATTATGACGACGAAAACGTAAAATACTACACCGGCATAGACGTTTCGCAGTACCAGGGTGATATCGACTGGGACGCGGTCGCCTCCGACGGGATAAGCTTTGCGATCATAAGAGTCGGCGCGAGGGGTTACGGCACGTCGGGAAAGCTTATTGAGGACGCAAATTTCAGACAGAATCTCGAAAACGCGGAAAAAGCCGGACTGAAGGTCGGCGCGTATTTCTACTCGCAGGCGACAAACGTCGAGGAAGCGGAGGAAGAAGCGGACTATCTCCTGTCTCTCATAAAGGGTTATAAAATCACCGCCCCCGTCGTTTTCGACTGGGAGAACATGCCAGACACAGCAATGAGAACCGATTCGGTTACGGGAGAAACGCTCGACAAATGCGCCGTAGCGTTCTGCGAAAAAATAAAAAGCGCGGGATACACTCCGCTTATATATTTCAATCTCTCCGACGGCTATACCCGCTATGATTTAAGCAAGATAAAGGACTATTCGTTCTGGTACGCACAGTATGAGGGAACCACGCCGAAATTCTATTATAATTACGATATATGGCAGTACTCCTGCACAGGAAAAGTAAAGGGAATAGAGGGGAATGTTGACTTAAATATAGCGTTTACCGATTTTTCACAATAAAAATATTCACAAACATAAAAACCGGAGACTGCTCAAAAGGCGGTCTCCGGTTGCTTTTTTTTAAAAACTCATTACGGTTTCGTCGAGCAAAAACCGTTCTATTCCGACATAAAAAATACCGTCCTCGTCGTAATGAGGAATTATATCATCCGAAACTACAACGATTTTTTTAAACGAATCGCCGACTCGTTTAAGCGAATTTACTTCCTGCGCACGTTTTTGTTCATCCGACACCGTCAGCGCAGACTGAATATAATATCTTACACTTCCCTTGTTTGCGACAAAATCAATTTCGAGCCGTGAGCGTTTGCTGTTTTTGTCGCTGTCTTTATAAAAATATTCGACCGCTCCGACATCTACGCTGAAATCACGGTATATCAGTTCATTATAAATAATATTCTCCATAATATGATTGATCTCGGTCTGACGGAAATTGAGTCTCGCATTGCGAAGCCCTATATCGCTGAAATAATATTTAAGCGGAGACCCTATATATTTTCTGCCCTTTACGTCGTAGCGTTCGGCTTTGTAAATCAAAAATGCGTCAAGGAAATAATCGAGATATTTTCCGACATTCTGCGGGCTTATATTGACCTGCTTACGGCTTTTGAACGTATTGGCGATTTTATTCGAATTCGTAAGAGAACCGACAGACGAAGATATGATATTTAAAATATCGTCAAGCGTGCTTTTCTCTTTTACAAGCGAATTCCGTTCCATAATATCGCTTATATAAATCGTATCAAACAGCGAGGTCAGATAGCGGGCTTTTTCCTCGTGTCCGCGCCTGCTCATTATAAAAGGCATACCGCCGTATGTTACGTACTCCTGCCACGCTCCGTTCTTGTCATCACCGCAGGCATTATAAAATTCCGAATACGACAGCGGACTTACCCTTATTTCGTCGCCCCGTCCGCGGAATTCCGTCAGAATATCCGACGAGAGCATTTTCGAATTTGAACCCGTTACGTATATATCGAGATTTTCGCGCTTCATAAGCCCCAGCAGAACGTCCGTAAATCCGATTTTGTCCTCGCCCGACTCCACGTAAGGATTATTTATTTGGGCGACCTTTTGAATTTCGTCGAGGAAAACGTAGTATTCCCTGCTTTTGTCCTCTGTCAGCGAACGGATATATTTACCGAGTTCGAGCGGATTGCGGTATCTGATATTCTCGTCGTCGTCAAGCGCAAGACAAATAATATTTTTTTCATCAACACCCGAAGAAATAAGATAATTCTTATAAATATTAAATAAGAGATACGATTTCCCGCAGCGTCTTATTCCGGTAATAACCTTGATAAGTCCGTTTTGTTTTTTACTTATAAGCTTGTCAAGATAACGTTTTCTCTCTATCACGGACAGCACCTCCGTAAAAATTATGTGTATTTACACACTTTTTTATTACCATTATAACACCTCGTTGCTGTCATGTCAACCCGCCGTTATAAAATTATGTGTATTTACACGCTTTTTTATTTAAGTCTCTGCTATTGATTTTAAAAATTGTATATGGTAAAATAAATCGGTTATTTTATTTTATATTAAATCAAAAGAGAGAGTCGTTATGGATACAAAGACTAAAAACGAAATCGAACGCCGTCGGACGTTTGCAATCATCTCCCACCCCGACGCAGGTAAGACAACGCTTACCGAAAAGCTTCTGCTCTACGGCAGGGCGATACAGTCCGCAGGCTCCGTCAAGGGCAAACAGGGCGACAAGCACGCCGTTTCCGACTGGATGGAGCTTGAAAAACAGAGAGGAATTTCCGTCACGTCATCGGTAATGCAGTTTGAGTACGAGGGATACTGCATCAACATTCTCGACACCCCGGGACATCAGGATTTCTCCGAGGACACGTACCGTACGCTTATGGCGGCGGACAGCGCGGTAATGGTTATCGACGCGGCAAAGGGTATCGAGCCTCAGACGAGAAAATTATTCAAGGTCTGCGCAATGCGCGGAATCCCCATTTTTACCTTTATAAATAAGATGGATCACGAGGCGAGAGATCCGTTCGAGCTTCTCGACGAGCTGGAAACCGAATTCGGAATCGCGACTTATCCGATGAACTGGCCGATAAGCTCCGGCAGTACGTTTAAAGGAATTTACGACAGAAACGAAAAGCACGTTCTGACCTACGACAACTTCCACGCGGGCAGAATAAGACTCGAATCGATAGTATGCGATATAAACGATAAGGACAGATTAAAGGAGCTTATCGGCGAGGATTTAATGAACGACCTTATCGACCAGACGGAGCTTCTCGACGGAGCGGGCGGAGAATTCGACTTAGATGAGGTACGCAGGGGTAAATTAAGCCCCGTGTTCTTCGGCTCCGCGCTTAATAACTTCGGCGTAGAGCAGTTTTTGGAATCATTTTTAAGACTTACGACCTCTCCCCTGCCGAGAAAAACGGGAGACGGCGAAACCGTAGAGCCGCTCGACGATCATTTCTCCGCGTTCGTATTTAAAATTCAGGCGAACATGAACAAGGCTCACAGGGACAGAATTTCATTTCTTCGAATCTGTTCGGGCAAGTTTGAGAGAGGCAGGGAATACTACCACGTTCAGGGCGAAAAGTCAATGAGACTTTCACAGCCGCAGCAGATGATGGCGCAGGAGCGCGACGTTATAGACGAGGCGTATGCCGGCGATATAATCGGCGTGTTCGACCCGGGTATTTTCTCGATAGGAGACACCGTATGCGACGCCTCGCATAAAGTTAAATTCTCCGGAATTCCGACGTTCGCCCCCGAGCATTTCGCTATAATCGAACAGGTTGACTCGATGAAGCGCAAGCAGTTTGCAAAAGGCATGAATCAGATAGCACAGGAGGGCGCGATTCAGATATTCTTTCTGCCAAACGGCGGTATGGAAAAAGTTATCGTCGGCGTTGTCGGAGTGCTTCAGTTCGACGTTCTCAAATTCAGAATGAAAAGCGAGTACGGAGTCGAATATTTAAGACAGGATATGCCTCACGAGCAGATAAGAAGAGTCGAAAACGAGAATTTCGACGGTACCAAATATAATTTAGGCTCCGACACCCGTTGGGTAAAGGACGTAAAGGGCGGAGATCTTCTCATATTCAACGGCAGCTGGGCTATCAACTGGGCGCAGGAGAAAAATCCCGAATTGAAACTAAGAGAATTCCACCAGGATATAGAGGGTTAATTTCTAAGGAGGATAAAAAATGGACAGATACGAAAGCGCAAAAGCAATGTACCTCGATTACGGCGTCGATACCGACAAGGCTATCGAAACGCTTAAAACAATTCCCGTTTCGATGCACTGCTGGCAGGGCGACGACGTAACGGGCTTCGATTCGAAAGAAGCTCTTTCGGGCGGAATTCAGGCAACGGGCAATTACCCCGGAAAGGCGACTACACCCGAGGAGCTTATGGCGGACATAGACAAGGTCTGCTCGCTCGTTCCCGGCAGAAAGAAAATAAATCTCCACGCTTCATACGCGATATTCGAAAACGGAAATTATGCCGACAGAAACGCCATAAAGCCGGAGCATTTCAAAAAATGGGTCGATTTTGCCCGCGACAGAAAAATGGGTATCGACTTTAACCCCACATTCTTCTCTCACCCGATGGTTAAAGATAATTTAACGCTCTCCTCACCCGATGCGGAGGTGCGTAAATTCTGGATAGAACACGGCAGGAGATGCATTGAGATTTCGCAGTATTTCGCGGAACAGACCAACATGCCGTGCGTTATGAATATATGGATTCCCGACGGATACAAGGACATCCCCGCCGACAGAATCGGACCGAGAAAAAGGTTCAAAGAGTCTCTCGACGAGATACTGAGCGTTCCGTACGACAAGTCAAAGGTATTCGTAACTCTCGAATCAAAGGTATTCGGAATCGGACTCGAAAGCTACACCGTCGGCAGTGCGGAATTTACAATGAATTACGCTTCAAAAAACGGCATAGTCCCGCTCATGGACAACGGTCACTACCACCCGACAGAGGTCGTTTCGGACAAGATATCTTCTCTTCTTCTCTTTAATGAGAAAATCGCGCTCCACATAACACGCGGAGTACGCTGGGATTCAGACCATGTCGTTATTTTTGACGACGAGACAAAGGAGATCGCAAAGGAAATCGTCAGAAACAACGCGCTTGACAGAGTATTTATCGCAACCGACTATTTCGACGCGTCGATAAACAGAATCTCCGCGTGGGTAACGGGCTTGCGCTCCGTACAGAAGGCTCTGCTTTACGCTCTTCTCGAACCCTCAAATATGATGAAGGAGCTTCAGGACAAGGGCGAATTCACACGTCTTATGACGGTATCGGAGGAGCTTAAAACAATGCCGTTCGGCGATATATGGAACGAATATTTAAGACAGTCCGGCGTACCGGCGGATTATTATTCGGAAGTCGAAAAGTACGAAAAAGAAGTTTTGTCAAAAAGATAATTCACATTATTAATAAAAACCGACCGCAGGTATTCTATTCACATACCTGCGGTTTTTTATGCAAAAAGTAACTGTTTGCTTCTTTTATTGTCATATTTGCATTGATTTTCGTCAGATTTTAAAATATAATAGTTATGCAATAAAATGGGATTAAAAGGGTGAAAAAATGGAGCAATTTCAGACTGCCGTAAAAAACGCGCTTAAACGACACAACATCACCGTTTACAGACTTTCTGAAATCACGGGGATAGAGCGGAGTCATCTCGTAAAAATAGTTAACGGACAGCGCGGCATTTCCCCGCAGAAATTCGAACTTCTGCTTAAGTCCATGAACCTGACTCCGGATGAGGATAAGGAAATAAGGCTTGCATATATAGATATGAATTTCGGAATCGATAAATTCAACGAATATCTGAATATTTTCCTGTTCGGTGAAGAAACAAAGCCTGAAATCAGAACGCCGGACGAGGATAAAACCGCCGTTAATTTCACCGAGAACATAACTAATTTAAATACGCACACCGGGATTATAAATGCTCTGTACGCCGTGACAAAACAGGAAACGAAACAAAACGGAAAAAAACGCCTATATACAAATATAGACGCCCCGCTTACAGTGAAAATATTCGATTCAGTAAAGGATAATATCACCGAAACCGATATCAAACAGATTATAACATCAAAATCGGATTTGAATTATTCTAAAACTGTTAAAAGTGCCGTCGAATTCATGCTTAAGGGATATAAAATATACTATTCAGGCTCAGATTCGGATATAGAAAACAGACCGGACATAGTTTTTCCGTTTTATTTTATAACAAGCGAACTCTGCATATTTGCGGATGAAAACCTGACGCGCGGATTCTCGATAAAAAACAAAAAACTCGCCGACACATACGCAAAGAGAATCTCATATTCAACAGACAAAATGACCAGTATGGTATCGCTTACTCAAAACGTCATGGACATAAAAAACGACCAGCTCAAAAACATCCGGTATAAGGACAAAACGAGCATAATAATGGAATTTTTCCTGTGTGTTCCCATTTTTATGACTCTTGAAATGGGCGAACAGATAACAAAAAACGAAATACCGAACCGAAAAGTTCTGATAGACTCCACATACGAGTATTACCAGGCACTCAGAATGTCGCAGAAGAATTCAATTAGAATTCACTCGTATGAAGGCATACGTGATTTTACCGACCGTGGTATGGTATCTTATTTACCCGAGGAATGCATAAATCCCCTTGAAGCCGAAAGCCGTATTAAGGTATACAAAACATTACTCGAATATTACCGCAGTGAAAATCACGATTTACACATATCAAAGCCCGGCATGTTCAAAAACAAAATAACACTGGACATATCGGACAGATACTCAGACCGCAGACATGTTGTATCGAGTCTGTACGGATATTTAATAAACTTCATGGGTAATTCGAACATTTCAATAAACGACACGGAAATTAACAATGAACTTGCTGATTTCTGCCGTTATCTCACGGTTTCACCGTACCTTTATTCAAAGGAAGAATCACTTGATATGATTTTACGGGAGATAAAAAGACTCGAAGAAAAGACAGCCGAGAAGAAATAAGCAAACCGGTTTATTTTAAGTCCTCTATCATAAGCTTAGCCGCCTTATAAATATCCCCGCAGCCGAGCGTTATTACGAGGTCGCCATCTTCGGCTATACTCTCGACATAATCGGCAACCTCCCTGAAAGTGTTAAACCATACGCTCCCCGGAATCAAAGCCGCCAGATCCGACGTGTGAATACCGTACGTATTCTTCTCCCTTGAACCCATTATCTCGGTCATTACGACCTTGTCGGGAATCTTCAGAACCTCGGCGAAATCGTTTAAAAGCATCGCGGTACGCGAATAGGTAAACGGCTGAAATACCGCAATAACACGTTTGTAATCGAGTTTTTTCGCCGCCTCGAGAGTAACTCTCAATTCTTTCGGATGGTGCGCGTAATCGTCGCATATCGTAATGCCCTTATACGTTCCGAGATTTTCGAATCTCCTGCCCGCGCCCTTAAAATCGGAAATTTCCTTTATCGCGGTTTCAATATCGCATCCTGCGTAAACGCTTGAAGCGAGAGCCGCAAGCGAATTATAAACATTATGGTCTCCGGGTACGTTTAATACAACGTGCCCTTTTTTTTCGCCCTTATAATATACATCGTACTCGGGGTACGCGCCCTTTCTGTCGGATATGAGTTCCGCGCGCCACATACAGTTTTCGCCGAGACCGAACGTGATAAACTCCTTGTTTTTGTCCGTCATATCGTTTATCGCGTCGCATGTGTTTTTATCGTCAAGATTATAAATAACCGTTTCTGCACTGTCGGCAAACCGTGTAAACGATTTTTTCAGATTCTCCATGGTCTTGAAAAATTCCATGTGATCCGCGTCTATATTTAAAATTACGGCGCACTTGGGCGACATCTGCAAAAATGTGTTTTTATATTCGCACGACTCGCATACGAATATACCGCTCTTGCCGACGATTCCGTTTGTACCGGTATACGGGAGCTTTCCGCCGATGACCGCCGACGGGTCGAGTCCCGATTCTATCAATATCTGAGTTGTCATGGATGTTGTCGTAGTCTTGCCGTGAGTTCCGCATATGCCTATACAGTTTGCGTATTTTCTCGACAGTGCGCCGAGTATTTTCGAGCGTTCGAACGTCGGAATACCGCTCGCTCTCGCGGCTATAAGCTCGGGGTTGTCGTCCATTATCGCCGCGGTGTGAACTATCATTTCCGCGCCCTCTATATTCTCGGCTTTCTGTCCCATTACGACGGGTATGCCCAGCGTGCGGATTCTGTTGAGAGTGTCGCTCTCGTTATTGTCCGACCCCGAGAGAATATATCCCTCGCTGTGCAGAATTTCGGCTATCGGACACATGCCCGAACCTCCGATTCCGATAAAATGTATTCTTTTTACCTTTGAGAGGATTTCATCTGCTTCATACATAATTATATCTGTTCCTCCGGTTATTCGATAGGTATTTCAATGGGACTTCTGCGCTGAAAGATAACCGTGGACTTAAATCCCGCTTCCAGAGCCGCCTCGTACGCGTGCTTTATGCCCACGCCGATATCCTTTGCAAAATGCGCGTCGGAGCCTACGCTGATAAGCTTACCGCCGAGCTCCTTAAATCTTTTAACTGTCTGCGCCTCGGGCGAAAGTCTGTTGATAGGCTGACGGAGTCCCGCGGTGTTAATTTCGAGCGCAATATTCTTTTCGGCGGCGAGCTTTAAAATCTCATCGACCCTATCTTTATAATCGTCAATATCTATCATAATATTATTTCTTGCATAAAAATATCTGAACGGATATGTAAGATGAGCGAGAACGTCAAACCCGCCCCACTCGAGCATATTCAGCTCCTCGTCGAAATATTCGTTAAGCTCCGCTTTTATATCCGTACCGGTAAAATCTTCTATGTAATAAAAGTCCGTTTTGTTCCTTAAATTATGAACGGAGCCCAGTACGACGTCGAATTTCTGCGAAGCGATTATCTTCTCGCTCGTCTCGGTATCGTAACCGCACTCGCCGAGCTCTATTCCGTTTAAAACGAGAAGCTTGCCGTAAAAAGCGCTCCTTGCCCTTGCAACCTCGAAAAACGCCTGTCTGACGCTCCTGTCAAAATTACCTTTATAAAAAGCGTCAACCTCGCAGTGGTCGGTAAATGCGATTGCTCTGAGTCCCTTATTTACCGCCGTTTCGCACATATACATCGGGCTGTGATTGCCGTCGAAAGAGTTATCCGTGTGAGTATGCATATCTATTATATTTTTAAAATCCATAATTCTTTCACCCTTCAAGAAAGAGTATAGCACAAAATCACGCTTATTTACAATATTTTTTAAAAAATATATACTATTAAGAAAAAGTGTGTTAAAATATATTATCAATAAAAAAGAACGGAGAATTAAAATGAAAATAACGGCGGCCGCCGCGGGTAAAATAAATCTTCTCCTCGACCTCACCGGCGTTCTTGACAACGGGTACCACTGCATTTATACCGTAATGCAGTCGATTTCCGTATTCGATAAGATTACAATAGAAAAAACGTCCGACGGCAAAATTACGTTAGAATGCGATAAGGATTTTATTCCGACCGACACGAAAAATACGGCGTACAAATCGGCGCAGGCGTTTTTCAACGTATCTAAAATAAAAAATCCCGGAATAAAAATATTTATCAATAAAAACATCCCCTGTCAGGCGGGCATGGGCGGAGGGAGCGCGGACGCAGCCGCCGTACTCGTAATATTGAACGAAATGTTCTCTTCACCGTTTACGACGGACGAGCTGTGCTCAATAGGCGAGACGATAGGCGCGGACGTTCCGTTCTGCATAAAGGGCGGATGCACGCTGTGCCTTAATATAGGCGAGGTCATGGCAAAACTGCCGAGCGCAGAACTTTATGCCGTCGTTGTAAAACCGGAGCAGAACGTTTCGACAAAAATCGCATACGAAAATTTCGATTCATTAAAAGAGGTACGCCACCCCGACAACAACAGGTTCCTTTATGCCGCGGTACACTCGGACTATCACGATATGTGCAGATACGGCGCAAACGTTTTTGAACAGGCGGTCGAGGTTTACGACAGAGCGGATATTAAATCGATAATGCGTTCAAACGGTGCGGGGCTTTCCATGATGACGGGAAGCGGATCGGCGGTATTCGGCATATTCAACGACGAATTAAAAGCGAAAAAATGCTTTGAAATTCTGAAAGAAAAGTACAAAGAAGTTCATTTTTCAAAATTTATCGAAAAATCAATATTTATTGAATAAAAATTATCCGATGCGTTCATCCTTAGGGTGAACGCTTTTTTCGGAGGTTTTTATCATGAACATAAAAAAAAGATTCTCGTTTTCATCAGGGATTTCGGACAGACAGCGAATTATTAACCTGCTCTCAGCTCTCGGAATTTCGCTTTTGTTTTTATTATGTATTCAGTTTTTACAGTTCGTTACGGACTGCCGTGACATCCGCTCCGACGTATTAAGACTGCACGTCATTGCTAACTCCGATTCCGATATCGACCAGGACGTAAAACTGAAAGTCCGCGACGCGGTTCTTACAAAGGGCGCGGAAATTTTCGACGGAAGCGTAACCGTAGAAAACGCGAAGGAAAAGCTTTCGCCCGAGCTTGAAAAAATCAAAAACGAGGCTGACAGCGTACTTAAAGAAAACGGCTTTGATTACATCTCAAATGTAAAGCTTTCAAATGAATACTTCCCCGTAAGAGAGTACGAAAATTTCACACTGCCCTCGGGCAGATACTTGTCCCTTACCGTAACGCTCGGCGGCGGAGAGGGTCACAACTGGTGGTGCGTCATGTTCCCCCCGCTGTGTCTGCCCGCCGCCGAAGATAAAGAGAACGTATACGACGCAGTGTTCTCGCAGGACGAAACAGAGATAATAGAGCACAAACAAAAATATAAAATTAAATTCAAAATACTCGAATGGACGGACGAAATAATCGAAAAACTACGTTCAAAATAGCATTATTTTACATTAAAGATAGATATTAATTTAATTACCTGTAAAATCAGTCCCAATTTGTTGAGGCAGTATTTCCCTTTTATAGACAATTAATTTCCATGAATATACAGCAGATTTTTCGGTTCAAATCTATGTTTAAAAATGTTCAAAACTCTGTTCAGAAAGTTCAAAACTTTACACCCAAACGGACTAAAACATCAAATTTTTGAACCAAACGGTGTAGTTTTGAACATTTTGAACATAGTTTTCGACAATTTAAAGATTTTTACTTTACAGCAGGGCAAAAATGTATATTGTGCAAAACTTTCTGCATACCGTTTTATAAATTCTGCATATCGTCAAAAATTTCTGTATATTATAAATTTCATTGTAAAAAAGACCGTTTTTCACCGCAGAAAAGCGGTCTTTGTCTTATTTTTATTATATATTTTATATTTAGTTATTGACCTACATTTTATTATTTCTTATAATATAAATTATATTTTGAAAGAATGTGATACTTATGTCGACCACCATAAAAATACTCGTCTGCATATTAGCGGGCGCGGGCGCGGGACTCGGCACGGGATTTGCGGGAATGAGCGCGGCGGCGGTTATCAGCCCGATGCTCACGACGATTCTCGGAATGGATCCGTACCTTGCGGTCGGAGTCGCCCTTGCAAGCGACGTTCTCGCAAGCGCGGCGAGCGCGGTAATGTACGCGAGAAAAAAGAACATAGACATCAGAAACGGCATAGCCATGATGATATCCGTGCTTATATATACCTTTATCGGCTCGTTTGCGGCAAGCTATCTGCCAAGCAAAGCGATGGGCGGATTCTCGATGGTGATGACGTTTTTCCTGGGTTTGAGATTCATAATCAAGCCCGCGACGAAGCCGAAAGCGAGACTCGAAAACGCGACGAAAAAACAGAAAATGATCCGCTCGATAGTCTGCGGAGGAGTCGTAGGATTTATATGCGGATTTGTCGGAGCGGGCGGCGGTCTTATGATGCTGCTGGTTCTTACATCCGTACTCGGGTACGAATTGAAAACGGCAGTCGGCACAAGCGTATTCATAATGTCCGCTACGGCTCTGACGGGAGCTGTCAGTCACTTTGCAATAGGCGGAGCACCGGATATGCTCTCGCTTATCGTGTGCATTATAAGCACGCTTGCATTTGCAATGCTCGCCGCCCTCATAGCAAACAGGGTATCGTCAAAAACCGCGAACAGAGCCACGGGCATTGTCTTGGTTGTCCTCGGAATTTCATTGGTTATTATAAAATATTTATAATATTATTTTTTAATGGGGAATGATGAAAATGGGATTGAACGACACAGTAAGCGCGGAGAGGATTCACATAGGCTTCTTCGGGCTTAGGAACGCGGGAAAATCGAGTGTTGTAAACGCCGTAACGGGACAAAAGCTGTCTCTTGTATCGGATGTTAAGGGTACGACGACCGACCCCGTGCAAAAGGCTATGGAGCTTCTGCCGTTAGGACCCGTCGTGATTATCGACACGCCGGGTATAGACGATACGGGAACGCTCGGAGAAATGAGAGCCGAACGCGCAAGACAGACGCTTACGCATACGGATATTGCAATTTTGGTAACTGACGCCGATACTCCGCTGACAGAGACGGAAAGGGAGCTTACGGATGTATTTAAGGAAAAAAACATACCGTACATAACCGTATATAATAAATCGGATCTGCTCGGCTCTGTTCCCGCGCCCGGTAAAAACGAGATTTACGTCAGCGCAAAGAACAACACGAACATATACGAATTAAAAGAGCTTATCGGCTCGCTTTCAGGAAAATCAAAGGAGCAAAAACCGATTCTCGGCGATTTAATAAATAAAAACGATATCGCCGTGCTCGTTACGCCAATCGACTCCGCCGCACCAAAGGGCAGAATGATTCTCCCGCAGCAGAACGCAATCCGCGACGTACTCGACAATTCGTGCATTAATATAGTCGTAAAGGAGTCGGAGCTTGAATACGCTCTGTCGATAATGAATAAAAAGCCGAAAATCGTCGTAACGGACTCGCAGGCGTTCGAAAAGGTTTCAAAAATCGTACCCGAGGATATCGCACTGACTTCGTTTTCGATAGTTTTCGCACGGTATAAGGGTATTTTAAAGGAAGCCGTTAAAGGCGCGTCAACGCTCAATAAATTAAAAGACGGCGACAGAATTTTAATCTCCGAGGGCTGTACGCATCACAGACAGTGCGAGGATATCGGCACGGTAAAGCTTCCCAAATGGATAACGGTGTTTTCCGGCAAAAAGCTCGAATTCGAATTCACCTCCGGCAGGGAGTTTCCCGAGGACGTAAGCTCTTATGCGCTCGTAATTCACTGCGGAGGCTGTATGCTCAACGAGCGCGAAATGATATCGAGAATGCAGACGTGCGTAAACGAAGGCACTCCGATAACGAACTACGGCACTGCGATAGCGTTTATGAATAATATACTCAAACGCACACTCGAAGTGTTCGGTGACGAATACACGTCGCTGCTGAATTAAAATACAACTATATAAATACAGGTCTGTGAAAAAATTTTTCACAGACCTGCTGTTTTATTGTACGGAGGGGATAGGAAAAAAAGTTCGGAATGGATTAACCGAACCTAAAACGCCGTCCCAAACGGTGTTTTAGGCTTGCCCGACGGCGTACAAAAGTACTCCGAGGGTGAGGTTAATTCATAGCAAAAAGCAAACCTATTTTATTATACAATTGCTTTTTGCGGTCCGGGCGTTTTTAACATCACCTTTAACATCCCCGTTACTCCGTCTCGAATACAAAAGCCTCGTACGGTTTCAAACGACAGCTTGTGAGCATAAACTCACCGTCGTTATAATTATGAAGAATAAGCCTGCATTTATTATATCTTAACTCTCTGGGCATGGTAAACACGGCTTCCTTGTCCGTGTAGCTTGCGACGACGACGTATTTTTTGCCGTTGTATGCTCTTTCGTACACCCAGATATCCTTATTTTCGGGCATATACTGCTTATATGTGCCGTATCTTATTATCTCGTCGCCTATACGCATACGGTTTATCTTCTGATAGAAATACCACACGCTGTTTTTATCCTCAAGGGCTTTTTTGACGTTTATTTCGGGATAATTCGGGTTGTTGGGCATCCACGGCTCAACTGTCGAAAATCCCGCGTACTCGCTGTCGTCCCACTGCATCGGAGCGCGCGCGTGATCTCTCGCTTTTTTGTTAAGTCCCCACTTTACTATGGGCATTGCCGGCGGGAAAAACTTTCTGACCGTATCGCGAAGCTGTAAGGAAACTACATCCCTGTACTCGTCGGGTTCGAGATCCTCGAAATTCGTCATACCGATTTCCTGTCCCTGATATATATACGGCGTACCCTTTAAGAAGTTAATGCTGATTGCAAGCATTTTGTCGACATATTCGCGGTACTCCGTTTTTCCGTAACGCGGGACAACACGCGGATAATCATGATTTTCAAGATAGAGCGAGTTCCAGCACGTGTCGGGCAGAGCCTGCCAGGATGAGAAAATCTCCTTCCACTTTTTAAGATTAAACGGCTTAGGTATAGTCGTCATAAACGAGTCAACCTCGGTCTGATGCTCGAACGTAAACACGCAGTCAAGCTCCTCACGGCTCTCGTCAACGCAGTCAAACGCATTGTTTATCGTAATGCCCTGCGCCTCACCGACAATCATCGTGTCGTACTTAGACCACGATTTTTCGTTAAGCTCGTGAATAAACTCATGGTATCTCGGTCCTATAACGAAATGCTCGTCACCGCATACGACGGGATTGAATTTACCGTCGGCAAACGACTGATCCTTGCTTATATAAGTTATAACGTCGCACCTAAAGCCGTCGACGCCCTTTTCGAACCAGTAGCTGCAGATATCCGCAACCTCCTGTCTTACCTTGGGATTCTCCCAGTTAAGGTCGGGCTGTTTCTTATGGAAAAGGTGGAGATAGAATTCGCCCGTCGTCTCGTCGTACTCCCACGCGGAGCCGGTAAATCTCGACGTCCAGTTGTTCGGCGGAGTTCTGCCGTCCTTGCCCTTTCCCTTTCTCCAGATATAATAATCCCTGTACGGATTGTCCTTTGAAGAACGGGACTGCTTGAACCACTCGTGCTCGTCGCTCGTATGATTTACGACGAGATCCATTACGAGCTTGATTCCTCTTTCATGCATGCCGTCTATCATTTCCTGCCAGTCGCCGAGCGTGCCGAATTCGTCCATGATATCGCGGTAATCGCTGATATCGTAGCCGTTGTCCGCATTGGGCGACTTGTAGCAGGGACTCAGCCACACGCACGTAACGCCCAAATCCTTAAGATAATCGAGCTTGCTTATAATACCGCGTATATCACCTATTCCGTCGCCGTTGCTGTCGCAGAAGCTTCTGGGATAAATCTGATATATAACGGCGTCCTTGTACCAACGTGTTTTTGACATAAGGGAACCTCCGGTTTTAATAATTATAAATCATTAATATTTTATCATCTATAGCCTTCAATTGCAATCGAAAAAAAGAAAAAGCCGATCCGAGGGGGGAAGGATCGGCTTTTTCTCAAACCGTAAGGTTTAAAAAAGAGAGGTATATGTACATGAAATGTTCATTAAGAACATGGAGCTGTTTGTCTGTCCGCATTTAACCGTTTTTATTCGCTCAGGTCGGGACAGCTGACCTTTGATGCATCCTGTGATTAAAATATAACGTTCACAGCTTAAAATAACCTTGATTTTTCTTAAAGTTTATAAAGAAATCGTTAAAAGATTATCAATTGTCACAGTATATGTAAGTTCCGAGCTTTTCACCGGTCGACAGACTGTACGAAATTACACCCGAATCGCCTACGACAAACAGATTATCGCCTATATACGTCGCGCGGGTTTTGTATATATCGTCGTTGACCGGTCCCATATAATACTCTGTTTTTGATATTCTTGAGGTCTTGATATCTACAATCAGCGCCTTGATACGGGATATGTTCACGTTGACGTCGTCGAACTGCTCCAATATAACGCCGTATCTGTCGCCGCCGAACGAGGTAAACGCCTTATGATCGGTATTTATATGTGCGTTTTTTATATTGAGAGAGTCAACGCACTTGGGATTCTTCGCATCGGAAACGTCGAAAAGCTTGATTTCCGCAGAACCGTCGGTGCCTTTTTCGTCTCCGCCGTCGCCGACGCCGAGAACGAGGTTATTGCCGACGGGGTGGAGGTATGACGAGAATCCGGGAATTTTAAGCTCGCCGACAATCTTGGGATTCTTTACGTCACTTAAATCTATGACAAACAGCGGGTCTGTCTGGAAAAACGTCACCGCATAAGCCGTATCGCCTGTAAAGCGGACGGACTTCATGCTTTCGCCCAGACCGAACGCCTCGGTTCTCGAAATGACTTCGAGCTTATCGTTAACTATGAACACGTAGCTTGCGGAATCATTTTTATACATCGCGTCAACGGCGACTCTGAAATATCCGTTATATCTGTCCATTGAAAACTGACCTATAACGCTTCCGGGCAGGGTTACGGAACCTGTATTCGTAAGAGCGCCGCTGTCGATTCTGTACGCGGTAATCGTTGTTGACGAATACGAATTAACGCCCTGTATGTCCTTGTTTTTTTCAAGATGTCCGTAAGAAGAAACAAAGAGGTATTCGCCGTCGCAGTAAACGTTCCCGCCTCCGCCGAGCGACGCGCCGGAATAAAATGTATTTTCGCAGTCGCTTATGTTAAATGAGGCAACGGTTTGATATGTCGTCGGATTATCGGCATCTCGAACGCAGATATTACCGGCGTTTATTCTCCTTCTCTCTATTCCGTTTATAATCTCGGTGGGAACGCAGTTTTCCTTTAAATCTTCGGTACTCGTTTCTTCATTATTTTCGGAATAGTCGAACGGAATATCGTATTGTCCGACGTATATAAATTTACCTCCGATAAGTCTCGATGAGACGTATAAGCCGTCGCTTGCGTATGAAAACTCCATAACCGGAGATTTGGGATTTGTTATATTATAAACCGATATCACGGTATTTCCGCGTCGAACCGCGCAAGAGTATAAACAACGATCCGAGTACAACTCGTCCCCGTTATCAAATACGGAAACAACCGTAATAAGCAGTCCGTCCGATAAATACATTTCCTCAACATAAGAATCGGTACTGTCGTCCTCGTTTACATATGCGGGAAACGAATTGAGCGTTTTTATATTTTTTTCGTCGGAGACGTCGAGAATATATATTCTGTCGTTCGAACATACATAAATGTTTTTTCCGTCGGTTTTGACGATATCGCCCTCGTCGACTCCGTCGACCTGTAAATTGGTTTTACCGTATGACGAAGCGTCGGTGACCTGAGCCGACTCATTGTAAGACTGACCCGGGCTTGCCGCACCGTCTGACGCCGAATTTTTATATGAGTATAATAATGGAAACGAATTGAATATCCGTTCTTTTTTCCGTTCGCTCAACTGTTTTTTATAGTAATCGGCAACTATGGCTTCAATGTCGCCGTAGCCCGTTCTGTCAATTGATGAATTATAGTTATTATTAATATTGACATTCGAGCTGTCGGGGCTTCCTCTTTTCACCTTCGGAGTTTTACTTCCGAATCCGACCGCTCCTATTCCTATTACTATCGCAATTGCAGCCGCGACGGATACTGCCGCGCTTATTATACGTTTTTTATTAATCCCGCTGCCGCCTTTAACCGTTTTTTGTCCCTGAGCCTCGACGACAGCTATCTGCTTTACGCCGTCAAGCTTATTTACGATATTGTCTCTGCTGAGCTCTTCGGGGAGCGAGACATCATCGGACGCGCTTTTTATTTTGTCTAAAAGCTCTTTATCCTGCTTATTCATATAAGTCACTCCTTATGTAAGAATCATTCTCAGCTTGGAAAGCGAGCGGGAAAGCTTCGAGCGTACCGTAGACGCGGGACAATTTATTATCTCGGCAATCTCGGAACTTTTGTATCGGTGCACAACGCTGAGAATAACGACCGTACGCTCTTCATCCGTCAGACTCTCCATGGCGTCGTAAATTTCCGTTCTCAATGTAAAATCTCCGTCCTGCCCGCTCATTACAACGGGGACGTCCCCGTCAGCGGTTTTACATTCGTTCTTTGCCTGAGCGGACGTAAGCGATGATTTACATATATTGGACAGTATTTTAAACAGCCATGATTTAAACGCGTTCGGGTCTTTTAACGACACTATCGAGGAATACGCCTTGACGCAAGCGTTCTGCACCGCATCGAGAGCGTCCTGCTCATTATGCATAAAATACAGTGCAAATTTGTACATATCAAGCGCGTATATCTCGTATAAATCGCCGAAAGCCTCGGAGTCTCCGTTTTTCGCCCGTCGGACGAGCGAGCGTATGTCTTTTTTCATCAGTGTCCCGCTCCTTTCGTACATAAGACGTTAAATTTATATAAAGTGTTGCAGAAAAAACAAAAAATTCGGCCTCGGGGTATTCTGTTTTATCCCGAAGCCGATTGTTTTATAAATTAATAATATAGGAATTAAACCCACCACATCTCGCAGGTTCCCTCTTTAATAATAGCCTGATTGAGAGTTTCGACAGCTTTTCTCAAGCCCTCGTCCTGACTCATGAGAGAATCCTCATGTTCAATTGAAAGAACGTGGTCGTAGCCTGCCATACGAAGCGCGCTTACGATATCCTTCCAGTAGCCGAGATCGTTTCCGTAGCCTACGCTTCTGAAAAGCCACGAACGGTGAATTTCATCCGCGTACGGCTTCGTATCGAGAACGCCCGTTCTTGCGATATTGTACTTATCAAGCTTTGTATCCTTTGCGTGAACGTGGAATATCGCGTCCCCGAGCTCTTTAATAACGACAACGGGATCCATACCCTGCCAGATAAGATGGCTGGGGTCGAAGTTCGCGCCGATTTCGGGCCCTACGGCATTGCGGAGTCTTAAAAGCGACTCCGTATTGTAAACGCAGAAGCCGGGATGAAGCTCAAGACCGATTTTCGTAACGCCGTGACTCTTTGCGAATGCGACAAACTCTTTCCAGTAGGGAATGAGAACCTCGTTCCACTGCCATTCGAGCACCTCCGAAAAATCGTTCGGCCACGGGCAGGTTACCCAGTTGGGATATTTCGAATCCTCGCAGTCGCCGGGACAGCCCGAGAACGTGTTTATCTGATCTATGCCCAGCTTCTCCGCAAGCAGGACGGTATCGCGCATGTCCTTGTCGAATTTCGCCGCAATCTCCTTATTGGGATGAACGGGGTTGCCGTGACAGCTCAATGCACTGATTACGACATTGTATTTCTTTATAAGAGCCTTGAATTCCTCAAGCTTTTTGTCATCGTTTAAAAGAACCTCGGGATTTGCGTGGTCGTTTCCGGGATATCCTCCGCAGCCGATCTCAACGGCCTCAACGCCCATATCCGTAAGATGCTTCAGCACTTCCTCAAACGGAAGCTTTGCGTATAAATTTGTTAATACTCCGAGTTTCATTATGTAAAATCTCCTTATTATCTGAAATTGGCTTTGAGAAACTCCATGCTTCTCTTAATGTCGGAAAGACCGTCGGGCTCCGGATTGTCGTTTTCGAGAATTACCCAGTCAAGTCCGATTTCCTTTACAGTCTTAACGACCGTATCAAGGTCACAGTTACCCTCTGTCAGAGCCTTGGGATGACCGTCAAGTCCGTCCTTTATGTGAATGTGGACAATACTGTCCTTATGCTCTGTTAAGAATTTATGATTGTCAACGCCGGCGTAAAAGCTCCAGTACGTGTCTATCTGCAATGAGCATACCTGAGCGACTTCGTCGATAATAAGCTTATCGCTGTTTTCGTCGACGGGAGCGAACTCTCTGTCATGGTTGTGATAATAAATTTTAATGCCCTCTTTTTCGGCCTTCTCAGCCGCGGGACCTATTATTTTCTTAAAATGCTCAAGACCTTCTCTTGTGAAAACGTCTGCGCCGCCCATGCCCATTTTGGTAAGTCCGAGCGTTTTTCCGTATTTTAATGTAGCGTCGAGATGCTCCTCGTCGTAATTTTCAAGCCCTATATGCGTTCCGACTGCGACGAGTCCCGCGTCGTCGAGAGCCTTTTTCAGAGTCTCCGCGTCCAGATCCCGATATCCCGCAAATTCAACGCCGTCAAATCCTATTGCCTTAACATCCTTTAGTATATTGATAAGGTCGCCGCCGGAATGAACAAGATCTCTTAAGGTGTAAAGCTGTACTGCAAATTTCATCGTTTTCCCTCCTGTCAATCGTTAATATATACGGGTTTGCCCGTTTTTGCCGAGGTATATATCGCCTCTAAAATACGCGTTACGACAAGAGCCTGCTCGGGCTTTACGAAAACCTCGCCCTCACCCTTTATCGCCTTGAACCAGTCGTACATGTCGAGGTCGGTCGCGTCGGACGAATTACCGTCGTAGAATGCGACTCCGCCCGCATTCATATCGGGAATCTCGACAACCTGTCTGCCGTTCTTCACATAGTTTACGGTAACGTCGTTATCGCCGACGGTGTCTATACCGCCCTTGTCACCGCACAGCAGGAATGCCGCTTCCTTGGGTCTTGCAATGTTAAGAGCCCAGCTCGATTCGAGGATAACGACCGCGCCGTTCTCCATCACGATATATCCGAATGCCGAATCCTCAACAGTGAATTTCTCGGGATCCCAGTCACCCCACGCGTTAGCCGTATTTTTCTGATCCGCAAGACGTCTGAACGTATTTCCTACAACCATTCTGGGCTTATAGTTATCCATCATCCACAGCGTAAGGTCAAGCGCATGAGTTCCGATATCGATAAGAGGACCTCCGCCCTGCTCATACTCGTTGAGAAATACGCCCCACGTCGGAACGGCTCTTCGTCTTAAGGCGACGGCTTTGGCAAAATAAATCTCACCGAGCTCTCCGCTCTCGCATACGGCTTTTGCGTAGAGATTTTCGGGACAGTGTCTGTTCTGATAGCCTATCGATAGAAGCCTGCCCGTTCTCTGGGAAGCGTCAAGCATGGCTTTTGCTTCCTCATAGGTTTTAGCCATAGGCTTCTCGCACATAACGTGCTTGCCCGCTTCGAGCGAATCTATTGTTATAAACGAGTGGGAGCGGTTGGGCGTGCAGACGTGAACAACGTCGATTGTCTCGTCCTTTAAAAGCTCCTTATAATCAATGTAAACCTTTGCGTCCTCTGTTCCCCATTTATTTTTTGTATCGACGGCTCTCTCCTCTATAATATCGCAGAATGCAGCGAGTTCGGCGTCCTCGCGTTTTGCGAGAGCGGGGAGATGCTTCCCGTTTGCGATTCCTCCGCAGCCGATAATGCCTATTCTTATCTTGTCACCCATTAAAAACGTCCTTTCATGAGACTGCCGGTTTTGCACAGTCCTATATATTACATATATAAGATATCATATCGGGAAAAAATTTCAAGCGGTTTGAGTTTATTTTCCGTGACAAAATAAAACATAAGAATTTATAGACTTTGCACAAACAAAAATCAAGTTATGGGGGTAAGCATTGAAAAAAATTCAAAGCTTACCCCCATAACTCATATTTTCTTTGCACATATGCATTAATTTTTTGTCATACGAAATACAAATCCGTATCCCATCCGAGCGTGTGGGGAGTATGTCTTATAAACGCCTTATAATCATTACGAATCCCCATAACCTTGATTATCAGCGAAAAAATATCCTCGCTCCTGTGATAGCATGCGATTTTCATTTTCGGTCTGCATCTTAAAATTGTTTCTCTCATGCCGTCAATCGCATTACCTTCCGCGCCCTCGACGTCGGCTTTAAGATACGTTACATCTTCATTTTTTAATATGCTGTCAACGCTCACGGATTTTACGGGGATTTTCCCGTTATCGGACGAGCCGCCGCGCCCTTTTGCCGACGTAAAGAAGGCTTCACCGTCAAAGTCCGAAACGCACGCGTTTATAAGGCGGATATCTCTTAAATTCTCCGTGTTTTTTTCAAGCTTCCTAAAATTTTTCTTGTCCGGTTCCAACGCCGTTATAAAAGAGTAATCGGGACACGAATTTACAAACGACAATACGGTATCGCCGTTGTACGCGCCGAGGTCAAGGTATTTTTCGCCCTTTTCTGATTCAAACGGAGCACAATCCGACTCGCATTTTTTAAGATATTCTCTCTCGCCCGTGAATTTAAACTTAACCATATTATCGTAAAGCACTCTCGATTCATCATCATAAAAAAGCGAGCGTGCAAGCTCGATTTTATCAATATTTTCATTTACGAATTCCCTGTCGAATATATTGTCCCCGTAAACGGGCACATCGACGGCATAATACTCGCATTTATCCGCGATTTTTTCGACGTTTTTTATAACCTCCGCCCTGCCGCTGCCGAAAGACTGTGCAACGATAAAGTCCGCGTTTTCTCTTTGAATATCGGCGAATGTTTTTACCTTAAAACCGCGGAAAAACCTGTCACGGCAGAATCCGTCGCTTACGAACACGCCGAAAATTTCAATCCCTCTTGAATTAAAATCGTCTATGACCTTATCGGCGCCGTTTCCCGTTCCGTATAAAAAAATCGGCTTTTCGCTCTTTTTCAATTTTTCTCTCAAATCGTCGTTATTTTTAAAAAAATCTCTCAATGACAAGGCTATCACCCGACATTAAATATATCAAAGGAAAAATCATGTGTCAATATTGAAAAAATAATAATAATGTGTTATAGTAACCTATGTATGGACAGGTTTTACCGTCCGCCGATAGGAGGCTGAATATGAAATTTACCGAAACACAACAGGCGAATCTTACAAAGGTACAGGATATCGAATTAAAAATACTCAGAGAGCTTGACCGTATATGCAAAAAATACGATCTCAAATACTCTTTAAGCGGAGGAACGCTTTTAGGCGCTATACGTCATAAGGACTTCATCCCCTGGGACGACGATATCGACATTGACCTTAGAAGAGACGATTTCAATAAGCTGATAAGCGTTTTGCCCGACGAGCTGGGCGGCGAATTCGAATTCGTAAACTACAACGAGTTCGGCGAGTATTTCTGTGACTTTATACCGAGAATTTTCTACCGTAATTCGAAGGCTGTAAACTCCTTCAGCGTAGACGGAGGAAAGTCGAATTTCGCAAATGATGAGAGAATGAACAGAATTTTCATCGAGCTTTACTGTCTGCACGACACCGATTCGAAAAAGGTCAAGTCGCAGATATTTAAAGTTAAAACTATATACGGTCTTGCAATGGGTCACCGCTACAAACCAACCAACAGCGACAATTATTCATTTATACAGAAAGCAGAGGTCGCCGTTTTGTCGAACATCGGCAAGCATATGAAGCTTAAAAAGATATTCGACATGTACGAAAAGTGCGTCGGTTCCGTTCCCACCGGTACGGGAGACCTCTATTTCAAGCCCTCCGTTCCGCTCCCGGTTCAGGAGAGAAACGTTTTTGACAAGCATCTTTTCGACAAGTACACGTATGTCGATATAAGAAACGACAAGGCGTGCGCCCCCGCCGAGTATGTAAAGATTCTCGAATCTCTCTACTCAAACTGGCAGGAGCTTCCCCCCGAAAAGGACAGACATCCCGGTCATTTTGACCTCGATCATGTAGAAATACGGTAAAGGAGTAAATTAAAATGAGCGTAAAAAATATTACAATAATAATGTCCGGCGGAGTCGGAAACCGTTTCGGAGCCGACAGACCCAAGCAGTATACAATGCTCAACGGCAGATGCGTTATCGACTACGTTATCGACGCGGCTAAGGCATCAAAGCTTACGGATAAAGTCGTAGTCGTTATGGATCCGTCGTGCATAGACTATTCCGAGGAGCTTAAAAATTCGGGCTTCGATTTTGCGTTAAACGGTAAAGAGAGACTCGACTCTCTCAACAGCGCGTTCGAATATATTAAAGAGCATTATCCCGAGTGTGAGAGAATTATAATTCTCGACGCTGTCGCTCCGTTCGTTACCGGTGAGCTTATCGACGATTATCTTGACAAATTAACCGATTACGACACCGTTATCACATGTCAGAAAATTACCGGTGCGCTCGGAAACTATGATTATGACCCGCTCGACAGGGAAAAATACTACATGACCCAGTCGCCCGAATCGTTCAGATTCAAGGTTATTACAAAATATTTTACCACGACGTTCCCCAGTCAGGAGCTTGCATGGCAGATGCCCAGAGAGACAAAGAAGTATCTTAACTTCGACTTTAAGAACAATCTTAAGCTCACCTACGATTTTCAGGCGAAATATGCGGAGTATCTCATGGAATACCTCGCAAAAAAGGATGAGAAGTAATTTTTACCCCACAAACAAAGTAAAGGCATAAACGAGTATGGACAAAAATACAAAGAAAAGAACCTTATCCATAGCGTCGGATCTTATCTACTCGATAGCCGGTCTGATGCTCATGAACGGCATGCTCCAGCTGCTGATAAACCCCACGCTTAACAACTGGATGGGCGAGGATGCGTTCGGCAACTATCAGTCCGTTCTCGCCGTCGTATCGATAATGGGTACGACATTCGGCGTTGCGGCGAACTATTCGCGAATGGTCAAGCACAGGGAGCATAAGGACTGCAACACGGATTACAGTATTTTTCTTATAATAATATCCGCGCTGTGCATACCCGTGTCCGCGGCGGCGCTGATAATGTACAAATCGTTTACCGTCGGTGCGTTTTTACTGCTCGTTCCTCTGTCGGTATTCACGGTTTTAAGATATTACGGCGACGTAAACTACAGAATGAATCTCAATTACAAAGGATTCTTTATCTACTACGCCGTTATAACGCTCGGCTACTGCATAGGTCTTCTCTTTTACAAGCTTACCGGAAAATGGGAGCTTACGATTCTCTCGGGCGAGCTTCTTGCGTTCATATTCGTATTTTCAAGCGGAAAGATTTTCAGAGGCGAGCCGTTTAAAAAATCGCCGTATTTTAAAGAGAATATCAAGTCCATGACGGTTTTGTCCTCGACGAATATTATATCCGCCGTCGCGCAGAACGCGGACAGGATAATACTCAGATTTGCGACCGGAGGCGGAGACGCAGTAACAACGTTCTATGTTTCAACGCTTTTGGGCAAGGTTGTTTCACTTCTCACCACTCCGCTAAACGGAGTTTTAATAGGATACCTTACGAAATACGAGGGCAAAATTACAAAGAAAATGTACCTCATTTTCTCAGGCGTTCTTCTCGGCATCGGCATAATCGCAATGGCGGGCTGCTACGTCGGCTCGATGATATTCGTAAAGCTTTTCTACCCCAATGTCTACGACGCGGCAAAAAGCTATTTCTTCCTTGCAAATGCGGGACAGATATTCTATTTTATATCGAACTGTCTGATGACGGTAATGCTCAGAATCGCGAACGAAAAATATCAGATGTATCTTAATATGGTATACGCCGTCATTTTCGCCGCAACCGTGCTCCCGATGACGCTCGCCATGGAGCTGACGGGACTTACGTATTCGCTTTTGATAGCTAACGCCGCAAAATTCATACTCATAGTCGCTGTCGGACTTGTAAAGATACAAAAGGATTCAAAGAAAGAAATCTCAGAATAATATAAAAACATAAAATGATTCGGCGTACCGTAAGGTACGCCGTTCAGCTTGTCGAAAAAAGTTTTTTTGACAAGCTGACATTGTCGATTTGTCCCATCCTAATCAAAGTGATTCTTGAAGGCGATGCCTGCTGATATGAATCATGATTTTAGTTTTCGCATGACTTCTTCTTTGCGCAGTGTCAAGGAATAGAGATTTCCAAGATGGTCGAGAATATACTTTTTGCCTTGATACACCGGAGGGAGAATCCGCTCCTCAAATTCTTTATCAAAATACGGGCGCAATTCATCCTCCGTATATTCCTCATATTCGATCATTGCGGTAAAAAAAACACTCGCCGTGAACCGTTTTCGTCTTGGACATTGCTAAAATTCTTTCTTCGATGTCACTATCGTAGTAGTCGGGCAGTAATGTATCGGTTTCCCGTATGGCAGACAGCCGGTTTCGCAGGCCTGCGCGCACTTCATCGCCCAACGAACGCCCCGCCATTCCCGCGC
>OIYO01000292.1_pt1 | contig 47307 bp, 41 predicted proteins | sample 1588191 | NCBI WGS metagenome assembly OIYO01 (sample SAMN03283275) | human gut metagenome | biome: human-associated habitat; material: feces | host: Homo sapiens | place: Peru | collected 2012 | reverse complement strand
CCACGATAATACCGGCGAGCATGCCGATAAATATCTTGGCAGGCAGGGACAGCTTCTTCTTTTTTTCCATGTTTTTTCTCCTTTGAAATATATTATCGCGGCTGGAAAAGAACGGCGTCCGGCAGCAGGAAAAGACCTCTCTACTTTCCGTTCATGCTGCCGGGCGTTTTGGCGTGCTTTTGCCGGCCGGGACATGCGGACAAAATTTCTCTTCGCAAACGTATAATAGCATATAAGTGAACAAATTTCAACTATTTTACGTAAAACGCTGGTACTACAATGGCAAAAAGTTTACAAAAATGATGAACTGCGTTAAGAAAACGTTAACCCCGCGAAAAAGCAAACGGCCTTTTTATCCGGCGAATACGGCCTTTTTTGGGAAAAATCTGTATTATGAAAGACTCTTCAAAATTTGCATGCGAAAAGAATGACAAGCTGCGTAAAGAAGGCGCAAAGAAAACGGAAACCACTGCGAAGAAAAATTAATGTCCGCCTTAAATATCCTCAAATGCTCAGGAATATAAAAGAGCCTGAAATCTCATGAGATTTCAGGCTCTTGATGCAGCTTGGGATAAGCTATTTTTTAAGCAGGAAAGACTGCCCGTGCGTATAGGGATTGCCGTGCTCGCCGCTGAGGGCGCGGGCGCGCATGCCGATATTGTCCGTCAGCGCCAGACCCGAGAGACGGTCGATCCCGTAATCCAGCAGAGCAGGACACATCGGCACGGACGGGCCGACCATTATTGTCAATGAGTCGCGGCATAGCTCCAGCAGATGCGGCAGTGTTTTGTTCGTGATTGAACTGCCGGTGATAAAGACGATGTCGCAGCGCGGGAGGATAACGTCGCAGGCGGAATCGGGATAATCGCCGGGCTTAGGGCTGCGCTCAAGCGTGAATATTTCGGCTGCGTTTGCGCGTATCTCGGGGCGCAGTCTCAGATGACCGATGACGCCGAGCCTTTTGCCGCGGAAGTTTATCCCGGCTGTGCAGTAATTTTCGTAAGGCTCTGCGCAGTGCAGCGCGTCCATGCGCTCCTTCGTGTTGTAATAGGCGTTGATCGCGGCAAGCCCCATTGCTGCCTCGACCAGATTCCAGCTCTTAACGGCCTTTGCGGCCTCCGCCAGAGTGAGCCCGGTCAGCCCGTTTTCATACATGAGCGGAGCCGTGTCCATCGTGCCCTCCATTGCAATGCCCATGCGCCCGCCAGCCTCGATCATTGCCCAGCATTCGCCGGAGAAAGCCTTGCTGACCATGATCTCCGCTGCGTCCTCACCCATGCCGTCGATCAGCTTGTCATAGAGAGAGAAGAAGTTCCGCATTGTTTTACCACCTTTCCAGTTAATGTTTATATCCTGTATCAGCTGCGCCGGACTGCACAGCTGCGATTGACAAATATATAACTATTTAATATTATAGCATGACGGATGCCGTTTGCCAAGAGTATATATGTGCTTTTCCGCACAATCGGGACAGAATGCCTGATTTGACGTAATTTATAAATTGTATTATAATGCATATGTAAAGATGATTGAAAGGGGACTTTAAATGAAAAAAGCGAAAGTCCTTTTGTGCCTGCTGCTGGCGGCGGCCATGCTTCTGAGCGGCTGCGGCAGGAATAAAAACACCGATGATGTACAGCAGACGCAGCCGGATTATTCTATTCCTGTGGTCGAGGAGACCGCCGCGCCTTCCGCAACTCCGAAAATATCGGAGAAGTACAACAGTATTGACGATGCCAGCAAGAAGGAGACCAAAGAAGTCAGGGACGAGCTTTTGAGCGTCGCAGCCGGCTGCCGTGATATATATGAGCAGGCCGACAAGGGGACGGCCATAAACGTTGTGCTGGATACCGCAACGGTGAAGGCCATGGTCGTGCGTATCGGTCAGCTGGGCTTCAGCGCCGTCGACTATCTGGGGACGATGGATATGCAGTATCCTGATCCGATAGTCAGCTTCGGCAGCACGATAAACACAAACGAGGATACCGGCGTGTCCTACTATATCGTGTACAATGACGGCCAGATAAGCGTATACCATATAGGGCGCAGCGGCGGCGTCTGGTATCTCATAGCGATGTCCGCTGTCTGGAATGAAAACTGCGAGCCGTCCATACTCACGGAGGGGCGCTATGCCATAGGCGACGTGAAATATACGGAAAAGGGCTGGCTGATCTACAACCGCGACACGGCCAGCTTTGACGATAATCAGCGTGCCAATACAAACTCTTATGTCTTTGTCCGCGTTTTGCCGTATGACAGCAATAAGCGCGCATTGAGCGCGAGATATGTTGAGCCGATAGGTTATTTTGAAAATAACCTTTTTACAACGACGTGGACGGAAGCAAATCTCGGCGTAATAGACTTCAACAGTCTCTACGCCTACCTCTTCGGCATGTATCATGGGACGGTGTGCCTGACGGCGGCGAATGTCGGAAGCTATTTCAGCGCCGTGGACGGAACGCGGCTGTACCTTGTGCCGACAGGCTCCTTTGAAAACGTAGTTGGGCAGTATTTCAACATAGACACGTCTGTACTCAAAAATATATCCGACTACAGCTCCAGACTCGGCGGATACTTCTTTATTCCGTATGCTGAGGACTCGTACAACAGTGCGCCTAAAACTCCGCAGCCGGAAGTAGTCGACTACTGGTACAACAGCGACGGAACGCTTACGATGCGTGTGGATGCGCTCAACGAATGGTACGGCACCGACAAGGCCTTTTCGCATGAGCTGACCGTGCGCGAGGACGGGAACGGCGGGTTCAAATACGTGTCAAACACGCTTATCACGGATGAAAACAGCGTGGTCCCCACTTGCAGGCTGTCGACACAGCTGGACGTTGAGCGGGCCAAAATAAACTACTGAGAAGCTCTGATATAAATGAAAAAAACGGCCGGGCGCGGGTGAGAGAATACCTGCTCCCGGCCGGCGCATATTTTTGTGCAAATTTCTGAACGGATTTCTGTTGCGCGATACTCTGTGCACAGGTATAATGAGAACGCAAAAAATATAGAAAGCAGGAAATTTTCATGCGCACAAGAGATATGGCATATATTGCCCTTCTGGCAGTCGTTATAAGCATATGTTCGTGGATAAGCGTGCCTATGACGGTGCCGTTTACGATGCAGACCTTCGCAATATTCTGCGCACTGCTGCTTCTGGGCGGCAAGCGCGGCTTTATTGCCATAGTCCTTTATGTCCTGATGGGCATGGTCGGCCTGCCTGTGTTCTCGGGCTTTCGCAGCGGTATTGCCACGCTCACGGGACCTACCGGCGGATATATACTCGGCTTCATCATCTGCGGCGCTTTTTACTGGATATTTGAAAAGCGCATGAAGGATTGGCTGCTGCTGGCGATAGGCAACATTTTGTGCTATGCATTCGGCACGGCATGGTTTGTCTATGTATATGTGAGCGGCGGCAAGGCGATGACCTTCGGCGCGGCGCTGCTTGCCTGCGTGGTGCCGTATATTATCCCCGATGCCGCGAAGCTCGCGCTGGCACTGCTGGTGTCAAAGCGCATCAAGCCGCACATCAAGGCCTGACGTTCGTGAGAAGGACCGTACCGGTACCGGCCCGGTAAAAACAAGGGAGATCGCTTTTCTGCGGTCTCCCTGTTTTTATCGGAAATTATACAGACACAGTGCAAAAGGTCAGGCTTTTTCCATGACGCTGAGCTTTTCGTTTATCCAGCCGAGTATATCATTATATACCTCTGCGCGGTTGGTCTCGTTGAGCATCTCGTGCCGCCCGCCCGGGTACAGCTTCATCTTCACATCGTGAAGCCCCGCTTTGCAGAAAGCGTTGTAAGCCTTCTCGACGCCCTTGCCGTATTCGCCGACAGGATCGTCAGCGCCGGACATGAAGTATACGGGCTTCTCCTTGTCCATCATGTTGATGTTCTTTTGATTCGTCACGAACCATATACCGCCCATCATGTCACGGTAGAGACTCGTTTTCGCAATGAAGCCGCACATCGGATCGGCGATATATTTGTCAACCGTTTCATTGTCGCGGGAGAGCCAGTCAAATTCCGTGCGCGGGGCTTCTATCTTCTTGAGATAGGAGCCGAAAGCAATGTCATTCAGCGGCTTACCGTCGCCGCGAGCGCCTTTTGCCTTGACCTCGGCCTCGGCAAGCAGATAGCCTGCAATGACCATCAGGCGGCTTTGGTGCCCCGTGCCGCTTATTATGACCGCATCGTACTTATCGGGATGGCGGATAATAAAGGTGCGCGTGATGAAGCTGCCCATGCTGTGACCGAAGAAAATGTAGGGTATATCCGGATATTCCTTTGCCATTATGTCATGCAGGCGCTCCTCGTCCATCACGACATTGTCCCAGCCCATGCTGTCGTTGAAGAAGCCGAGATCGGCGGGATCAGTAACGGACTTGCCATGGCCGAGGTGGTCGTCGCCGACGGCGACGATGCCGTTGGCGGCAAGGAAGCTCATGAAATCGTCATAGCGCTCGATATGCTCGGCAATGCCGTGTACTATCTGCACGACGGCGCGCGGCGTTCCGCCGGGTACGCATTTTCTGGCGTGAATGGTGTTTCGTGCAGTGGTGGACATGAATTCAAAATCTGAAAATTCTGGCATGTCTGCTCCTCCTTTATGTGATCTAATAGTATCATTTGACTAGATTTTACACTGCGGGCCGGGCCAAGTCAACAAAATACTGCCGCAAAGTGTCTCACACTTTGCGGCAGTACATCAAAAATGCCTATTCCTCCTCCGGGACGTGAATCTCTTTTATATTGAAATCCCTGCCCGAGAGGACGGTTTTATTGAAGCTCCCGCAGTTGGGGCAGTAGCCCTCGTTTGCGACAACGTTGAAGATCTCGTCGCACTCATCGCATTCGGCAAGTCCGGGGACAGTCTCAAGGATGAGCTTTGTGCCTTCAAGCTCCGGAAAATCCGCTTTTACCGGGGGATACAGCTCTTCGACATATTCCGGGATAACAAGCGACAGCTCGCCTATCTCGCAGACGATCTCGCTGATGTGCCGGACTCCGTTTTCGCGTGCGTAGTCGACCACGGTTTTGCACATGCTTCTTACAATACCGATCTCATGCATGAACGATCACCGGCTCACTTTTTGATAAGCTTCTTCTTTGCAAGGCGGCCCAGCGCGTGAGGCGTATTCGTCACGGCGGTGAGCAGCGTCCGGTAATAGGTCTGCCCCTTGTTGTCGAGCGTCTTTTCCAGCTTGATGGCGTCAAACTTGCACTTCGTCGTGCAGATTCCGCAGCCGACGCATAGATCCTCGTCAACAACGACGCATCCGCAGCCGAGACAGCGGTCCGCCTCTTTCTTTATCTGTTCCTCGGTGAGCGTCCCGCGCAGATCCTTGAAGGTCTTTTTTGCCTCGGCGGCAGAGCCGCATGCGGCTTTCTGACGCGGTGCAGTATCGAAGCTGCCGGCGGAGAAAACAACGGTGGATGCATCCAGCGCTTTGTAGTCGCGCCTGTCGCGGCCGAGATCCTGCGTCTGACCGGGATGTACATACCGGTGGATGGACACCGCGCCCTCTTTACCGGCGGCTATAGCGTCAATGGCAAATTTCGGGCCGGTCACGACGTCGCCGCCTGCAAATACGTCAGGTTCGCTGGTCTGATAGCTCAGGGAGTCTACCGTAACGCAGCCGTTTTTGCCGGTTTTGAAGTCTGCAATGCCGCACAGGTCGATTTTCTGGCCTATGGCGGAGATAACGCTGTCGACTTTGATAAACTCATATTTGCCTGTGCCGGACGGCTTGCGGCGGCCCTTCTCGTCGGGTGCGCCAAGCTCCATCAGCTCGACCATGAGCTCAGCCGCCCTGCCGTCCTTGCCCGTGATCTCGGCGGGAGCGGACAGGAAGCGGAACTTCACGCCCTCGCTCTCGGCCTCGGCGGCCTCTTCCGCGTCTGCGGGCATTTCGTCGCGGCCGCGCCGGTATACGACGGTCACATCGTCTGCGCCAAGGCGCACAGCGGTGCGCGCAACGTCTATTGCAACGTTGCCGCCGCCGATAACGGCGACTGCCTTGCCGATTTCGGGCTTTTTGCCGAGGTTGACATCGCGCAGGAAGTCTATTCCGGTGAACACCCCGTCTAAATCGCCGCCCTTGCATCCGGCGGTTGTGCCGCGGCTGGCGCCGATGCCGAGATAGAAGGCCTTGTAGCCCTGTGCGCGCAGACCGGCGAGAGTGACGTCCTTGCCGACCTCAATGCCGCATTTGAACTCGACGCCGAGCTCTCTGAGTATGTCGATCTCCGCGTTCACGACTGCCTTGTCGAGACGGAAGCTGGGTATGCCGAGCGTGAGCATGCCGCCGGGCTGCTGTTCCTTCTCGAATACGGTCACGGGATAACCCTTGACGGCAAGATAATATGCGCAGCTCATACCGGCGGGGCCTGCGCCGATAACGGCGATCTTTTCGGTATAGGGGCGGCCAGTCTGGTTGAGCATCTTGGGCACAAAGCGCGTCGCAGCATCGAGATCCTTACCGGCGATGAACTTCTTTATATCGTCAATGGCGACGGAGGAGTCGATGATGCCTCTGGTGCATGCGGCCTCGCATGCTTTGTTGCATATGCGGCCGCAAACGGCGGGGAAGGGGTTCTCTTTCTTGATGAGCTCAAGCGCTTCGCTGTACCGGCCCATCGAGGCGAGCTTTATGTAGCCCTGCACGGGGATGTGCGCCGGGCAGACTGCCTTGCAGGGCGAGGTGCCGCTCTCCATAACGTCGCTGCGGTTTGTGCGGTAGTCGACGTTGTAGCTCTTCCTGTCCCAGGGAATGGCGCGGTCCGAGTCGTATGCGTCGGAGATATGCGGGTCGGCCGCACAGCGCTTCTGACCGAGCCTGAGGGCGTTCGTCTGGCAGTTTTCAACGCACTGCCCGCAGGCCACGCACTTTTCCTTGTCGACGCGCGCAACAAAGTTGGAGCGGATGGCGTTTTTGGAACGGAAATATTCCGCGATGCGCAGGGCGTAGCAGGAACAGCCGCAGCAGTTGCATATTGCGGTGGTGTCCTCAAAGCCGGGGGTCTGGTTTATCTCATGTACAAGGCCGTTGTCCTCGGCGCGCTTGAGTATCGCATACGCCTCCTCCTTACTCACAAGGCGGTGGGAGCCTGTCTTGGAGTAGTTGATGGCGTTGTCATTGAGGTACATGCACATGTCCTCTTCAAGATGGCCGCAGCCCTCTCCCATGAGACGGCGGGAACGGCGGCAGGAACAGGGGCCGACGGAGATAGCCGTGGCATTTTCGATGAGCGTGCTTATCTCGTCGTAGGATGCGGTGCGCGTGTTGTTTTCAATGGCGCTCATGACGGGCATAACGCGCATGAACATCATGCCGAGCTTGCCGGAGCTGAGCGTCGGGGCGACGAGCTCGATGCGGCGGCGGGTGTATTCCTCAAAGCTGTAACCGAGATCGGGGTACTTTTCGCACTGTTCGTTGTTGGAAAGTATGCCCTCCATGATGCCGGGCACCCAGATCGGATAGTAGTAGCCAAGCACGCCGTCCGTAGTGCGCGAACGCGCAAAACCGATCTCAACGAGCTTGTCTATCTGCTTCTGAACAAAGTTCACGTCCGCGTTGCAGCGGCGCGCAAGCTCCGCCGCGGTGCGCGGCGTTTCCAAACGCATATGCATTGCCACACTGCACATATCGTCAGTAACAATGGGCGCAAGGATCCTGTACTCCGGGTCGTTGTAGGTAATACCCGTGTACGTCATGCTCTCGAGACTTATCTTAGTCGCAAGAGCGAGAATGTTTGCTCTTTTTTCCATCTCTACACCTCATTTTTATGTGATATTTCCACGTATCACAAGTGTGATTATTTTACCACAAACAAACGCGGTAGTAAAGCCGGATAAACGTGTAGTGCGCATTATCTTTTTTGCTCGGAGGGAGGAGACGGCGCCGAGCTTGCTTTTTGCATGGCCAGGTATTATAATCAGACAGAATTTACGAGTTTTACAATAAGAAGGAGCATGTGCTATGCATTACGAAAACGAGACGCATTACGAGATAGAGCGCCGCTTCCTGATCCGCTTTCCGGATCTTGAGTATCTGAGCGCGCATGCGGCGGCGACCGACATCACTCAGGTATATCTGACTTCGGAGTCGGGCGATACGGACCGTGTGAGAAAACGCGGCAGGGACGGGGAATACAGCTATACGCACACGGTGAAGCACCGTATCAGCGGCGTGCGCCGGATCGAGCAGGAGCGGGAAATATCCGGGGAGGAATACGGCGAGCTGCTGAAGAACGCCGATCCTTCGCTTCGCTGCATTGAGAAGCGGCGCTGGTGCCTCGAGTACGGCGGCAGGCTTTTTGAAATAGATATATTCCCGTTCTGGACAGACAGAGCCATAGTGGAGATCGAACTCACGGACGAGGCGCAGACGCTCAGCTTTCCGCCGGAAATTGAGGTCATCAGGGAGATCACGGACGACGGACGCTATACGAACGTGGCGTTGGCAAGCGCCGTGCCGTATGATGAAATATGACGGAGGAACAATTTCAGCTGAAACACGTCTGAATACATGTAACCGCTGATATGCCGCAAAAGCGGCAGAATGGAGAACTAAATGAGAAAATTTACCGCAATACTGCTTGCTGCGGCGCTGGCTCTTTCCCTCTGCGCCTGCGGCGGGCTGGATAATCTGAAAAATGTTGAGCTGCCGCCGCTCCCCGATGCGGATGCGCAGGCGAGCCCCGAGGCGACCCCGGTACCGGAAGCGACGGAGATCGTGAGCGAGCCGGAGTCAAAGCTGCCGGAGCATGTTATCGTCAGCATCACTTCGCACTCCGAGCAGCACTACGACCCGCAGAACGGCGAAACGCTTATTCTGACGTTTTCATATGAAACGCCCGAGGTTTATATCGAGGGGCGCGACGAGGCGTCAGGCAAGATAAACGAGTATATCGCCACGCTTGACGAGACCTACTATACCGGCAACGACTATGGTATGGGGCAGTCCGATGGCGTGAACGGCATGCTTGAAATGGCGACGGATAATTACAGCTACGCCGTTGAAAACGGCATAACGGATATGCCCATGGAGTTTGCCTCTTCGCGCAGCGCGGAGGTCAAAAGAATAGACAGCCGCCTGCTGAGTCTGCTCTGCAACACCTATGTGTATACCGGCGGCGCGCACGGCAACTATGTTGACCGCGGCTATAACTTTGACACGGAGACCGGAGAATATGTCACGCTTGAAATGCTTTCCGGTGACTATGAAAAGCTCTCGGAGTTCCTGCTCGGCTATATGTGCAGGCTCTTCGAGGAAGATAAGGACGGCTACTACTCCGAACGCATATCGGACGAATATCTGCAAAGCTTATCTTCTGATTACAAAACGGCGTTTGCCGCGCTCCTGCGCGATGGGTCATGGTATTTCGACGGGGATGGAATGGTCATTTTCTCGGATGTATATGAGATCGCGCCGTATGCGGCAGGCATCGTGGAATTCAGGATCCCGTACAGCGACCTGAAGGGACAGATAGATGATAAGTGGCTCCAGCCTGAGCGCAGCGGAGAGGGCAGCCTTGAGCTGAAGGAGCAGAGCGATGTAGCCGACGGCTCGATCGAGATCATCGACAAGGTGATAGTGGACGAAAACGGAGAAGCGCTCTGTCTTGAAGCGGTTGGCACGGTATATGATGTGCGCCTTTCCAGAGTCGACTATTCCGACAGATTCTATGAGACCGCGCAGCTCTGGGCGTGCAGCTATATGAACGACTGCATACTTCAGCTGGATACGGTGATACCCGACGGCATGCCTGATCTTATGGTCAGCTACAGCGACGAAAACGGTGAGAGCCATAGACTGCTTCTCACGCAGAGCGGTGAGGACGGCAGCTATATTCTGACCGGGGACAACATTGAGGCAGTAGGCTGAACGCCGGAAAAATGAGCTGATGTCATAAGTTTTTTCGGAAAATTCTTGACAATGGAGCGCGGACATGTTATCCTATCAAGGCCGCATTGAAGGGGCAGAAAGCGGGGCTTTGCCTCCGCCCTAAGAGCGAGACCTGTAAAGAGGGAGGATATGTTCATGAAGCATGCTATCATCGTGACCGGCGGCAAGCAGTACCGTGTTGCTGAGGGCGACGTTATCTTCGTTGAGAAGATGGACGCTGCAGCAGGCGAAGCTGTCAAGTTCGACCAGGTTCTGGCTGTTATCGACGGCGAGACCGCAAACTTCGGCGCACCTTACATCGAAGGCGCATCCGTGTCTGCAAACGTTGTCAAGAACGGCAAGAGCGCTAAGATCCGTGTCTACAAGATGAAGCCCAAAAAGGGCTATCGCAGGACCCAGGGCCACAGACAGCCCTATACTAAGGTCCAGATCGAGACCATCAACGCTTAATTATTCCGCAACTGATATTGACTGAAGGAGGAGAAACCTGAATGGCACATAAAAAAGGTATGGGTTCTACCAAGAACGGCCGCGACAGTGAGTCAAAGCGTCTTGGCGCCAAGAGAGCCGACGGACAGTTTGTTCTGGCCGGCAACATCCTTGTCAGACAGCGCGGAACTAAGATCCACCCGGGTACCAATGTTGGTAAGGGTAAGGACGACACTCTGTTCGCTCTCGTAGACGGCAAGGTGAAGTTCGAGCGCTTTGGCAAGGACCGCAAGAAGGTCTCTGTTTACGAAGAAATCGCTCAGTAAATGTGACTTATAGGCCGGACACATGTCCGGCCTTTTCTTATATCAGGCACACAGGAGGTAACGGCATGGCATCTGCATTTGTTGACAAAGCCAGAATAAGTATACACGCCGGCAAAGGCGGTGACGGCGCGGTCGCGTTCCACAGGGAAAAATACGTTGCGGCCGGCGGTCCCGACGGCGGCGACGGCGGCCGCGGCGGAAATGTCGTTTTTGTTGTCGACGACAATATGTCCACCTTGATGGACTTCCGCTATAAACGCAAATATACTGCCGACAACGGCGCAAACGGACAGGGCAAGCGCTGCTATGGCAAGGACGGTGAGACGCTCTATATCAAGGTCCCGCGCGGCACCATAGTGCGCGACACCGAGACCGGCGCAATAATGCATGATATGTCTACCGGTGAAAACTGGGTCGCTGCAAAGGGCGGCCGCGGCGGCTGGGGCAATATGCACTTTGCCACGCCGACAAGGCAGGTCCCGCGTTTTTCAAAGCCCGGCCTTCCCGGCGAGAGCCATGACATCACTCTCGAGCTCAAGCTGCTGGCCGATGTTGGCCTTGTCGGCTTTCCGAACGTCGGCAAGTCGACGTTTCTGTCCGTCGTCAGCAAGGCGCATCCCAAGATAGCAAACTATCATTTCACGACGCTCTTCCCGAATCTGGGCGTTGTCTACGTCGATGAGGGCGTATCCTTTGTTATGGCGGACATACCCGGCATAATCGAAGGCGCATCCGAGGGCGCAGGGCTTGGGCATGACTTCCTGCGGCATATCGACCGCTGCCGGTTGCTTGTGCATCTTGTGGACGTCTCCGGCTCCGAGGGGCGCGATCCTGTCGAGGATTTCGATACCATCAATGCGGAATTAAGGGAGTATAGTCCTGAGCTTGCATTGCGCCCGCAGATCGTCGCGGCGAACAAGTGCGACCTTATCGAAGAGGGCAGCGATAATATCGAGCGCCTGCGTGCGCATGTTGAGGAGCTTGGTTATGAGTTCTTCCAGATGAGCGCCGTCACGCATGAGGGCACGCGTGAGCTCGTCAAGGAGTGCGCGCATAAGCTTACCTCACTGCCTCCCGTGATAAGCTTCGAGGCCGACTATGTTCCGCCTGCACCGGTCATTGATACGTCTGAGGAACTTGACATCCAGCACTTTGACGATATGTGGATTGTCGAGGGGCCGTGGCTGCAGCGCCTTGTCGCAACCATCAATTTTGACGATTACGAAAGCCGCATGTACTTTGACCGCGTGATGCGCGAGTCGGGCGTGTATGAGCGCATGGAGAAGATGGGCGTCCGCGACGGGGATACCGTCAGCATGTATGACCTGATGTTTGAATATAAAGACTGATAACCGATAAAAGTACCGGCGCCGTGTCCGCGGCGCCGGTACTTTTTATCCGCATATCCGCGCGAGAATGGGGGCTGTACGGCGAACGGGAGATGACTTTTTTGAAAAAAGCATAAAAAAGCCGCCGCAAACCATATAAGTCTGCGGCGGTAATGGTCGGAGCGGGGAGATTTGAACTCCCGGCCTCATGGTCCCGAACCATGCGCGCTACCATCTGCGCTACGCCCCGATGCAACTTTATTTCAAAAGCTTTTTTATTATAATTACATGAGACGAAAATGTCAAGTAAAAACTCTTCGCATATGGGGCAAAAATGAAAAATATTATATTCAGACAGGGAGGTGACGATGTGCGCCGGGGATATTCTTATATTATTCTCCTTATGATAATGCTTTCGGCGGTTCTGATAAAGCTCCTTTTTCCGGGGCTGCACAGAGAACTGCGCCTGAGGCTTGCTGCCGCATGGACCGGCGAAAGTCCGGTACAGATAATAGAAACCATGGGCAGCGAGCTGACTGACGAGGGCCTTTATAATGCGATAGCATACGCCTTTGATTCTGCGTGTGGCGGGGAGCTTTACCCTGCCGGAAACGTGAAATAATGCCTGATGAAATATAACGGTTTCAAACGTGGAGGTTTACATAATGAATATTCCGCTCTGCTCGACCCTGACCCGCTCACTGTAGCTGCGTTTGCCGCGGCGCTGTATTTTCTGGATATACGGACGATCACTGCGCTTGCGGCAGCGGCGGCTGTGCATGAGCTTGGCCATCTTATCTGTCTGAGGCTGCTCGGACTGAGGATAAAAGGCATAAGGGCGGAGGCGCAGGGCTTCTGCATAGATTATACGGGCGAGACCACGCGCCTTGGTCATGCGGCGGCGGCGCTGGCAGGCCCGGCGGCGGGGCTTGTGTGCGCGTTCGCGTTTTCGGCGCTTTCAAATATTACAGCGGCCGGATGGTTTGGACTCACCGCGGGGATAAGCCTGCTGCTGTCGCTTTTCAACCTTTTGCCGGTGCTGCCGCTGGACGGCGGGCGAATAATGTGCTGCGCCGCCTCCGCATTGCTTGGCGGCATAAAAGGGCGGCGCTTCACTGTATGCACCGGCTATGCCGTAAGCTTTGCGATGCTGGCCTTTGGAGTGCACATCCTGCTTCGCGGGTATGGGTTTGGGCTCGCTGCGGCAGCGGTATGGCTGATTTTATCCCCGGATCCGCAGCTGAGTATTGAAAAAAAGATAAAAGTCATGTAAACTATATTAGTTAATGCTATAAATTAAACGGAGACAAAAATGGATAAACGTCTGGAGCGTATACTGCCCCGCGTGCAGAAGCCCGCAAGGTACACGGGCGGCGAATATAATCAGATAATCAAGGATAAGAGCAAGGTCGACATACGCATGGCCTTCTGTTTCCCGGACACTTATGAGATCGGCATGTCCAATCTCGGCATGAGCATACTTTACCACACCATGAATCAGCTTGATTTTGTGTGGTGTGAGCGCGTGTACGCCCCGTGGGGCGACATGTATGATGAGATGAAGAATATCGGCCTGCCGCTGTACGCGCTCGAGAGCGGGGACAGCGTGGGCGAATTTGACGTCGTTGCGTTTTCAATCGGCTATGAGATGGCGTTTACCACCGTGCTCGATATGCTTGATATGAGCGGCCTGCCGGTGCGCAGCGCGGACAGACCCGGCCTGCTGCCGCTGGTGATAGCCGGCGGTTCGTCGTCGGTCAACGCGGAGCCGATGTCGCCGTTTATCGATCTTTTCATAATAGGCGAGGGCGAGGAGATCAACAACGAGCTGCTGACGCTGCTGCGGCAGGCGAAGCTTGAAGGCTGGACAAAGCATGATTTTCTTGTGCACGCTGCCGGAATAAGCGGTATTTATGTCCCGTCGCTCTATGATATAGCTTATAATTCTGATGGGACCGTAAAGAGCATTACGGCAATGGAGGGCGCGCCGGAGAGAGTCGAAAAACGCGTGGTGCGTGATTTTGATTCCGTTCCATATCCGACGAAGCCTATCGTGCCGTCGACCGAGGTCGTGCATGACAGGGTGAGCCTTGAGCTTTTCCGCGGCTGTGTGCGCGGCTGCCGGTTCTGTCAGGCGGGACATATCTACAGGCCGATACGCGCGAAGAAATATGAGACGCTGGTAAAGCAGGGGATAGAGACGCTCAAAAATACCGGCTATGAGGATGTTACGCTCCTCTCTCTCAGCACGAGCGACTACCGCCAGCTGCCTCAGCTTCTGGACGGGCTGCTCGAATACTGCGAGCCGCGCAGCATCGGCGTGTCGCTGCCTTCGCTCAGGGCGGATAATTTCTCCATGGAGATCATGCAGCGGCTCCAGAAGGTGAGAAAGAGCGGGCTTACATTCGCGGTCGAAGGCGGGAGCCAGCGCCTGCGCGACGCGATAAACAAGAACGTTACGGAGGATGACCTTCTGCATACCTGCTCCATCGCCTTTGCAGGCGGGTGGAACGGAGTGAAGCTTTATTATATGCTCGGCCTGCCTACGGAGACGGACGAGGATATACTCGGCATTGCGGAAATGGCAAACAAGGTGCTGCACTGCTGGCGCGAGAACGCAAAAAACAAGAGCCGCGGAGTCAGAATCACTATCTCAACCTCGTGCTTCATTCCAAAGCCGCACAGCCCGTTCCAGTGGGAGGCGCAGATAAGTATAGAGGAATATCTCCGCCGCGTGAATCTCCTGCGTTCGAGCATCACGGCAAGAGGCGTGGAATATAACTGGCATGACGCGGAGACGAGCCTTATCGAGGCGGTGCTGTCCAGAGGCGACAGAAAAGTCGCGGACGCGATAGAGACCGTGTGGCGCGACGGCGGCCGTCTGGATGCATGGGCGGAATACTTCTCTTTTGACCGCTGGATGCGTGCATTTGAAAAGTGCGGCATCGATCCTGATTTCTATGCCGGACGTGAGCGCAGCACGGACGAGCTGCTGCCGTGGGACATGATAGATGTCGGCGTGACGAAGAAGCACTTCCTGCACGAGCGGGAGATGTGCTATAAGTCCGAGCTGTCGCCGGACTGCCGCAAGCAGTGCTCTGCCTGCGGCGCTGCAAAGCTGCTGCACGGAGGACGCTGCGATGGATAAACTCAGACTGAGATTCAAAAAAACCGGACGGGCGATATATATTTCGCATCTCGACCTTATGAGCACGATACAGCGTGCGTTTTCGAGAGCGGAGCTGCCGCTGAAATATTCGGAGGGCTTCAACCCGCGCCCGCAGATATCCATTGCTCTTCCGCTCTCCGTCGGAACCGGCAGCTTGTGCGAGATACTGGACTTTAAGCTCAAAGATGATACCGATCTCAAGGAGCTGCCTGCAAGACTTACCGCCGTACTGCCCGAGGGGATAGAGATAATCGAGGCTTATGAACCCACCAGAAAGGCGAGCGCGATAAAATGGCTTGAAGTAGGCGCTTTGATGGAGTATGATGAACGTGACATCAGCGAAATGGCCGGAAGGCTCAGCGCGTTTTACTCTGCCGATGAGATAATCATAACGAAAAAGACGAAGCGCGGCGAGGGCGAGACGGATATAAAGCCGGCGATAAAGACGATAGAATTCACACCGGCCGTGGGCGGCGTCGAGCTCTGGGCGCTGATCTCCGCGCAGGAGCCGACGCTGAATCCTGAGCTTCTGACCGGCGCGCTCCGGCAGAAAGCGCCGGAGATCGCGCCTGACTTTGCAAAATACACCAGACTTGAGACCTATGATTCAGAAATGAGAGTTTTCAGATAAAGGAAGCGTCCATGAAAAAGATTGCCATATTCCAGAGCGAACTCGGGGTAGGGGGGATACAGAAGTCTCTCGTCAACCTGCTCAGGGCTATTGACTATGACAGGGTGCAGGTGGATCTGTATCTGTCAAAGGACGAGCGCTTCTGGCAGATCGAGTTCCCGGAAAAACTGAACATTTATTATCTGAAGCCGACGCCGCGCATCTGTTCATTTATCCCGTTTGATATGGCAAAGCGAGTGCTGAGGTACGATTTTTCGCCGGGGGTCGAATATGACCTGGCAATAGACTTCAACTCCTACCAGTGCTCCTGCGCTGTCGGCGCGCTGACCGTTCCGGCAAAGTACCGTGTCATGTGGATACACAACGATGTGCGCGTGAAGCTTGCGAATGAGTGGAAGTACCGGATATTGTGGTTTTTCTTCAGGCAGAAGTTCAGGTATTACGATGAGTTTGTGCCGGTCTCCCGGGCGCTTATAGAGCCGTTTATGGAGATGTCCGGGGCGCGGGACGGAAAGTACCGCGTGATCCAGAACGTGATAAATGTTGCCGAGATACACGAAAAAGAGCGTGAGGACCCGCCGGATCTTGAGCTTGACGGGAACTGCATGAATTTCGTCGCGCTTGGCCGTCTGTGCCACCAGAAGGGCTATGATATAATGCTTGGGGATTTTGCCGCGGCGTGCCGGCGGAGAGATGATCTGCGGCTGTATATAATCGGCGACGGACCGGATGAGGCGGCGCTGAAAGCGCAGGCGGCGCAGCTCGGCATAGAAGATAAGGTGTGCTTCCTCGGCCGCAGGAGCAATCCGTACTGTTATATGGCGCGGATGGATGCATTCATATCGACCTCGCGGTACGAGGGACAGCCTCTGAACATAATGGAGGCAATGGCAGTAGGGCTGCCGCTGTACTGCACAAAGAATCTTGAAAGCTATACGGAGGGGCTGAAGGGCTGCGAGAACATGGCTGAGGCGCTTGCTGCGGCCCAAAAACAGGAGAAAAAGCCTGACGATCTAATTGAATATAATCAGAAGATACTCAACAGCATATACGAGCTTGCCGGGGACGCAAAGTAAGGCAGAAAATGCTTGCATTTTGCGGCTGAATGTGGTATCATATCAAGGCTTTTGTGGGAACACCCACAGGTGAGAAAGGCGGTCCGCTGCCGAGGCGCGTTGGTGCCCTCCGGTAAGAACGTCTATATACAAGGAAGGATTAGATTATGGATCTGGTCAAAATTCTCAGCGAGCGTTATATGAAGCCCGAGCTTCCCGAAATGAACATTGGCGACACCGTGCGTGTCCTTGTTCTCGTCAAGGAAGGCAACCGTGAGCGTACCCAGGCTTTCGAAGGCACCATCATTGCCAAGAAGCATGGCGGCATCAATGAGACCATTACCGTTCGCCGTATCTCCTACGGTGTCGGCTGCGAGAAGGTATTTCCCGTACATTCTCCCTCTATCGTCTCTGTTACCACCGTCCGCAAGGGTAAAGTTCGCAGAGCAAAGCTCTACTACCTGCGCGATCGCGTTGGCAAGAAGGCAAAGGTCAAAGAGCGCCTGTAATTTTTACAGCGACAGACAGCAGAAAGCATCTTCTGGTTTACCGGAGGGTGCTTTCTGTTTTTTTACTTGGAATTGGAAGGGTATATATGGACAACGGGAGAAAAAACTTTTTCAGCATAATAAAGCAAAATTGGCTGTTCATACTTATAGCGGCGCAGCCCGTGCTGGACGTCCTCGCATACTGGACGAACAATACGCACTCCAGCTGGGCGGGCTATATCCGGCTTGGAATAATGATAGTGCTGCCGGTCTGCATGCTTTTCAGCCTCAGGCGCAGGAGGCATTTTGTCATATCAATGCTTGTTATCGGACTGTTCTGCGTTCTGCATGTGCTCAACTGCTTCCGCGTCGGCTATATCGATCCGTTCAGGGACATATCGTATATGGCGCGTGTAGCGCAGATGCCGGTTCTGGCGATCTGCTTTGTGTATGCCATAAAGGACGAGCGGATGAAGGATCAGGCGGTAAAGGCGATGGAGACCGCTGCGGGGCTTGTCCTGCTGGCTCTCGCCGCGGCGATAGTTACCGGCACAGAGAATGTCACGTATGGCGTTGGCCTCGGCGTGAGCGGCTGGGTCATCGACAATAACCGCTGCGCCAACAGTATTATTCTGGTCACGCTTTCCTGCTTTGCAATGTATTTTGCGGTGAAAAGCGAGAACAGGTGGCTGAACGTTATAGTCCCGGCCGTGATCTGCGCCGTGCTCATTTCAAACGGTACCAAGGCCTGTTATTTCAGCATCTTTGCGCTGTTTGTGGGCTTCGCGGCTTTTCTTGTCATCAACCGTGCCGTCAACAAGGCGAAGCTTAACAGGCTGCTTGTCGTTGTTCTTTTGCTGCTGGCTGTTTTCTCGGCCGTAATTTATCCGTATACGCCGCGGGCCAAGGTGGAGGCTATGCAGAGAAGCTCCATAGCGTTCAAGGATGAGGACGAGCTTGTCCGCATATTGAAAGAAAAAGGCTACGACCCGGCAAATATGACGGTGGATGAAAAGCTTGCGGATCCCGTTGTGCGCGAAGCGTTTGAGACGTACTATTATAAGCTGATGTGGAATGTTCTCCCGGAGATGTTTGACCGCTTTGATATGGAGCGCATAATGCGCAAGTACGATATGACGACCTCTGCGGCCGAGCTTATCAACACCCGGCTTATGAAGCGCAATTATGCTTCTATGATCTGGGAGGACACGGATACGCTGACAAAGCTTGTCGGCTATGAGGTCTCGGAGATAAAGGACCCAGCGCATGACCCGGAAAACGACTGGCCCGCGCTGTTCTATTATTACGGCTATCTCGGATTTGGGCTGTATATGGCGTTTATTCTGCTTTTTGTCTGGAAGCTTGTACAGCGCGTAGTGAAGGACTTCCACGGCAGCCTGAATCTGCTCAATTTTACGCTGCTGATATGCTTTGCGCTTCAGATGGGGCTTGCAGAGCTCTCCGGCGCGCTGCTGCGCCGCCCGAATGTGTCGATATATCTCTCGGTGCTCCTTGCACTCATATATTACCGCACAGTGCGCGAGCGCGCTGTGCCTGACGGAGGATGCAAATGAAGCTCAGCGTTATCATACCGGTATATAAAGCCGAGAAATATCTCGGCGAGTGCGTGGATTCTGTCCTCGCCCAGACCATGGACGACTTTGAAATAATTCTCGTGAACGACGGCTCACCCGACAGGTCCGGCGAGATAATGGCGGACTATGCCGCGCGTTTCCCGGAGAAAATAAGAACTCTCACGCTGGAAAACGGCGGTCAGGGCCGGGCCAGAAACTTCGGTATAGATATGGCCCGAGGCGAGTTTCTGAGCTTTATCGACAGCGATGACTATATCGAGCCCGACGCGTTCGAGCTCATGCTTGGCGCTGCCGCAGAAAATGATGCGGACGTTGTAATATGCGATATGGAAAAACGCTTTGACGACGGCCGGCGCGAATACGTAAAAGCCGCGATACAGGACGCGCCGCTTGCCGCCGCAGGCTCATCCAGCAATAAGATATTCCGTGCGTCCGCGGTCGGCGGCATACGTTTTCCCGAAGGCCTGTGGTACGAGGATTTCGCATTTTCGGCGAAAATGCTTATGCTCAGCCGAAAAACGGTTTTTGTCGAAAAGCCGCTTTATATTTACCGCTGCGGGCAGGCGTCGACGATGAACAACAACAATGCCCGCAAGAATCTTGACATCATTGCGATCATGGAGGATATACGCGCCTTTGCCGATAAGGGCGGCTACAGGTCCGAGTTTGAATTCCTGCTGATAAATCATGTCCTGCTCGACTCCATAAAGCGTCTTGCCGCGCAGAGATCGCCTGAAAAGCGGCAGGTGATAGCCGAACTTAGGAGCTATGTCAAAGAGAATATCCCGGATCTGAGCGCGTGCGGGAGCTACCGCAGCGAAACGCGCAACCGCCGCATCATAATGTGGCTGAATTATCACGGCATGGAAAAGCTGTCCATGCTCCTGCTCGGTATGAAGAGCAGAATGTAAAGAGACATATTGACCTGACGGTCCCACGGCGGAAATTATCTGGAAGGTGAGCTCATGCGGGTTCTTGCGATCGGCGCGGTGGCGTTTTCGGCTGCGGTGTTTGCCGCAAATTATATATTGCCCACCGGCAGCCTTATACCGGCTGCGGCCGCCTTTGCCGCCGCGGCCGTGCTGCTGCTCGCGGCACGGCGCCGCTGGCTGCGCGGATTTATAATCGCCGCTTTTGCCATTGCCGCCGGGTGCGCGGTGTTCCGGCTCCATGCGGACAGGACGACCGTCCCCGCGGCAGAGCTCAGCGGGGAGACGCTTGAGATAGACGCTGTGCTGCTGGATTATCCCGCAGAGTATGACGGCTATTGCCGGGCGGAGGTAAGACTGAGCGGTGATATGCCCCACCTGAAGACCCTGCTGTATGACGATGAAAAACAGCTTGCAGGCGCGCAGCCGGGTGAGCATATACATCTCACTGCACGGCTGAAAGCTGCGGACACAAGGTACGGTAAGGATTATGACTATTATAATTCCAAGGGTATATACCTGACAGCATATGCAAAATCGGATATAACGGTGTCAGAGGGCAGGTCTGCGTTTCTGACGTTTCCGGTACGCATCAGGCATTATATCGCCAGGACCGTGAACAGTATTTTCTCGCAGGATGTTTCGGGCTTTTTCCGCTCGGTCATGCTCGGCGATAAAACCGGGCTCTATGATGACATCCCGCGCTATCTGGCGCTGACAAGAGCGGGATTTATGCATATCGCGGCGGTCTCCGGCATGCATGTGGCATTTCTCGTGAGCTTTATTCAGCTGCTGTTCGGAAAAACACGGCGCAGCTCGCTTTTCTGCATAGGGCTGCTGTGGGTGTTCGTGCTGGTCACGGGCTCAGGCCCGTCGGCTGTGAGAGCGGGGTTTATGCAGTCGCTGCTGCTCATGGCGCCGGTCGTCCGGCGCGAAAATGACCCTGCAACGGCGCTTTCAACTGTTCTGGCGCTCGTGCTGCTTGCAAATCCGCACGCTGCCGCCAGTGTGAGTCTCCAGCTCTCTTTTGGAGCAATGGCGGGGATATTGTGCTTCAACGGCAGGATAAACGCGCTGATCATGCAGACCGTCCGCTCTGCGAGGGCGCGGCGTATACTGCGGTACCCGGCCGGCATAGCGGCGACGTCGCTTGCCGTCATGGTAGTGACGGTGCCGTTGACCGCGATACATTTCGGATACGTGGCGATCCTCTCGCCGCTTATGAATGTTGCCGCGCTGTGGGCTGTCTCGCTCTGCTTCTGCGGCGGCCTTGCGGCATGCGCGCTGGCGCTCATATACACGCCGCTCGGCGTACTGGCCGCATGGCTTGTGTCCTGGGCTGCACGCTATATATTCGCCGTTGCGGGGCTCATATCGTCCGTGCCGTTTGCGCTTTTATATCTGGATAACGGCGCTGCCGTCTGGTGGATAGTGCTGGTGTATGTCCTTGCAGCGGCCGCGGCATTCACCAGGGCCGGGGCGGCATACAAGCTGCTGTGTCCGGCGGCGCTGTCTGCGGCGGCGCTTTTTGTGATACTGCTGACAGTGAAGCATGGATATTTACAGGGCAGCGGCACGATCACGGTGCTGGATGTCGGACAGGGGCAGAGCATAGCGGTCATGTCCGGCGGCAGCTGCATCGTTATAGACTGCGGCGGAGGCGGAAAACAGAGACGCGCGGGAGAGACGGCCGGGGCATATCTTCTCGGCCGCGGCAGAACGCGTATAGACGCGCTTGTGCTGACGCATCTGCACGCCGACCATGCAAACGGAGTGCTGCAGCTGATGGAAATGGTCGATGTGGAACGCATCATAATGCCGTCCGACCCGAACGATGACGACGGGCTGTATGAGCCGATACTTGAGAGCGCCCGCCGCCACGGTGCGGAGCTCGAGTATATTTCAAGCGATACATCCGCAGGCATAGGCGGCATCGGACTTGAACTCTATGCCCCGGCAGACTCCGGGGACACAAACGAGCGCTGCATGATGTGCCGGGTGTCGCTCGGCAGCTATGACATGCTGGTGACAGGGGACGCGCCGGCTGAGGCCGAGGGAAAACTTGCGGCGGAGCACGACCTGTCAGGCACGGAGCTGCTGATAGCGGGGCATCACGGCTCCAAGTATTCCAGCAGTCCTGCCCTGCTCGAGGAGACTGGCGCGGACACGGCGGTCATAAGCGTGGGATACAATACCTACGGGCATCCAACCAGCCAGACGCTTGAACGGCTTGAAGCTTACGGCTGTGATATATACAGGACGGATCTGAACGGAAATGTAGAAATACGTATATGGTAGCCCTGAGGCTGCCGGACGTATGGAGAATATGTATGGCAAAGAAGAGCACCAGAGACGAAAAAAAACTCAACTACAGTCAGGAGATAAGAAAGCTGAAAGAGGAGGGGCCGAAACGGCTGTACCTCCTGTACGGGCCTGAGGACTATCTTAGAGAGCAGTTTCTTATTGCGCTGAAGAAGCGGTGCATCCCGGAGGGGGAGGACAGCTTCAGCTTCAAGCGCATGGACGGCCCGGAGCTTGACTGCCGCGAGCTTGAAGGCGCTATAGACGCTGTGCCGTTTATGACGGAGCGCAGCTTTGTTGAGCTGCGCGGCGTGGACATAAATAAGCTCAAGGACGCAGATACGTGCGTGAAGCTTCTGTCCGACATCCCGGACTACTGCACCGTAGCTTTCGTCCAAAGCGCGCAGTATGAGCCGGACGGGCGATTGAAGCTCATAAAGGCGATACGCGAGCGGGGCTGCGATATGAAGTTCACGCAGCAGTCGCAGGGGCAGCTGGTGGACTGGATCAGCCGCCGTTTTGCGGCAGCGGGAAAGAGCGTGGATTTTGAGGCCGTGCAGCGGCTCATATTCATCAGCGGCGATCTCATGAACAAGCTCATACCCGAGATAGAGAAAGTCGCGGCGTATGCAAAGGGAGACAGGGTCACGGTGAACGACGTGGAAGCCGTCGCGCATCATATCCCGGAGGCGGTGATATTCAGCCTCTCGGATCAGATCGCGCACAGGAGCTATGAAAAGGCTGCCGCGACGCTTGCAGAGCTGCTGTCAGATAAAAATAATGAGCCGATAGCGCTGCTTGCGCTGCTCGGCGCACAGATGCGCAAGCTCTACGCCGCCCGCCTCGCTCTGGAGGAAGGGCTCGGGCTGAAATACGTGATGGATACATGCTCGATAAAATACGAATTTCTGGCGAAAAATCTCGTCAATTCCGCGCGCGGCTTTACGCTGCCGCAGCTTAAAAGCGCGGTGGAGCTCTGCGCAGACGCCGATTATATGATGAAAAGCAGTTCTCAGGATGATGAGGAACTGCTCAAGGAGATCGTTATGCGCATAGCCGCAGGTGAAGATGATGTATAGGGTACGGGAGGTCATAGTCGTTGAGGGGCGCTATGACAAGAACACGCTCAGCCAGATCGTCGACGCGACGATAATCGAGACTGCCGGCTTTGGGATATTCAACAACGCGCAGAAGCAGAAGCTGCTCAGAACGATGGCGGAGGCGCGCGGCCTTATCGTGCTGACGGACTCCGACGGGGCTGGCTTTGTGATAAGGAACTTTATCAAAGGCTGCGTTGACCCGAAGCTCGTCAAGCACGCCTACATACCGGATGTGGCGGGCAAGGAGCGGCGCAAGGCTGCGCCGTCGAAGGAGGGCAAGCTTGGCGTGGAGGGCATGCGCCCGCAGGTGCTGCTTGACGCGCTCATCCGCGCCGGGGCGACGATAGACGGCGCGGACGCGCCTGATACGCACGGCGGCAGGATAACGAAGGCGGATATGTTTGCCCGAGGACTAAGCGGCGGCACAGGCAGCCGCAAAAAACGGGCCGCACTCATAAAAAAGCTTGATCTGCCGGAAAAGCTCACGGCGGATGCGCTTCTGGACGTGCTCAACGCGACGATGAGCAGGGAAGAGTTCTACGCGCTTCAGCTTTGAGCATCCTCAATAAAAACCGAGAACAGAACCGCGATCAGCAGCAGTGCCTGTGATGTTTCGTTGAGCGAGCGCGCCGTCATGTACAGCGCGTAGTTGTCGAGCATGCTCCCGTTCCATTCGAGCAGCAGCATGAACGAGCAGAACAGCAGCACAACGCACAGCTGCATCGTGCGGATAAATATGTACCACGCGTCAGGACACATTGCAAGCATCCGGCGCAGAATAGAACAAAGCTTCATGTGATCACCCCGGGATCAGTATAGATCCCGGGGCGGTTTTGTTCAATGGACAGTTTTTGGCATGACCCGGCGCACTAATTGCGGCTGACGGGCGCGGACTGTAAAGACAGATAAAAAAGCGGCGCGTAAAATGTGAACGTTCAATTAAAAATTAAGAAAACCTCAAGACAAACGCGGAGTAAAGTGATAAAATATTTTCCGCTTTTAGAAAGAAAAAGCCGCCCGCTGTATAAACAGCGAACGGCTGGCACTCCCGGCGCGATTCGAACGCGCGACCTTCCGCTTAGGAGGCGGACGCTCTATCCTGCTGAGCTACGGAAGCTTATTTCGAGCTTTGCTATTTTACCGCAGAATCACCGCCGTGTCAACTGAAAATAAATCATGCGCAAAGAGGGAATACAATGCTCAAGCTGAAAAACATCAAGAAGGATTATATGGCGGGCGATTCGGTTGTCCATGCGCTCAAGGGGATAGACCTTGAATTCAGGGAGAACGAATTTGTTGCGATACTCGGCCACTCCGGCTGCGGCAAGACTACGCTGCTCAACATTATCGGCGGACTGGATCAGTATACCTCCGGCGACCTTGTCATAAACGGCAAGTCTACGAAGAATTTTACCGATGCCGACTGGGACTCGTACAGAAACCATTCCATAGGCTTCGTATTTCAGTCGTATAATCTCATCCCGCATCAGACGGTGCTTTCAAACGTCGAGCTTGCGCTGACGCTTTCCGGCGTCGCTCCGGCGGAGCGCAGGGCGCGGGCCGTTGACGCGCTGACGAAGGTCGGCCTCGGCGACCAGCTTGACAAGAAGCCCAACCAGATGTCCGGCGGCCAGATGCAGCGTGTGGCCATAGCCCGCGCGCTTGTGAACGACCCGGATATTCTCCTTGCCGACGAGCCTACCGGCGCTCTTGACTCTGATACCTCTGTGCAGATTATGGACATCCTCAAAGAAATATCCGAGGATAAGCTTATAATTATGGTCACGCATAACCCGGATCTGGCCGAGAGCTATGCAAGCCGTATAATCCGCCTCAAGGACGGACTGATAGTCGGCGATACGGAGCCGTACAGCTCAGACGACGCAGAGCAGCCCGCAGTTGAAGCGAAGGGCAAAAAGACTTCCATGAGCTTTCTGACGGCTTTGGCGCTGTCTACAAATAATCTGCTCACGAAGAAGGCGAGGACGATCCTCACGGCCTTTGCCGGCAGCATAGGAATAATCGGCATCGCGCTTATCATGTCGCTTTCAAACGGCATACAGAACTATATAGACAAGGTGCAGGAGGATACGCTCTCCAGCTACCCGGTCACGATCGAGGCAGAGAGCTATGATATGAGCAGCATGATGACCTCACTCATGGGCGTGCACTCTGAGGCGGAGGAAAATCAGCACGATAAGGACGCCGTGTATTCAAGCACCATACTGTATGATCTGATGAACTCCATGATCTCTGCCGACAAGCAGGTCAACAATCTCAAGCCGTTCAAGGAATTCCTTGAGACGGATCAGGACGTAAAGCAGTATATAAGCTCCGTGCAGTATTCCTACGATCTTGACATGAATCTCTATGCCAAGGATGTTGACGGCAATATTGTCAAGACTGATATAGTCGAGCTGCTGCAAAACGCGATGGGGCAGACCTTCGGCGGCGACTACAGCTCGTATTTCTCGACATTCGGCTCGTATTATTCCGCATATGACGCGTGGCAGGAGATGCTCTCCGGCGAGAACGGCGAGCTGGTCAACCCGCTGCTGAAAAATCAGTATGACCTTGTATACGGCCACTGGCCGGAAAATTATGACGAGGTCGTGCTCGTGATAGACAAGAACAATGAGGTCTCCGACCTTGTGCTCTATGCTCTCGGCCTCAAGTCCAACAGCGATCTGGCGGACGATATGCAGACCTTCATGGATCAGGAAAATCTCAACGCGGAGCTTGAGAGCTGGAGCTATGAGGATATGTGCAGTCTTGTCGTGCGCTATATTTATCCGGCGGATGAGTACAGCTATGATGAGGAGACGGAGGCGTATATAAATCTTGCGGATGAGGACCTTGGCCTGCGCACACTGTACGATAACGGTATGGACGTTAAGGTCGTCGGCATTATCCGCCAGAATGAGGATGCCGTTTCCGGCATGATGAGCGGCGCGATCGGCTACACCCACGCGCTCGTCGAGCATGTCATAAAGGAAGCGGAAACGAAGGAGCTTGTCAGCCGTCAGCTCAGCGACCCGGAGCACGACGTGTTCAACGGCCTGCCGTTCCTAGACGATGAGGATGAGGCGTTCTCCAACGCCCGCAAGACGGAGGCTGCCAGAGAGTATATCGCAGGTGCGACAGATGAAGAGCTTGCGGATGTGTACGTGAAGTACATGAGCGTTCCCGAGGATGATTATGTGCAGGATCTCGTAGACGAGCAGACGGACGGCATGACCCGCGCAGATATTGAGGACATGGTGCTGAAATACTATCCCAAGTATTCCTCCATGCTCAGCAAGATGGACGACGACACGCTCTTTGAGTATGTGGAGCAGATGATAGCGGAGCAGATCAAGGAGCGCTACGCCTCCGAGATGGAAGCGCTGTACCGCAACCTCTCCGACAGTAAGCTTGCGGGCGAGTTCAAGCTCCTTGCGCTGGAGGATGACGATTATCTCTGGATCTACAAAAATGCGATGCCGCCGGTGTATTCCGACTCAAATCTCAAGGACAATCTCAAGAAGCTCGGCTATGTCGATCTTGAGAGCCCCAGCAAGATAAATATCTATGTCTCCACATTTGAGGATAAGGATGCCATAGCCAGCGCGATAGACCGCTACAATGACTCGGTGGGCGACGACGACCAGATCACCTATACCGACTATGTGGCGCTGCTGATGAGCTCCGTTACGACGATAATCAACGTCATAAGCTACGTGCTTATAGCTTTCGTCGCAATTTCGCTAGTCGTCTCGTCGATAATGATCGGCATCATAACCTACATCAGCGTGCTTGAGCGCACAAAGGAGATCGGTATTCTCCGTGCGATCGGCGCATCGAAGAAGGATGTTTCACGCGTATTCAACGCCGAGACGTTCATCATCGGCCTTACTGCCGGCCTCATCGGTATCGGCATGACGCTGCTGCTGAATATCCCGATCAACCTCATTGTTCATGACCTTACCGGCATCATGAACATCAATTCCACGCTCCCGTGGGCGGGCGGCGTGATACTTGTGATTATCAGCGTTGTGCTGACTTTCTTTGCCGGTTTGATACCGTCCAGCCTCGCCGCGAAGAAAGACCCCGTAGAGGCACTTAGAACGGAGTAAAATTCAAGAGATACAGCCCCTGGACAGCCCGCTCGAATGAGCGGCCGCGTCCGGGGGCTGTTTGCTGCTGTTTCAGACTTGAAAATAACAGCGGCATATGTTAGTATCTATGCTGCGACACAGTTTAATAATCTCTCTTTACCGGCTATACGTTTGGCAAAAACGTATGGTCTGTTCGTCATGCCGGTAAAGGGATGAACTGTGTCGCAGCAGGAGCAGCTGTACGTTTTTCGTGCGCAGCTTCGGCTGCGCACTTTTTATTTTAAATAAAGTTTTTTGTTGAGATCGACGCTGTTCCGCACAAAGAAAACGGAGGCAAAACAGATTTTCTGTATCTTGAGCAGCTGGCAGCGTCATATACCGGCAAAATGAAATCCGGCGTTATCCAATTTAATATTGGCGATATATCACTAATATAACACAAACACATGAATTAGTGAAGTATCACTAATATAAAAAATCCAAGTAGTTTATCATTTAGTGATAAATCACTTGGAGGATGTATATATGGACACAAGAGAAGCCGTGGCTTCACGTATCATGCAGCTGTGCCGTGAGCGCGGGCTGACACCGAATGGTATAAGCAATATTGCGGCTGTGCCGCAGGCGACAATAAAGAGTATTCTGAACGGAGAGAGCAAGAATCCCGGGATCGTGACTATAAAAAAGCTGTGCGACGGGTTTGAAATAACCCTTGGCGATTTCTTTTCAACGCCTGAATTTGACTGCCTCGAACAGGAAATAAGATAAGAAGCAAAGAAAAGACCGGCAGCATGTGCAGGTTGACATAACGCAAAGTGCCGCTCATTTCATCGATCAGTATCCTTGATAAAATGAGCGACGCGTACAAAAACACCCGCAGCCGGTTTGACCGGATGCGGGTGTTCTGCGCTACATGGCCTCTATCTCTTTGATATTGTACTCATTGCCCGTGACAAGAAAGGTGTTGAAGCTGCGGCAATTTGGGCACTCCTTGCCATATTCTACAGTCGGGTAAGTCTGCTTGCAGTCCTGACAGAAGGTGACGGCGGGGAGCGTTTCGATTTTCAGCTCCGCTTCCTTGAGAAGCTCCGACTTTTTTCTGGCATACAGCCAGAAATCCGAGAGATAGCTTGGTATTATTCCGCTGACCTCGCCGACCTCGAGCGTTACAGAGCCGACTGTGGTCAGCTTGTTCTCGGAGGCAATCTTTTCAACGGTGTCTATCACATATACTACGGTGCCTAATTCGTGCATTATTTGTTCTTCTTGCTGCGCATGATATTGACCTGACGCTTGATGGTGTAGGGGAGGATAGCTTTCATCTTGTCCTCTGCCTTGTACATCTTGGAGGCATCGGGAATATCACGGCTGAGATGGATGGCGTCAAATTCACAGCGGGTCGTGCACAGGCCGCAGCCGATGCACTTATGCTCGTCGACCACAGTCGCGCCGCAGCCGAGGCAGCGGGCAGCCTCTTTTTTGACCTGCTCTTCGGTGAAGGAGAGACGGGAGTTGGAGAAGCTTCTGGCCTTTGCCACATCCGTGCCCGGAACCTGACGGGAGCCGCTGTCGAAGCTGTCGACGGGGATCATGACGTCGTCCTTGTTGAGCTCTATGAAATGACGGCGGTTGCGTGCAAGAGTGAGACTCTGGCCGGGATGCACATAGCGGTGCAGAGATTCGGCGGCTTCACGGCCAGCAGCTATCGCGTCAATGGCAAACTTCGGACCTGTCAGAGCATCGCCGCCGGCGAATACGTCGGGCTGAGCAGTCTGGAGAGTAACGGGATCGGCAATGACGGTGCCGTTCTTGTTGAAGGTCATGCCCTCGGGAGCGATACCGCCGAGATCGACCTTCTGGCCGATAGCGCCGATAACGGAATCGACCTCGATAGTTTCAAATTTGCCGGTGCCGACGGGCTTCCTGCGGCCCTTTTCGTCAGGCTCGCCGAGCTCCATGAGCTCGACCTTCAGGCCGGTGACCTTTTCGCCGTCGCCGATGATCTCGACAGGCGCGCACAGGAAGCGGAACTGAACGCCCTCTTCACGTGCCTCTGCGACCTCAGCCTTGTCGGCGGGCATCTCTGCCTCGCTGCGGCGGTAGATGATATAGGTCTCGTCAGCGCCGAGGCGCACAGCGCTGCGGCAGACATCCATTGCGACGTTGCCGCCGCCGATGACCGCGCACTTTTTGCCTATTTCGGGGTGCTTGTCGAGATTTACCTCGCGCATGAAATCAACGCCGCCGTAAACGCCCTTCAGAGCCTCGCCGGGAATGCCGAGCGGGGCGGATTTCTGTGCGCCGATGCCGAGGAAGAAGCCCTTGTAGCCCTGAGCGCGCAGCTCGTCGAGCGTGACGTCTTTGCCGACCTCAACGCCGCATCTGAACTCAACGCCCATCTGACGCAGAACGTCGATCTCAGCGTTCACAACGTCCTTTTCAAGGCGGAAGCTGGGGATGCCGGTGGTGAGCATGCCGCCGGGGATCTCATTCTTCTCGAATACGGTCACGGGGTAGCTCATGTTGGCAAGATAATATGCGCAGCTCAGACCGGCCGGGCCGCCGCCGATGACGGCGATCTTTTCATCGTAGCCCTCGCGGGACTGACGGTGAGTGCGCAGAGGGGGAACATAGCGCGTTTCGGCATGCAGCTCCTGTTCGGCGATGAACTTCTTGATCTCGTCGATAGCGATGGGATCGTCGATAGTGCCGCGGGTGCATGCATCCTCGCAGCGGCGGTTGCAGATACTGCCGCAGACGGCGGGGAAGGGGTTATCCTGCTTGATGAGCTTGAGCGCGTCAAGATAGCGGCCCTCTGCGGCCATCTTGATGTAGCCCTGGACTGCGATATGCGCGGGGCAGGCGGTCTTGCAGGGCGCCGTGCCGCTGTCATAGCAGTTTATCATGTTGTTGTCGCGGTAGTTCTCATCCCACTTTTCGGGACCCCATTTGGTGTCGTCGGGCAGCTCGTGCTTGGGATATTCTACGGGGCCGTTCTTTGTGCACAGCTTCTGGCCGAGCTTTGCGGCGCCCGCGGGGCAGACCTCGACGCATTTGCCGCAGGCAACGCACTTTTCCTTGTCGACATGCGCTATGTATGCGCTGCGCGACATGTTGGGGGTGTTGAACAGCTGGGATGTGCGCAGGGCGTAGCAGACGCCGGGCGCGCAGTTGCAGATAGCGAAGATCTTGTCCTCGCCGTCAATATTTGTGATCTGGTGGACGTAGCCTTCATCCTCTGCGCGCTGGAGTATCTCCATTACTTCGTCATAGGTGACGGTCTTGCCGTCCTTGCCGGTCTCGTCGCAGTATCTTGCGCAGTCGCCGACAGCAATGCACCAGAAATCTTCAATATCGCCGGAACCCTCGCCGCGCTTGGACTGCGCACGGCGGCAGGAGCATATGCCGACAGAGAAGTAATCGTATTTTTTCAGCCAGTGGGAAAGATGCTCCACGCTGACGGACTTGGAGCCGTTGGGGATCGCCTTTTCAACGGGAATAACATGCATGCCTATCCCGGCGCCTCCGGGAGGCACCATCGGCGTGACCTTTTCGAGCGGCAGACGTGTCATTGCGTTGAAGAAGTCGCATACTTCGGGATGCGCGTCGACAAAGCCCTTGCGCATGTTGAAAAATTCGGCGGCGCCAGGGACGAACAGCGGCAGCAGATACTGCTTCACATGCTGCGGATTTTCCCAGTTCCACTCGATCAGGCCGACCTCGCCCATCTCCTGAAGCTTGGCTTCAAGCTTTTTGATGTCGGTCCAGCCGGAAGACTTAGAGATCTGCTCGATAGTCTGCGGCTTGCGCTGCGGCATGCTCAGCGCGATGTCCACCATGTCATCGTCCAGAACGTTGACAAGACCCCAGTATTCAGGGCTTTCCTCGGTGAGCTTTTCAAGACCAAGTTTGTATGGGATGCGGTCGGTCATCTTCTTGCCGAGGGCAAAAAGCTTTTCCTTGTTTGTTACCATATGTTTCTCCCTTCCAAAATAAATCTGATAAGGTGTTTGCTATCTCCACATTATAGAATACCACACAAGCGGCGGCTTGTCACTAGACAAATTGTGATAAAATAAACAAATATACGCCCGCGGAACGCGTCCGCAGGCGTATATTTGCCGTTATACCAGCCGTATGCCCTTTATCATCAGCACAAGGCCGAGAGAGACAATGAGCACGGTGCTGCATTTGAGGATATATTTGTTGTATTTTTTCGGGATCATCGAACCGAGCGCGCCGAAGAGCAGCATGGCCGGCACCGTGCCCAGCGCGAAAACGAGCATGGAGGCAGCGCCTTTGGCGGCGCTGCCGGATGCTGCGCTGTAAAGCCACATCGCGCTCAGCGCACCGCAGGGCATGAGCCCAGTGGCTATGCCTATGAGCAGCGGACGTCCGAGCGTTTTCCGGCGCACGTCCTGCGGCAATTCGCATGGCCGCCTGAGCTGCGCGCTCAGACGGCGCAGAAACGGCACGCCCCACATCCGCAGGCCTATCAGCACGACGAGCGCGCCGCACATTGTAAAGAGCATGCTTTTGAATGCGGCATCATAGCTTATGATCCTGCCAAGCGCGCCGCATGCGCCGCCCACCGCGGCATAGCTTATAACACGCCCGAGATTGTAGAGCGCGGGGCCGGAGAAGCGGCTTTTCCTTGCCGCGCCGGCCTGCGTAAGCATTATTCCGCCGCACATGCCGATACAGTGCACTCCTGTGAGAAGTCCTATGACAAAGAGCGCGCCGTATCCGGCGCCGGCCTCCGCCTGAGGGACTGCGACCAGTGCCGTCAGCTTCGGGATGAACACGGTCAGCAGCACGACCGCGAACGCGGCGCATATGTCCGCAATGACGCCGCTCCTTCCGCGGCTGCCGGGCGGATAACCGGCCTCGCTGAGCGCGCGGCATATCTGCGCCGTGCCGGTTATATCCGGGTCATATGTGATCCTTGCCGCAGCGCTGCGGTAGCTCACATCGGCTGATATGACGCCGCGCGTGTGCAGCAGCGCTGCGGCGGCCTCATCTTCACATTCCGGGCAGATCATGCCGGAAAGCTTTGTTTCAAATTTTTCCGTTCTCATTTTTATGCTCCATATTTTTCAGCCGGAGAGAGTTGAGCAGCACACCGTTTGAGCTTATTGACATTGCCGCCGCCGCAATAGAGGGATTAATGATCCCGGCCGCCGCTGCCGGTATGCAGATAAGATTGTATAATAGCGCCCAGCAGAGGTTCTGTTTTATGATGCGCATCGTGCGCTTTGAGAGCCTGATCGCCAGCGGTACGGACATAAGCTCGCCGCCGAGCAGCATTATCCCGCTCGATTCCATGGCAATATCGGTCCCGGTGCTGACGGACATGCTCACGTCCGCGGCGGCGAGTGCGGGCGCATCGTTTATCCCGTCGCCCACCATGCACACATACCGTCCGCTGTCCTGTAATTTCTTTATCTCGGCGGCTTTGCCGCCGGGACGGGTGTCGTGTATTATGTTAACTATACCCGCCTGCGCGGCAATGGCGCGGGCGGTCTTTTCGTTGTCGCCTGTGAGCATCCACACGTCTATTCCGGCGGCGCGCAGCCGGCTGACGGCCTCGGACGCATCGGGGCGCAGCCTGTCGGCAACGCCCAGCACGGCGCGCAGCTCACCGTCAACAGCGATGAGAACCTCGGTTTTTGCCTGCTCGCGCACATCTTCAAAGTTCTCCAGCGCGGACAGATCAACAGACATTTCTGTCAGAAGCGCGCGGCTGCCGCAGACGACGCGCTGCCCCTGTACGGTCCCGCATACGCCCGCGCCGTGCAGGCTCTCAAAATCATCGACTGCAAATGGTAGGGCCGAGGCATAGCGGCTGCCGGTGCAGCGCGTCACGGCGCGGGCGACCGGGTGCTCGGACAGGCGCTCGACCGAGGCGGCAAGCAGCAAAGTGCTGTCCGGGTCTCCGCAGATGCATATGTGATCCGTGACCTCCGGCTCGCCGTAGGTGAGCGTACCGGTCTTGTCGAAAACCACCGTGTCGATCCTGCATGCTTTTTCAAGCTGCTCGCCGTCGCGGAACAGTACTCCAAGCTCTGCTGCGCGCCCCGAGCCGGTCATTATGGCCGTCGGCGTGGCCAGCCCCAGCGCACACGGGCAGACTATCACCAGCAGCGCGCACAGGCAGTATACCGCGCGGCTCAGATCGCCCGGTGCGAGATACCGGAACCACAGCACGAACACGGCTGCTGCGATAAGCACGACGGCCGGGATGAATACCGCCGCGACCTTGTCCGCGAAGCGTTCGACCGGCGACTTGGAGCACTGAGCGTGCTCTACGATGCGGATTATCTGTTCGAGAACGGAATCCCTGCCTATCCCGGAGGCGGACATGAGTATGCTGCCCGAGCGGTTGAGCGTACCGGCGTATACCGTGTCTCCCGGCTCCTTTTCGACAGGCAGACTCTCGCCGGTAAGCATTGATTCATCAACTGAGCAGCTGCCCTCGAGCACTGTCCCGTCGACGCTGATGCGGTCTCCGGGATGCACGCGGACAATATCCAGCTCCGTGACGTCGTCAAGGTCTATCTCCTTTTCTTCGCTTCCGCGCACGACCGTCACACGCTTTGGCCGCAGCCTCATGAGACGGCGTATCGCGCCGGAGGCTTCGCCGCGCGAAAGCGTCTCCAGATATTTGCCAAAGAGGATAAACGACAGCAGCACGCATTCGGACAAAAAGTAGAGCTGTATGTCCAGACTGACCGTAAATGTCACAAAGACGCTGTACAGGTATATTATCGTCGTCGAGACCGCGACGAGCAGATCCATGCTCACTGTCCTGAGCCTGAGCGCGCGCCGTGCGCCGCGGTAGAAATACTGCCCCGGTCCGAACTGCACTATGCTTGCCAGCACCAGCTGTATATACGGGTGCAGGTCCCATACGAGCGGCATCGTGAACAGCACGGAAACGCACAGAGCCTTTAAAAGCCGCATCCTGTCGTGAGTCTGTATGTCCTCCTCGCCGCCGCTGCGAGCCTTGACGCTTGCGTATATCCCGCTCTCGCGCAGAGCTTTCAGAAGCGCTCTGCTGTCGACACCGGCCGGCCACAGGGTGACCGTTATCCTGCCCTCGCCGCAGACGGCGGATTTTACGCCGAAAACGCTGCCGAGGGCTTTCGCGGCTGCATTCGCGTCGTAAAAGCTGCATTCGAGCTCAACCGTCTCCAGCGGCAGATCGAAACCGGCGCGGCGCACAGCGCGGTGCAGCCCGTCAAGCGTGAGCGCCGCCTCGTCATATTCTATTGTACAGCGGGAGGCCGCATAGTTCACCTGAACGCTGCGTATGCCGCGGAGCTTTTCAAGCCGCGCGGCAAGCTTCGGCGCGCATGCGGCGCAGTCCATACCGTTTATTCTCAGAGTTGTTTTCATGCTTCAAAAAATGGAAAGAGCCGCGGCCCTTTCCATTCCTTTCGTTTTTATGCGGCTTTTGCTTCTTTTTTCAGTCTGAGGTACTCCTTGAAAGATATGTAGGAGCAGGGCAGGCACATTGCCGGGACGTGGAAAAGGAATATCCAGCTGAGCGTGTCTATCCCCTGATAGAATACGCCGTTATACCATACGCCTTCAATGAGCTCGAAGTATGAGAAGTTCCACACGCCCCAAAGCCCGGTAGATGAGCCGCAGAGGTGCAGGATAACGAAGGAAGCGGACGTGAACACACCGGCGATAGCGCTGACGAGCGTCGCGGAAAAGCGTTTGCTTTTGGCAAGGAAGATGGACACTACGGGCAGCACGTATACGGTAAGATTCAGCGCCCAAAGAGACAGGGGGATGGAGTAGGTCCATTTGTAGGCCTGACGGATGTGGTCGCCGTCGTGAATGAGCACCGCAATAAGCATTATAACCGCACAGGTGCACATTTTCTTCGCAATTTTGTCGCTGAGCCTGGTATCCAGCAGCTTGGCCGCCGCTTTTTCCTTTTCGGACATAAGATCACTCCTAAATTTTTATTTAACCAAATGGTAAAAATAAAATACCACTTTGTCTCATCGTTGTCAATATAAAAATTTCATGGAACCGGTGAGCGGACACAGCCCGCAGATCCTTCATTACGGAATTAATAGTGCGCGGCCGTGGCTTAATGAATTGTTTACAGGTCTTTCAGGTGCTTTTAAGAAAGGCGCGGTATACTGAGGCCGTAATGAGATAAAAACTATTGATTGACCGAAAGGAAGATTGAATATGAAAAGCTGGAAAAAAATCATGGCGGCCGCGCTGGTGCTGGCGCTTCTGCTGACGACTGCCGCGTGCTCGTCGACCACAGCGGAAACGGCCGCATCGTCTCAGACAACTGCGGAGCAGGCGGAGGACGCAATGCAGGGCGGGAATATACCCGGTGCGGATAAGCCGGACGGAGACCCCCCCGAGAAGCCGGAGGGCGGCGCACCCGGCGGAGAGCCTCCTGAAAAGCCCGACGGTGAAGCGCCTGACGGAAAAGGCGGCCCCGGCATGCCCGGCGGCGCGCCGGGCGGCTTCGGCGGCAGCGGTGAGGTCACACAGGGCAGCAGCGCCGACACCATCAGCGAAGACGGCGAGTATTCAGGCGGCAGCTACAGCTCTGCGGGCGATGACGAAAATGCGCTGAGAATAGACGGCGCGGAGGTCAAGCTTTCCGATATAACGGTGAGCAAGATCGGCGGCGCGAGCTCCAACACCGAGGACGGGGATTTTTACGGCATGAATGCGGCGCTGCTGGCCACAAACGGCGCAACGGTTGACATAACTGATGCAACAGTCAGCTCCTCGGCTCAGAACGGCAACGGCGTTTTCAGCTACGGAAGCGGCACTACGGTTAATATCTCCGACTCGACGATCACCACGACGGCGGATAACTCCGGCGGTATCCAGACCACCGGCGGCGCTGTGACAAATGCAGAAAATCTCACCGTCGAGACCTCCGGCAGCTCATCCGCCGCCATACGCTCCGACAGAGGCGGCGGCACCGTGAACGTCGACGGCGGCAGCTATACCTCAAACGGCTATAATTCCCCGGCGGTGTACTCTACTGCGGACATTACTGTCAAAAACGCACAGCTTACCGCCAATAACTCTGAAGCGCTCGTCATAGAGGGCAAGAATTCAATCACGCTGGAGAACTGCGATGTCTCCGGCAGCATGAGCAGCACGAATGGCTCAAGCTCCGATGAAAACGTACACAATGTGATGATCTATCAGTCCATGTCCGGCGATGCGGATGTCGGAACCTCCGAGTTCACGATGACGGGCGGCACGCTGACGTCGGATAACGGCGATATGATCTATGTCACAAATACGCACAGTATCATAAAGCTCTCCGGCGTGGACATCGTGAATAATGCATCAGGCACTTATCTGATGCGCGTCTGCGGAAACTCCGGTTCTCGCGGCTGGGGCAGCGCGGGTTCGAACGGCGCACAGGTGGAATTCACGGCCAGCGCGCAGCAGCTGACAGGCGATATTGTTGTCGATAGTATATCCACGCTCACAATGTCGCTCACAAACGGCAGCGAGTTCAAGGGTACGGTGAACATTATAGAGAACAGCTCCGGCAGTGCGGCGGAAAACAACGCGGCAGTGACGGTGGGAGCGGGCTGCACGTGGACGCTGACCGGCAGCTGCACGCTTACGAGCCTTGTGAACAACGGAACCATAAACTATAACGGATACACCATAACGCTTGCAGACGGCACCGTAATGAAGTAAGCAAAAGACTGCTGCCAGCAGTTTTATATATGAGCCGCACGGGTTTTCTCTCCTCCCATGCGGCTTTTGCCGTCTGTGCGGCGCTCATATTGCCCTTGACTTTGATATGTTGGCGTGGTAATATAAATCATACAAATCATACATTTTACACTGAAGGTGAAGAAATGAGAAAAACACCCAAGGGGAAATATGCGTGGACGGTCAAGGTCGGCGAAAAAGGGCAGTTTGTCATACCGAAAGAGGCGCGTGAGGTTTTCGGCATCAGGCCCGGCGACACGCTCATCGTGCTCGGTGATATAAAGCGGGGGATGGCGATCCCGCCGCAGAGCATGTTTTCACAGCTTGCGGAGACGGTTTTCCCGGAAAATGAAGATGGGGAGGAATAAGGCATGGATGTGCTGAATGTAAAGGGGCTCACGAAGGTATATCCGGGCTTCAGGCTCGACGGGGGCTCGTTTTCGCTGGAGCCGGGGAAGATAACCGGCTTTATCGGGCGCAACGGCGCCGGAAAATCTACAACGCTCAATTCGCTTTTCAACTTCGTCCACCCGGACGGGGGAAGCATTGAGTTTTTCGGCATGGACTTTGAGCAGCATGAGCATGAGATAAAAAGCCGCATAGGCTATGTTTCAAGCGGCGTGGATTATTATCCGAAGAAAAAACTCAGAGTTATATCCGCTGTGACGACGGCTTTTTATGATTCGTGGGACGACGCGGCATACCGCCGGTATATGAATATGTTCGCGCTCGACGAGAATAAGACGCCGTCTCAGCTGTCCGCAGGCATGAAAGTGAAATACGCGCTGACGCTCGCCCTGTCGCACAATGCCGATCTGCTCATACTCGACGAGCCGACCAGCGGCCTTGACCCTGTGTCGCGCGACGATCTGCTGGATGTGTTCATGAAGCTGTGCGACGAGGGGAAAACGATACTTTTCTCCACGCACATAACCTCTGACCTCGATAAGTGCGCGGACAATATAATTTATATAAAAAAAGGCCGCATAATTGCAGACGCGCCGATGCGCGAGTTTGAAAGGTCATATATGATCGCTCAGTTCGGCAGCAGGGAGGAGCTTGAAAGAAGTCCCGTCCGGCTCACCGGCTGCAAGCGTACAAAGGACGGCTTCTCCGCGCTTGTCGCCGCAGAGGACGCAGCAAAGCTGAACGTGCCCCTCACGGAAGCCGATCTTGAGTCAATAATGGTGCATATTGAAAAGGAGGCGGACTGAATGGCAAAGCTGCTGAAAAAGGAGTTCGTGCTGTCCATGCACCCGGTCACGCCGTTCATGCTCGTGCTTGCGGCGATGGTGCTTATCCCGAATTATCCGTACTGCGTGATATTCTTCTATGTCTCGATGGCAATATTTTTCACCTGCCTTCAGGGGCGCGAGAACCGGGACATTATCTATACTGCTGGCCTGCCTGTCAGCAAGAGGGACGTTGTTAAGGCGCGCATCATGTTTGCCGTCATCATTGAGCTTGTACAGCTTCTGATAATGATACCGTTCGTGCTGCTGAGCCGACGGTTGAATCCGGCCGGAAATCAGGCGGGAATGGATGCGAACATTGCGCTCTTTGCCGAGGGATTCATCGTGTACGGTGTTTTCAACGCCGTGTTTTTCCTCAGCTATTACAAAAATGTTGCCAAGGTGGGCGTATCGTTTATCAAGTCGAGCATTGCCGTATTCGTCCTTACGGCGCTGGACATCGCATCGACCTACGCTGTGCCGTTTGTGCGCAGCCGTCTCGACACGGCGGATCCGGCATATCTGACGCAGAAGCTGATTTTCCTTGTGACCGGCGCTGTGATTTTTGCCGTGCTGAATGTGCTGACCTATAAGATAAGCGCGGTGAACTTTGAAAAACAGGATCTGAACTGACCGGCGCCGACGTGCAGCGTCAAAAAATGGCTTTTCTGGTGGACTTATTGTGCCGGAAGAATTATAATAATAAAAAACGGACGGAGGATAAGGCCATGAAGAAGATCATAATTCTTATCGGAAACTACGGCTCCGGCAAGACAGAGATAGCGATGAACCTCGCGGTTCGGGCTGCCGCCGGAGGGAAGCGCACACAGGTCGTTGATCTCGACAAAATAAACGACTATTTCCGTATGTCCGATCATGTGAAGCTGCTGGAGGAAAAGCATATTGATGTCGTCTCGCCGACCTTTGCCGGTCAGGGCGTGACGCAGACGAGTGTGTCCGCCGCAGTGGCGTCGGCCTTCGCGCAGGATTGGGATCTGGTGATTTTCGATGTCGGCGGCGACCCTGCGGGCGCTATGTCCCTTGCGCGTTATCATCAGGATTTCGCGGCGCTCGAACCGGGACAGCTTGAGGTATATGATATAGTCAACGTTTTCCGTCCGATGTCGGAGACGGCGGAGAAGATCATCAAGCTCAAGGGCGATATGGAGGGCTTTGCACGGCAGACGGTCACGGGCTTTGTGAACAACTCCAATCTGCTGAATTTTGCCAGTGCGGACGATCTGCGCCGCGGGTATGATGTTATCCGCGAGGCGTCAGATATGTCCGGTATCCCCGTTGTGTACACCACGGGACGGCGGCAGTACCTTGAGGAGTTTCTTGCCGATGGCAGGGATGCAAAGTATACCGGCGAGCCTGTCGCGCTTGAAACCTATATGCACCGCAGCTGGGATACCTTTGCCAACGGCGGGATATGAATACGGATAATATGAAAAAGCGCCTGCATCCGCAGCTGGATGCAGGCGCTTTTCAATATTCAGCTGTCCATGTATATGGAGTTCCCGCCGAGTGCGCCGAGATATTCTTCGCGGCAGGTGAGGAATATCACCTGATGGCGCGAGGCAAATTCCTTTATAAGCGCGCATGAGCGGGCGGCGCGCTCGTCGTCCATATCGGTGAACGGATCGTCAAACACGGCCACACCGCCGCCGTCAGGGAAAAGATGGTCGAGCGCGGCCAGCCGGAAAGCGAGGGAGACGGTTTCCTTCGTGCCCTCGGACAATTTGCCGTAATCCAGCAGCCTGTCGTTGCTGTAGATCTGCATGGCGAGCTTGTTCTCGTCCGGAAATTCCGATGACACCCTGCCGCCGGATATGAGTCCGAGATAGTGCGCGAAGCGCTCTGAAATATCATGCATGGGACTCTGGGAGAGAGCGGCGCGCTGAGCCTGAAATATCTCGCGGATATGAAGCCAGTGGCCGAGCAGCTCTCTCTGTGCGTCAAACCGCTGCTTTGCCTTCTCAAACTCACCGGCGGGATCGCCGCTGAGGGAGTCCCTGTAGGATTCAAGCATACTCGCTGCGCTGACCTTGCCTGTCAGCGCATCCTCGCGCAGCCGTCGCTTCGCATCAAGCCCGCGCCTGAGCGCTGCAAGATGAGCCTCAGGGTCGGCGATGGATGCAAATTCGGCCGGTATGCTGCCAGACTCTTCAATGGATGCAGAGACGCGCGCAAGCTCGTCCGCGGCTTCGGCGGCTTTCGTTTTCAACAGGCCGATGCTTCCGTAGTCTGCGGCATAGCCGCCGGTGACAGCTGTCCCGGAGGCGATGAAGCCCGCAGCGTCCGCATTGCCGCAGACAGCGAAAATATCTTTTGCTATCTCGTCCGCAGAGCGCGCAGCGATCCCTATGCGGCGGACGGCCGCTTCAAGCTCCGCGAAGCTCTCGCCGCCAAGAAGCATGTCGAGGCGGACGCGCACGTTGTCCGCGTTTCTTTTCAGTTCGGACGCCTTGCCTGAGAGAGCTTCAAGTTCGCCGCAGCCGGCAGCGCCGTAGCGGCTGAGCACAGCCTCGGCGGCTTCTTTTGCTTCGTCAAGCTGCGCCTTTACGGCGGCAACGTCCACATTGGCGGGGGACAGGCGCAGCGTCATTACGCCCGGTACTTCAATGCTGACAGCCTCCGTTATGACAGCGCTGCCGCTGATTATATCCACCGGTTCCCCGGTACGGAGAGAGCGCAGCTCGACGGTGTGTCCGCCCAGCATGGTGACGGCGGCGTTCAGATTTATTCCGCATAGTCTGTTTTCAAGAGCGGCAATCCGGGCTTGCGCCTGCCTGACGCCGGATATTTCCGCGGCCGACGGGCATGGAGCTTCCGCAGCGGCCTTGTCCAGCACAGCAAGCTCGTCGGAGAGCTTCTTCGCGGCCAGATATTTGTCTATGAGCTCCCGCGCCGCCTTTTCATCGCGCAGAAGCTTGGCCTTTGCAAGCCTGTCCTCAAGCGAGGGCCACTTTGCAAGAATATCGTTGTATTTTGCAATGTCCGCGCGCAGCCTGACGGCGGCCTTCCTGCGTTCGCTCTGCGCAGTCAGCTTTCCGGCGAATGCGCTGAACCGGTTGAAAGCTTCCTCGGCTTCGCGCGCCTCGCTGTCGCGCAGAGCATAATCTGCCGCCGCTCTGTCCGCCGCAGCTTCGTATTTTGCAATGTTGTCAAGTACACTCTGCGCGTCGTCGAGCGCGTAGTATGCCTTCAGCACTTCGCCGAGTCCCGAGGACCAGCGGCCACCTCCGGCCTTGCGGACGGGCAGGCTGCGTTCGCTGTCCCAGTGCTGCCCGGAGAGCTCCTTTATTTTATCGTCTATGGCCTGACCGATCGCGTCGACGGATATGCCGCCGCTTTCCGCAAAGGCCATCGTCACGGCGGCGGTCAGCTCCTGTTTTGCGTCGGTTTTCTGCGAAGCGTCCAGCAGCGCCTGCAAAGTCGGGCCGCTGTTTTTCTGTGTGGTCAGCAGCATGTCGGTGTATACGCCCTCGCCGTAGATGAGAATATCACGAAGTATCCCGGCTATCTGCCGCGCGTCGCGTATTACGCCGTCGGGTGTGGACAGCTTGCATGACGGCTCTGCGCCCCATTCCTTGCTGAGAATGTACGTGCCGTTTTCGGTCTCGATGCGCAGACGGCCGTCGGCAAAATCGCCGCTGATGCTGCTCCCTCTCTTCCTGCTCGGAAAGAAGCCGTTTATAAAATCTTTGTCGCTGCGCCCGTCGAGACGGGCATTCTGAAAGAGTGTGCGCGATATGAGATTAACGAGCGTGCTTTTACCGCTCTCATTTTTCCCGCAGATAACGTTCAGTCCGTCTGCGAGAGTGATATTTTTATCTCTGATACCGGCGAACTGTTCGCAGGATATACCGGTTATTTTCATTTGCCGCCCTCCTTCAGCCCGCAGAGCAGCTCGTAGACCAGCTGCGCCTCCTTCGGCTCGTCCAGCAGGCTGTACAGAAGCTGCGCCGAGAATGACGTCTCCGGGAACTCCGCGTCTATAAGTCTGCGCGTTATGAGCTTGCTGAGACGGGTATCGTCGTATGTACCCTCAATGAACCGTGAGAGCGCGTTTTCGATAATATCACGGCGCGAGGCATATTCTCCGGCAGAAACGGCGCCGCTCAGTATGAGGTCGACGGAGCTGTTGTCCGGCAAGGCGGATAGTTCTGCCGACAGCGCGCCGGCAAGGCCCGAAGCGCCGGCGGCGATGTGTTTCCGGCTGAAGAACACTGTGCCGGAACGGAACTTTTTTGCGCTCACGGTCTTGTCCGGGCCAATTTCTATTATAAAGCAGCAGCCCTCGGTATTGCAGGAGACGTCTGTCTGCACGTGCGTTCCGGCATTGAATATCCGTCCGGTCCTGGTGAAGCGGTCCTCCGCGAGATCGCGCGGAAAGGGGACATGAGTATGTCCGATGAGCCATGCGTCCACCGGGATGCTCTCAAGCTCGCCGCGCGACATGAGAAAATATGCGCCCTCTGAATCTATGGTCTCGCCCTCGACGGCGCCGTGCGCTACGCCGAGGCGGTATGTCCCGTCCTGCGGCATAGGCTCGGCCTTGATCCAGCCGAGATTGTTTTCGCCGGGCGCAGAGTGCAGCGAGGTGCACAGCGCCGGATAGAGCACCACGGTCTCGCCGTTTATATCAAGCGTGTACGGCCTGTACTCCGAGAGCAGAAGAATATTGTCCTTTTTCGAGATCGCATCTTTGAAATACTGCCAGACCTTGACGTCCCGGTCATAGTAGTCGTGGTTTCCGGGGAGCACCGCGACAGTGCCCTTGAAGGCCGAGAGCATATCCGCCACGGCGGAGACGTCGCGCTTGGGTATGCTGTATGTGTTTTCAAATAGATCGCCGGTTATGACAAAAAGACCGCAGTTTTCGCCGTTGGCCCTGTCCACCATTCCGGGAAAAGCGTTCAGACGCGCGGCGGCGAGCTCCGCAGACTTTTCATGGCTTGTGTATTTCAGGCCTATGTGGTTGTCACCGGTCATGAATATCCTGAGCATGACGTGTTCCTTTCAATAAAGCTCCGGTGCGGCGTGCACCGTCCGATATGATCTGAAAGGGGCTGCGCAAAATGCGGTCAAACATTCTGCGGCAGCCCCATGTTGTTCATTTTATGCCCTGCTGCCGGCACCAGATGTCCATTACCAGCTCTACCGGCAGGAGCTTGACGAGACGGACCTGCCTGCGCACCGGATGCCCCAGAATGGATACGGTCTTTTTCTTTTTCAGATCTTTCATCGCCTGAGCGGCGACCTCGTCCGGGCCATACCATTTGTCGACATAGCGGATATACTCATCGTGATGGGCGACCTGCTGAAACTCGGTTTTTATCCAGCCGGGGCAGACGCACATCACATGGATGCCCCGCGGGCGCAGCTCACGGCCTATCGCCCTTGAAAGGCTGAGAACATAGCTCTTGCTTGCGCCGTACACTGCCTGATACGGAACGGGCTGCCACGCGGAGTTGGAACCCATATTGATAATGCTGCTGCCGGAGTGCATATACGGCAGGCTCACATGGCACATTGCCGTGAGCGCGAGCGAGTTGAGCTGTGCGCTGCCCAGCAGCTTTTTTAGATCCTTTTCCTCAAACGGGCCGAATACGCCGCAGCCCGCCGCATTCACTAGCAGCGCGATCTCAGGCTGCTCCTTTTCAAGCATGGCCTTATATTCGTCTATGCTGTCAAGATCGGAAAGATCAAGACTTACCGGCCGGATAAAGTTTCTGCATTTCACCTGCAGCTCTTCAAGCCGCTCCTTGCGCCGGGCAATGACCCAGATTTCGTCAAAATCCGATTCCCGGTCAACGGCGTATACAAATTCCCGGCCTATACCGGCAGACGCTCCGGTTATTACGGCGATCTTCATTATATTTTCCTCCGAAGTAGTTATATTGTGGTTTATTATACACTCCCGGACAGTGGGCTGCAACATTTGAGAAAGAAAAAACGGGAGGAATATCTCAGTTGAAGCTGTCAGCGTTCAGGCTGAACAGCCTGTCGATACGCGCTTTCAGCGCCGCGTTTTCCGCAGACGCAAGCGCCGGATCGGAAGCGAGGACGCGCGAGGCCTCCTCCTGCGCCTTTTTCAGCACATTTGCGTCAGCGCCGAGGTCGGCGACGTGCATCTCCGGAAGGCCGTGCTGGCGTGAGCCGAAAAAGTCTCCGGGGCCGCGCAGACGCAGATCCTCCTCGGAGATTTTAAAGCCGTCGTTTGTCTGCGTCATAATTTTCAGCCGCGCCCGGACCTCATCGCCGCCGGCGTCGGACACCATCACGCAGTAGCTCTTGTAGCTGCCGCGCCCAACGCGCCCGCGCAGCTGATGCAGCTGGCTCAGGCCGAAGCGTTCGGCGTTTTCGATTATCATCAGCGCCGCGTTCGGCACGTCTACGCCGACCTCGATCACAGTCGTCGCAACGAGGATGTCCAGCTCACCGGCGGAAAACGCGCCCATCACGGCGTCCTTATCTTTTGCCTTCATCCGGCCATGCACGCAGCCGACGCGCAGATCCGGGAAGACCGCAGCGAGCTCCTTTGCATGCTCCTGTGCGGATTTGAGCTTCACGGGCAGCTCGTCGTTTTCCTCGACCATCGGACACACGACAAACACCTGACGGCCCTCGCCGGTGAGCCGGCGGATAAAGCCGTTCAGCCGTGCGCGGTAGCTCTCGTCTACCGCGGAGGTGTCCACCTTCTGCCGCCCGGGCGGCAGCTCATCTATAACGGACACGTCGAGGTCGCCGTAAATAATGAGTGCGAGCGTGCGCGGTATAGGCGTCGCGGACATGACGAGCACATGCGGCCGCGCGCCCTTGGAGATGAGCGCGGAGCGCTGCGCCACGCCGAAGCGGTGCTGCTCATCCGTCACGACCAGCGCGAGGCGGCTGTATTCAACGTCGGCACTGAAGAGCGCATGCGTGCCGACTATCAGGTCTATCTCGCCTGCGGCGAGCGCTGCCTTGACGGCGCGCTTTTCTTTTGCCGTCATTGCGCCTGTGAGCTTGGCGACCCTGAGTCCGAACGGGAAGAGCAGGGCAGACAAGTTTACATAATGCTGATCTGCCAATATCTCGGTGGGCGCCATAAAAGCGCTCATATATCCGTTTTTATACGTCTGCCAGATAAGCGCGGCGGCCACGAGAGTTTTGCCGCTGCCGACCGGGTGGATCCGAAGTCTTTCCTGGATAACTATCATATCTACTATGAGAAGCAGGCAAATGGTAGAATCAAGTTAGACAACAGCGATATTCCTTCGCGTGAGGTGAAATCGTATTATATCAAGGAGAGCAGTTTCTTCGACCAGCGTTCTGCTACCTTCCATACCAAGGTGTTGGCGCTTTGCCCTATCATGACCCGTGAGGATGATTTTGGAGACGGTGGAACCAAGTATCCCCTCTTCTGGGTGAAGTATGATGATCTGGCTCCTTATCTTACCCGCCAGCAGGTGATGACTAGCAATCTGAACAATGCCGTGGTGATGAGCATTGATGATTACTTTGCCAGAAATCAATATAAGGGTAAGATTTACAAGACCAACAATCTGTTGGGACAAACCCTTTCTCAATACTGTACCACGGATTCTGCCATGGCAAAGGAGCAGAAACGCATCGAGGCTGAACTGGTTGCCTTTGAGAAGAATATCTGGGGTAATCAGGCACGAAAGGATTCACTGGACAGCATTGCCAATGCAGCAAAGGATGTAAAGGGAAGTGTAAGGAAGAATCGCCGAAGCACAGGATTGCGTGGCGCATCTGCCAACACCGGCAAGGTTTCCCGTGTCAAGTCAAAGCAGGCTAAAAACAGAACCTCTTCTGCCAGCGGTTCGGCTAGAGTCACGGTGAGAAGAGAGCGCCATTAAGATGTTGAGGAGAGAACGCCATTAAGTAAAAGAGATGTTGTTTTCAACATATAGTGTGAACATATTGAATTAGTAACAATTAAAAAAGGTAAGAAAATGAAGAAGATTTTATCACTTGTATTCATGGTGGCTGCAATGATGTATGCTACTAGCGCAAACGCACAGATTAAGTTCGGTTTGAAGGGCGGTTTGAACGTGACAAGCATGTCTTTCAGCGAGGATGTATTTGATGCTTCCAACAAGACTGGTTTCTTTGTTGGTCCTATGGTGAAGGTTACTGTACCTATCGTAGGCTTGAGCTTCGATGCTGCAGCTTTGTACGACCAGAAAGAGGCTGACGTTAAGTATAATATTGATGATGAATTTGGAAAGACTAATGTGAAGCAGCAGTCTATCAATATACCTGTCAACGTACGTTACGGCTTTGGCTTGAGCAGCCTGGCTAACGTTTTTCTTTTTGCTGGTCCACAGTGGGGCTTCAATGTGGGTGACAAGAACTTTGATTTGGAAAAGGTGGGCAACTACTCTTTGAAGAAGTCAAACTTCAGCGTCAACGTAGGTGCTGGTGTAACCTTGCTGAACCATCTTCAGATATCAGCCAACTACAATATCGCTTGCGGCAAGTCGGCTGATGCTAGCTTCTCCAAGGCTTTTGATGCTGTTACAAAAGCTGACAAGAGCCGTAACAACTCTTGGCAGATTGCACTCGGCTACTGGTTCTAAGCTACTGTAGCTTGTATCTATTCGAGTAGATACATTAAAATATATAAAAGCAGGTACCTGATGATGGGTATCTGCTTTTTTTTTGCTATCTTTGCAGAACGAATGTTTGGAAAGAATAGTTGGATAGCTGTTTCATGTGATAAACATTCTGAAGAATTAGAAGATAGAAACAATGAGATATGTAGATGTGATATTGCCTCTTCCGCTTGACGGCACCTTTACTTATTCTGTCCCCGAAGGGATGGAAGAGAAGGTTGTGCCTAATATGCGCGTCCTCGTTCCATTGGGCAAGAGTAAGAAGTATATTGCCATGGTTACCGATGTGCATTCTGAAAAGCCGGATTTCAGCTGCAAGCCCATCGAGACGGTGCTCGACAAATATCCT